>OGYT01000009.1_pt1 | contig 136066 bp, 135 predicted proteins | sample 1576631 | NCBI WGS metagenome assembly OGYT01 (sample SAMEA3541588, study PRJEB24748) | human gut metagenome | biome: human gut; feature: human-associated habitat; material: faeces | place: China | collected 2012
ACAGCTGTTCGATACTTACTGGATGGTAGAGTATGAGGACAAGCTGTTCACGCACTAATGCCGAGCAATTCGGGGCAGCTTATGATGATGAACTACACCGGGTTATTATTCACGGTATTCTTCATCTCTGCGGTATCAATGACAAAGGTCCTGGAGAAAGAGAAATTATGGAAGAGGCGGAGAATAAGGCGTTGGCAATGCGATAGTCGACGATGCAATAAAAGCCATTGACCGGATAAAATGAGCACCCCGCCACAATCACTGCGACGAGGTGCCCCCAAGTATCTAAGAGAGATAGTTATTGTTCCGTTAACGCTTGCTTTATTTTAAAGACAAGACTTTGATAATGTGCCCGGGTAGTAGCATCACCCGTATTTACTTTGCTTCGCAGCAAACTATAGCTATCCATTACCTTTTGATAAATAGCCGGATTCTTAACCATATCCACACTTCCGAGCGGGTTGAGTTCAAAGCCGGCTTTCGTCCAATCGACATTATCCGTAAGCAGTTGTTTCTCAACTTCATTCAAGTCTTTAAATGAGAATGGAGAAGATTTTTGTTTCAGCATCCCTCCTTCTTTCAACAACTTTTCCACATAAGTAATTTGCAGGTTACGGTCGTACATATTCAACCGGGCACCGGATATGGTTTTCTTCCACACAAAATCATAAATATCATCCATATATTCAGCAAAAGTATAAGCCTGTTTGGGATATAACTCCTCGTACAAAACAAGACTGGATGTAATGTATGTGAAGAACAAACGATTCATAATGATTGACTGCAAAGTACTTGGCGAATAAGTCGGACCGGTATACTCAATCACCTTCTTGTCAAGTACCCATTCGGGTAGTTCCATCATAGTTTCCATAATAAACTTCAATGCCTCCTTCTGTTCAGCTTTCGGCACAAAACGGATAACAGGCTTTTCGCTGTCCCGTCTCGGCTCATCAAAATAAATTCCACCGATGGACACCATGGCATGCAGTAAGTAGCGTTGCATCTGCATAATCACTTCCTGATATGATTCCGTCAAGCGTTCATATTGATGATCATCTTCATAGGTCCATTCCGGCAGGTTTTTCATGATAAGTTTCAGATTCTTTAAGCCATATCTTCCTGCCTTCACGGCATTATCACCCAAATCCTCAGATTTACAAGAAGGATCGACCTCATTAATAAAAGGCTGCGGACCGTATTTGTACATCGGATCATTCTCTTTCTCTTTGATCCACTTGTTCAAAGTAGCTTTCTCATCTTCAGGAGATGCCGCATCAAATATAGGTTTATATCCCCATTTGATGGCAAACTTATCATATACACCCAAAAGCGGAGGAGTCAGAGCAACTCCTTTGTCTTCCGGCTGAGCTACATAATTATAGCGCGTATAGTCCATGATGGACGGAGTTGTACCATACTTCTGAGTGAAAGTGGCCGAACGGAGCGAGTCTACCGGATACGAATAAGATGCACCGAAGTTATGCATCAGTCCCAGGGTATGACCGATCTCGTGCGCTGCTACATAACGTAACGAACTTCCCATCGTCTCGTCATCAAAGACTGCCTTGCGCACTTTGGGGTCAACGGTAGCAGTCTGAACAAACCGCCAGTTATGCAACAGCTTAATGATATTTGAATAAAACAAGACGTCGCCCTGAATGATTTCACCCGAACGAGGATCGGCACAGGAAGGTCCCATTGAATTTTGTATCGGAGTGGTAATCATTCGGTAGCAGCTATAACGAATATCATCCGGATCAAAGTTCGGATCATCCTTCGGATAGTCTTTCGCTACAATCGCATTCTTAAATCCTATTTCCTCAAACGCAACCTGCCAGTCTTCTATTCCTTTCTTTATGTAATCTCTCCACTTGTCGGGGATAGCAGTATCAACGTAATATACAATCGGCTTCTGAGGTTCCACCAACTCACCTTGCTTATAACGTTCCAAGTCTTCTGGTTTTGGTTGCAAATCCCATCGGTTGATGTAAGTAAGCTCTTGCAAACCATCTTTCTTTTCAGTATAAAACCGCTTGCTTTCATCAAAATAACCGATACGCGAGTCACCATAACGGGGACGCATAATTTCCTCCGGCAGCAAAATAATATTACGCGTCATGGTTACAGTGAACGGTCCTCCGTCAACAGTATAACTCATCAGCGTCTTGATGTTTATATTCAGCGGAAAACACTTCATTCCCAGAATAGTCGATTTGGAAGAAGCAAGACTTCCCTTCAGTGCTTTTCTCTTCATCAATACATCCATTATATTTTCCGAACGAAACGGGCTGAATTCGGGTACATCCGTTATGAAAAGCGAACTCATATCGATGACATATGCTGAAGAGTCCGGTGAAAGACTTTCTATCTTATATGCTTCCCAAATAGGGTCTGAGAAGTTGCGCTGAAAAGCAGCATACATATTGGAAGTGGTGTCACACAAATTACGCACCATCTTTTTGTGCATGTAGATTTTCTTTTTATCTGCCGAGAAAGTTACCAGTACCGGATTGCGTGGCATTTGTCCGGCAGCTATATCTTTATTGTTACTGGTACTCGATACTCTGGACGCAATCATAAAATCGCGTCCCATCAAGTCTTTAGGTATTTCGAAATAATACTTATCCTTAACGATGTGTACCTTAAACATGCCATCAATCGTCTTGGCTCCTTTCAGTAGTTTTTTGTATTCGGTCATACTACTCTTTGTGGAATCTTTTGCCGCCGGCTGCTCTGTTTCCGCTTTTGCTTTCTTCTTTTTCTTTTTAAAAATCTGACTTTCGGCATTAGCAGTTACCGCTCCGGCAGTTAATGCTCCTACAAGTAATAAGGTGAAAATTTTGTTCATATCATGTTGTTTTTAAGTTCTATAGTTCCAGTTTGGACAGATCGAATCCGTTTTCAAGCATAGCTTCCCGAATCACATCATACTTCTTCTTCATTACCGGATATTTATCGCAGATTTCCTGAATCTCGGCAGGAGTTTTCTCAAAGACGAAATTCATCCATTGCGCAAGGTCTTCACTCTTTAAAGGAGCATAAATGGAATTAAAATCCGGCCAATCTTCATCAATATAGGAATTCTCAGAATAAGTAATCACCCCATACTTATAAAAATCGATTTCATTAGGGTCCGTTCCTTTAAAACGATACCAGTTCGGGTCGTACAATTTCGGTTCAACTTCTTCACTAGCTTCATAAAAAGCATCTGAAATAGTAAACAATCCTCTGACTTCCGACATATACTTTGCCCAAAAGCTGGCATTCACATCTGCTCTGATTTTCACAAACTCCTCATCGGTCATTGTTTTCAGAGAAGATGATACATTACCTAAGGCTATAAAGCTGCTACTAGCATAGCAATTCATGATGGTTGTCTCACCATAAGAGGCCATCCGGACCTCTTCAGATAACAATATAGAAAAAGGTAAATTCTTCTTTAAAAAACTATCCGAGTACAAATTCAATAATACCTTTTGCAAAAACTCAATCCCTTCATCAATAATCTCCTGCTTTTGTTCGGGAGCAGTTATTTTAATTCCGTTATTCGCTGTAAAGTTGAATTTATAATCAGCCTCAGTCGGATTGGTTATAATCACAGTCTGATATTTCTGATAAAACTGGTATATAAAATGCTGTGTCGGATCTGACGGGTCATCTGTCAAAATGTTGTATTTATCCGGTTGCTCAGGAACGATTAACGCATCTTCATGATAACAAGAAGACATACCTGCCAACATACAAATTAATAATATAAGTTTCTTCATAATCGATCAATTATTAACAGGTTCACTATTCGGACGGTCGAATATTTCTATTTCCGTATTTCTCTCTCTTTCGCTCTTAGGAATCGGCAATACGTATGAGCCTTTCTCTTTCAGTTCGAAGACATCTCCTGCTCCCTCGTTCTCCTTTGAACTGTAAGTATGCGTAAGAGGAGGGCAGCCATATCTGCGCAAATCAAACCAGCGGAATCCTTCAAACGCCAGTTCTCTACGGCGTTCCTTACGTACGGTTGCTACAATTCCGTCTTCATCAACAGCTAACGGCGGAGTTCCCGGTTTCATACGATTTTCACGGAGCTCATTTAAGTCAGCAAGAGCCTTGTTCGTATTGCCAAGTTCAGCAAAAGCCTCAGCACGATTCAGATAAGCTTCCGAAATACGCAAGGCGTTGGCATAGACTGTAGCAGAATTTTTAGTCCACTTAATAGGTGTATAGACACTATACTGTTTGTTAGTAGGTCTGGTCTGGTTGCCGATTGTATTCTTGAAATAATTCGTAAGACGCAAATCATCTTCCGAATATAGCGCTAGTAAATCATCAGAAACCACCAAGTTCCCCGTATACCTGAAATCTTCTTTCATATGCGTCTCAAGTGATGTAAGTCCGTAGGATAACAAGATTTCTTTGTTAGCAAGAGAAAAGAAATAGTGGTCCTTTTTTTCCTGAAGTTTGTAAAGTGGCTGAGTCGCGACCTTAAAGACCGAGTCACAATAAAGAATGGTCTCATCATATTTCTCCTGAAAAAGGGCAATACGTGATGCCAATAGATAAGCACTCGGCAAGTTAGGACGGAAAATAGTTTTCTCGCCTCCTATAGCTTTAAAACACTGGATAGCCTTATTAATGTCTTCTTCCATTTGGGCATAAACAGCTGCATTCGTGGCCCGCTTCATCATCTTATCTGATAAGCCGATTTCTTTATTGAGCGGTACACATAAGTCTTCATTTGCCGTAGCAGGATGATAAGGCTTTCCATACAAATTAGCAAGCATAAAATACGAGAAAGCCCGCATAAAATAAGCTTCACCTGCTAAATCCTGACGCTCCATATCCGTCCCGTTCATGGTATAAAGCTGGTCCAGTATAATATTAGTCATCAATATCTTATGATAATAGACTGTCCATGCAACATCCGGCGTTAGTTCATTTGAAATTCCCACTTCCGGGTTTCCCTGCCACGTATAATATGCCCAAACATATTCTCTGAAATCATTAGAAATGACTTGTGGTCTGGTTCCATAGTAACATTGGTCTTTCACATCGTCTGTCATATATTCCAGATAAGGATGAGGTATGTCTTTTTCATTCGTTTTCATTACCTCACCGAAGAACAGTTCCTTGTAATCCTTCACCGATCTGGGTATCATCAAATCTTGTGAACTTTCTTCCAAAAAGTCACTGCACGACGATAATGTGCAGATAAGCAATATGATATATAAATTATACTTTTTCATCATCATTCATTATTAAAGAGTAATATTAAAGCGAAGTGAGTAAGAACGCTGCGGTGGTACACTTCTTGAACCAAATCCAATCTGTTCGGGGTCTCTGCCCTTCAGCGCTTTATCTTTAATGACAAATACATTACCCATATCAAAGCTGACACTTGCTCCTTTCAGATAGACAGGTTTCAACCATTCACGTTTAAAATCATAGCGAATAGACATCGAACGGCATCTGAGGAAACTGCCTGAAACTACACGGATATCACTCTTATTATACATATCCCATCCATTATCCGCAATACGATAGGTCACATCCTTATCGTTGATCTGCAAACTCTTATCCGATAAAACCGGTATAATGGTTCTGTCTTCATCACCCGGCTCTCTCCAACGATTCACAAATTCACTGGACATATTCTGGTCCGGATAAGGAAGCCGCTGTCCGGAGGACTCATACAAATCGTTCAAGCGCATTTTATTACCAAAGCTGAATGAGAACAACGCATTAAATGTAATATTCTTATATTTCAAATAAGTAGAGAATCCACCGGTCAGATCAGGTTCACGTTTTCCGGAAAGAACAAAAGCACGGTCATACATCTCCTGCAAAGAATGAACCACAGCATTTCCTTCTTCATCTTTCTCATTAATATCCTTAAATGTAGGAAAACCCTGATCATCCAGTTTATCAAATTTATAAGAATAGAAACTATTTATCGCATTGCCATTGCTCACTAATGTTCCTGCGATATAGTCTTGCCAAGTGATCGCTGAGTTCCCGGCATTCAACACTTTATTGTAGTTTTTACCTGTATTGAATGATAAACTCCACATCCAGTCCCGGGTCTGAATTGGAACAAAAGAAACAGCCAAATCCCAACCTTTATTCTCAACATCACCATCATTAATGGAGACACTTGACGCACCTGTAGAAGGAGCTACGTTTTTCGTAACCACCTGATCTACTCCCTTTTTATAATATACATCAAGCGATCCATAGATTCTGTTATTCCAGAATGCCCAGTCGATTGCAATATTATACGAATTGGTTTTTTCCCACTTCAGTTTATTATTCGGCAGCTTATACAATGTTGAAATATACTCCTGTGGCATTGATTCCAATGTCCCCAAACTAGCAATCAAGTTAGGGGTCTGATCCGGATGCACGTTACCTTGTATACCGTATGAGGCACGAATTGCCAGATCATTCAGGAAGTCGACGTTTTTCATAAACTTCTCATTGATGACATTCCATCGTGTAGACACTGACCATATCGGCAGAAAACGAACGCTCTTGCTCTGGCCGAACTTATTAGAACCGTCAGTACGTATATTGAAGTTCAGAATATAGCGACTGTCATAAACATAAGCAGCCGTAGCATATAATGAAATCACATTATTCTTTGTATCGGTCACCACATCCGGATGACTCTTTACCAAAGCACCGTATCTTTTCCAGACTGTCGGGTCAATATCAACAAACTTTTTACCTCTTTCGGGCAAATAACCATATTGTGTAGAGCTTAATCCGTCATATTTTGAAGATCTGACTTCTTGTCCGATGCTTCCGGAAACTTCATGTTTTCCGAAACTTTGCATCAATGACAGGCTATTTCTCCATGTATAAGAAGTATTACGTGTATTGGTCGTCATCAACTCTCCTCCAAACGGAAGCAGACAATATCTTTCTGCAAATTCGGAATCTTCAATGGGATTCGGCAACATCTTCCCATAGGGACTTTGTCGCATAGAAGAAATATAATATGATTGTTCATCACCCCAGTTTTCTTGTGTCACGTTGCTTCTGGACAGTCCTAATATGGATGAAAACCTCATCCATGAAGCAACCTTCCAATCCAGATTGACAGCTACATCTATAGCGGAATTATCATTCTTGTTTCCTGTATGATTCAGTTCGTTCATGATATTGTAAGACAATACTCCGTTACGTCCAGCCTCATTCGCATAGAAATACAACTCATTAGAAGCTGTCCGAAGTGGAATAGCCCGTGAAGTATTATAAGCATACTCATACACATCAATGGAAGTATGAGGATGTTCGGCTTTGGAAAGCGAACCGCTAACCTTTAATCCCAAATGTATATTCCGGTTAATTCTGGTATTTATTTTAGCCAATACGTTATAGCGCTCTAACCCTTCCCCTATCGTCACACTGTTATTATTCGCATATCCCATGGACATATAATAATTACTCCGGTCATTTCCACCTGTAATGGATACCGAATGCTGATGTGTAAATGCTGTACGGAACAGCAAGTCATACCAGTCGGTATTTAATCCTTTCAGGGTCTTCACCTGGTTTAAGAATTCCTGATAGGTAATATCCTTATTCCACAGATGTTGCAATGCCCCTTCATAGCCAATATCCGAAGGTTTGTAACTTCCGAAAGATAATCCCCTCTCCTGCATTTCGATAGACATATCAATTCTGTCGGCAGAATTCATCCGAAACATTTTATCGTAAGTATGCTAAGGTGAACAACACGACTAATTCCGATGCCTACCGGGAAATCTGCGATATTTTACAGACTGACCCACCCTGGGGGTATGAGGCGGAGAAGAAACAGGATGGCGGAACCGGGGACTCCACATGGGAACCCCGGTCCGACAGTCCTCTCCCCGACAGGGCAGAACAGGCAATCGCATATGATCTGGAAGAAGTGTCGCAGTCGCAAAGGGCCAGTAATCAGGAGATTCATCAAACGTATTCGATGCTTTTTGAAATGCTATCCCTGTCAAATAGACATAGACAACATCTGAAATCTCCAAAGCGTGGACTCACAGACGAGCAAATTAATTCATTGGGATACAGGAGCACCCCACCGGCTTTTCTTTGCCGGTCTCTGACAGAACAACTGCTTGCAAAGGGCTGTACCGTGCAGGGAGTTCCCGGATTTTACCAGTTAGAGAATGGGGATTGGAGTGTGAAATTTACGAAAAAAACCTCCGGAATTTTAATTCCGGCAAGGGGAATTGACGGTCTGATCCACGGTGCTCAGATTCTTTTGGACGTACCGATTAAAGATAAAAATGACCCTCCCGAAAAGAAAGGAAACAAGTACATATGGCTTTCATCTTCAACTAAAAGACTGGGTGTTACGTCCGGCAGTCCGGTTCATTTTGTAGGCAATCCTTTTGCCCGTACCGTCTATGTAACAGAAGGGCTGCTGAAAGCGGATATTGCTCATCTTATGATGAATCGTTCCTTCGTGGCGATTGCAGGAGCAAATAATGTGAGCCAGCTAAAACTGCTGTTTGCGCTTTTGGCTCAGAATGGTACAGAGCTGATTGTGGAGGCACATGACATGGATAAATATAGCAACAAAGCTATTTCCAATGGTGCTTCAAAAATTTATCTTATAGCTCAGGAACACGGAATGGATTGCCGCCGCCTGACATGGAACCCCAACTACAAGGGCGTGGATGACTGGCAGATTGCATTACGGAGACAAGAAATGCGGAGTAAGATAGAGGAATCTATGAATTTCAAGGCAAAGTATCTAAGTGGCCTATGCGATATGGAGGATATAGGCCGGTGCATTGAAAGCTGGAATGGTCTGGCTGAAAGGAATGTTTCCCTTGTTTCTTATCTGGGATTGACAGCTGATGAATACTCCTCTTATCTCCAAAACGGGCCGGAGGAGCTGAAATTGTTGTTGAATGCACAGAGAAAACAGAGGTGTTTTCGTATTTATCAACTGAACTTTGATACAGAGCCAACAATACCCTTTGCTTTTATGGGCCTTGAGGCTATGTATAAAGCAGGATTTCAGCAACCACCAGCAGCAAAATACCGCAAGGTGTGCGAAAGTAGCATGTATGCGCCATTGGAGCAGACAGACGGTGAGATCCTGGATAGGATTTATACCAAGTACAATACCCCTATGGAAGATTTTCAGGGGCGTTGCCTGGCTGCTTCCGATGTGATAGAACTTTATGACGAGGAACAACGGCTTTATTTCTACCGCGAGCCGGATGCCTATACCCCTGTCCGTTTTTCTCCAGCTTTTGCAAAGCCAATGCTGGAAAGGCAGGATATGAATGAGTAAACTTTGTGAACCAAAAGTCAAAGGCGTGGAATGGGATTTTATAATCCTATTACCATGCCTTTTTGTAGAAAGGAGCATTTAACATGGGTGCGTTTTCGGATATGGATATGGGATTTACAGATGGTACAGGTTCTCCGTTTGAGGACGAGGGAGCTTTTGGACAGACACCGGAATTTGAACAGACGGAAAGTCTGCCGGTTTCAGGCGGACAGATGGCACAGGAAATGGAGCTCCCTGTTCCGCAGGCTGGCAGCCAAAGAATTACTGACGATACAGACAGTGAAAAGGAAGAAGCCAAGAAGGATTGTTCTGGAGAGATGGTGGCGTCCACGAAAATAAGTGACAAGCCAGAGCTGGATACGGATAACAAGAAAGCGCAGGCAGACGCTGAGGAAGAAAAACGCCGAAACGAGCATGAAGCGGCGGAGGCCCAGCGCAAAGCGGAATGGGATGCTGTGCAGGAGGCAAAAAAGGCGGCGGAACTGGAACAGTTGGACCATCTGAAGGCCATGAGCGATGATGAAATTATGGAAGCGTCGGTCAAGCGTGTCAGCAGTGATACCGAACGCCTGACCCGCCGTAATATGAAAGAATGTGTGTCAGAGTATATTCAGACGCTTTGCTTCTCTGACCCGGCCTTTGCACGGCTGACAATGCAGCCCCACAAGACGATGATTCATTGCTTTTATTACATCAACCGCAAAGCTATGGAATTTGTTCAGCAGGAGATGAAAGACAATGGAATTAAGCCGGAAGGACCTTATGGAGCCTATGGCAGTGATATTCCAGATGATATGTGTTACCAGTGGGCAGAAGAATATTTCCGCGACCCTAACGCTGAGGAAGACAAGGAAAAAGAGGAAAAATTTGTTCCTAAGCCTTACATTGGCAAAACAAGCATGACTAAAGCAAAGAGCAAAAAGGCTGCGGAAAAGAAAGTACCAGAAAAGAAAGAGCCGGAAAAGAAACCAGAGCCAGAGGTAAAGAAGGATGTGCCGGAGGGACAGATGTCATTGCTTGATTTGGCAATGCCAAAATCAGCATGATTTATGGAAATACAGTAGAAGGAGGTTTTATTTTGATTGCATATAAAGGCTTTAAGCCCGGCTTGGTATGCCGTGGATATCAGTTCCATATGGGCTTAAATATAACTGACAAGGCAAACTGCAGGGCGAATGGATTTCATTGTGCGGAAAATCCTCTGGACTGTCTATCATACTATCCGGATATGAACCAGGCAGAATACTACATTGTTGAGGCTGGCGGTGATATAGACGAGGATGAATGGGATTCCAAAATCGCATGCACACATTTAAACATTATTAAGCAGTTGACTATGGAGGAGTTTTTCCTCCATAGCTTGGCATACATGGTAGACCATCCAAAACGGGAATGGAATTCCAGAGTACATAAAGATAAGGGCGAGACACACAACGGTTATGTGGTAGTGCGCGGGATTGATCCGGCCGCTGCAGGCAAGCTGAATGATATTCTCGCTTTTGCTAAGGAGGACTATGCCACAGGGGACATCATTCAGGTAGCTCTGACCCGGGTAGACGGAAGGAAGGTGCTGCCTGACCGCTGGTATGGTGTAGATCTGAAAGAAAGGCAGGTGAACCTGATTTGAGAAAGAATGAATTGCGAAAGCTGCGTACTTTAAAGGCGACACCCAAAATGATGAAGATGGCGGCTGAGGATACCCCAAGATATGAAACATACAGTTATGGATGGAGCAGCCATGTGCGGACTGTCTATAAGTATGGACTCTATATGCGCTGTCAGACCCTGAGCGGCTTCTTAAAGGTTGCTTTTTTCCTTCCAGACCGCATGCGTTTGGGAGGAAACCTGCCAGCCTACGAGTTATTCATTTGCCGGCAGACAGGCGAATTTCTGACTTATGACCGGAACCGTGATAAATGGCTAACGGCCAAGCTGGATTTGCTGGACTGGCCGAATTATGTCGGCACTTCTGAAAAGAAGTGGATTAACCCGGAGGGCTATTCTACCATCAAAACCTATCTGGGCGTGAAACATGGCGGTTTCAGCGGCCTGATGGAATATCAGCTCAAAGTACGCGCAGATGAACTGAAACGGCGTCATAAGCGGGAAACCGACCCTTGGGATCTGGATTTGGCCCAGACACCGGATTTGCCAAAGGACTGGTTGCACTGGGTACGTAAGGTGGGGATTCCGGAAAACTATATCTACTACGAGTACACCAGAAAAGTTACGGGAACCGGATACTGTACTTATTGTGAAAAAGTTGTGCCGGTCAAGACCCCACGGCACAATAAAAAAGGGCGATGCCCGTGCTGCCGGCATGAAATCACATTCAAATCTGTTGGCAGAGCGGGAACTGTGCGTACGGGAGACAACTTTATGTATCTGCTGCAGCGATGCGAAGATGGCTTCATGGTTCGGGAATTTGTTGGTTCTGGATGTTACCGCAAAGGTGAGTATAAAAATCCTGAATATAGTTACAGGGAAGCACGGAGAGCCATCTATGACCGGAATGGTCACAGCCTTCGGGCTTATTACTGGGGCGATTACAAACACAGTGAGTTACGCTGGATTGCCACCAGTGTATGCGGTACTTCTTCCGGCGACTATATCGGCCGCGTCTATGGTAAGACACTTCCTGATTTGAGTAAGAATGAACTGAAAAGAACGGGACTAGTGGAAACCATCCGGGGCATTGATGAGATTGATCCGGAAAAGTATCTGGCAGTACTGAAGGAAGTACCGCAGATGGAACAGCTGGCAAAGGCGGGACTTCCGCTTTTAGTAAAGGAATGTGTAGCAAACTATTATCCTTTTAAGGAGTATTTCAAAAATCACGGTACAGGTAATCTGGCAAAAATGCTGGGAACAGATACTCAGGGCTTGAAGCGGCTGCGTGAGAATAAAGGCGGGCAGCAATTTCTTCGGTGGCTCCAGTATGAAAAAGCCACTGGTAAGCCTCTGCCCGACCATGCAATCAGTTGGTTCTGCAGTCAGGAAATCAAGGCTGATGATCTCAAATTTATACGAGACCGAATGAGCATCGTCCAAATCTACAATTATATGAGGCGGCAGATTCGGGAAACCGGGATGTCTGGCAAAGAGCTTCTGACTACCTGGGCCGATTATCTCTCTATGGCACAGCGCTTTGGCATGGATACCAATGATGCAATCATCTACCGGGTAAGGAAACTGCGCCAGCGTCATGATGAACTGGTGGCCCGCTGCAACCAGAAAGAGTTGACTCTACGTGCTGGCGAGGTGTTGAAGGAATATCCGAATATCGAGCGGATCTATGAGTCAATTAAGGAAATCTATGGCTTTACCGCTGAGGATTATACCGTGGTCGTGCCTTCCTGTATTGAGGAAATCATGCTGGAGGGTGAACATCTCCATCATTGCGTAGGTGGCAGTGAGCGGTATTGGGAACGAATCGAGCGAAAGGAAAGCTATGTGCTGTTCCTGCGCCGGACTTCCGACCTTCAAAAATCCTATTACACATTGGAAATTGAACCGGATGGCACTGTCCGCCAAAAACGGACCATGTATGACCGGCAAGAGGCCGACATTGAGGACGCAAAGAAGTTCCTGAAAAAATGGCAGAAAGAAATCTCAAGACGCCTGACGGATGAGGAACGGGAACTGGCTAAGACCAGCCGTGTCCTGCGGGAGCAGGAATTCGCCCAGCTACGGGAAAATCAGGTAATCATCAATACAGGATATTTGCGTGGACATTTATTGGTGGATGTGCTGATGGAGGATTTGATGGAGACAAAAGAAGGAGCAACAATACCGGCGCTTCCTGCGGCGGCATAATACAAAATAAGGGAGCCGGACGCCTATTGGGATGTCCGGCCCTTTTACGAGGAGGAAAAATTGATATGAAACAACTTGGAAATCTAGCTCTGGTCTGTGCAAACCGATCTGATGTGTTGTTGCAGATTCAGAGAGGAACGGTGTGCTTTTCTATTGGCATAGGGACGCAAATGGAAACTATATCCCTGGCATGGGATGATGACGAAAAAATTACAGCATTGGTCCGGGAACTGAATTTTGGGCGTTATCAAAACACAGAAAATGGAGGTTATACGCATGATTAAAAATTTAAGCCAGTTAAAAAAATCACTGAAAGTAGGAACTCGCTTTCAAATCACCGGCCACTGCCGCCCAGAGTACATAGGTCAGCTGCGAGAAGTGACCGTTGCGAATACGCAGGGCTTTTACAGTGTTCTGCCGAATGAGCCGGACAGAAAAACCAGCAAATGCAATGGAGGCAGAGGTTCGGTGCTCTGGTGGAGCAAGGCGCCATTCTGGAATTTTTCGGATGGCGTGTGCAGCATATACAGTAGCGATACAAAACACACAGAAGACTATCTGATTATGGCTTTCCGTGTGCTTGGAGAGGAGGTTGCATAATGGAACAGAACACTTTTGATAAACAGAGGGAGCTGACAAAGCGGCTGAACCGTTACCGGGAGGAATATTACAATCAGAATGCGCCCAGCGTATCCGATGCTGTCTATGATCGTCTATTCGACGAATTAAAGCAAATGGAACTGCAGACTGGCGTTTGCATGGCAAATTCCCCAACTCAGACAGTCGGTTATCCTGTGGTAAGTAAATTGGAGAATACCCCGCATGTACTTCCCCTTCTCTCACTGGATAAAACAAAAAGCAGTGAGGACCTGGTTCGGTTTCAAGCGAATCATCAAGTAATGCTCATGCTGAAGCTGGATGGCTTGACGGTAAAGTTGACCTATGAGGATGGTCAGCTTTTAGAAGCGGCAACCAGAGGCGATGGGGATGAGGGGGAAATTGTTACTCATAACGTCCGCAGCATCAGCGGCATACCAGTCCAAATCCCTTATCGTGAACGGCTGGTTATAACCGGGGAGGCATTTATCCGCCCCAGTGATTTTGAAGTGCTGAAAGTAACCTTACTGGACAGTAATGGTAAGCGTTATAAAAACGGACGTAATCTGGCAGCCGGTTCGGTGCGGCAACTGGATGCTTCAGTCTGCAAAGAGCGCAGGGTGACATTTATGCCCTTTAGTGTATTGGAAGGATATTCAGAACTGACAACAAAATCGCAGAAGCTGTATCAGCTTCCGTCATTGGGATTTTCTATTTGCAAATTTTTTGTAAGCAAAAGGGTCCTTTCTCGTGATGAAATCGAGGGAGGCATTGAACAGCTTCGGCAGTTTGCAAGGGTAAATGATATCCCTATTGACGGCGTAGTAGTATCTTATAATGACATTTCTTTTTCCAAAAGCTGCGGCCGTACCGAGCATCACTATAAAGATGGTTTAGCCTATAAGTTTGAGGATGAAATGTTTGAAAGCCGACTACAGCTGATAGAGTGGACGCCAACCCGTTCTGGTGAGATTGCTCCAGTGGCGGTATTTGATACTGTTGAAATTGATGGATGTGAGGTGTCCAGAGCGAGCCTGCATAACGTGTCCTTTATTGAGGCTCTGGAGCTAATGCCAGGCAATCGGCTTTTAGTGAGCAAACGTAATATGATTATTCCCCACATTGAGGAAAATCTGGACCGTGGCAGCTTTACCCTGGAAAAAATTATGCCGCATAACTGTCCCTGCTGCGGTCACCCCACCCGTATTCATGAAAGCAAAGGTAGAACGGAGGACGGAGAAGAACGGATCATTAAGACCCTACATTGTGACAATTCAGCCTGTGAAACTCGAAGATTGCGGCAGTTTGTCCATTTTGTCAGCCAAAAGGCAATGGATATTGAAGGTCTTTCCGAGGCCACTTTGGAAAAACTGATTGGGCGGGGATGGATACATACCTATATGGACATCTATCGGCTTGATGAGTATAAATCGGAAATCATACAAATGGAGGGATTTGGTGAAAAATCTTGGGAGCGGCTTTGGAACGCTATTCAAAAAAGCAGAAATACTACTTTCGAGCGGTATCTGATTTCCATGGATATCCCCATGATTGGAAGTACAAACAGCAAAGCATTGTGCGGTGTATTCTCAGGCAGTCTGGAAGACTTTGAGAATGCAGTATACCAGGGCTATGACTTTACGCAGCTCCCGGATTTCGGTGAAACACTGCACAACAACATCCACGAGTGGTTCTGTGACGAGGAAAATATTTTTATCTGGGATGAGTTAAGAAAAATCATGAATATTGAGAAGAAAGTAGTCAAAGATACACCGGCCAATCAGAACAACCCCTTTGCAGGGTGTACCATTGTGGTGACCGGAAAGGTGGAGCCCTATACCAGAGAAGGTATGAATGACCTGATCTCATCGCTGGGTGCCCGTGCCGGCAGTTCAGTTTCCCGAAAGACCGATTTTCTCGTCTGCGGTGAAAATGCCGGCAGTAAGCTGGCAAAAGCGCGTGAACTGGGGATAACCGTACTGACGCCTGCGGAATTTTTCCATATGGCTGCGGAAGGCGCTGCATAAGAAAAACGAATATAGAAGGTACACAAAAGTTAATGAAGGAGTGAGGGCTTTCGGGCCCTCCCCTTTTCAAACAAGTAGGAGGAGCAATATGAATCAACGCACAATGGTTAAAATTTCAGCAGAAGAAAACGTAATTACTCTGCGAACGTTTTCAAGAGAATATCGTTCCCCGCAAGGCTTTATAATCCTGCGGAGTGAACTGGAGAAGCTGAAGTTAAATAAGAAAGTGATTGTCTCTGATATCCGGTCTTTTGCGATACTGCGTCTGCAACAGACACCGGCAGGACTGGATGTAATTGATTTTGATTTTAGCTGGTTGAGTGATGCCGGAGGCAAGCTCCTGTCAGGAAGAGAAGAATATGTGCGGCTGCCCTATGAACGTTTTCTGGCCTGTATTGAGGAAAGTTTACAGTTTAAAGGACAGTACCGGAAGATTTTGTCTGTTCCTGAAGGAAATAAACCTAAAATTGAATTTAAGAGTAGGCACCATCTGAAAGACGTAGCACAAAGGAAGCGGCTCCGCAGGCAGCTGGGGAAATTTTTGAACACTCATTTTAATTGGGTGGGTGCTCAAAGAATATTTATAACAGATGAATCTATACCGTACAGCTTTTTCTTTACAGAGCATACTGCCAGAGGCACAGGAATTTGCGGTGGTATTATTCTGCATGGGCAGGATAATATGAAAAGTGCGACATATAGCATTCATACTTAAAAATATATGATATACTCATAACAAGAATTGTAATGAAAAGCGAGGTGCTGTATGGACAAATATTTATTGCTTTGTCGTATTAAATATGAAGACGGCGTAATTGAACCCGTATATAAGTGGTTTTCAGGTGCCGATAAAATGGAAAATTACATACGCAATGTAGGAAAAATATGCAGGGCCAAAGTTTTTATAGACTATGCTGCAGAAGTGATAGAAGACCGGATTATTATTAAGCGTGAGTTTAAACGGGATATAGTATTATGTGAGAGAAGTAAAGAACTTTTATCATATTACAATGATAATAAATCAATCCATTCGGGGTACAACAAGAGATTGTTTGCAAAATATGGGATTGATATAGATGAAGAAATAATTGCAGGCTATCCTCTTGGAGTCATCTTGGATTTTTTAACTTGGGGACATTCCATAGAGGAAATTGAATTGTTTTTTAATCCGCCCTGCAAGGAGCTGAAAGATATGTTGATTAATTTATTTGTAGAAGCAATCAATATCTGCGAAGAGGAGCAGGATGATATTTTAGGGCTTGATGATCAATTAGTTAAACGCACAATACCGAAATATCATGCTATCTATTGGGAGAGTATACAAGCTAATCCTTTAAAAGATTAAGGTCAGGTTAGAAATTAATAGGAATAAATAATACAAGTGTCGAACGCAACGGCCACATGGCCGCTTGTGTCCGGCACTTGTATTTATTACTATCTAAAAAGATACTGCCTACCTAAAAAGTGCGTACTTGTGGACTTATACGAGAGATGATACGCTTTAATTTGAATACCTTGAAAGGATGTGTACTTTATGAATAATATAGAAATTGGTCCTATCAGACCGCCATCAGAAAGCGATAGTTTACTGATTCGTGTGACAAGAGGCTGCCATTGGAATAAGTGCTATTTTTGTGGTCTATATAAAAACATGAGCTTTTCCATGCGTCCGATAGACGAAGTTATTGCCGATATCCAAGGACAATCTGAACGTTATCAAGATAGAAACTATACATCCTGTTTTTTGCAGGACGGCGATGCTCTGGTTTTGAAAACAGAATACTTATTACAGATTTTAGAAGCGATAAGAAAATATTTTCCATTTTTGAAGCATGTAACAACCTATGCCCGTGCAGATAGTATTACCCGTAAATCTTCAGACGAATTGAATGAACTGCGTCAAGCCGGCTTAGATCATCTATACTGCGGTATGGAAACTGGTTCTGATGCCGTTCTAAAACTCATAAATAAAGGCTTCAATGCGGATACGGTTATCAAAAGTGGCTGTATGACAAAAGAAGCTGGTATGATTTTATCTGAGTTTACTTTATTGGGAATTGGCGGGAAAGAGCTGTCAAATGAAAATGCAATTAAAACAGCAGAAGTTCTAAACATCATTAAGCCAGACTTTATTCGTGTGCATGCTACGGGCTTTAAACCGGAATTAAAGATGGGACAACTTATCCGGGAAGGTTCTGTTACATTGCAATCCGAAGAAGAAATTGTAATGGAGCAAAGATTATTTTTGCAGAAGCTGGATAAGATGGATAGTTATTATGTGAATGAACATGTTGTGAATTTACTTTTAGAAGTCAGGGGTAGTCTAAATACGGATAAAGAAATGATGATATCTTCTATTGATCGGTTTCTTAACCTTCCTTCAGACGAAAAGCTTCTGTTTGCTATTGGCCGCAGATTCAATGTGTTTTTCTTTTTGGATGATTTACAGAAACCTGATTTACACAAAAAAGCTGAGGAATTGTTGCAGCGGATTTTACAAGAAAATCCACAGACGGATTTTTCAGTTCTGTGTAATTATGTTCGGCAGTCACAGATTTAGGTTAATTAATGTTTCTTAGCGTCTGGAATTTTATATTATTGTAGTTATTCCAGTAAAAACCGTAGTATATAGATGAAATCGGGAGGGAGTTGGTATTATTAATGGCAGATAGAGAAATTATTGAATTGATTGTGATGGCCGCTGGTTCCATGCCCGACGTCTTATAAAGGTGAATAGATTTGTTAAGGGCAATATGTTATACTACTTTCAAAACAAACGATATTAAATGGAATTTCATATAGAGGAGAAATAGTTATGTTTACAGATGGAAGAAGTAAAAAGGTTGTTTTTATTGCTCACTGTTTGCTAAATCAGAACGCGATTTCGGATGGAACTGCGGTCTGTCCGGCAGCTTATAAAGGATTAATAGAATTATTTCTTAATGAGGATGTAGGAATTATCCAGTTGCCTTGTCCGGAGCTTTGCTGTTTGGGAATTGATCGAGGGAATGTAAATGGAGCCGAGGATGATGTTGTTGTAGAGAATACAAGGATTAGAAAAGAAATGCAAAGCAAAGATACAAATATAAAGCTCCAGAGATTGGTCGATTACGTAATGCTACAAATCTTTGAGTATCATAAATATGGTTTTAAAATAGTAGGGATTATCGGTGCGAATCGTTCTCCGAATTGTGGAGTGGATTCTACCTCAGACTGTAATGCAGAAATTGAGGGCAAAGGAGTGTTCATGGAGGAGCTCTCCAAGCGCATTAAGGATGCAGGATTATCAATTCCTATGACTGGTTTAAGAGGAACAGATGATTCCTATACAAGAATACGGACTTGGTTGTAGCTGTCGCTATTACATACTACGTATAGTAAAAAACGGAGGAGAATAATGAGAGGACTTAAAAAAATATTGTTTGGCATTGCCATAATCTTAATTGGTGGATTTTTTATGATAGATCCAAATAGCAGCTTAGGTGGCTGGGGCGAATTGGTATGTTATGTTGTTGGTATTGCATTTGGAGTTTCAGGTTTAAAGTCTGATGAATAGGAAATTTTATAGGTTATGGAGTACTGTATTCGACAGTTCTCCATAACCTTTTTGTGGGGGACAACAAAATTTGATTTTGTAACAATAACCTGTATCATATTTTAGGCTCGTATATTTTATTTCGGAATGCATCAATCATTGCTGCTGTCAGACTGCCGTTATCAAGCTCATGAGGCAAGTCTTGTGGTGTGAACCATCGTGCATCAGTCAATTCTTCTTGTTCCAGAATAATGGGTGCTTTATACTCGGCTGTGGCAAAAAAGCCTGTTGCTAATGAGTCTGACAGCCCCCAAGGCTGACTCCCAAAATACTGCAAATCCTTAATTCTAAGGCCCACTTCTTCCATGACTTCGCGTCGTGCGGCTTCTTCCAATGCCTCACCTATTTCTACAAATCCTGCAATTAAAACAAACGGTTTTATATTCCGGTCCGCATAATGGGTCATCAAAAGTTTTCCTTCATAGACTACGGCAACGATTACGACAGGAGCTATTTTAGGATACTCTGTTATTCTACATTCTGGACATTCCAATGCCCGTTCTTTTATGCTGTGGACCAATACTCCGCCACATCTGCCACAAAACTTATGATTTTCATACCAATGGACCAAGTGGAAGGCCGTGATGATTACCAATGGCATCCAAACCGGTGAATTCCTGATTGTGGCTGTTACAGGGCAATCTTTCCAACCGATTGACAAAAAATCTGCCTTATTTAAAATCAAAGAGAAAACCGCTTTATCATCAATCATAAACAGATACTGCATTGTTTTGGCTTTTAGTTGATCTGGCAGTTCGGTATAAGTTGGCAGAGTGGCTTCCGGTTCCTTAGAGGGAGAAAGCAGAAAGTGTCCGTCAGCATATATAAAAACCAGAGAATCCGCGGCAGGGGTGCAACGAGTATAATTATTTTTCAGTTGGTGTGGATAAATGTCTTGCAGCAAATCGTCCCCTCCTGTCAGCTATTATGGCAGCTTCTATCATAGATGCTGCAGATTGGTTCTGTAATGCCGCAGTGCAGCTTCATTATCCGGATCACATGCCTTTTCTAAATCGGCTATCATTCGGTTTTTATCTTTCGGCAGATTTCCCTGTACCCATACAGCGTTTGAGGCTCCCAGGGATGCGAAAAATACAGGAATATCTAAATTCTCAATCAGAGTTTTGAGTTCGTGCAGTTTCTCCAGTTCCCCTTCCTCTGCCCAGTTGCCAGCCTGAATTTCCTGATATAATTCAGACTCCGGGAAAATAGTAAGCATAGACGAACCGATAATTTTAGGGCGGGTCATGTTGAAGATTTTAGCGCTTTCCAGAGCACCCTCTACACCTCGTCCTGCACCAGACACGCCGGTTAGATAGAAGAAGTTATAGGTGATGCCGGCCTTGTCAAGCCGTTGCGTCTGCTCTACAATTTCCTGGGCCTTATAGCCTTTGTTCATGAATTCAAGTGCCACATCATCACCCGTTTCCACGCCGATTGTAATACCATCATAGCCAAGGTGATGTAGTTCTCGGAGTTCCTCATCTGTTTTGAGCGTAACATCGGTAACACGGGAAAAGCAGCCGATGGTTTCGCATTCAGGGAGATATTTATGGATTAAATCCGCAATTTCTTTCAAACGCTCAAACTTCAACACAAAGGGATTGGCTCCAACCAGATAAACCCGCTTAACTTGGCGGCTTTGCCAGGAGCGTAACTGTGCAGTTACCTCTTTAAGATCGGCTTCTACATCTTCGATTGGGGTCATTCTAAACTTGAATGGCAGGTCATCATACAGCGTACAAAATTTACATTTGTGATGCGTACAACCGGCAGTAACTTCAATGAGAAGTGAATTGGCCTCATAAGGGGGTCTCCAAATAGTACCTGTAAAGTGCATAGTAATCTCTCCTTTTTAATTATGGCTTCATATATTGGAACGGATTTCATCGCTCCGTTTCTAATCACAGATTACAGCACAGGTTTTAATTATTCAAGTACGGTCTTTTTATGGATATAGTTCTATTTTTACTACATAGTATAAAAAATGATAGTAGTTTGATTTTTGAGTGCATTAAGTTATAATAGTGGAAAGACAAGGAGGGAATAAAATGGCCGATAATAAATTCCGCAGCCAGGACACACTTGCCCGTTGTGTTCCAATGAGTATGCTGCAATCCGTTTTAAGCGGAAAATGGAAAATTCTGATTTTATGGTATATTTCTTTTTATAACGTACAGCGCTTTGGTGAATTGATGCGCCGGCTGGATGGAATCACACAATCCACGCTGACGAAACAACTCCGTGAATTAGAGGAGGACGGCTTTTTGCATCGGGAAATTTACAAAGTAGTACCGCCAAAGGTGGAATACACGTTGACAGAGATTGGGAAAAGCTTTGTCCCAATTCTCCATGAGATGATGGCCTGGAGCGAAACACATCTATGCCCTGCCGGATATGTGAATCCTTACACTACATCTGATGATAGTGATATATCTGAAGATGGGTAAGATAAAACATGGCTGCGGTGCTGTTAGTATACAATTTATTACTAAGTATCAAAAAAGACCGTACTTTTCTAAAACAAATCCCTCCATTATACTAAAACCAGTTTAGTATGAAGGAGGGATTATTCATGCATTTTACCGGCAGAACATGGAGGCCGCCTTACGAATCTGCGTCATTTATTATTCAGGCAACCTCGGGCTGTACTTATAATAAATGCAATTTTTGCAGTCTCTATAAAGATGAGCCGTTTAAGATGGCGCCAATGGAAGAATTTGAAGCAGATCTGGCTGAATTGAAACTCTATCAGCCCAATGCCAGAAGGATATTCCTGACTGGTGCGAATCCGTTTGCCATGAGTTATGAAAAGTTAAAATTCCTGGCGCTGACCGTCCGTGATTATTTAATCAAATGCCAGACAATAGCGATGTTTGCGAGTATCAGGGATATCCGGGATAAAGAGGTCTGGCAGTTAAAAAAACTTCGTGCAATGGGAATTAACGGTTTGAGTATAGGTACGGAGAGCGGTGACGATGAAACGCTGGCTCTTGCCAATAAAGGCTATACATCAGCTGATATTGTGGAGCAGTGCCGCAAATTGGATGAAGCAGGTATTGAATATTACCTGGTCTATATGACCGGACTGGCCGGACACAATGGCGGACAAAGGAACGCGGTCAACAGTGCGCGCTTATTTAACCAGATTAACCCATATTTTATATCCGTGGATTCACTTACCCTTTTTTCGGATACGGAATTATACAACCGGGCTCAGGCGGGAACTTTTATACCTGCGGGAGAAAAGGAGCGTATCATAGAGCTGCAAACTTTTATCAGAAATTTGCAGCTGCGTGTCCACCTCTTTGCTAACAGCATTTCAAATTACTATCCGGTTACTGCCTATTTGCCCAAGGAACGAGAGCAAGTAATCAGCGAGTTGCAAAATATAATGGATACGGTTGATGAGAAGGAAATGCTCCAATATCGAGCCGGGCTAAAGGCACTGGGATAAATGTACAGGAAAACATAATTCAGTTAAAGTGGATCTGTACTAGGCGTTTTAACCCCTAATCCGTCTAAATATTGAGTCCCCCAGTCACACATTGCATTGAGGACCGGGATAATGCTCTTTCCGAAATCAGTTAGTCTATAATCTGTTTTGGGTGGTATGACCGGGTAAATGGTTCTCAAAATCAAACCGTCCACCTCCAGCTCCCGGAGCTGCTGCGTAAGCATCTTGGGAGTAGATTGGGGAATTAACCGCTGAAGCTCGCTAAAACGAAGCACATCATCAACTAAGTGGAACAGAATCAATGATTTATATTTACCGCCAATCAAATCCAGTGTTGCTTCCACAGGGCAGTTAAAGGTACTTGGACATTTCATATTATCACCTCATTTTACACTATCTTTTTAGGTACTATATTACTTTTAAGTGCGTTCTTGCCTGAAAGATAATTAGTGATATAATAATAGCATAAGTTGATGAAAACATCAACCGAATGCTTGCAAGCAGCTTAACATAAACGTCTACAACTATTTTTAGAAGGAGATTAATAATTATGAGTTTTCTTGATATTGCTAAAAAGAGATATACGGTACGCTCCTATACCAGTCAGAAGGTAGAGCAGGATAAGCTGGACCAGATTTTAGAGGCCGCCCATGTTGCTCCAACCGGAGCAAACTGTCAGCCGCAGCATCTGATTGTTGTTCAGAGCGAGGAAGGGCTTGCTAAGATTGGTAAAGGCGCCAACATTTACGGGGCGCCGCTCGCTATTATTGTGTGCAGCAATCATGACGAAGCTTGGAAGCGGCCTTTTGACGGCAAGAAGCTGACTGACATAGACGCGAGCATCGTCACCGACCATATGATGATGGAAGCCACTGATCTGGGCCTGGGCAGCGTATGGGTCTGCTACTTTAAACCCAATGTAATCCGTAAGGAGTTTGATCTGCCGGATAACCTGGAACCGGTTAATATTCTTGTGATTGGTTATGCGGATACCAGTTCTGAACCTGTTCTTTCACCGGATCGGCACAAGGAGACCAGCTACCGTAAGCCGCTTTCCAAAACAGTTTCTTATGAACACCTGTAAAACCATTCAGAGAGCTATGCGAGCCCTCTGTCATACGAATCAATAAGTCATACATGTAGAAACGCCAGGCGAGGCGGTCGATGGGCCGTGAGCGTCTGGCGTTTCTTTTTTGATTATTCTGTAAATAGTCTCTTAGATAATCTATGATATATACGAATTAACTACTTTTTGCAACTGATAAACTTCTCTGATTTGCTGGTTTCCAAGCGTTACCATGTGAATATTCAATGTGCCTATTTCCTCTATTGGAAACACACTTATTTGCATTTTATCAACAACTACATTCGTTGGTAGAAGTGATATCCCCATATTTAGCGACACAGCGTTACAGATTGCCTCAACGGTATCAAATTCTACGATAGCGGGTGTTGAATGGATTTTTGAAAATACCCAATTCAAAAGCAGCTTTCTATATGGGCAGCTTTCCATGTTGTTCACAATTACAGGCAAATTTGTGAGCGATTCAGCGGTACTTTCATGTGGCGCGATTATACTTAACTGTTCCTGAAAATCTAATATGGATTTCATATGTGGACGAATATATCTCTGCTCTATAAAGATGCAATCCACCATTTGATTTTCTAATAGTTCGATAAGATGTTCTTGACCGTCAGTAATGATGGAACACGATACATGTGGAAATGCTTTCTGATAATTTGAAATCCAGACCGGCAACCGGGAAGCGGCAAGTGTCTGTGTTGCGCCAACTTTTAATCTTAAACTTTCTATTTGAAATTCAGATACTGCACGATCTATCAATTCCAAAATAGAATTTGCATAATTTAGTAGCTTTTCTCCATCAGCGGTAATGGTTACACCTTTCCCATGCCGAATAAATAGTATGGTTCCTAACTCTTCTTCCAACCGCTTGATGTGCGCGGTTATATTTGACTGAACATAATTTAAGTTTTCCGCCGCTTTAGAAATAGAGCTTTCCTGTGCGACTTCTCTAAAAATCCGCAGTTCTAAACTTTCCATATCCTCACCTATCACTTTGTATGATTGATTGTATCATTGCCAATTATTATACATCACTTGAAAAGGAATGTATAATGAAATCAAAAGAACGAGGAGGTTTTGCAATGACAGTATTTAAAGATAAAGTAGCTTTAGTTACAGGTGGGGGAACAGGCGTAGGACGAGCGACCTGTATCAAATTAGCTGAATATGGTGCTTTGGTTATATTGAACTATTCTCGTTCGTATAAAGAGGCACAGGAAACAGTTGAAATAATAGAATCTAGCGGCGGATCAGTAATTGCTATTAAGGCGGATGTTACGGACGATTGTGCTGTCCATGATATGATTATGGCAGCAGAACACAAATATGGTGCTATTCATTATCTTATAAATAACGCAAGCATAACAGAGCAGATTGATCTTGCAGATTTAGAAAGTGTTACTGATAATGTGTGGGAAAAGTTGTTTTCTGTTAATGTAAAGGGTATGTTTTACTGTGCTCGTGCGGTTGCTCCAGTTATGAAAAAACTAAAAGATTGTTCTATTCTCAACATGGGGAGTATAGCGGGACTAACAGGTTCCGGTTCATCGTTACCATATGCCGTTTCAAAAGCGGCTGTCCACTGTTTGACAAAATCTTTAGCGCGGGCTTTGGCTCCGGATATTCGGGTAAACTGTATTGCCCCTGCCGCTATTTCTACGCGCTGGTGGGCGGGAGAAGAAGAAAAAATGTACCAACTAAGCGGCAATCTGCCTTTAAAAAGAATTTCTACCCCGGAAGATATTGCAGAATTAATATGCAGCTTGTTAATCCAGCCATCTATGACAGGGCAAATAATTAGTCCGAATAACGGTATGTTAATTTAATAAGGTAAAGCGGAGGTCGTTTTTATTCGTCCTCCGCTTTCTTGATTCTGATTACAAAAGCGTCGGTCACAGTGGAGGCTGTGTCCGGCGCTCTATGATATGTGTTTTTAATCTGTGATGTTGCCACCAATTCGATATTGCCCTCTATACTCCTTTGGCGATACCTTCATAATTTCCCGAAATGCAGTAGCAAATTTACTTTGATTTTCATATCCCACCTGATTTGCAATATCGGCAATGGTACCCTGCGTCTGCCGGAGCAGGACTGCTGCCTGCCGAATGCGGTATTCTTTCATATAGGTGGCAATCGGTTGACCGTAAACGCCCTTAAAGGTAGCCTTCAAAGTCGAGGTATTGATTAGATATTCCTTAGACAGTTCTTCTATGGTAAGGCGGCTTCGGAGATCGGATGTAAGCCTTTTATGGATTTGTTTCACCACTTCGACCTGCGGGGACATATACTGTTCCCGCTGCTTTTCCGAGGTGACGTCAATCATACAGAGAAAAAGAAGAAGCTCCTGTACTTTAATTCTGTAATACGGCTTCTGCAGGCAGTCCGGTACAGAATAAAGCTCTGAAAATACATGCTCTATTTCATCCCTGGCCGGCATAACAAGGCAGCGGTCATCCGAACAAAACTTCTCCCGGAATCCAAGAATATCAAGTGAAGTATCCTGCAAGGCTTCTGGCGGGTCTGCAGCAATCTTATCCAGGTCAAGAATGACGGTAATACCCCGGTAATGCTTGAGCGGGAAACTCATAGCAGGCGCACAGTTGTCCATCATGTGTATCGACAGATCTCCTTCTCCCAGATACAGGCAGGCGCCGCTTTTAAGCCGGCACTCCTCCCGGCCTTCCCGGCAGTGATTGATTTCCAGTATATTTCCCTCTAATTCATTGCCCCAGGAGCATTCAGCAGTTTCAAAATCATTATAGATTAACTCTACGCCTGGATAAACCTGATAAACAGTCATGAGCCCCAGGCCGTCTGAACAATCAATTTTGTAAAGAGTACAGTAGCCGTCCTGATCCTGCGGAACTACGGTAGGCACTCCATTTAATAAATTAGGTCTTATGATGGAATTCATAGCTTCCTCCTTATAGGAACCGACGGTAATATGCTCCGCCAGCTTTTGCTTTACATTTACCATTATATAGTCCCTCCTTACTGGCTGCCGCTCCTATTAGAAGTTTTTTAGCTCCACATAGAAATTATAAGTGATTCGAAAGTAATTGGCAACTGTATGAGGGGGTATAAAAGGAGCTGCCCGAAAAAGGCAGCTCCTGCGTATCTATTAACGCTCCCGTATATGCTCACAGGTCTTTTTGAGAATCCAGGACACATGATCGTCACTTAGAGAGTAATACACATGCTTGCCGGCCTTTCTGGATTTTACGAGGCGGGCTGCCCGGAGGGAGCGGAGTTGGTGAGACACAGCGGATTCCGTGATATCCATATCGGAAGCCAGGGCACCGACACAGGCTTCACCGGACATCAACGACCAGAGCAGGTGCATTCTTGTATTGTCTCCCATGGCCCGGTATAAATTCGCTAAGTTTTCTAATTCTGTGTCACTGGGGATGTTGGAGATTTCCTTTGTGTTCAAATTACCACCTCTTTCTGTGAGACTGTATTTGACAGTCTTAGTTTTTAGATTTATGATTAACAGTATCATTTGCTGAAAGGAGCAGGAAGATGCCACACTATAACTTACCGCATAATCACGGACAGAAAATGGCTTCCGTTCTGGAAAAAATGCCGACCGGTGAAGATTTCCAAAGCGTTGCTGAAATTTTTTCCGGGCTTGGTGACAGTTCCCGGCTCCGGATATTATGGCTGTTATGTCACTGTGAGGAATGCACCTATAATATCGCAGCAGCATTTGGAATGAGTAATCCGGCTGCGTCACATCATCTGCGTATTCTGAAAAATAGTGGTCTGATTACCAGCAGGCGGTCGGGAAAAGAAGTCTACTATACTCTGGCTGACACTCCGGAGGCCAGGCTGCTGCACAAGGCAGTGGATTCCCTGTTTCATATAACTTGTCCCAAAGAATAAAAATGCGCTGTCCCGGAACAACTTCCAGAGGACAGCGCATTTCTTGTTCCATCAGGGCTGCTTGTATTTCCTCACGCTCATTGCACGGATTGCATTCAAAATTGCAATGACGGATACGCCTACGTCTGCAAATACCGCGGCCCACATGGAGGCATACCCCAAAGCGCCGAGGCCCAGGACGAGGAACTTTACTGCTAACGCAAAGACAATGTTCTGATGTGCAATACGCAGTGTCTTGCGTGCAATCTTCATTACAACAGATATCTTGGAAGGTTCGTCTGTCATAAGGACAACATCGGCTGCTTCGATGGCAGCATCAGAGCCAAGTGCGCCCATTGCGATACCCACATCCGCCCGTGCAAGTACAGGAGCATCATTGATACCATCCCCGACGAATACAAGCTTTCCTTTCTCGCTCTTTTGGCGGAGCAGTTCTTCTACACGGTCAACCTTATCAGCCGGGAGCAATTCTGTATACGCTTTATCCAGTCCCAGCCGGGACGCTACTTTTTGTCCCACGGCATCCGCATCACCGGTAAGCATGATGGTCTGACGGATACCGCCTTCCTTCAACTGCTTAATAGCTGCCGGAGCATCCTCTTTAATTTGATCCTCAATCACAATATACCCGGCGAATTTACCATCTAAGGCCAGATAGACTACGGTTCCGATGGAATTGCACACGGTATATTTAATATTTTCCCTTGCCATGAGCTTTGCATTTCCTGCAAGCACGGTTTTTCCGTCGATAATAGCACGAACTCCATGACCCGCGATTTCCTGCACATCATGGATGCGGGAAGTATCCACCTTTTTTCCATAAGCCTTTTTTATAGACTGTGAAATAGGATGGTTGGAGTAGTCTTCCGCATAAGCGGCCAGTTCCAACAGGGCATTTTCTTTCATGCCTGCCGCGTGGATCTCACTTACTGCAAAGGAGCCTTTCGTAAGGGTACCGGTTTTGTCAAATACAACAATCTCTGCATTAGATAATGCCTCTAAGTAGTTGCTGCCTTTTACAAGAACGCCACATTTGGATGCGCCTCCAATACCGCCAAAGAAGCTCAGAGGAATGGAGATTACAAGGGCGCAGGGACAGGATATAACAAGGAAAGTAAGCGCCCGGTAAATCCAGGTGATAAATTCCTGTCCGGTAATAAGAGGAGGAATGATTGCAAGGGCCAGGGCGGCAAATACAACAATAGGTGTATAGTATCTGGCAAAGCGGGTGATAAAGTTTTCTGTCTTACCCTTCTTGTCGCTTGCATTTTCCACTAAATCGAGAATCTTTGCTACGGTGGACTCGCCAAATTCTTTTGTTGTTCTGATTGTCAGAATACCTGTCTGGTTGATACAGCCGCTGATTACGTCCATCCCAGGCTCTATTTCACGGGGCATGGATTCTCCGGTCAAAGCAGAGGTATCCATTGCGGAATTGCCTTTTAAAACAGTACCGTCCAGGGGAACCCGCTCACCCGGCTTTATAACAATCGTTTCGCCTATCTGCACCTCGTCAGGATCGACAGAAACTAATTTCCCATCCCGTTCTACATTTGCGTAATCGGGCCGTATGTCCATCAGGCTGGCAATGGATTTTCGGGATTTGGAAACCGCATAAGACTGGAACCACTCCCCGACCTGATAGAACAGCATGACGGCAACGCCTTCGGAGTATTCTCCTAATATTAATGCGCCAATGGTGGCAATGGTCATCAAAAAGTTTTCATCAAAAACCTGCCCATGCAGGATATTTGTGACGGCCTTCCATACAATATCCCAGCCGACAACAATATAACAAACCAGGTACAAAATGAGCTGTGGCACTCCTTCCAGCGGAAAGACCATACCTATGATGAACAGCACCGCAGCGATTATAATTCTGGTTAAAAGTGATTTTTGCTTTTTAGTCACAATAACTCAACTCCTTTCAATTAGGTACAGACACCGGCTGCCATAAGGCCAGCCGGTGTCTGCACTTACTTAGTCCTTAATGGTGACATCTGGCTCAATTTTCTTGATGAGCGCTTTTGCCTCCTTCAAAACGCTGTCAAACAGCTCGTCTGGAGCCTCCAGAATCATCTTCTGGCCCATAAAGCTAACGGTAACATTAGTTACACCGTCCAGTTTCTTTACTGCGTTTTCAATTTTGGCCCCACAGTTCGCACAGTCCAGATCAATGAGTTTAATAGTCTTTTTCATAATGAAAAATCCCCTTTCTAAAATATAATATTGGTTAAATTCGGCTAAACAATTAAAAATATGTTTAATCGTTCATGCGTAGTATAGCGGTGAAAAGAGCATACGTCAATAGACTTGGCGGCGAAGGTTCCGAAAGGAGCCAAAATGCTTCCGTTTGGATTTTCCTGCAATTAAAATCTTCAAATTGGAGCTAAAAACCACCTTATCGGAGCGGACAAAAAGGCTGCCGATTCACTATACTATACCGGTACCCTACACAGGGAAGGGGTACCTAAAATAAATGAAAGAAGGTGTTGGTTTGCGTAAGGAACAATTTGATATTACGGGAATGACCTGTTCTGCTTGCTCCGCCCGGGTTGAAAAAAGCGTTGCAAAGCTGGACGGCGTGCAAGAGGTAGCCGTCAACCTGCTGAAGAATAGTATGGTAGCGTCTTATGATGAAACAATCCTGAATACAGACCAGATTGTGCAGGCAGTTGTAAAATCAGGATACGGAGCATTTCCCAAGGCCGAGAACAAGGTTCAGACTAAATCAGGAACACAGGCGCCGGCAAAGGATATTGCTAAGGAAGAATATCAGAATATGAAACGCCGCCTGATTATTTCCATGATTTTTGCCATACCGCTGTTCTATATTTCTATGGGACATATGATGGGGTGGCCGCTTCCTGGATTTCTTCTGGGCATGGAAAACGCCATGAGTTTTGCCTTTACACAATTTCTGCTGCTTCTCCCAGTGGTATTTGTAAACTTTAAATACTACCGCATGGGATATAAGACGTTGTTTCATGGAGCGCCTAACATGGACTCGCTGATTGCGATTGGGTCAAGTGCGGCGATTGTGTATGGGATCTATGCTATTTACAAAATTGGATACGGTTTAGGGCATGGTGATATGGCGGTAGTTCACAGCTTCACGATGGACCTTTACTTTGAATCAGCCGGCATGATACTGGCTCTTATAACACTGGGAAAATTCTTCGAGGCCCGGGCCAAGGGCAAGACCTCTGATGCTATCACGAAGCTTATGAATCTGGCTCCTAAGACTGCGACTGTACTAAGGAATGGACGGGAGCAGGAAATTCCGGTGGAGGAAGTGGCTCTGGGAGAAATCCTGATTGTTAAGGCGGGCGAGTCCATCCCTGTGGACGGTATCCTGACGGAAGGATCTTCTTCGATTGATGAATCTGCGCTTACAGGAGAGAGTATTCCTGTGGAAAAGCAGGCCGGAGATAAAGTAATCGGAGCAACTATCAATAAATCCGGCTATTTTAAGATGCAGGCCACCAAGGTAGGCGATGATACGACACTTGCACAGATTGTACGGCTGGTGGACGAAGCAACAAGTTCAAAGGCACCCATAGCAAAGCTGGCGGATAAGGTCAGTGGAATTTTTGTTCCGGTTGTGATCCTGATTGCCGTTGCTGCGACCGTTTGCTGGCTGATAGCAGGGCAAAGCTTTGAATTTGCCCTTTCCATTGGAATTTCCATTCTGGTTATCTCCTGCCCTTGTGCGTTGGGCCTTGCAACACCCACCGCGATTATGGTGGGAACCGGAAAAGGCGCAGCAAACGGAATTCTGCTGAAATCGGCGGAGGCGTTGGAAACTGCACACGGGATTGATACCGTTGTACTTGACAAGACAGGGACGATTACCAAGGGGCAGCCTGCCGTGACAGATATGGCTGCGGTAAACGGAACAGACGAAACAGGTCTGCTTCAAGTGGCTGCTTCCCTGGAAAAGCTTTCGGAGCATCCGCTGGCAGAAGCGATTGTGTCAGAAGCAGAGAGCAGAAGTATTTCTTTCCTTCCGGTAAAGAATTTCCTTCAGATTCCGGGGCAGGGTATCATTGGAGAAATTGACGGACAAAAATGCTATGCCGGCAATCGCCGTATGCTGGAAGAAAACCATATAGAGGGTGGTAAACTAATGGTTCTGGGAGACGAAATGGCAAATGAAGGCAAGACTCCCCTGTTCTTTGCCCGCGGCAATCAGTTGATGGGAGCGATTGCCGTAGCCGATGTGGTAAAGCCCACCAGCAAGCAGGCCATTGATGAACTGAAACAGATGGGAATTGAAACAATTATGCTTACTGGGGATAATGCCCGTACCGCAGAGGCAATTAAGCGTCAGGTTGGCGTGAGTCGTGTAGTTGCGGAGGTTATGCCGCAGGATAAGGAGCGGGAGGTCCGGACCCTTCAGGACGCTGGTAAAAAGGTGGCAATGGTCGGTGATGGTATCAATGATGCTCCCGCGCTTGCCCGTGCCGATGTGGGCATCGCCATTGGAGCCGGAACGGATGTTGCAATCGAATCTGCGGATATTGTACTTATGAAAAGCGATCTTCTGGACGCAGTAACAGCAATCCAGCTTAGTAAAGCTGTTATCCGCAATATTAAAGAAAACCTGTTTTGGGCTTTCTTTTACAATGTGATTGGCATTCCGGTTGCTGCCGGTATATTTTTCACTGCGTTTGGCTGGAAACTAAATCCCATGATTGGAGCTTTTGCTATGAGCTTTAGTTCTGTGTTCGTGGTTTCCAATGCCCTGCGTCTGCGCTTTTTTAAGCCCCGGCGTATTACAGAGACTGTATAGGCAGATTTGGGGGATACCATATCTGCAATACATAATAATTTGAAATAATAGAAAAGGAGAATTTGCTATGAAAAAAATATTGTATGTTGAGGGAATGGTCTGCAATAACTGTGTGAGCCATGTGACGGAAGCCCTGTTGGAGATTGATGGAGTGGCCGAAGCCGATGTGGTTCTGGAGCCGAAGACTGCAACTGTGACGATGGAAAAGGAAATCGCTGATGAGGTGCTGAAGGCTGCTGTGATGGAAGCCGGTTATGACGTTACCGTGGTCCAGAACGCATGAGGGCCAAAAAGAATGATGTGGAGCATAAATTAAAAATCGCACGCGGACAACTGGACGGAATTCTGCGAATGGTTGAGGATAACCGCTATTGTATCGACATCTCCAACCAACTGCTTGCAACACAGGCTCTTTTAAAAAGCGCCAACCAGCAGATCCTTCAGGCACACATCAGAACTTGTGTCCGTGAAGCCCTGCAAACAGACGAGCCGAATCCCAAACTGGAAGAAGCACTTGGGCTTTTGGAAAAGATGTTACAGTCATAAACAGGGCAAGGGCGGCAGGTGTCTATCCTGCCGCCCTGTTACTTACAAAAACCGTTTCCGTTTGGAGTGAAAGTCCTTCAAAATGGAGCGTACAAGAAATAAGACCTTATATATAATAAAAGATGGTTAGATACGGCTAATTAAATATAAGGAGGACAATGCGATGAAGCAATCGCTCGATACAAGAACAAAATTATTAACACAGAACCCGGTCTCTTTGATGTTTGAACTAAGCATCCCTGCTATTCTTGGCATGGTGGTTGTTGGGCTCTACAACTTTATGGATTCGGTTTTCGTAGGGCAGATGGTCGGCTCTGTACAGATGGGAGCTATCTCGGTATCCTATCCATTTACCCTGATTAACGGCGGTACCGCCGCTATGCTCGGAGTAGGTTCTGCTTCTGTACTATCCCGTGCCATCGGTAAAAAGGACGAGGCCACCATTGGTAAAATCATGGGGAACCTGGTGGCTATGGTGATTTTACTATCTGCAATTATTACAATAGTGGGAATGGTATTTACCCGGCCAATCCTGACTCTGGCCGGCGCCAGCGGTGATATTTTAATCTATGCAGAAAAATACCTGCGTATTGTATATGCCGGTTCTCTGTTTGTGAATTTCTTTCAGAGTGCCAATATGGTAATCAGAGGCGAAGGCCAGCTGAAAAAGGCAATGCTGATTATTGGAAGCGGCGCAGTCCTGAATATTATCCTGGACCCCATTTTCATTACGCTGTTAAATCCGGTGGGGAGAGGAATAGAAGGAGCGGCATATGCGACGGTTCTTTCCCAGATCATACAGGCGTTGATTACCGTATGGTACTTTAAGAAGAAAAGCCAGCACGTAAAAATTGGCCGCATCCGCATTGAAAAATCGCTGCTGCCTCAAATACTGGCGGTTGGTGTATCGGCTTTGCTCATGCAGGTGCTTACGCTGGTACAGCAGACGGTGATTTACCGTGTAGCCTCAAATTATGGAGGAGAAACATCTCAAATTCTTCTGGGCGCTGCCCTGCGTGTGTGGAACTTTGCTTTTGTGCCTCTCTGGGGAATCAGCCAGGGCTTCCAGCCTGCGGCCGGTACCAACTATGGTGCGAAAGACTACAACCGTGTAAAGAAGCTCACAGGCGTTTTTGTGGCAAGTGCCACCATATTGTCCCTGCTCTTTTACATTCCGGTTGAATTATTCCCAGCAAATGTTTTGTCTTTGTTTATTACGACTCCAAGCGTTGCGGCTTCAGGAGCCACCAATTTCCGCATTATGTTCAGCACCTATATTTTACAGGGCAGCTTCCTGATTGCAGTAACTTTATTTCAATCTCTGGGCAAAGCCAATAAGGCAACCTGGTTGGTATTATTCCGTCAGATTATTCTATTTATTCCGTTGGCAGTCATTCTTCCTATGATTGGAGGGATGGGAATCCGCGGCGTCTGGCTGGCGATTGCTTTGACGGATGCGATTCTGGTAGTGATCACAATTTCTATGATGCTTGCAGAATTCCGGAAGTTTCCGTCTACGGTTCAGAGCAGACGTTAGGAAGGAGCACATATGTATCTCAGTGAGGGAAAAATAGGCGGCAGCTATCATGTTAAGGATATTAAACTGCCAACGAATATGGAAAAGAGACTGGAGGCTTTGGGCATGACCCGAGGCACCTCGGTAGCCGTTCTGAACAGCAAAAGCCAAGGCGTTCTTATTATTAAGGTAAGGGGCACACGTTTCGCGCTGGGCCGGAACATTACAAAAAATATTTTAGTGGGGTGAAACCGATGAAAGAGAATCTTACAATAGGCTTCATCGGAAATCCGAACTGCGGGAAAACGACACTTTTTAATGCCTATACCGGTGCTAATCTGAAGGTGGCTAACTGGCCTGGTGTTACGGTAGAGAAAGTCGAAGGAGCCATAAAAGACCATGACCTGAATATCCGGCTGGTCGATCTCCCTGGTACATACAGTCTGACGTCTTATACGATGGAGGAACAGGTATCCCGCCAGTTCATTTTAAGTGATGAAGTCGATGTCATTATTGACGTTGCAGATGCTTCGGCGCTGGAACGTAATCTATATCTTACCTTGCAGCTATTAGAGCTGGGAAAGCCTGTGGTGCTTGCACTGAACATGATGGATATTGTGGAAAAGCGCGGTATGGAAATTGATATTCACAGGCTACCGGAAATGCTGGGAATACCTGTCATACCGGTTTCGGCCAGAAAAAGAACCGGACTGGATGTGCTGCTTCATGCTGCTGCGCATCATAAAGATTGTACAGACATGGACTGCCTAATCCATCATCATAAATATATGTCGAAGCACCAGCACGATCATCATTCAGAATATGCAATGGTTTACAGTGATGCCATTGAAGACAAGATTGATTTGATTATAGCAGAACTAAAAAAGAAATATCCGGATTTGCCAAACTATCGTTGGCATGCTATCAAGCTACTGGAACAGGACAAAGAAATTACCGGACGTTATCCGGTGAATCTGCCAAAAGTGATTGACCGGAACTATGAATCGGATATCATCAATGAAAAGTACGATTTTATCCAGGAGATCATTCGGGAAGTATTGGTAAACAAGGAGCGTCAAGAAGCTTTGACAGAGAAGGTAGACCGGGCCTTAACACATCGTTTCTGGAGTATCCCCATTTTCCTGGGTATTATGGCGTTGGTATTCTTCCTGACGTTTACGATTGGCGACTGGCTGAAGGGGTATTTTGAGTTAGGTATCGAGGGAATCTCAACCTTGACGGGTAATGTACTGACTTCGGCCGGCGTAAATGAGATGGTTCGTTCTCTGCTGGTAGACGGTATTATTGCCGGTGTGGGAGGCATCCTGACTTTCCTGCCGAATATCTTTATTCTATTTCTTGCGCTGGCGTTTCTTGAGGACAGTGGATATATGTCTCGTGTTGCCTATGTTATGGAAGGCCTTATGAGTAAGCTGGGGCTTTCAGGACGTGCATTCATACCTATGATTTTAGGATTTGGCTGTACGGTCCCGGCAATCATGGCATCCAGGGCATTGGAAAACAGGCGTGACCGATACAAAGTTATGTTAATTACACCATTTATGAGCTGCAGCGCCCGCTTACCAATCTACATATTATTTGCTGAAATGTTTTTCAGAGAGCATGCTATGATTGTTGCTTATTCTATGTATTTAATTGGTTTGGTAATCGCAATTCTGGTTGCAGCAGCGATTCATCTGATAGACCGGCGAAAGTCGGAAAATTATCTTTTAATTGAGCTTCCGGAATATAAAGCCCCCAGTTCTCGTACCGTGGCTATTTATGTTTGGGAAAAAGTAAAAGATTATCTTTCAAAAGCAGGGACTACTATCTTTGTTGCCTCCATTGTTATGTGGGCTATTCTGAATTTTGGACCACAAGGATATACAACAGAAATGTCTGGCAGCTTCGGCTCTATTCTGGGCCGTGTGCTGGTTCCTTTCTTTGCACCGTTGGGACTGGGATTCTGGCAGATTGCGGTGGCTTTAATTGCTGGAGTATCTGCAAAAGAGGTAGTGGTATCAAGCTGTGCAGTTTTATTTGGTGTTCCTAACATTAATTCCGGTGAGGGGATGAATACTCTTGTAGGAATTTTAGGAACCGTTGGATTCGGGCAGCTTAACGCTTTTTGTCTGATGGTATTTTGTCTGCTCTATATACCATGTATGGCAACTCTGGCAACCATAAAGAAAGAATCCGGAAGCTGGAAATGGACAGGCTTCACTGCTCTGTTTCAACTGGCAGTAGCCTGGGTAGTTACTTTTGGAGTTTACCAGATTGGCAGCATAATCATCTGAAAAGGAGATGGATGAATATGATAATTACTGGCATTTTGGTGGCCGGAATCGTGGTCTATACAATATGGGCTTTATGTAAGATCCGGCGCGACCATAAAAATGGAAACTGTTGTGGCAGCGGTTGCAGTGGCTGCTCATCCAAGGATTTTTGTAGAAAGTAAAGGAGGCAGAGCCTTGAAGATTAGAAGTTTGTTCCGCCCTGTTATTTATCTTGCCGTATTGGCAGTGGGGGCATGGTGGATTTGGAAATATGTCCGAATATGAGCTGCGGGCCCTTGGTGATTGAATGATTACTTTTAAGGTGGTGGTGTAGATTGGGAAAATAGTCGTGTTGAGCTTCAATGATGCAGAAGAACAGATAGTAAATAAAATATTGGATAGTCTTGCTACGATGGATTTCCAGCAAATTAATTTTTCTGCGGAGTCAGTATTATCTTTTTCAAATATTACTATTTATCCACAGGAATGCAGGATTGAGATTAATGGAGAGAGCTTAACTTTAAGCAGAAGGCAATTTGCTTTACTGTATCTGCTTGCCCGTAATGTAGGCAGGATATTGACTAAAGAACAGATATACTCCCATGTGTGGAATGAAATAGTGCCTATCAATGTAGATGAGACAATCCGCTATCATATCAGTGAAATTCGTAAGAAACTGAATGAACTGGCAGATATAGACTGCATTGAAACTGTTTGGGGTATTGGGTATCGGTTCAAAGAAAGTAAATAGACAGAGGATAAGCTGCGTAGCACTATTAAAAACATACCAGAAAGAGAGGGGTGTAATGTTAGAAGAAAGTGTTTTAATACCATTTTTAAAGAAATTCGATCAGTACCCTTTCCGTGTGAAAATCAACCGGAAGGAATATAAAATTGGAAACGGAGAGCCGGAATTTACCGTAGACTTCAAAAAGCCGGTTTCTCTGCCCTCCCTTATGACAAGTACCTCTCTCGCATTGGGAGAGGCGTATATGGACGGAGATTTAGAGATAGAAGGTGATTTATATTATGCCTTAGATCATTTTCTGGGCCAGATGGGGCAATTCTCCACGGATGAATCGGCCTTGAAAAAAATCATGTTCCCGTCATCTGCAAAGAAAAACCAGCAGAAAGAAGTACAGAGCCATTATGATATTGGTAATGATTTTTACAGGCTTTGGCTGGATGAAACCATGAGTTATTCCTGCGGCTATTTCCTGCATGAAGATGATACACTTTATCAGGCCCAGGTGAACAAAGTGGATTATATATTAAAGAAACTTTACCTGAAAGAAGGAATGTCTTTGCTGGATGTTGGCTGTGGCTGGGGATTTTTACTGATAGAAGCTGCAAAAAAATATGGTATCCACGGAATGGGCATTACGTTGAGCCAGGAGCAATACCGGGAATTTCAGAGCCGGATTGCCAGGGAACATCTGGAGGAGCTTCTTACGGTGGAACTGATGGACTACCGGGATTTGTCGAGATGCGGAAGGCGGTTTGACCGTATTGTGAGCGTTGGTATGGTGGAACATGTTGGGCGCGACAATTACCAGCTTTTCATGGACTGTGCAAAAGAAGTGTTGAATCCGGGAGGGCTTTTTCTGCTTCACTTTATCAGCGCCTTAAAGGAGCATCCTGGTGATCCGTGGATTAAAAAGTATATTTTCCCCGGCGGCGTTGTTCCAAGCCTGCGGGAAATGCTTTCATGCGCGGCAGAGGAAGGATTTCATACAATGGACGTAGAGAATTTACGGCTCCACTATAACCGCACCCTGCTGTGTTGGGAGAAGAATTTTAAGGAACATATCAGTGAGGTGCGGGAAATGTTTGATGAGAGATTTATCCGTATGTGGGATTTATATTTGTCTGCTTGTGCCGCAACTTTTCATAACGGGATAATTGATCTTCACCAAGTTTTATTTACGAAAGGGATTGCCAATGGGCTGCCGACTGTAAGATGGTATTAAAATGGTATAGGAATGACACTGGCAAAGCCTGGCCTTACCCGTGAGGTCCGGTAAAGCTTGCTTGATCTGGCCGCACTAACTGCATTGAGCCAGTCCGGAACAATGGTAATGGTTCAGAAATAAGTAAACAGGGAGAGCAAATTCATAATTGGATTTGTTCTCCCTGTTTTATTTGTTTTATTGTTGAAAAAGACGTAATCCAAGCGTAAAGGATTAGTATAACAACAAAAAGGAGGGCAAAGTTATGATGCTCATTGGAATCGATCACGGAAACAAGCAGGTCAAAACTGTTCACGGTAAACCCTTTGTGTCCGGCCTGCAGCAAAGCGTTACCAAACCCTTTGGCAAGGATGTGCTAAAGTACCAGGATACTTACTATACGTTGTCAGATCAGCGAATCCCCTACCGTAAGGATAAAACAGAGGATAACCGTTTCTTTGTGCTTACATTGTTTGCGTTGGCTGGAGAACTGGCAGCCAGAGCTTGTAATACCGAAGAAGTGATTCTGGTAAAGCTGGCCGTGGGCCTGCCTCCTGCACATTTTGGCGCCCAGACAAAGCGGTTTACAGAGTATTTTAAAAACCATGGCATTATTGAGTTTTCATTCAATGGTAAAGCCTTTACGGTCTATATTGAAGATGTGGCCTGTTTCCCCCAGGCATATGCCGCCGCGGCTACCATGCTTTACCAGTTGATGGATGATACCAAAGCGGTTATTCTGGATATAGGAGGCTTCACGGCGGACTATCTGCTTTTAAAAAATGGGCAGGCCGATCTGTCTACCTGCGACTCGCTGGAAAATGGGGTAATTCTGCTCTATAACCATATCCGCTCTAAGGCCAATGCCGAGTTGGATATATTATTAGACGAAAATGATGTGGATATTATTCTGCAAGGCAAAGGGGAAAGCTACCCGGATACAGCCGTGCGGCTGGTAGAGGAAGGTGCACAGCAATTTATAAATGACTTGTTCAGTACTCTGCGGGAACGAATGCTGGATTTGCGCTTTATGAAAGTGATTTTTGTAGGCGGCGGAGCTATTCTTCTGCGACGGCAGATTGAAACATCCGGTAAGGTGGGAAATCCACTATTTGTAAATGACATCAACGCTAACGCCAAAGGATATGAATACCTGTACCAGATCGAAATGACGGGCAGGTGATTATTATGGCAGAGAAAAAAGACCGGGGACGGTATACCTTGCGGCTGAACGAAAAGGACCCGGCTCATGCCGAAGTAATCCGTGTGTTGGAGCAACAGGGGCCACACAGCAAGGGTCGATTTATTGTCAATGCGGTTCTGCATTATATTCATTGCGGAGAAACACCGGACATTACAATTCGTCAGACTCCTGACAGAACCGTTATTGAAACGATTGTACTGGAAATCTTACAACAGAATACAAAACCAAATACGGATTTGTTAAGGCAATCTTCAGCAATGTCAATCAGGCCGGAAGAAGATAAGGGCGCACTGCCGCCAGAACCTACGGCAGAACAGGAATCAGAGGGCGAGACGGACGAAGATACATTGAACCTGATAAAAAGCGCACTGTCAGCTTTCCGCAGCAACGGTTGAATAAAAGCGAGGCAGCAGGTTTTAAACCTTATGCCTCGCTTTCTTTTAGCGCAGCGATATAACTATTGATGATATCCTCCAGATGTTGATACTGACTGGGGGTCAAAACAGAAATTTTTTGGACAAGGCACCCTTTATCTTCCGCTGTAATAATGCCTCGTAGCAAAAAGTCGGTACTGATATCCAGTGCGCTGCATATCCCGATAATTGTTTCCGGCCGCATCGCTTTCTGCCCCAATTCAGCGGTAGATACCGTCTGCGGAGTGATGTTTGCCAGTTCTGCCAGTGTATCTTGAGTCATATGAAGCTGCTTTCGCCGGTCATATATTCTTCTTCCCATATCTTTCAAAAGTTCATTCATTGGCGTACCTCCATGTCATAGTTTAATATTATCTTCTATGGCATGGATTATTAAGCGGTCATGGTTGATTTTATTCTTCCATAGCATGTATAATAAAAAACAGTTTATAAGAAAGAGGTGCAGATATGAGCGTCAAATCATGTGCGATAACCGGCCACAGGCCGACTCGCTTCAAATTCGGATATAAAGAAAACTATGCAGGATGTAAACGGCTGAAAAAGCGGCTTTATGAGCAGTTTGCACTGTTGTATGAAAAAGGAGTGCGCCGCTTTTATGTTGGCGGTTCACTTGGGGTCGATATGTGGGCGGGAGAACAGGTTTTAACGTTAAAGGAACAGGCGGGATATGATGATATAGAGTTAGTAATTATTCTTCCATTTGATGGGCATGATGCAAGGTGGGATGAACGGAGCAAAAAAAGGATGGAAATTCTTCGAAAAAAGTGTTTTAAATGTCTGATTGTAGGACAAGAGGATTGTCGGGAAAGCTATATTAAGCGGAACTGCTATATGGTGGATCATGCTGATTTTATGGTAGCTGTTTATGATAATGAGCGGAATTTGAGATCTGGTACTATGCAGACGGTACATTATGCGGAAAAGAAGGGGCTTGCCATCACTCTGATTCATCCGGATACCGGCGCTGTGACAAGCGATGTTAATTAGGCTTATATACAGAAGAAATATAGATGAGGCCGGCAGCGCATCACAATCTGTCGGCTTCATGCTATGTCGCTTCTTGTCGAGCGAACCTATACTTTCCTCACGGTTGCCTTACGGTTATCTAATATTTCCCAGATACAATTTAATCATGGCAGCTATTCCCATTGTTATATTACTTATATATGCTGATACAGAAGAAAACAGCAATCAATTTTTGGACGAAGAAGTTCTTATAAAAGAATTACTCCGTCCCATTTTACTTTATGTTCACTTATAAACAAATAGAATACATCGGCAAGGTGGCAGCTCCCGCTGCCAAATCACCGATTCAGTCTCTGAAAGGAGGATGAGACGCCGCCTGTGTGCCGACGCTTTGCGGTCAAGGAGTTGATGCGTATTGGATATTTATATCCTACGCATTGAGCTGATTCGCTATGAAATTGCGTTACGACACACGGCTTTTAATATAAGAGAAGAAATACATGCCTGTTTTTGCAGATGCAGGCAGCGTGAGTGGAGAAAACAGGCGGAACCTCCCCCTGCCTATTTCTTCTTTTTTAGCGAACTTCTCAATGCGCTGGAAGCGGCCGATTTTGTGCTTAGTCACAGAATCGGCCGCTTCTTTCTATATATGGTCCGTGGGCCTCCCTCTCACAAGATTTTATTTTTTCAATCTTGTGAAAAATGGAGGTACGCCATGTGGCAGAGAAATAATGGACAAACAGAAGCAGAAAAGCTGCAGAACCGCTTTACTGCATATCTGTTGGTAGCTGTGCGCCGTCAACAGAGGGATTATGTAATAAAGAAAAACCAGAGAATAAGGCATGAATTTCTGATGGAAGATGATACATACCAGACGGAACGCCAGACTGAGGCAGACATTCTGGATGAGCTGCCCTTACTGATACAGATGGAGAATGTTGCGCTGCAGTGCGCGCTGGAGCAGATCAGCGAGCGGGAACGCTATGTGTTTATGGCCCGGGTGCTGGACGGCATCAGTTTTGAAGAACTGGGAGCAGAGCTGGGGCTTGGATACAAAGGTGTGGCAGCAGTCTACTATCGGGCAGTCAGTAAAATCAGAAAGCGTATGAAGGAGGTCGATCAGAATGAATTTTGAAGAATTATTGCTCCAGGCCAGAGCAGGTGAGGAGCGGGCTGTGATTGGTATATTGGAGCTGTATAAGCCATTGTTAATCAAAGCCTCCATTCTCAACGGTAGTTTTGACGAGGATTTATACCAGGAGCTTTGTATTACTTTGCTAAAGTGCATTAAACAATTTAGTATATAAGCGAAAAAGAAAGGCTCCGAACCTGTGTCGGGGCCTTTCCTACTCGTTTAATAAATCTGGTATAATAAGTACTTCCTTTTGTGCTCTTTAGAACAAAGCGAATACTGATAGACGGGGTGAAAACTATGTGTTATACTATTGCCAATATTAATTTGGCAGGAAAGGGGTTAAAATGGGAAGTTTTATTTTAGATCAGTTTGATCCTACACCTTGGGGGATTTTGAAACCAGAATATGTTGTGGAAAAAGCAGAAAAGGAATTTCCTGAGATTGTAGTATGTGAATTTTCGGAAGCTATGATACAGGAGATAGTTGAAAAATATAGTGCAAAAAAAATAGCACGCTTAATTAGCGTCGGTGGTAATACGAATATTTATGAAATTAACTTTAATGATGTTAAGATTGCAATTTGCCAGGTTATGGTTGGTGCTCCCGCCTGTGTAAGCAATCTTGAAGAATTAATCGCATTAGGGGCGAAAAAAGTTTTAGTTTGTGGTGAATGTGGTGTTTTAAATCGGACTATTGAGGACGCGCATTTAATTATTCCGACATCTGCCATTCGTGATGAAGGAACAAGTTATCATTATCAACCTATGTCTGATGAAATAGCACTTGATCCGTATGGCATTGAAGTAATCGAAACTATATTTAATCATAGGGGATTGCCCTATATTAAAGGTAAAATTTGGACAACAGATGCGCCGTATCGCGAAACTCGTAAGAAGATTCAGCTGCGTCAGGAGCAAGGATGTATCGCAGTTGAAATGGAATGCGCTGCATTGGTAGCAGCAGCCCGTTTAAGGAATATTGTATTTTCTCAATTTGTTTATGCTTGTGATAATCTTGATTCAGAAAATTGGGATCAGCGTGGATTGACAATTCGCCCTATCTCTCAAAAAGTAGAGATATTTGAATTGGCTATGGAATGCGCCACCCATCTATAATACTATTAATTAAGGCTCCGAACATTGTGTCGGGGCCTTTCCTGTTGGCTTGAATCTGATACATCACTTTGTAATTCCTAATCATCATCAGGCTCATAGAGTGCCACAAAAGACAAATAGTATTTGCTCTGGTATTGAATATGAAATCTGTAATCACCAATATTAAAAGTCCAGTCAGTATCAAGCACCGGATAAATTTCTCCCGTACTGCAATCCAGGAAAAAGCAGTCATTGACTTCTGTTGCTGCAATAACTTTTTCATAGCATTCTTGACATAGCATGGTACAAAGTTTTGCACGATCTTCATTTTTTGCATGCTGCAAGTAATCCAATTGCATCACACCATAGACAATATTATGTTCACTGGAAGTATTTACCCAGCCGGTAGTTCCATTATCATCAAACTGAAGGATATTACGATAGCAGGCATATTTTTCTCCGAATTCTTCTTTCAAAACTCCGTTGATGTCTAAAGGTGCATATTTATGGGCCAATTCTTCTTCTGTCAGGTAATCATCACTTGTCCAATCTAACGAGCAGCGATTATTCCAATTTTCGAGGCCGCCGCAAAAATGGCGTACTCCTATATTGGCAATATCCCAATGGTGTGTACTAATAAGTGCAATCGTATCTACGCCACGGTAATCATTTCCGGCTCCGCATAGAGAGCAGTCTTCAGGTTTAACTTGGCTTTCATACACCGGATCTGGACGCGGCAATTTATAAAGAAAAATAAGAATACAAACAATAAATAGTACAGCAAAAAAAATTACCCAACAATTATTCTTCCACCATGGCTTCTTTTCATAGAAAAAATCATCCTCTGCAAACATTATTCTCCTCCTGTATTATTTGCAATATTAAAATAGTATAATTCCTGCCTGTTTGACAAATGATTATAGAGGTAATTATCAACTGAATTATACTGATTTTAGCGGTAAATTACAAGTATTAGAAGTATATTTATTGATAAAATAACTTCTAAAATCGGAGTGCAGTATTTATTCATGCGGTATCATCAAAGCGAGGTGATACAGATGGGTGAGAAATTTATAGGGAAACGGATTACAGAATTACGCTTAATGCGTAATGTGTCTGAATATCAGATGTCGTTAGAGTTAGGACAGAGCAAAAGCTATGTGCAGGGTATTACATCGGGCAAATCGCTTCCGTCTATTAAACAACTCTATAATATTGCGGACTACTTTAATATGAGCCTGGCAGAGTTTTTCGATGAATCAAAGATGGATTCTCCAATACTTTGTGAAGTTAGGCATGAAGCGCAGAAATTGAGTGATGATGATTTAATGGCGCTATTAAACATTATCCGAAGAATGTCTTCATATGTGCCAGACTAAGCTATTATTATATTTTTGAAACCTCTAACTATTACACTAAATTAGTGCACTGTATCTTTCTATTACTAAGGACATAATCAATAGCCGGACTTTATAAGGTCCGGCTATTGATGTAAGTATGTTATTATCTGATTTTTTATACCATGAGTAGATTTGTAACATTATTTTTCGATTCATATTATAGTTGTTTTGGATAAGAGATAAGTTTTAAGATTTTACCTGATCCTTTTCCAGCGTTCTCACTAAGTTCAATTACTATTTTCATTCTGAGAATATTCTGCTCATCATATACGCAGTAAGATACCCGCGCTTTATAGTCCTTAGTGGCTCCGGAATTATCTAATTGTGTTCCTTTTTCATCATAAATTTTGTTATCTATATTTTTCCAGTAATCAGGAACCCAGTAAATATGGTTTTTGTCTGAAAAAATGGTATCTATTCCATATCCTATATCTTCAACGCTGTTGGTATAATGATATCCAGCATCCGTAGCTGCATATAACTCATACCCGAAACCTAATGGAGTTTGTGTCTTTTCTAAAAAAAATTCCTCCTGTTCGGACAGAATAATTTCAGACGTCTCCTGTGCATATACTTTGATTGGATATAAAGTTTCCTGATAAGGAAAACCGATAGCTTGTAACAAAAAACTTATTAATCCCAATGCCAGGAACACTGAAAATGTATAGCAACGTTTCTTTTGTCGCTTTTTTCTCTGGGCAGCAACTGTAATTCCGTTTTCAATAATTCGTAATTTGGAATCATCACTTAAAACTATTTTTTCAAACATTATTTATTCACCTCCAATTGTAAACTTAATTTTTCTCTTGCTCTTTGTAATCGTTTTTTTGTTGCGGACTCTGAAATTTTTAATATCTTCGAGATTTCTTTTATGGAATATCCATTTATTGCATATAAAACAATTACTGATTTTAATTTTGTGGGTAAGGAAGATATTTCGTATAGAACTTCCTTATCTTCTAGGCTGTAAGTTATTTGTGTCTGTTCCCACAATTCATCTTGGGGATGTCTCTTTTTAAAACGTAATTGATTTTTACAAAGATTTATGCATACTCGAAGTAGCCAAGCTTTACCATGTTCTTTATTTTTAAAGAAAGGTTTTTTTATCAATAGTCGCACATAGGTTTCTTGAACAACGTCCTCCGCATCCAAAGAATTTGAGAGCATAAACAGAGCAGTACGATATAATTGATCCATATTTTCCAAAAACAAGTCCTCTATGTTCATTTAAACCTCCTCACTATATACACACCGTAACGGTAAGGAAAGTGACATTCTTCAGAAAAATTACGTTTGAAGTATAAGTATAACATAGGTTAATATCATACAGAAGATTTAAAAAGGCTCCGGAAATTGAATTCCCGGAGCCTTTTGCTACTTGCTTAACATAATAATGGACATAGTTTTCACTTTACACTTGAAGATAGGCTTCGTAACCATCAGGATCTATCTCCCGCAGAAGGGCTTCCTGAAAGCGGTATTCCGGATATGTGCAGAATCCACTTTTAAGCTCCCTGCCTGTTGGAGCAGCAAGATCATGCTTTTTAAGCCATATGAGGATTTCTTTTCCGTTGTTGTTGGTGTCGATGTAAGCGCAATCTTTTTCGCACGGCCACGTCAGATTGACGGTCAGTGTATTCCACGGCTCCGGGCAGCCGTCTTCCCAGGTAATCATTTCGATGGCAAGGTTACCGTTCATATAGGATGCCACCTGCAGTTGGATAGGGCGTGTCGTTCCATATTTCTCTAAAGGAAATGTTTTCATAAAAGGCTCCTTTCTGAGCCGCACACATATGGCGGCTCTTAAAATTATTAGTGATTGACTGTATTATTGAGTAAAAGTAAACAATCACAGGCTACTCCGACCAGCTATACAGCAGAAGATCATGGCTGCTGGCGCCTGGGGAAAGCAAAGCAGACCGGAACCGGTAATTGATAAATACAAATCCTGTCGGTTTGTGCGTAAAGCGGACAGCCAGAATGTTATATTGCTTTTTCATCCAGGCACACGTTTCCATTACCTCCTCAGTTACATTGGCAAAGTCCAACGCATAAATCCAGTTATCCCGGCAGCTATGGGGATCTGCATAAGCTTCACTGCCTGGAAGTGAAAGCAGTTTGGCTTTCATGGCCTCATAGTCCCTGACCTCTGGGTGCTCTTTCTGAAAGGTGTGCATCAGATTCCGTTCAAACTGGCAGAATGGCTCAAAGGGGACTTTATTCTCAAAATCTCCATTCCCATCCAGACACCAAAACTGTCCATTGTGGTAAATTTCAAAAATAGTATCGTTCTTGGCTGGATGAGAGTTTTCACAGTAATTTCCGCTCACATCGGTATGATACCAGACACCGTTCAAGGTAGAGCGGTTAAAGTACTGCCCCGGCTGCTCAATGGATTGAAAGACATCGCGGCAAAGCCCTCTGTCCTCAAAAAGATAAGCTACTTTCATTTGTTTCATGGGTATTTCCTCCTCATTTATAGTTTTCAGGGAAAGAACAGGCATTGCTCATGATGCCTTCTTTTCTTCCTGTCCGCTGATTGGGATTGCGGGATAAGAAATGGGCGCTATATCGGCTTCAACCGGTTCTTCACGCATGAAAAAAAGCATGCCGGAACTTGTGTCATCAAAGGGGAGCCAGGCGCCATCCTTCCAAATACAACCGGTAACATCATTGTAGAGATCCGGCATCTTACCTGGAGTATCAAAACAATCAGAAGACAAATACAGACACAGGTGTTTAAGGAAAAATGGATGCAGGGCGTCCAGTATCTCCTGACGCAGTTCCAGTGCTAGCTTTTCAATCTCCTCAATATCCTGGCGTTTGAATGCTGCCTGGGAGATTTCTTTGAGCTTTGTAGTTTTTTGAATAGCGGAATCAATATAGGTCTTGGCATCATTGAAATAAATTGTCTTCAGCCGTATGCCGCTTAGGGAGAGTTCACGGGTATATTCGGATGCAGCAGTACAAATGTCTTTGGCTAACGCTTTATAAGGTTTTTCATATTTAGTCTTTAATACTTCTATGGACACCACCTCCAGATTGCGCCGAAGCGTATCAAGGTGTGTTACCAAAAGAGCCCGCAAGTTTTCTCTTTCCACAGAAACCTCCTATCCCCGCCGAAAATGACGGCATTTTTCATAGATATGAATATTAGCCCGCAGAAAACCATGATAGGTACGGAGCCGTTGGCTTGACATCGTTTCTTTGGTCGGGCGGCAGTTAGGATTACGTTTCCTCTGTTGATATTTCCAGGAATTTTTTTCATTCATGGGCATCCTCCAGTTTGTTCTGGCGGGCTTTTTCACCATCAAAGGGAATACACCACACGGTATAGGCATTCTGAACGTAAAAGAAATATGGAGTCAGACCATCATCAATCTCTATAATTTCTTCTGCCGTAACAGGAGTGCCAAGTAACTGTTCCAGCGTTCCGCTGCTTTCCCAAGATTCCAGCTCCCGGGCGGTTAGTTTAGAAACACCTTCGTAGCGCATTGCGTATTGATATTCAGAAGGATTGTGCTCTACGTTATCCCGGTCAAGCAAAAGGCGCAGCAGAGCGGTCTGGCTGTTTTTATAATGATAAATCCGCAAGATAGGCGGTGATTTTTGCAGTGGACACCAGGATGGCACATAAGTCTTTGGATCGCGGCCCTTAAACTGGCGGGTACGTTTTCCACCAGTGCAGTACCGGCATCCGGGCTTCAAGAATATGCCCTTGATTTTTTGAGGAACTAATCCGTTGTAATTGTGGTAACATTCCCGTCCGGTACAGCGGGGCTTACATACTTTTTTCTTTATCATTCAACATCTTCTCCCTTCTTTGGTGTCTCCGCAGGTATGGACAATCCGGCAGCCACCATTTGCATGGCAGTCTGAAAGCCAACTTCAAACGCTGTTTCCGCTTCCTCGCAAGAGCGGCGGTCCAAGGTCTGCTCCAAGGTTTCCATCAGTTCCAGATCTTCAGGAGCCAACCGCTGGTGCAGACTGCTCTGCAAATCAATGATTTCTTTGGTATAACGGCGGATTGCCTCGTTATACACATACTGATCCGGCTCCAGATTGCCATAGTAAAGGTCCTTCAGATAATCTAATGAAACCTGTGAAGGCAAATGCAGCGCCGGGCCATGCTGTTCCAACGCCACGGCGATTTTCTGCAAAGCAGTAATCAGATGTGGCAGCTGCTGAGTAAAAAACTGATTCCCGATTTTTGTTTCATAGAATTGCATTCAAAATCCTCCTATCATTAAAAAGGCCGCGACAGCATGTGAAAGCTGCGGCAGTCCTTTGAAAAATGTTGTTTCGACAAATAGCCTTAACTTATGCAATGTTTTGTTCACCCCAGCGGATATGAAACACGCCCTTCTCATCCTGCTCTTGGTACATCAGCAGAGAAAGCAGGTCATAGTTTACATCAAAACGCTCATAAATCGCATCCAGGTCTGTGTCCTGCCCTTTCATGAACAGGTTAAGTTTTTCCTTTACCAAAACCATCTGCATCAAATTAGATTCAATGCTGCCGGCATAGGTGAGAAAATAAATATCTTTATCTTCCGTTGAGGTATAACGGATAAAGCGGAAATAAAACTGGCTCATACCAGAATTGTTATAGTGCAGTTCCGGGATAATAATTTTATTGACGAACTCAAAGTTGACGCTGGACGGAAGGCTCTGCTGGGTACATAGCAGAATACCATTTTTACTCTCCCGCAGGGTCTTTCGAAGCGCCCGCCGTTTGGCAAAGGTAGTTGTGGAGCCGGTAACAATAAATAAAGGCCGTTCCGGCAGATATTCCTGTATGGCCTTGGCGTAGGAATCCAGCACCGCCTTGTGCCGCACACCGATAGCAACTACTTCATCCGGCCAGTTGGCGGCCAGTTCCAGTGCGGCCATGACCTTTACCGGCGTATCGCTTCGGTACTCCATTACTGTATCTGGTGCCGCGCTGATACGCAGTAACAGAACAATTTGTTGAATCAGCTTCATCATGGAGTCTTTTCTGCTGTTTCCTGTGGACTTAAAGTAGTTCCGGCGCATAGAGCAGAATTCATCAATCGCTGTCTGGTACACTGCTCTTTCATCAGGTGCAAATCGCAGAGGTATCTGGTGGATGTGCTTGATATCCTTTCCGGATACTTCTTCAAATGTCCTTGTGATAACGGTTTTGCAAAGAATATCGCTCAGTACTTCTGCATTGAAAATATCCTGAGTACGCTGCCCTACACCAAATACGGTGATTTTCTCCGGCAGATGTGAGGCTGCAAAAAGCCGGTATCCCTTCTTGTAGGCTGGGATTGGCTCCCTGTAATAAGGATTACTGTCCTCTGTCAGTATACCGTGCTCCTGACTGGTTCCCCGCTCGTAATGGTAGAGGGTGTCACACCAGGAAATCATGTTGATGGAGTTGTTGTAGAGCATTTCCAGTTGAGGAGCAAACTCTGAAATGTTATTTCGGGTGCTGGTTCCCGTAGTCAATAATTTTGAACGGCAGCGCCGGAAGCAGCTCAGGCTGGCCTTTGTCCGCACACTGTCCGGATTGGTAATTTCATCGCTCTCATCCAACACAAGTTGAATTTTTTGTCCATATAGCCTTATCCAATGCCGGAGCTGTTTACGGTACTGGCAGACTTTATTTAAAGTAAGCAGCACAAAATCTCCGGGCCGTATTTTTTCCAAATCCGCCAGCCTCTGTACAAACACATAGGATAGCCCGTAGTTTGGCAATACCACATCCCAGTTATTGCGGATGGATATGGCGGAGGATACTACCCAGGTACTGTGTATATGCTGATGTTCCATTCGGTACAGACCGACGGCGATACCTGCCAGTGTTTTTCCGCTTCCCTGCTCCCATTGCAGCAGCCCATATCGTTTTTGTAATATCAAATTCAGATCATGACGCTGGATTTCGTTAAGATGGATTGTTTCTTCATTTTCCGCGTCCCACAGTGAAAAGGAGGATAACCAATTCGCTATGTGGGCATCTTCCTGCATAGTGGCGAAATCCATGCTTTGTTTGTCGTATTCCCTCCGCTTTTTCCGCAGCAGGCGTTCATAGCCCGGAAACCGCTCCGGTTCATATTCTAAAACGGCTTCATAGACGGGAATCTGCTGACGCATAGCCGCGGTCAGTGTGCGTCGGGTTTTGGAGCTGTATGCCTTATAGACAAAATCATATCCCTGTTTTACAAGAACGATTTTATCTTCTTCCGGCTTTTTGTTCTGTCGCTTCAGAGCGGCGGAGAGGTAGGCAAGAACCTTCTTCTCTGTCAGCCGTACCTTGCTCCATTCCTGATAGTTCATACCATCCGGCTGCTTTTCTGTATAAAAACGGTGGAGATATTCGCAGCATTTGGTATATTTCTCTCTGGTGGCGGGATTTGCCTTGATATGATACAGCAGCTTTTTTACCTTATACTGAAAACCAGTTGATGTACTCCGCGACTGCGCCAGCTCCAACAGGATGCGGGAGCGGTTTTTTTCCAGATCGACTTTGGCCGTCTGAAGCAGCAGCCCACGAAATCTTTCTGCCTGTTGGTGCAGGTTTGTCAAAAACGGCAGGGAGCCGTCATATTCGGTCCTGTATGGCTGGATTGATTTTCCCTCCCCGGCAGGCCGGTGCTGCCAGAACTGCAGCTTGGTCGGAAATTGTGCCACGCCCATTTGGGCAAAAGCATGATCCGCCAGGGAAATCTGACCGAGAAAACGGTAATTCTTTTCCAATTCCTCAATGGCATTCTTATCTGTGAACGAATCTGCCAGGAACGACTGTGGAACAATAAGGGCCAGTATGCCATACGGCTTTAGCAGCTCGGCAGCTTTCTGGCAGTAGTATAATTGGGAAAGAACCTCATCTCCATCTTCAATCCACCAACGCAGATGAAAGGGTGGGTTTCCTACTACATAATCAAACCGGATATTCGGCTGATAGGTACGGATGTCCTTGTGTTCCAGCCTGGCTTCCGGGTAAAGATAGTGGGCAACCTTATAAGCTTTGATGTCCAGCTCACAGCCGTAGAGATTAGATTCCACCGGCATAAAATTAAAAAAGTTTCCCATACCACAGGTCAGATCCGCAATGATATCTGATTCTGACACCTGAAGACAGGCGGCAACAAATTCGCATAGAGCTGGAGGCGTAAAAAACTGCCCGTTTTCCACTTCCTTTTTTGCCTGGCTAAAGTCACTGTAATTGGCATAATCATTGCGCTTTAATTCATGAAGTCCTCCGTCTCCGGTATAGGCGTTAAACAGGTCTTCCGGTGTAAGATCACTTTTTTCTGTTTCATTGCTGTCAATCAGATATAGAACTTTGTCGTTTAATTCTTTACGTTTGTTTGTGGGAATGGTGTTCATGTGATATGAATATTTCAACCGGATACCCCCTTAATAGACTAGGCCCAGATATTCCGCAACAAAGGTTCTGGCGGATTCCTCAGAGGAGAACTTAATGTCTACGCGTCCATTCTTAAACATTTTCAGCTGCCGCACTTTAGTACAGCTAGGAAATTGTACGATGTCAGTGTTTGAGTGATTGTAACCCAAAAGATTTGAGAACCCAGAAGGCATCAAAGAAAAACTTCCTGTATCGTAATGGACAATGCCCCGAAGAATTTGTTTCAGGTAATCCCGTAAATTCCAACGGTCTTCACGAAAACCGCCGTCATAGGAACAGCCGTAACTGGTAAACCGTAATACATCTTTTTTAATCTCATATTTGGGGGTCTTGTTGTAATCATTCCAAGCCGCATCGTGGCACTTTTCCTTTAATTCATAAAGAGCCTGTTCTCGAAAATCCCGCCCATCCAGCTGTACAAATATCTCGTTCAGAATATCCTGGTAATTCAGGCGGAGAGATAGTATTTGCTTCTCGTATTCCTGATTCTTTTCTTTTGAATAGCGCCAATCTCCGGAAGGTTCCTCCGGGACAAGATGGGTTTTTATTTCAGAGGCATCTACCGACACATGGTATTTTTGATTAAAGTGCTGCGTGAGACGCCATATCAGCTTGGTATGCAGGCTCTTGATATGATCCTCAATCTTATCAGTGGAAATTTTCAAGTCATTATCAGAGGGAAGATAGACGTTCATTCCATAGGATTCCTGCTCCTTATCTGTCAGGATATCCGATTGCTGGGTCGTTAAATCTTCCCATATATAGACCAGTTCATGAAAACATGAATGTGCTACATCATACGCTTTTTGATGTGCGATGCAGTAGTCGCGGTCATCTTCTGTAATGCGGCTGTCCGCCTGTATGGTGACAGCATCAAATTTTGAAAGTAAATCCATAATCATTTATCTCCTTTAGGTAATCTGACAAAGAAAAGCCGCAGCAGACATACCGCCTGCCACGGCCGATTACTTTCGGGCGGTGATTCACCGCCCAAGACTCATTACAGTCCTGTTACGCACATGCGGCCAGTCTCACAGGGAGAGGACTGATGGCCGCCAGCGGAAAAGGGCGCATTGACAAATGATATTCAGAATTGAGCGTTTCAAAATGAATGCTTTCTTCTGTCTGCTCATAAATCGCCTGCACCCGGCTGGTGTGATATATCTTCCCTCCAGCGTGTACGAGTGCGCCCTGGCCTATGGTAAGAGGACGGAGCAAACTGCCGTTTAAGTGGATCTCTTTCTTTGATTTCTTCATTTTTCTTAACCTCCAATCATATGATAGTGTCCTGTCTGTGTCCGGCGTAAAGTGAAGCCGCAGTGAGTACAGGTATTATGGTTGATAGCACATCTCTATTAAAGCGGTACGGACTTCCTCCAGGGCTTCCTTTACCTGTCGCATGGGTGTTTTTTGCTGTCTGGCGATTTCCCGCAGATTATAACCGCAGGTTTTCAGCCGTACCATTTCCATTTGCTGTCCGGAGACCTTTCCTGCCAAATCATGCAGCAGGAGCCTGGTTTCTAACTGTTGCATCAGGTCATCAGAAGCGGCAACCGTTTCTTCTAATGAATAACTGTCTGCACCGATACCGATATGTATACTGAGAACCTCGGCAGTGCGTTTTTGACATCTGTTGCTTTTGTAGTAATTATATAAATCAACGCGCATACAGCTCCAGGCAATCGTTGTAAACTTATACTGATGTAAGGAAGATTCGGTCAAGTAACGTTTTACCGCCCGTAAATACCCGAAGATTATCACATCATAAAATTCATCCATCGGCAAATGGTTATCCCCTAGAAATTTATAGACCAACGCATGATGTTCTGTGGCATAATCACGCTGTTCATCAGTTAATGGCACTTCACACAACATAAAAATCCTCCTTTTCAAATAGAAAAAGGGATGTCACCAGCAAAGGCTGGGGGCATCCCTTTTGAACGTGTTATGCGGTAACATACCGCAAATAAATCATTTAAGCCGGCAGCGCATCCCGCTCTCCATTGATTTCAGTGGAGATACAGAAATGTGTCTCTTTGTCTGAAGCCGGCAGTGTCGGACCTTCGTAATCACAGCTATTGTCCTTCTGTTCATCCTGAATGATGGCACGCTGCGTCAGCATAGACTTGATCTGCTCCTTAAAGCTGTTGGCATAAGCACGGATCTGAGCCAGTTCTTCTCCCTCAAAGTCATAGAGCTTTTTGAAGGTGGCAACGCTATAATCATTAGTGCCGTTACTGGCTTTCTTTAACCCGATCTGCACTACGGCACTGAAACTGGCGCGGCGGCGCAGAACAAACGCACGGTTCATAAACTCGCGGAACGGTGAAAGACTGGTAGGCGGAAGGGAAATCTGCCTCATATTTTTGCAGGCTTTCCCACGGCCTTCCTTACCTGAGCCATACTGGTTTAACGGGCAGGTAGAGCAGAGAATACCAGGATCGCCAATGCCAACCTTGCCGTCCACTGACGAGCAGATAGGAGTAGCGTCATCATCATATTCACTTCCTTCAGGCCAGTATGCAAAGGAAGGATGGTGGTGGAGAATGACGCCTTCGACTGTTTTAATGTAATCCGGATTTTCCGGATCATCAGAAGGCATTTCAAACTGCACCATACCGCCGGCAGGGATCTTAACCCGGGGGAAGCTCATCTGCAGACCGTCCATATCTTCGGCCAGCTCTTCCTGAGAGAAGTCGCATTCTGCCAATGCCGGCAGCAAAAACTTTTCCTGTTCCATCAAAGCGTTATTCTCGTTATACATAGTAAAATCCTCCTTAAAATTTATGTGTCCGTCTAAATCAGGCGGCCATCTGGTTGATTCGGTTCCAGAGTGCAGGCTGCATGGTCAAAATGTTATAGCCGATGCTTTCCAGCTCCGTAGCGCGGTCATAGCTTTCCACATCCTGGCTGTGACGGGTCACGGCATTGGAAAGACCATAAAGTGTTAAATCATTGCCTTCAATTAAGTGTTGCAAAATACCGGTGCTTTCATCATCTGTAATGCGGAATTCACGGCTAGCCACCTTGACGATACCAGGGATATCGGCAGTATTCATACGGACTCCTTTGGCTTCCTGCATAACACCTATGACACGGGAAAAACGGGCCTCCTCCACGGCAGCCCGCACGGTGTCCTGAATTTTCAGCACAAAAGCACGATCATCGGCAGCCAGCGTTTCATCTGAATACAACAGGATATTTTCCTCTGTGTTATTAACTCGCCCCACATGATTACGACGGGTCTGAGCATCATTTACAACCATACCGTTTTTGCATACCAAGCGATAGACAAGCGGCTGAATGCTGACAGAGCCAAGCCCCACCTCGCTATTGCTGATTATCACACCAGCCTGAACAATGTCACCTGGGGTAACCTCTGCTTCAAGGCGTGGATTAACAACTTTTAAGTACATCCGGCTTTCTGTTATTTCGCAGCTCTCAAAGCGGGCGCCATCCATCGCCATAAGGATAGGCAGTACAGCCTCTGCAATTCCCAAATTGTCGATGCAGCGGTAGCGGTTGCTCAAAAACGCTCTTGCCGTGCCTCCCAGCGTGCGGACCAAACGTTTGGACGGTTCCTGCTCAAACCAGGTGTTGACATTCTGGGCCAGCAAATCCGGATTTTGAGCCTGCATACGGTCATAGTAAACTGCCGGGATTTTGAGGTGTGTTCCAATCTGCCGGTGTGTAATCTGATTAACACTCAGCGGCTCGACATATTCTGTATCATTGTCGTACATATGAAGGTAAAGATCAGAGCCACAAGGTTCCAGCTTCATACAGCGGGTGTCTACCAGATAATCTTCTTTAAGTTTACTCTGACGTTCAATTTCCGTAGCCATTTCCGTTAAGGTTAGACCTGCTTTCATTTATCAAATTCACTTCCTTTCTTTGTGCTGGCGTTACCATGATACCTGAACGCCTTTTGCAGTAATTTCAGCTGCAAGACCATTGCGTTCAAAAACCTGTACAAGCCGGGGCCAGTAGACCTTGGCGGGAAACCCGGACAGATGTTCCTGCACCGTAGCTTCTTCTCCCTGTTCTACGCAGACATCCCCATCCTCTGAAAGAGTGAGGCTGCTGTGACCGCGGGAATTTAAGTCAGCCATAAGTGTTTCCAGAACCTTGCGTCCCTGGATTTCATACCACACCTGCGGATCGACAGGCTGCTGATTGGGCGGCAGATTTTCTTCCACATTGCCAGGCTGCCCGGCTTTGGACAGCGGCACGATTTTTACCATGTTACAGCTTATATTCGCTTTTTGATCCACCGAGATGTCAGCGTGGTCAAAATCCTCCACACCGTAAATGCGGATACGGCCCATGCCGCCATGCTGGATTAATTTTTCGGGATTTTTTTCGCACCATTCCCATGTCATTTTTGGATATACCGCCTGTAAATACGCGGAAATTCGATGGTTTACATGGCGGAGAAGCAAAAGCTCTGTCGGTTCCCCATTTACCTCTGGTATGCGGAAAGCCGGCGCAATGCCTTCAGACTGACGCTGTTGTTCCTGCTGCTTGCGGACTTTGCGGCGTTTTGCCTGCTGCATATAGGGCATGAGCAGAAATGCCACGATCCAAAGCCCCCAAAGGGTGAAAACACCCAGAAGAAGCCAAACCTGCAGGGAACCCTTAACAAGAGCCAGAATGCCAATTACAACACCAATCAAGATGCTGATACTGCCCCAAAGGGATTTGTCACTTTTCATTTGTTGATACCATCCTCTCTTTACTTGATTTTCTTCTGAAAACAAAAAAAGAGGGACCGCACCAAGCTTCAGATATTTCTGAAAACTTGATACGGTCCCTCTATGTGGAGCCGAAGCGTTTCTTTTACTCCGGCAGTACATCACGGTCACCATCCAAATCCCTTATGGGATAGTCGGTTCCCGTTTTGTCCGGTTTGTGAAGAAGCAAAGCAACCGGCTCGGCAAGGAGCTGGCAGTCCTCTAAGGCCACTTTCAGCTGCTTTGTCTTTCCGGATGCTTTGGTAAAGGCGTCCACCAGCTTTAGTGTGCCGGTAATCTGCACCTTGCAGTCTTTCTTCACACCCAGCTTCATGAGCCGGTCTACCTCCTCATATCCCCAGGTCCATACCTGGTAATACTGTGTCCATCGTTTCTTGCCGCTGCCGGTTATCTCCAGCAGCTCAAATCTGACATAGGGACGCCCAGACTGACCTGTTTGTGGGGCAAGATTGTCTGTGATGTAGCCGGTCACTTGGATAAGTGCCATAACACTCCTTTCTGCCATTGGCATTGATATCTATATAAAAAAGTGCCAGTAGGCAAAACCGGCCAAAGGGCGCGGTAATCCACTGACACTTGAATACAAACTTAACAGCGTGTGCAATGCAGAAAGTTCTTCTGCTATATGGAATAAAATCCATACTCCATAAAGGAGACGCACAAAAATCAATTACAAGGACAGTATAGCACTGTATCTTGTGTCTGTCAAGTGTGATATACAATATATAGATAGTTAATAAGATACGAATACAATATATAGTGTTTTGCGGAGCTATTCACATATTATCAGGCTGATCTGTTCGACCGTGGATAATACTTCGGAGAAAGAAAAGTCGGAAGCGTAGGTATTTTCCCTGATATAGTTATCCCACAGGGAGACCAGAGCTGGTTCTTCCTTCATATCCGATAAAATATCCGCCCATTCTTTGAGTTCGGCAGTAGAGCCACGTTTTTTAGCAGTATGCAGGATGGCTTGCCGCAAGGTCTCCGGGCGTACTTCGTCACGGCGCAGACGGAACAGGGTATGTAAATCGTAAAAATCTCTTGCCCGCGTTGTGCCAATATTACGGCGCAGGATAGTTTCATACTTCTCGGCAAGAATTGTCTCCAGCGTATATGCCATAATGGGAACACTCTTTCGTTCAAATAGAAATGGGTAATCATAGCAGATAGCGGCAGGAGTGATTTCATCTCCGGTGGTAATGTCAATTTTCATGGGACTGTTAATTTTACCGTACAGGGCATCCAAGTGAATGCGGAAGTTATTGTAGGCGTCATCTTCCCGTATGGGCTCGATACGATGAAAACGGAACTGGATACCATCATTTACATCGAGCGACAGGATATTCTGAACGATGCTGGTAATCTGTTCTTTCTCCATTGGCAGTCCGCGGACGGTCGTATCCATATCCATCGTGGTGCGCTCACTGATGCCAAGCATGGACGAGATCAACAGACCACCTTTGAGAATAAAATTGCTGCGGTAACGGGAGACAGACAACCGTTCCAAAATGCGTTCAAACAGGAACATCTGTAAGACCTCCTGAGAGCGCAGGTTTTTGGAGGCGGCAATGTTGCGGATAGCACCTTTTAGCTGTTCCGGTGTTTTCATGTTAGTACCTCCATGTATGTTCTTATTTGTTCTTCGATTCCAAACTGCTTTCCGTATTTGAGTAATTTCCGGCTGTTAGCGCCGGTACGAAAATAATCTTTGATTGCCTGGGTATAAAGCTGCATATCCATTTCCTTTTTATCACGGATTAAATCACAGATACAGCGTTCCTTGTCATAAAGCCGCACTGTGCCCCCCTGTGGCGATTTCGTTTCCGTCCGTCCGATTTCAAACAGCGTCGGCTGTGCATAGTGAAAGCGGATTTGTGGATTATCCCGTTTGATTTTGCTTACATTTGTACCGTGCGGCACGGTTAAATCAAGTGTGTGCGGCACTCTGTCAGACAAGCCCCACAGGAAAAGCGCTGTCCCATAAGAATACAGGGCTTTTCCGCTCCGGGCCTGCAGCAGCGCGTATTCATCCACCATCCCTTTTTCCAATACATACAGTCCTTTACAGACCCGGATAAGCTGCTTTTCATCAACATAGCGTTTCAGGGCAGTACGGCTGATTCCGGCAGCTTCAACCTGAGCGGTTGTTATGACACCGCAGTTTTCTTCTGCAATAGCTCCAATCTGTTTCCAAACACTATCCATATGCTTCACCTCCAGCCTGTTTTACAATGATACTCCAATTATATCATTGTTGAAGTACGATTGTAAACAAGATGCCAAGATTTAGTTTATGCAGATGAACAGGATTTATACATGGAGCTGTGATATTTATTCCGGCAGATGGTTCATACAGCGGTAATAGTCATCCATAACATAAAAGTGCATTTCATAAGCATTTGGCTTTCTGTAATGCCGTGTCAATCCATGTAGGTAGCCGGTGCCGTCCACACCAAGCGGCCCCAGCCAGTGATCCCGGAAAGGTCCGTTGTGATACCATAGCCGGATATCCAGATATTCGTTTTCTGTTACCAGCCCTTTTTCCGCAAGGCGGTAGACTTCTTCATCTTCCAGAATCATATGAGCCAGAAAATGGCGGTACAAATCGTCCGGTAGATTTAGGGCCATCTGATATGTCAGTGGATTGGGGTGGTTCAGCCACCAGATTGTGATATCATCAAAGCTCTTTAATTGGGGCGGCGGGTCGAGTGCCTTAAACTGTTTCCAGAAGGCCTGGACCTCCTCCCGATCCGGCGGAGCAGGTATCTCGATTTGCCTGACATCGTTTTCCTGATAGGCAAAGGCAAATTTGCAGCCATTTTGGTCTTCCAGAAGGAGTGCGGAGCAGGAAATGGGAGATACCAGACATTGTTCCAGCATAAAGCGCTCCTTGAGAAAAAGGTACACCCGGCCTTGTTCTGTGGTATGTGGTTTAAACATGATTGAAACCTCCTTTCTACTAAGAAATAGAGGGGAGCATAGGATTTTCTGCAAAACTAAATTAATTTTCTTCTGATTTTGATTCATTGATATCTGATACCTGTATCTCCTCATAGCCCAGAAATGTATTGGTAGAAAGGGAGGCATCCAGATAAGGATTTCCCACAAGCGGGCGCGCATCTTTCTGGAAATAAAACCGGTATGGCGTGCCAATATGAAAGCGCGCATTACGATCCAGCAACAGGGTGAATTCGGCACCATTCCCGTCAAGCAGATGGATTTTCCGATACCGCCGAAAGGGGGGAGAGGTGACGCCGGAGCATACGCCCTCCACCATCTCATAGCGGTCATTGGAAATCAGGGTCCAGATGGATCTGCTGCGAAAAACACAACAGATGAACAGGAGGCCGCCAAGTACTAAAATAATGCGGTCATTTGCTATAAGGAATATGACAAGGCTCATTGCAGCGGCCCCGACTCCGGCAAGGAGAGTGACAAGAAACCTTCGTTTTAGAACCCAAGGGATTGGATTTCGGTCCGTCATTTGTATCACACCCTTTCAAAGATAATCTGCTGACGTAAATATAAATTTGCTACTGCCAGAATTACCGGCTTGCTGCTGGCGCTGGACTTCATAAGACTGGCAATATTGTCACTGGTAGTATCCCTGTCGTTGTAAATAGTGTCGAGAAGTGCCTGTTCATTGGGCAGGCGGCTGATGTTCTTTTCCATACACTTGATGATTTCTGCAGTGGAAAGCAAAGCCTGCCGGGCAAGCTTCATGACCTGTGCCTCCTCTGCCGTGCGCCTGTCAGATTGAAAGAGCTTACGGGCTGCAGTAAAGGGAACCCGGTCGAGTGTTACCAGTTTGAGAAAGGTAAGGCATCGCAGGCCAAAGCTGCCGCTTGTCGGAATTATGCTGAGGGAACCCAGCAGATCATACAGAGCGTCATATTCCGTCTCCCCGCTTCCGCAGACCAGCAGGCCGCGGGTCAGGAGGCGGTCTACGCACATTTCCAAGGTACGGTCAGTTGAGAAACAGCCGCTGGCCGTTGTTTTTTCATAGAATGCGCCAATTTCCTCCCGTCTCAGGATGCGCCAGTTTAAGCTGGTCCAGAGAATCATTTCCTGCATGTCCATCATATACTCCTGACCGGATAGCAGAACGACCGGGCAGGAACGGCCACAGCCATTTGTCCTGCGAACAAAATGACCGATTGCTGTATACAGTGTTTTTCTTGTCATGATGATAACCTCCTTATTTTTCTACATATCCTTTACGGTTTTGACTGACCGCTTTTCAACAAATCAGTAGAGAGCAGCCATGAAAGCCGGATCACCACGCAGCTTTTGTGCCGAGCGGGAAATCCATGCGCCCACATGGGAGGGCGGAACACCATAAAGCCCGGCTATATCCGTAATGCTGTATCCACGTATTTTAAGTACAAGTGCTTCGATACCCAGTCGGGCGACGCCCTGATAAGCAGCTTTTCTGGATTCCAGCAAATCCAATGTTTCTATCTGGGAAATGCGGGCGGTAAAACTGTCCACGGCACTGCAGTCAGCATCCCCCATCAGCAGTTCGCCGTTTTCACCCACCTCCAGATGTACAAAGTGCTTTTCTTTATCACACTGACGCCGGCAATAGGAAATCAGCCCGTTACGGACCACCTTTTTTGCATAAGTAGAAAACAGAGCTTTGGCAGCATTATAGGTAACAGCTGCTCTGCATAGCCAGATACATCCTTCCTGGTACAGATCCTCGTATGACATGCCATAGATACACGGATTAACATGGATGCTGTTCACAATGACCCAATGAACGACTGAAAGATTGTTTTCCACCAGTAACTGCTGCTCCAGTGTCAGCTTTATATTTTTCTGCATTCAGGTTCACCTCTCTTTCATGCGGACAGCTGGCGGGGTGGATTTACAGCCTGCCGGCATAGTTTTATGACTTGTTCACATTGCCCGGCCGAAAATAGTCCGATGTGAGCTTCCTCGCTGCTCAGGCCGAGCTGCATTTGGAGCCAGAGGTACGCTGCCCACTTATCCATGTGCCGGTGCCTTTGCAGTTCATCCAGCGCACGATGAGCCAGAATCCGCTTGTGTCGCAAAGTCCCATTTGCCAAGGTCCCCATCGGGAGCAGAGTGGATTTGTGGGCGCTCACATAAGCGTCACAGACAGGCCAGTTGGAACAAAGATAGAGATGCCGTCCCTTTTCTGTCAGCGAAGCTCCATACACATAACTGGCAGGACGCAGGACCGCTTTTGCCCCGCAATAAGGGCATTTAATTTGGATTGGTTTGCGCTTTATAAAAATCACCTCCATTACGAGCCGTTTACGGCTGGATTACGTCTTTCAGGTTAAAAATAAGTACAGATTCGGCTGCAGGTTGAATGATAGAGCTGTAAAAGCGCACATTCCCGGCCGGATTCGGTATGCCATTCAATATACTGACAGTAGACATTGGCTCGCAAGTCGGCATTGTCTTATAAAGCTCAAGAAAACGCCAGCTTCAAAAGCCTGCCGATCCAGAAGGCCGCGGCAATCCGCGGTTTCCACAGATTCGCCTGTGAGCCGGCAGATTTCAGATACCGGCATCAGCAGCGGTATGCCCTCTCCGTCAGCTGTCAGCAAAAAGCCCTGGCAGGACTGCGAAACCTCACAAGGACAGGCGGCTTGGCTGCACTGTATAAACAGTGCATTACGCCAATTCCCTTGGACTGCCCGCAGAAAAGAATAAAAACTACATGGTTGCTGATTCATGCTTTCACCTCTCTTACCGCACATTGCGAAAAGTAAAAAGAAAAGGGGATCAGCCGCTGTATGCAAACTGATCCCCTGGCCGATATTTAGCCGAACAGACCTTCAATCTCCCTGGTAATGCGGGGAATGACCGTATCATTGAAAATCAGAGTCAGAGCAGCCAGCAGCAGAGCGCCCAATACGACAGCGATGATAATTTTCACGGCATCACTGATGTAAAAATCGCCGCGCTGGTTGGAAAGCGCCATGCGGGTACGCAGATAAAGCAAATGGGTCTTGTTCTGGATTTGATGAATCTTTTTTTTCATGGGAAACCTCCTGATAATATTTTATTTTTTATGAAAAACAGCCTGCCACCCTGTCAGGAACGTCTGGCAGGGCGAATCAGGCTGTTTTTTCTGGTTTGTAGCCGGTTCGGATAGGGCTTAGGGCGCTGACGAAGAAGACAGCGGAATCTCTGCTTTGCTTCAATACTACCGGAGCCGGGGGGAAGATGGTTCTTGTGTTTCTTCATAGACATCTCCTTAAAAAGAATGCCGGCCTGTTCCGCCAGGCCGGCTCATGTGATTGCTGCAAATGTGTATCATATGTTATGGAAAGCCGCTGCAATACAAGCGGTCATCACCTCCTTGTATAGCAATATTATCCCAGCGGGAACAATTCTATAAAAACTCCCGCGCAGACATTATGGATTAACCAAAGAAAGCCCCCAAGCTGCCGAGAACCTCCGTACAGAGGACCACCAGGTAGATAATCATAATGCAAATCAGCATCATCATGGAGTAACGCTGGATTTTCTTGGGGCGTTTAGCTGCTTCTTTTTTTAGGTTGTTCTGCTCAATCTGCCTCATGTCAAAGCAGATCATCTTGAAATACATCCTTTGGTCATCACCCCGGAGGACACCAATTAACCCGCGGATAACATCAGAGAGCATGGGACTGCCAATGCGCGTTTCAAAGTGGAGCAAGGCATTTTCGTAATTACCAGTTTTCATGTCTGCTATGGTCTGATCTAACTCCGCCCCAAAATCTTTACCAGCCACACGACGGTAGGAAGTTAATATTTTCAGTACATCCCGGTCATTCTCCAGATTTTGTCCGATTGTCAATGCGAAGCGGGGAATCTCAGTCTCAATCAGTTTGCGGCGTTTTTTCACAAAATCAAACGCTGCATAGTAGGTGGAAAACCAGAGCGCCACAGCAAGGCCAATCAGGATCGGTACGAAAAGCGGCATGATAAGGGTCATTGGCAGGGCGCACGCCCCCACGCCGGCTGCGGTTACCCAGGCTCTTGCGGTATACACCTCCGGCGTTATCTCCATACCTGCGATGGCAATGGCCCGCTGCAGCTTGTTTCGTTTGAGCCGGTCTATCCGCAGATAAGGGGCAATCATGCCGGCAATTTTAGTAACATAGACGTCCAGCAGATTTTCGGCTTTGATGCCCTGCTGTTTGCGGGAGAGCATCATCATGCGAGAGGTTTTTTTGGTAGGGACATCTACAATGGCACAACTGAGGTTATAAACAGCGAAGCCAAAAAAGACAATGGCAATACAGGCAAGCAGGGTCATACACCGTCACCTCCGTATTCTATGGGCTTGCTGAGTTTCATAATTTGAGTCAGGGCGAACAGGATAATCGCGGCACAGATAGCCAGAGCAATTTTTCCCGGAGTGGTAAAAAGCAGTGTATGAAACCAGTCTTTGTTTAAAAAATAAAGGAGCGGTATATTGGCAATGACAAGGAACATCATGGTAATTGCTTCCCTGCGAGGCCCCTGCATCATCGCCTCCAGTTCCGACTGTACCACACGTACATCAGAGAATTTCTGGGCGATGGTAGGCAGGGTGTTTTTCATGGAACGGTCCGACTGGCACTGAATAAGTATGTTTGCCCATTCGTGAAAAACCCGATTAGGGATCTTCATCTTCAGCGAGTTAATCGCGCTTGTAGTATTGGCGTTAATCAATTCCGCTTCATAGACAAATGCCTCAAAATTGGCTCGGACAGGTTCGTTGATATATGGCAGGTTTTCACGTACCGACCGAATCAGATCTTCCGTTCGCAGATAGGAAGTGGTTATGATAGAGATAGCGGTTTCAAGTTCCTCATTCAAATGCTTCTTGTAGCTGGCAGCGGTGCTGCGCAGATACCAAATGGGTGCCAGAGAAAATCCGATGCCCATAATAGGAACCATATAGACATTTCCAATCAGCATTGCCAACACAGCGCCTACGGCAAATAAGATTAATGAAAGCCGCTTAACCGCCTCGTAGCGGTCTGCCCGTCCGGTGTCCTGAAGAATCTGCTTCAATTCATAGTCCTGGTTGAAAAATCCTTTTGCGGGTGTTCCCATCAGCACATTCAGTTCGTCTGTTAAAGTGGCTGCTTTACGCCGGGAGTTAAAAATAGCGTCAATAAAATCACCCGGCCGGACCCCAAACAGCGTGAGTAATCCTGCAGAAAGCAGGGAAAAACAAATAATATAAATCCACTGCAACTAATCCACCTCCTTTTCAGGCATAAATTCTTCCAGTTCTTTATGGGAAATGCCATTATCCAGAAGCCTTTTCTTTAAAGTCTCAGAAATCAGCCCCATTTTTCTGTGATGACCGACTACACGAGTCTGCCCGTTGGCTTCGGTCACATTGTCCACCACATCGTATTTATATAGAGAGCGGTAAATGAGCTTCCCATCTATAAAATCCTCCCCTTCAATGATTTCCATTATTTTTCTGGAACGGTCCTCTAACTGCTTGGTGAATACAACCACCGGATACGCTTCTACCATAATCTGCATGATAATAGAATCGTCCATGTTGTATTTCCGCTTGGCAAGGGTCATCATTCTGCGGTAGGTGGAAGTACAGCTGTTACTATGGATCGTGGTACAAACCGTGTGCCCGGTTCGGGAGCTTTCTGCCGCCGACAGACTTTCTGCTGCGGAGCGCATTTCACCGACGCCTATCACATCAGGGTGTTTTCGCAGTACCCGTTCCAATAGAAAATCCTGATTAATATTCAGGGAGGGATTATCACTGGGCCGGGTGAGCAAATGAACCACAGAATTCAGGATGTTTCCATTTTCATCCCTCTTAATTAAATCAAACTCACGGCTGCCTTCCTCAATCGTAATCAGGCGGCGGTTGTTCGGTACGTTGGAGAGCAGCCATGCCATAATAGTAGTTTTGCCTGAACCGGTGGAGCCTGCGATACAGACCGAGACACCATAACGGATGCAGGCGGTCAGAAAATGCAGCATCTCCGCCGTGGCGCTGCCGGAGTCCAGCAGCTTCTGTTCAGATACTGTCTGCTGGTTGACAATACGGATACTGGCATTTATCCCCACATCCGGGTCCACTATGGGCGATTTATCCACAGAGATACGGATATTTTTGTCGAGAAAGCCGATTACGCTTGGCATGGTGTCGTCAATTACCATGCCGCAGGACACCAGCATTCTGCGGATTACGTCAATGGCATGTTGCGGAGAACTGAATTTATCTGGTATTTTGACACTACGGCCACTGGATTCAATGATTTCAATGTCGTTATAGGCATTAATATTTACTTCCTCCACACCAGGCTTATATATCCATTTTTTCAAGAAAGAGAAGCCCGCCATGTCCTCATACAGTTTGGCACACAGTTCCTCCGTGTTCAGTCCGTCTATGGCATATTTGCGTTTAACAAGATACTGTACCATCAATTCCTTCAGGACTGCAGTTGCCCGCTCGGCATTAGCTTCTCCGGCCTCTGCAATCGTAGAAGCATGGTGCTCGGCAAAATACCGCTGCACATCCTCCAGTATTTGGTCATAAGTGAGCCCTTCATTGGTGATCTGTGCAAAAAAAATATCGTTGAGGTTATTCATCTGCAAATTCCTCCCCGATTTCTCCTGTGTCCAGACCATCAGATTCCGCAGCGTCGGTATCCGGTTCGTCAGCAGCCTGTTCCGGTTGTTCCAGAGCCTCCAGAGTATCCAGAATCTTGTTCAGCGCAGCGGTGTACTTAGGATTGCAATAGTTGATGGCCCGGAACATTCCTCCCTCTGTGGCACAACGGTCGATTTCCTTACCGTAAGGCAAAAGCCCGTCAAAGCCGCCGACCAGATACCCCATTTCATCTATTGCATGGAACGGACGGGCCATGCCCGCAAAGGTCAAATGCTCACCATAGCGGAAACGGCTGTCCACCAGCAGCGGTTGATGGGCTTTCAGATAATTTACACCTTTCAAATCTGGGGTCAGAATACGGATAATGAGATCCCCGGATTCAATAGCGGCCGGTGTAAATACATTTGTCATATTAGAACTGCAGTCCAAAATTACATAGTCCACCAGCTTTGCGGCCGCATTTACCATCTGCTGCACCATGTTGTACTGCACTTCCGGGTAACTCAGCGGGTTTTCTCCCGCACTGTATCCCATCAGACCGATAAAAGGATAGTTCTTCAATACCGTTACATGGCTGGCGACCAGTGTGGTGTCGATTTCCACGCTGCTGAGTACCTGGCCGATGGAGGCACCTGTCTGGATTACCTGTTCCGGCAGCCATACCGGGAGCATGGGGACGCTGATTTCTGCATTAATAATTACAGCCTTACGTTTGTCCCGTGTCAGTGCTTTTGCCAAGATACAACAGAACATGGATTTACCGGCTCCTGGGCTGCCCCAGACTGTAATAACTTTTCCCATAGGACACTTCCCCCTTTCCGTTATTCAGAAGCCGGCTCTGTACCGGCGTTTTCAGTTTCAGTCTCATTGCCTGTGCCTGCTTCGGCTGTCTCGGAGTCATCGGCAGCTGTCTCCTCAATCAAAGTTTCCGGGAAGTAGATTTCCTGCAGTAACTTATCCTGCTGGGCAAGAAGCTCCTCTGCCAGTTTCTCATTGTTGCGGGAAATCAGAGCTACGTGAGCCACGCCGTCGTTTTCGAGGGCGGTAATGATTTTGGCCTGCTCCGGCGTAGCCAGAACCGTAATTGTGGCAGACTGTTGTTTTTCCTCATCCTCTGCCAGCTCTTTGGTGTTATCCACATTAATGCCGTCAGAATCAGTCACAGACAACACTTTTAGGAATTGCAGTTCCGGTACGTCTGCGGCCACATCCAGAAAGTGATAAATCCGGATAATATCATTGGGCTGAAGCTTATCAGAAAGCCCGGAAGCCAATGTTTTAACTGTAAGGGAAATCGCCACTTTGCCGGAAGGAATATCATTCAGTGCTACATCCGAGGAAACAGGCACAGTGCTGATCTTGCTGGTTAAGATGTAGTCGCCGGGAGAAAGGTCCGCCGTGGCATACAGGCCGTTTACATCAGAGAGCTGATGGGCTACATTAGAGGGTAGATTATAGCCGCCGACCTCAACAACGCCCGCATTGTCGGAGTTGATCTGTTCGCCTTTCAGTACCGGCTGGGTAATACGGACGATTTCTGTTTTACCGTTGGTCTGACGGGCAATGGTAGGTAAAGCTACAAAGGCGATAATTGCCGCCAGTACCAGGCTCAAAACGCCGAAGATAAATCTGTTATTCACTTTCATATGCAAATTCTCCTATCATAAAAATAATTGGACAGCAGTTGCCACAGAGCAGCCACAGGCCAGAAAAGGCAGGAATGGGATGGAAAGCATTTGCTTACCGGCCATCCTGCGTATAAGCAGAGCCACGGGCATTGCCAGTACTGCTGCGATGAGGAATATCAGGGCCATACCCGAGACTCCATAAATCAGGCCTAGAACACCACAAAATTTGATATCACCGCCTCCCATGCCGGCGCCGCCGCTTACCAGGGCTGCCGCCAGCGGAACGATGAAGCCCAGTAAAGCGCCAAGTAAGGCATCCGACAGAATGGGCAGGAACCATTGCTGGCCGGTTCCGGCAAGTGAAGAAGCCCAGAAGCGGAGCAAGGGTGAAAACGCAGCAAAGGGTAAAAAGAAAACGAGCGCCCTGTTGGGTACTCGCCTTTTACAGATATCGTATACGGCAAATCCGGCGATACAGATAAAAGCCGCCATGTGATAGGCCGTCAAAATATTATTCTCGATTGGTATACCAGTCATCGTAGAGGCTCCCTTGGATAGATACATAGTCATTTAGATTTACGGACAGCATTCCGTCCGGTGTCCATGTATCCCATACCTGTGTGTAAACCGTATAATTTGCAGCATCCGGAAACCAGAGCGGTGTAAAATGAACCGTCCGGTTGTAGGTGGAAAACTCATTTTCCCGGAAGGTAAACCGTGCGCTGCGTCCGCCGGATGTCCGTTTTAGCAGGCGCAGGTAGGTCTGATACTGGAATTCCGGGAATACAGAAAAGGCTGTTTGTGGATAAGTGATGTGGCTGGTCGGCGCATTGGTGGATAACGTAGCTGTCACATCAGTTTTTACTCCGTAACCGCTTTTCATGGACTTGCCTGCGGCAGTGGGAACAATGTCATCGGGATTCAAAGCCATGGTGCCGCTTATGGAGGCGGAATAACCGGTGTATTCAAATTCCCAATAGCCCTCATCGACCCAGTGTCCACCGTCATCATGGTCGCACCACACCCAGACCGGCACCCAATAGCAGCTCCATACACCCCAGTTTGCAGTCAGTTTCTGGGAATTGGAGGGCAGGGAGGGTACGGTGTAACCGGGATTGGTGTCGGTAGCCAGAGGATCGGGCGGGATATGCTCGTTAAGATCCACAATTTTAGCAACAAATATATCTTTTGCGGTATAAGCACCGCTGACAGAAACGGTTATGGTGATAGTTTGTGGCGTGGGCGGTGTATGCCACTTAACCCATACCACCTGAGAATCACCGCCCGGAATTACAATATCCCGTACCCGGTAGCTGGTTCCCATAATATTGAAAGTTACCGTGGCCGGATTGTCTGGTGTCAGATCCCGGCTGGTTGTCAGGGTAATGGCAGTTATTACATCTGTGTCCACACGGTATTCCACATCAGGTGCGTTAATATCACCTTCCGGTTCTTCAGGGCGGTCATCAAACCAAACAATACCGATTCCCAGATAGTTGATAATGTCTGCATTTGATTGGATACCAGTCTTTGGTCCAGTCCATGCGGAGAATCCTAAATCGCTATATTCCAGAAACAGGGCCAGCGGAAGGTTCTGAAAGGCAACGCTGGGAAGCCGCTGCCGCATTGCCCCTCCAGAAAGCTGATCATACAGGGCAGCTTCAGTGGCGGTTATACAGTAGTAAGAACCATTGAAAGTAACATAGGCAATGGGCTCCAGTAAGATTTTGTACTGTCCGTCAAGCATTTTATCATAATCAACCCCGGTTGCGGATGCCACCATCTTGCAGGCATACTCTGAACAGAAGTATTTCTTTATGGCTTCAATACTGGTAGGTCTGCTTTTACTATTGACTATGGCTGGCATAGAATAAGCGGGCTGAAGGCAATCATACGGTATACCTGATTGTAATGTAAGTCCAATTCCGTCCCGATACTGGATTTTGTTCACCTTGCCAAAGTGCAAAACAGTTGCAGGCTGAGAACGGTTGGCAAAATCTACGGAGGAACTGACCGCCGTTCCGGTTTCTGCGTCTACCACGGTAACACGGACACCATCATTGCCCGTGGACCAGAAATTTGTTGAGGTACCCTGCCCCATGTTACCGCCGCCTCCATCCAAATTACCGTTCCCGTTACTCGCCAGAACAGTTGATGAAAACAGACAGAGCAGAAGAAATACTGTACATAGTACAGAGATAATTCTTTTCACAATTTGTCACGCTCCATTCTGTGAAAAATATAAACAAAGAAGGCTGCCACATAAAAATTTGTGACAGCCTTGCATTCAATAGTTTTTCAGTTATCCGATTTTGTCAATCATCTGACGATGTACTTTTCCCCTACGCTCAACGCATAATTTTGTGCCTCTTTTATAGTTTTAAAGGGGGTGGGGACACCTTTAACCCGAAACATTCCATCCGGGCCTTTGTAAATCTTTACATCTTTTTTTAGGTTAAGGGGTACTTTTTCAAATTCCATATCATTCTCCTCATAGATGTTTAATCCCCCATATTGCCGACTATTTTATTGGGATCTCCATCGCTATCAATGGTTGACTGGCTGACCTCTCCGGGAACTACCCAGCCAAACACCGGGTCATAAACTGCCCCATTCCCATTGCCGGAGCCGGGGGCTGGTTCCGTATTCGCAGGAGCTTCTGTGCTGGGAACGGTTACCTCTGGATTTCGATTAACTTCATGTGCCGGGCCGGGATCTTCTATTATAGTCTTACCTTCCGGAGCAGGAGGAGGTGTGGCTTCCGTCGCAGATGGTTCTGTATTGGTAAAGTCAATCACGACCTCATTCTCAGATTCCTCCACTACTTTAGGATATTCCTCAACGGGAGCAGTAGGCTGTGGGGAGATATAGGCGTCTGCCCCATTGCTGCCGTCTGTCTGTGAGTTGTTTTCAGACCAGGTGCTCTCTGTGCTGGCAGGCGGCGATTCATCCGGCAGGAACGGATCACTTTTATCCTGTCCGGCATACCAGCACACGCCCAGAATCGTGATGCAGAGAACGGCGAGTGAAGTTACTATAAAGCCTTTAGACTTAAAAAAATTTTTCATAGGAAAAACCTCCTGTTTGCTTATTTATAAATACTTTACGGTTTATTGGACTGATTTTCAACAACATTTTAGAATTTTGTATTGTGGTAACCGGTCAGCTCAATCCGTTGAGTGATAGTAGGATATGACTGGCCGAACATTCGGATATAAAATTTAGCGTCACAGGAAAATACATATTCCACCCGGTCACCAGTAACATCGAATTTCAGCCGAATATTTGATATCTCGTAGTCATCGGTGGAAAGCGGGATTTTATTTGCAAGGCCATCCTGTACGGTATCCTCCAGTGCAGCAGTATAGGAGCTGCTGGAATAGAGTGTATTTAGATACTCGCTGAAATTGGTTTCTCGTTGAGAGCGATAAGTGTCAGCATAGATCAGAGCACTCAGGTTATTTAATTCCATCTTGGCGCCGTTTCGGATATTGATGCAGTTAATCCGGATGGAGGCATATAACAGAAGGAAAGAAATCAGCATGACAACGCCAACTACAAAGAAACAGGCGAAGAAGGTTATCTCCCCCCGTTCGTTGCGAAGCGGCCGTCGCAGCCTCATTAAAATACAGTTCATAGGCCACCTCATTTCCAATAATGTTCACTCACGCCGGCTCCCCGGGATACCACCGTGATATGCACAAGATCAAAGTTCCAAAATCCGCCCAGTTTGGCATTACCCTCAATCGTGATATAGAAGGGACTCCCCAGTTGGATGGCGCGGGTCATGTCGGATGGAGTTGGCGACTTATAGGTGGCATCAATAGAGTAGCTGATATCTCTGGCCCCTTCAATCTGTGAGCATAGAAAAGAAAATAGTTCCTCCGTTTCCCGGTTGATGCCGCCAGACAGCTGTATCTGTTTTACCATCTGATCGGCAGCGTGGTCGAGTTCCTGTTTTGTAGATATGATGGAAAACAGGTCGATAATGAACGCCAGCAGCAGGACTGCAATAAAAATAAAGAACACTGTGCTGAAATAGTTGGCCTCGGCCCGTTCATTACACAGCGTCCTTTTTAATTTGTGGAGCAATTAGAATCACCGCCTTTACAACAAAGCAGCCGCTCCGATAAACGAAGCGGCTGCTTTGCAGAGTTTTAACTGTACATAGTATAGCAGATAAGGATTTACACCGAAAGAGCAATACTGTGCCAATTTACTGCATATTTGTGCCATTGTTCTGCCACATGGCAGCTTACAAATTTTGCCGGATAATCCGGGTAATTATTCCCACAGCCACCCCACGTTCCATATCCAGCCGCGTTACCGCAAAGCTGACATCATCTTTCTTTCCTGGTGTCCGGTAATCGTAACACGAGTGGGCGATAGCATTGACGCCATTGGAGAGCCTGATATAGACTACCCCTTTATGAACATCTGTGACCTTACCCATATACTTGCTCTGGACACGGCATTTCTGCAGGTTATCCTGACTGGTATTCTGGGAAATGCTTTTGACATCTACCCGGATACTGATATCCTCCAAAGATTCCCGGCGCACCTTCTGTACCCGCACCAGCACTTCATCACCAACGGAAAAACGCTCGTGGGCATCTCCAATCCAATCCCAGGCAAGGTCCCGGGCCATAATTGAGGTTTCCACGCCGAAAATTTCCACACGGATAACTTTTTCTGCAACGGCAATGACACGTGACTGTACGATACGTCCTTCATAAATACGATATGTGCCGGAAGAGTCGGTATCCAGATAGAACAACTGGCGTTTACGGAGCATTGCTTCTCTGCGGCTTGCCACCACACTGAAGGTCTTGGAGTCGATACCCCTTACAATAAAGTCGATGTCGGCCCCCAGCATATTATTAAGAATCTTGTTTTGCCGCAGCATCAGTTCACTGTATTCCTGTTCTGTGCTGGTACGGGGCAGCTGAATCATCATTTCCTTTAAAGGAATGATAATACGGAACCCCTTATAATCAACGATAGCGATAGTCTTTTTGCTATCTGTCTGTTCAATGCCGCCCAGCTTGCCGGTAAGAATCCTGCGGGTGCGGTAAGCATTGCGGATCTCATGCCAGATGATGTCCTCCCGTTCCTCCTCAGTGGTTACATCCTCACGGCTTCGGATAGTCAGAACAGGGGCATTGCTTCGCACCGGCGTATCCATATTGCCAGGCGTTGACAGCGTATCGGAAATATCCGGCTGATTATCCTCTGATGCATTCAACAGAGGAGGTGTCTCAACCGTGGAAACTGTGGCATCTTCCGAATAGTTGGGTGTCCCTTCCATAATAAGCGGCATATCAGATTCAGGAACGGAGGTTTCTTCTGCCTTTTTCTTGCGGACACCTCGCCTCGTCTTAGCCGGCTTCTCGCCGGGAGTAGGTTCCTCTGAAGCAGTATTTCCGGTCTGTTCCGTGGAAACTGCTTCATCAGCAGATTCAGCTTCATCATCAGCAACGCTGTTTCCTGCCTGCGCATCGGTCTTACCCTGGGTATCGCCATCGGTCAGATCCATAGCGCCCAGCAATTCGTTCAGATCGACTTTGCTTTCATTGTCATCACCATTTGCCGTAAGGCTCGTGTCGTCAGCAGAGAGTTCTGTTCCATAGTCTGCGCTTGCGGATGTCTCCAAGGTCTGGTTTTCCTGTTCCAACAGGTCATTGTTTTTAATTGCCATAAAAATTGTCCTCCTTTATATGATGGAAATTAAGATAGGATAGAATCCTTATCTGACACAATAATGCCCACTGGTGCCGTTTCCTTTTTGGTTGGCATAGCAGTGGGCTGTTCCGGCTTCTTTTCCGGTTTGGGTGCTGCGGGTGCAGCCGCTTTACTGGTACGGCGGGGAGCTGGTTTCTTTACGGCAGGTGCCGAGGCTTTTGCCGCAGCTTTTTCTTCCACCAAACGCCGCCATTCCGGTATATGGGCGGAAGCCTTACAGGATTGAAGCTTTTCCGCCTCCGGGTGCTTTGTATAGTCCATCTTCGACACTTTAAGCGCTTTTCTGCCCCGGATGATAACAAGGGCCTGGTCGATAGGAAAACGCAGCACTTCATCAGGAGTGAGAACAGGACGCTTGCCGACACCGCTGGTTTCCCGATATTCTGGCGTGTAGTTAGAAATACGCCAGGTACCAAGCTGTTTTGCTTTGCTGGTGACATCTACACTGGCGAGGCCCGTGCGTTCAGAGACAAATTCCGCTGTTAAAGGATCAGTACAACCGAGGAAGTACTGCACATCACAGTTTCCCAGCAGCTCTTGCCAAAGATTAAGAGGATAACGGTTTTGTAGACCTGCAAGATTCTGGAACACCAGTGACATACTGATATTACGAGAGCGGATAACGGAAAGGCGGCGTGAGAGATCTGGAATGGTTCCGCATGCCGTTAATTCTTCTCCTAATACATGGACTGGCACAGGAAGTTTGCCGCCGGGACAGTTTTTGTCCGCATAACGCACTAATTTGATAAATACAAACGATAAAAAAAGGCTTGCCAAAAAATCGAAGGTGCTGTCCTGGTCACTGGTAACTAAAAAGTAAGCACAGGGCTGTTGTCCGGGCAGTTCCAAGTCAATCTCATCTCGTGCCGTGATTTTCTTTATCAGCTCGGACTGGAACACCTGAAGCCGGCTGCCCAGACCGATAACAACACCGCTCCGCACGGTTTCAGAGGATTGCTTAAAAAGGCTGAACGGAGCTTTGGCGGGATGGGTAGGCGCAAGTCCTTCAAACAGGCTGTTCAGTTCAGATTCAGAATTCAGCGTCAGCAGCCGGTAGACCTCACCAATGTTCTTATGCTCTGCATCGTAGCTCTGGTCCACATACAGCACCAGTGCTTTAAGCAGGTTCATTTCGGCGGAATCCCAGAAGTGGTCGCCTTTGCTGCCGTTCATAGTATTTTTGATGATAACATCTACGAAAAGCTGCGCCATCAGTTCCTGTCCCTCGATTTCTGCAAGACAGTTCCAGGAGTCGCTGTTTTCGGGCGAGACCAGATTAAAAACACGGACACAGTAACCCCGGTCCCGCAGGTAGGAACTTGATTTTTCGTATAGCTCGGATTTGGGATCACAAATAATTTGGGATTCTCCACGGGCAGCGCTCTGGAGAATGCGGTTCATACAAAAGGCTCTTGTTTTCATAGAGCCGCTTGCACCGTACACGGCCATGTTTGCATTGAAGCGAGTTTCCTCCGGCATACAAACCACCTTATTGTCCAGCAGGCCAAGAATAGTTCCATGATGTTGGCGCAGGTCCGATACCAAGTCCAGCACTTCCGTCATTTCTTTACGGCTCATCCAGCCAGATGTGCCATAGGTACCTTTGGCAGAGTATGTAAAATTGCGGTCCTTATCATATTCACCGCTGTCACTGTATCCCATCCGCATAACCATAATAAGCAGAATTGCCAGCAGGCCAATGCAGATCAGGACACCGTAGAGACCATAAGGCGGTTGAAATACGGTGGTAATGCAGGATATAAAGTCAGGCGACGCCATTACCGGAGATGTACCATCCCCAGGAATACCGCCGCCCTGTTTCCACACAGCATAATTGCCGATAAATTGAGCCAGATACCCGCCTGCGTACAAAATCGCAAGTATGGCAGCCGGCCCGGCAATCAATCCTTTCATGATTTTCTGTTTGTCTATGGAAAGAACCTCCTTTCAAATTTATCGAAGCCGATGGTCTGAAAACGTATCCGGCTGCCACAATAGCGCTCCAGTACACTCCTCTGGTAATCAAAACAAATGAGCATGCCATTTCTGCCTTGCAGTTCCAGCGCCGTATTATAGCGGGCAATGCGGGGCATATCGCAGCTGTAAGCAAACAGTACCGGATCGCCGTTCTTGTCAATCGCATCATTTTCGATACGCCAGTTAGCTCTCCGCTCGGTTAAATCCAGAGAAAGAATTCGGTGCAATTCTTCTTTTTTTTCAGTATCGCAGAGCAAGCGCAAAAGTATTTCACCCTGACGGTCATTGGTAACATAAAAAAAGTGGTCGTAGCAGCCGTCCAGCATAAAACAGTCATGTCTTTTGCCCCCATTGCTGGTTAGCATCTGGTAGGCCGGTTCCATTCCGTCTCCAAGCACTAAACCGGAAACATCTTCTGGGCGGAACTGGGAGGCAAGCCGCTGCTGACACAATACGGTCCACATCAGAGTTTTCATGCGCAGCTCGGATTTATAGCGCCATTTCATTAGACCGGGTCCGCAGTTGTATGTAACAAATATACCCGCTGGTGTAAGCAGCACACCTACGGAACGGGAACTGCGGATTTTGGTAAAATCAATACCAACCTCTTTGATTTCACGGGAATTATAAAACGCAGGCGCTCCAATCTCACCAACAAGTGAATCTTCTGGTGAAAAGATGTCCGGTTTATCATTTCGGAATACAGCTGCGCCGGCATTTTCCATTGTCACATAGGCTTGTGCGATGCGGTGCAGACGCAGCCGGCGGTTAACCTCGCTTTTCAAGCGGTTGGTATCGGTTTCTCCTGTGAGATAAAATGTAAACAGGTCGGGGCGTTCCGACAGGAGCGTGGCTTTCGCTTTTACTCCCAGCCGATAGCCCCTCAGCTTATCCCGGTAGTATGTGCGCAGGTAACCATCCTTTTTTAAAGCAGTGATAACGGACTCCTTGTAATAATCACTGCCACGGAGCCGTTTTAACTGGTCTGCCGGGAACTCACCGGAGATAGCAGTTAAGGCAAGAAGGTGGTATGGCAGTGTATCGGGCTGTGGAAACGTGCGGTTGCATTTCCCAATATTAATCACTCCTTTCGTGAACGGCTTTTACCGAGACTGAAAACGACTTCGGTAAAAACCGGGTACTGCATCGCCTCAGAAGCCCATGAAAAACGTGTATTTTGGCGGTGCGTGATAGGGTCGGGATAAAATGCCCCTAAAATCATCAAAAATCCGAGATGGTTTTCAGATGGTTTTCCTGTTCAGAAATCCAGAGAGGAAACCGCGCCTTTTCCATAATGGAGATTCGGGTACAGTCCTTATCGCCAAGCACCGCTGTATTATAAGCGTCACAGAGCAGGCCGCAGTCATCGGTCATGACAAATGTGGCAAGTACGTCTAAAAGCTGCTTTTCTTCAAGGTTGTCATAATCACGAACCCTTCTTGTGGGAAGTGATTGATCGTAGACTTGAGTAAAACAGACAACACAATCCCGATAGTGGGGCAGCGTATTTTCTCTGGCATACTGTTCCATGGCAAAGTATAGCGGGTCTAAAAGAAATTCCGTGTTCTGCCTCTGCCTGCGTTTAGGCAGCAGGCTGGGAAGTGACACCGACAGCACCCCTTCTTCGTAGGCAATCTCAATGCCGTGTGCCGACTGTGCCGAGGTCAGATACTCCGCTTTTCTGATGCCGGTGCTGGCATAAATCAAATGCCGCAGACGACAGGCAACCGACTCTGCCCGCAGTGCGGCATCCATAGATAAAACTTCATAATTATCGGGATAACGCTGGATATCTGTGGTGTCCATTGCATATAGAGCATTATTCAGACGGGAAAGATCGTCCAGAATACTCCCGATACGTTTTGAAATGATTTTTCGTTCCAATTATGTTCCTCCATTTGCACGTTGATAATAGAGCACCTGCCCAGAGGAAGATACGGTACAGAATCCGGCAATACCTGGAAAATCAAGCAGCGGAATCTGGTCCGGCTCCTCCACCAGAACAATGCGGCGGCTGTCTTGTCTTGCGTCCTGTTTCAACGCATGAGTGATAAGTGCCTCCTGACTGACAGCCACATAGACAATTTCATAAATCTCCCCACCTGAAAAGAAGATAACTTTTGCAGGGAAGTCTCCAGGAGAATGATATTCCACCCGGTCGATTACATCCAGAAGTACCCAGACCGACTGTATCAGGCCGGAATCTGCCTGGTGTTTTTTACCATAAGGGAACCAGCCGCCGCTGATACTTTGCTCGGCCCTGCCCTGCCGTTGAAGATGGGAGAGCAGGCCATAGACAACAGCGCTGTCCTTGCCGGGAAAAAATCCTGCCAGCTGGCATTGTATAAGGCCCGGATACAGGGAAATGAGACGCAGCAGCTCTGTGGCCTCCTGCCCATATATATCGGCTCTGGTCTTCATGTGGGAATCACCTCCTTTTGCTCATAGGCGTAATTTTGACGTAATACGTGCGTCAGTCATGGGAAAGACGCAATTAAGACGTAATCTGAACGTAATTCATCTTATCCGGCACTGGCCTGATTATCTTGCTGCCGCAGACGATTTACGATGTTTCTCAGTTCACGCCGGTCTGTGGTAATCAAATCTTTTTCCAGCGGGCTTGCTTTAAACTCCACCATAATGTTGTTATTGTTTGTTGAAATCAAACCGTTCCCGCGCTCAAAATGGATAATTTCCATGATTTCCGCATCGGACAGATGCAGTGTGTCCTGAACCCGCATGGCTTCATCATCCTCCAGGTTGAGAATAATCTTAGTTTTAGAATTGTTGATAATTCCCTTGCCAAAACGCCCCTCATCCAAGTTGAAAAAGTCATTGAGGTCCTGGCTGGCACAAACGGCACTGCCGCCATAGCCTCGTATCGTCTTGAATATCTCAAGAACAAAATCCCCTGCAAGCCTTGTGCCGGTAGCGCCGGCGCCAGATAAAAGCTGCCAGCATTCATCTATAAAGATGGTCTTTTCTTCGGTACGGTCTTCTTTGGCACGGTCCCATACAAAATCCAGTGCAACGAACATACCAACTGTAAGCAGATCTCCGGTAAGAGAGGAAATATCAAGTACCGTATATTTATTCTGCAGGGATACATTGGTTTGCTGGCTGAAGGTGCGGGCGGAGCCATTGACAAGGCGGTTGAGGATATGCGCCATCCGCAGAGTATCAGGAGATTGCTTTAATATTTCGTAAAGGTCACCCAGTACCGGCATTTCCCGGTATTGCCCCGGACGTTCAGGGTCTTCCAGGGAAGCATTATCGTGGGTAATGCCTTTGGCGTTGTAGGTGCGGATCATTGCTTCATCTAAAAGCTGGCGTTCTTCATGGCTCATGTCAGGTATCAATAAGCTGAAAAAGATGTGAAGCCGCTGAATTTTGGTTGCCAGTTCGGATAACTGGATGCCTGGTCCGTCCAGGAGTTCGCTAACAGTGTGATCCACCCGGCGAATTTCCATTACATTGATACAGTGTGGGCTTGCCGGGGAAATCGAAATAAACTCACCGCCCACATTGGCGCAGGCCCGGTGGAACTCGTGGCCTTTCAGTGGGGCGACAATAAAAATAGGAATGCCTTTGCGTCTCATGCGGAGTGCCATCAGCTGCATGGTAAAGGTCTTACCTGCTCCGCTGGTTCCCAAAATCGCCATATTAGCGTTCTTATAAACTGCGGAATTAAAGATATCTACAATGATGAGCGAGCTGTTGTATTTATTGACACCCAGCAGAATCCCGTTGTCGTCGCACATCTCATAACTCGTAAAGGGGTAGCAGCTGGCTGCACCGCCTGTCAGAAGGTTACGTTTACTGCGCTCATACAATTTCTTTTCCGGCGCAATCAGCGGCAGAGAAGACAAAAACGCCTGCTCGCCACGAAAATGGCAGTTGCAGACGTTCATATCCTGTGACAGCAGGAGCTTTTTCATTTCACTGACTTTCCACTCCAAATCATCCTCGGTTGGGGCGGTAATAGTAATCATAAGATTCAGGTAATAAAAATCTTCGTTGTTAGCAAGTCCCTCCTTTAAAAAATATCCACTGCGAATTGCGCTGTCGATATCGTCATAATCTGTATTGGTATCGCTGGCCTCCTTGATTTTGGAGCGGTTAATGCGAAGTTGCTGACCGACTTTTTGAATAATTCTCTCTTTAGGCTGACGGGAGAGGAATATATCTACGTCAATCCCATCACCGGCATTGACAATCAGGCTGAGCCAGCCGGCCGGAACCTGTGTCTTAAATCCATCCGAAGGAATCAGCAGATACGCATAATACAGACCATCAATACAGATGTAGCGGGAATGGGTATAGTCAATATGCCTGGGCGCAAAGAATTCCGCAGCGGGTATATGGTCGATTTCATTTTCCCTGCCACTTGCACGGTATTGATTGATTACCTCACGCACCCGGTCAGGCAGCGGAATTACGGCACTTTCATTCCGGCAGAGCAGATTATACAGCACATCCGTGGTGAACTCGTTTTCATTTTCGGGTATTACCACATCATTCCCGCACTGACGAAGATAATTGGCTGCTGTATGGACTGTACTCTGCAAAGAAGTTATTGCCTCATTTTCCTCATTGCTGCGGCTATTGCTCCATGGTTCATACTCAAAGATAAGGAAAAAACGGCGTGTTACTGCCTCGCGGGAACTGATTTGTTGCACGAACTGTAAATAGTCCTCCTGCATAAGCCGGCATTGCTCGTTGGTTTCCTGGGTCATTTCCTGGCGTACCGTGTCCAAATGGCGGCCAATGTCCGCCCGGCGGGTCAATACCTTAAACTGCAGCTTAACAGGGCTTATTTTTAAGTAAGAGATAAAGGAGTAAATGATACTGCGTTGTTCCCTTGCGCTGCGTAACAGAAAGTTTATGGGTATAATCTCTACAACCTTGACAAAGCGGTGATCCTTCGTATATATAATGCCATTATCAATTTTTTCAATGGGCAGATAATCCGCAACCGGATTCAGGCAGGCCGGTTTCTGTTCCTGCTTATTTTTGCGGGGAGCCTTGTTCTGGGGGACTCTTTCCTTTTTCAGTTTCTTGGCCTTGGAAGGCTCTTTAGCGCGATTTTCTTTTACGGACTTCCGTTTTGCAGGCCGCAGTTTCTGCTTTATCTCATAGGCTTTTACCTCATCAAACTCAGCAGGAAAATCCTCCTGACCGGAACGCAGCTTTTTCTTCCGTGATTCTTTATGCCGCCCCGAGTGATCTTTTTCTTTATCCGGGCGTAGTTTCTGACGCTTTTTTGCAGGGGCAGGCTTATCGTTTGCTGCTCCGGGTGAAGATGATTGTTCCTCTATACCTACCACGCGGCGGTTTTTCATGTATTTCAGAAAAATGAACAGGAAAGAGGAAAGGCTTTCACCGGAAATACCAATCAGAGCGACCAGTCCAAGGGGCATGGCAGTCAGACACAGCACAATAATGCGTGTTGTCAATCCAAAGGGCAGGCAGACAAAAACCGGTATCCCTACCACAGCAGAGAGGATACCGGCTTCAATCACGTTTCTTGCTTTGAACATACCGCCGAAAAAAGTACCCGTATCCACGAAATTCGGCGGTATAATGTAGGTATCGTGGTCGTTGTTATTGTTCATGTATTACCTCACTTTCACAGCCAGGCAGGGATTCAGCCGATAATCCAGAAGGGTCCACCGGCGCCTGCCCTCCGGCTGGCCTCGTTTACAATGATAGATAAATCCCAAAGCTGCTCGCTCCGGGAATAACTGGCGGGATCAGCCACCATGATTTTTCCATCCTTCACGCCGCGAAGCACAATAAAGTGTCCTCCGGAAGTAAAGTGGCCTTTTGACATAATCGCCACCACCAGCTTACCCTCAGACAGAGCATCCACGATTCGCTGCGCCTCTGACGCCGTACAGCCGGAAACGGGCAGCCCCCATGCTCCTGCGGCGGCGGGGATCAGCGCATGATAGGAACCGCTGCCCTTGCACCAATAACCGTTTTTGTAGGACCATTCCGCCATCTTTACAGGGTCAACAGTTTCATTTGACAGAGAAGATACTACAATGGACATAGCGGTAGGACCACAGCCATAACCGCCGATATTGTCTGTCCCATAAGGCTTGCCGGCATAACGTTCATCCAGTTGGTTGAAATAGACCACCTGCGTAACTCCATCAGAAAAAGTGACGCTGCCCAGAGAAGCAATGCTGTTGCCGTTCCAGCCAGTCAGGTTTTGCAGCATTCCATCGCCCAAAAACAGGCTTAGATTCTGGGCATAGTGATAGGCAAGTTCATTCTGTTCTTCTGTCAGGGCAAACACAGTATCGGCAAAGTAAGATTCACCGTTATAGACAATGGTATAAATCCTCCAGGTTTCGCTGACGGTGTTTTCTTCTCCGGTATCGGGATCTGTTTCCTTGCTTTCCCGAATTTCTTCTGTATAGGTGTAAGAATACAGGTGTTCTTTGTTGGCACGCAGGACAGACGCCATATCGTCAATAGAGATACTGGCAAAGTCTTCGCTCCGGGCCGCACAGTATTGTGAAACAAAGAGAGCGCTGTTATAGACCGGGCCGGAGGAGTAGGGATTGTTAATTTCCATACCATCGGCACCGGATGCTGTAAAATCTGCTTCAATCCGGTTCGTAACATTTTCCAGTGCTTCAGTTAAAATACTGTTAATGGTAAATGTAATCTCATTGGCAGTCTCGGTAATTACCGTATCGCTGTTAAGAATTGGATTTTCAGTATCTGCGGTTGAAAAAGCATTTGTAAACCCACCGAAAATAAGGCCGGGAAGCATTAAAACAAACATCACAGGAATCATAAGCAGGGCAATGACAGCCACAATGATTTTTCCGATATGTTTTCGCCCGGACCACAGAGCACCGGCAACAGCACCATAAGGGCCGCCGACCGCTGCCCCCTTTGCGGAAGCAGCTACCGCTTTTCCGGCTTTTACAGCGCCGCGGACAGTATGGGCCACGGACGCTCCGGTTTCCACAGCATCAGCCAAGCCGTTTTTCTGTTCTTCAGCCATTTACATCTTGTCCTTTCTGCGTGGTGTGGGCGGCAGCTTTTTCACGATAGATTCGTTATATGCAATCGAACCATCCGGAGCAAGATAAGGAGATTTGTCCACCGTGTCAACTGCATACTGTTTATACCAGGAGGTGCCGTCTGCCGCATGAACCGTAGTGTGAGCGCCTTCTGGCGCTGCATATTGGGCAGTATGATACATTCCGAAAGCAATCCCTTCCGGGTGTTCCTCGGAAGTTTCTGTACCGGTAATTCTGCCTCCACCGATTTCCACGTTGGAAAAGGTAGGAATATGTCCGGCATCTTCTCCCAAAGCGGCATAACCCATATAGGAGGACAGCGCCTCCGATGCCTTTTCTCCAGTAATCGTACCCTGCGCTGCAATACTGCCAGTTGCAACGGTGCTGATGATGTTATTGGCAAAATCACCGCCTTTGCTGACAGAGCTGGAATATAGTTTACCGCCAACGCCACCGGAGACTCCCTGTACTACTGCGCCCAGACCACCCATACTGCCCGATGGCTTGGATTCCGATGAGGTTGTCGCTGTCTTTACGGCACTGTTGGTAATATTGCGGTTGATTACTCCGGCAAGGCCGCCGCTCATAAAGCCGCCGCCAAAGCCAGCTCCGCCGCTTCCGCCATTTGTTTTGACATTGGCAGAACTGCGGGAACCGCCGCCGCTAAAGTGCTGACGGGAAAAGTTGCGTATGCCGCCTATTCCTCTGGTGGCTATCATGGCTTCAGCCAGCATGCTGCCGCCCGTGTGTCCTACGTTTACCCCCAGGCTCGCCATGAAGGAGTCAATTTTCTGCGAGATTTTCAGGAAAGCCACAGCACATAGGAACCAGATCAGCACATTGCCGGATACCGTCTCTTTTCCAACGGCATCAACTTGTGACTGTACATCACTTTTTGATATGGCTGCGAAAGCCGGCTGACAGAACAGGCAGGATAAACAGGCGACCATCAAGGCCGCATACATAAATTTTTTATACTTTTTCAATGATGTGCCTCCTTTACAGTGAAAGCGGATTGGCTATGAAAGCTCCGACCATAGAAGTAAACAGCCGCAGGCACCAGGCATTCATAAGCAAAAGAAATATCTGGCCGCCGAGCATCCGGCACCAGGATTTCCAGATATTTGAGGTTGTCTGGGAGGCGCCCATTGAAAATGCTACCGGAGCCGTATAGACCAAAACACCCAGTAAGACATAGCGCTCCGCCGCTTCAAACAGCAGTTTAAGATAGTTCCATGCCAGAATCAGGACCAGGACCAGTGTGATAAGCGCTACCGCGCCGTTTGCACAAACGCCTATGATAGTCAGCATAACTGAGTTAAAATCGGCAAATTGCAGCGGAGGCAGGTCAGAATCCATAATCCATTGGTAAGGAGTCCCACCAATGGTTAGTACTATGTTCACGATTTCGTCAGAGAAATAGGCCAGCAGAATGAACATAACCGAACGGATGCTCAATTTTATAGGATCTTCTGCTTCGACGCCGGCACCCAGACCAAAGTTTTTAAATAACTGCCATACCCAGTTCAGCAAGATAATGCCGATGGAAAGCGCGACAAAAACATTGTACATTGTCTCTGCCGCAGGAAAATACCGCAGAAAAACAGCCATATCACAACCTAAAGCACCCAAAACCGAAGTAGTAACAAGGTCAAGACCAGCCATTACCTGTTCTGCGATCCATTCAACGATACCGTCTAAAATGCCCATTCACTCACTCCCTTCCGTTGGGCATTGGCAGGCGTTTTCAACCTGTCCATTTGCCGTCCGAAAAGAAAGGTGTGATGTAGGCCATGATAAAGCCCAGACCGTTTAATACAATCCAGGAAATGCAGATGCGCTTTAGCCAGGCCCGGCTTTCGTCTACGGTTTTCCCAGAGCGGGAAAAGTTCATCATCAACAGGGCAACCGATGCCGTAACGATTGCTGCCACTGTGGAAATCAGCAATATCTGGTTATAGACATCCTGCATGATTTCTTTTGCTTTGGTCCAGACATCCGTGGCAGCAAAAGCCGGCTGACAGAACATCATGGACATCATCACGCACAGAAAAGCGGTGTATGCTATTCTGGCAACGGGGATGTGGGGCCGAAGCCGGTTTTCATGTTCCGGCTTCCGTGGGGATTTGGGAATCATCACTTTTTTCAATTTACAGACCTCCTGTATTTTTTTGCTCAAAACAATAAAAAAGACCACACCCGCACTGGATGTAGTCTTTCAGACCACTGGCCTTGAGCGTAAAAAAACACCTTGCAAAAAGGTGTCGTTTTGCCGCCGTATTCGGTTTTGGATATAGATTTGAGCATATTTAGTTTAACACATAAGGATTTACGCCGAAAGAGCAAAACTGTGCCAATTTCATTCCCTCCCAGTGCCAATTATTTGCCATCTTTTTCGGCAGGAAAAAACTGCTCCAAAATTGCTATACTGTCCTTTGCGGTATATCCCCAGAGGACGGAACTCAAAGCTTCAATGGCTTCACGCCGTCTGCGATAGTAGGTACGGAAACTGATATCACGTATATGCGGACGCAGCTTTTCAATAATCTCCTCCACATTCCGCAGCTGTTGGGGCGAAAGGAAGGAGTAGTACAGAAGCCAATAGTAAGACTCTCCATTTTTGTGCTTATTCCGGAGCAGGTCAATGGCAGTGTCTAAAAGCTTTAACATCTGATGGCTGCGCTCAATGCACTCAGCATGGTGTTCAATATCTGAGCCAGACAGATCAGCTCCAGCAAGATAGATGGAATCGAGAAATTCCTCGATGGAGCTGCCGTACTCAATTTCAAACCTATTGCGGACCTGTTGAACGGAAAGTTCCAGGCTCCACACTACATCACGATATTTCTTCAACAGCTTCCAGGTGTTGTGATACAGTGGATTTTCAGTAATATCAATCATTTCATTCTTTTTCTTCATCAGTCTTTCCTCCTCTTGGAATTCTCCCAGCAGGGAGAGAGAGTTAATTCAAAAGTTGCAACCGGCCGGTCATCGCCGCAGAGAATTGTCAGCCCCATGCGGCTTATGGATACGTCTCCCGTGTGGTGTATATACACTTCCCCGCAGGCGTCCGATAAAGGAGATAACTTATATTTGGATTTGGGGCAGCCAAAGCACGAAATCCCTTGTGCTGTCAGGAGTTTCGCCATTTTTTCCAGTATGATTTGAATGTGCGATTTTGAAACGCAGGAGAGCCCTTCTGAAACGGTAACCTCATGTTCAGTGACCGGCTCCTGAGCCTCCGGCTGATTTCCTTCCACTGGCAGTTCCAGCTTGATATTCAGAACCATGGCAACCTCCTCTTTGTCAATCATCACATCGGAAATCTGAAACATGGTAGACAGGTAATTTTGCAGATAAATCACGTTGCCATGGCGACCCGGAAACGTCATAAGAGAAAGATAACCGGCATCAGACAATTTCTTCAGGACACGGCTTACAGTGGATTTGGAGAGCCCCCACCGGGTGCCCAGTTCACTGTAAGTCACCAGCGGATTGCCAGAACCATTGCGCAGATAGATGACCGGTCCCATTTCCGAGCCTTGTACCTGCGGATCGTTATACACGGCAGACATCCACAAATCCAGTACGACATCCATTTCCGAGCAACGGTTTGTACTAATTAGTTCCGTGGTAAGGGATACCGGCAAAAAGAAAAATCCGGTATCCTTCTGGCAGGGCGCGTTGTATTCCAACACAGTGTTATGCTTTTTCCAACTGCGGATTTTGTATTTGATGACTTTACCGCGTCCCAGGGTAAGAAATGAAATCAAGTGCTGTCGCTGAAGCTCCTCCAGAATGCCCAGGGCCTGACATTGAAAGCGGGTGCGGAACCATTCAGATACTTCCTTTAAGGTACAGACCCATTCGCCGGGGTAGACCGTATAGCTGATACCATCTATGTGGCGGTAAGAGGTGCGGAAGTTGGCATAGTTGGAAAGAACCGCAAAATAAAAAAGGCCGGAGCCTCCGCTTACGCGAATGCTCCGGTCGTTCATCAGACTTTGAATAAATTGCCGGTAGATCCGGCAGCGTGGGTAATCCACGACTTGTTTGATTTCTAATTGATATTCTGGCATATAAACCTCCATCTTAACTTGTAGTATGATCCGATAGATGATAGAATAAGAGCAGCACTGCAATAGAGGAATCCCATAGAAATGCTGCCCTTTTTTTGCTAATTATTTGCTAATTAGCGTCTCTAAAAATGAGTGAAAAATGCTTTTTGCTAATATTTTGCTAATTTCACGAAAGGGGTTGAAAAGCATTAGAATTATGCAATATGTACAATAATGACACGCGGATATAAGTTCTCACAGGGGAAAATAGACATAAAAAGATACATTAAGATATGGTAGGTAACCGTAGGCCGTGGTTGTATCTTCCCTCCTAAGCGGAAGGCCAGCGGTTCGAATCCGCTCAGGAACACTGGATACAGAGCCGAAAGCCTGGTTTTACTGGGTTTTCGGCTTTTTTGTTTTGGTGATCCTTTCAAAATTTGATGATAGAATTGTATCCTTACTCACTAAAATTCAGTTTGCTTAACCCTGCCAACGCAAAAATTATTTTGACATAGTAAACAAGTACATTTCAGCCAGTCCCATTGACATTTGGCGCAAACAAGATTGCGAACTTTTTATTTTACTGGTATGTTATAAGCATTAGCGAGGTAATGAAGTATGCTTCAGATAGCGGTAGTAGATGATGAAAGAAACATTATTTCTGAAATTACACAAAAATTAGAACAATATTTTAGTGAACAGTCTGTTTTATATAGGGTCCATCCATTTGAAAATGGACAAGACTTTCTTGCCCATGAACAGACCTTTGATATAATTTTCCTTGACATACGGCTGGATGGGCTGTCCGGTATGGATGTAGCAAAAACATTGCGGCAGGGAGGAGTAAAAAGCGCTATTATTTTTATTACTGTACTGCATGAATATGTTTATGACGCATTTGAAGTGGAAGCATCTGATTTTTTATTGAAGCCTTTAAATGATTCACGTTTTTCACGCACAATGGATAGGATTTGTAATAATCTCCGGCATATTGATTATAAATGCCTATCATTAATTTCCAAAGGAAACACCTGCAGACTTCTTCGCCTTAAAGATATATATTACTGCGAGGCAATCAATCACAGAATCGAAATTCACATGAATGGCATTGTACATGAGTGTACCTTAAAGATATAGGAATTATCACAACAGCTTGACAGTCGCTTTTTTCTCTGCCACCGAAGTTATTTTGTCAACCTGGATTTTGTTGTCGGATATGCTGATGGACAAGCGATTTTAACAAATGGTGAAAAAATTCCCGTATCCCGTTTGCGCGGACAGGAGTTTTCAAAAGCTGTCCTTCGCCGTATGAAAGAGGATAAATTATGAATGGTGCACAGATTGTTTATGACATATTCTACTTAGTGATTTTCAATATCGTTGTGGCCGGTATGGAATTTAATTTTTTTCTCCGGTTTTCTGAACACAAGCAGAAACTTGTACCCTATATCTGTTATATCAGCCTGACACTTTTAGTAAGTGTGCTTGAAATAAAGGTACATCCTGCGCCTTTATTGCTGTTGTTTCTCATCGCAAGAATTGCACTCCTGTTAGGAATGGGAGTAATATTCTTAAAAATCCCTTTGACTATGTCACTATTAGGAGCCACGATCACAAAATTAGTTTCATATCTGGCAAGCGGTACAAGTGCATCTGTCACTTTTTTAATAGCTCCGCTTTGGATTCAAGCGAAATTCGGATTGGCAGTATTAGGCGTAGTACAATCCTTTTTCTCTTTCCTGATTATAGCAATCATCTATCAGATAATCCTTAAAAAATTTTTATGGCGAGGCGGTTTGCCCAATCAGTATTCGGCGGTATTTTTCCTTCCCATTTCTCTGATCGTGATAGTGGAACAATATATTCTGAATCAGGTGTATGGTATGACGATTGTCGTTGAAGGCGAAACAATCACAAAGCCAGTCGCAGATAATTGGCAGATATTGTTGATACAATTATTTGCATATTTGGGCCTGTTTAGTATCATGTATGCCTGTCAAAAATTATCAGAAGATGTATCAAATCGTATGCGCTGTCAATTATTGGAGCAAGAAATTGCTTCACAGCGGGATTATGTCGAAGAATCCAACTTACGTTATAAGCAGACCCAATCCTTCCGGCATGACGTGAAACAGCATCTGCTGGTCTTAAACGGATTGTTGGAGCGAGGCGAGGTACAGCAGGCAAAGGATTATTTGGACAAACTGGAACGGATACCGGAACAGTTTTCTTACCCGTGTAAGACAGGAAACACGGTAACAGATACATTACTGAGCAGTAAACTAAGCATCGCGATCCAATATGGAATTCGCGTCGAATGCACGGTAAAAATACCATCATCCTGCAATTTAGATGACTTAGATCTATGTGTTCTCTTTTCAAATGCTGTGGACAATGCGATTCATGCCTGCCGGCAGCAAGGTGGAAAAGGCTGTTTTATCCGTATCTCCGGAAAACAGAAGGGAGACTTTTTTATGCTGGAGGTTGAAAATAGCTGTCCTTATGCCGGTGCGTATAAAAAAGGAATCGGATTATCCAATATAGAAGCTGTGGCGAAAAAATATAGCGGCGCTGTAACCACGCAGTTACAGGGAGGTTGCTTTTTCTTGAATGTTCTGCTTGTCATCTCACGAAGTTTAGACGACATCTCAGGCAACCCTCATTGATATATTTTAGTAATTGGTTAAAATTGAAATAAAATACCCAGCAATGCATGAGGAGGATAAGAAAATGATCATTACCCCTGTTACATATCCGTCGGTATCCGCAGATTCATTGTCAAAGCCACCGGCTGTAACTACTGATGAGGCACAGAAATTGAAACAAAAAGAAACGGGTGAAGCTCAAAAACCGCAAAGCAGCGGGATTCCCGACCACAAGAGGTTTGATACCTATGAGAAAGGCGATGAAAAAATGTCAGCATCAGAATCTGGCATTTATCATCCTTCTGAAGAGGAACCTAAGATAACCCAATGCACAACCAATACCGATAAGGTAGACGCTGAAATAAAAAAATTGAAAGAAGAAAAAAAGCAAATTCTTCAACAGCTCAGGAAAGCTGATGGAGACGCTGAGAGACAGGCAGAGTTAGAAAAACGTTTGGCGCAGCTAGATGCCGAACTTCAGGCAAAGGATAATGATACATATAGAAAACAGCATGCAACTCACACTACACAAAAAGCAGAGTAGCCTAAAGTAAATAAACGATACAAAAGGAGATTTTTTTAAGCAGTTAAAAGGATCATCGTCCAACGCAAGAACCTTACCGGAAAACCGGTAAAACAGGGGCCTGGCAGAATTAACATGCCAGGCCCTGCAACATATATGCAGCAAACTCCATGGCTCCCGGCTTTTTTTTGCTTTTTACCGTACCCCTTCGGCATATCAGACATATATTATCATAAAAGCATTAACCGAGGACCATTGTATATGAATAACAATAATCCCTACTCTGTACCATCACTTAAGATGACCCAGGTAGAAGACCCGATTGATCCAGGTTTCACATATCCTGATACCGATGTAGTAATTCCATCTCCTGACGATGAAATCGACCCTGATTTTTCCGTCATGCCACCCTACTACCCGGACTACCCTGTACGTCCGGACTATCCTGTACGCCCTAATTATCCTGTACGGCCCAATTATCCCATCCCCTGCGTGTTCTGCAACAATAACCAGTGGATTCGCGGCGGAATACGCCTGTTAAACGCCGCCACCGGATATAACCCATTTACCGTGTATATAGATAACCGGGCTGTTTTCTCCGGACTGGATTTTTCTGAGGTGACCCAGTACCGCCAGCTGTCCCAGGGCTATCATACATTCTCCATTATGGGCTCCAACGGTTACGTATATCTCCGTAAATCCATGTATGTGGGTGACGGAATGGCCACCATCGCCATTGTCAACTCCTCCACGGGTCTGGACCTGGTATTCATCCGTGATACGGCATGCCCCACGGACTGGACCTCTTCCTGCTTCCGGGTCTGCAATTTAGCCTATTACAGCGGACCAGTCAATGCCTCCCTGGGCAATATCTATTTTAACTCAGTAAACTTTGCCGATGCAGCCAGCTTCAGCCGGCTCAGCTCCGGTAACTATACCCTGCGTGTGGCCCGTTCCGCCCGCCCGGAAAACACCCTGGTTACCACGCCGGTAACATTAAATCCATCCCGGATTTATACCCTGTATGTGTTAAACTGGAATCCCTCCGCGGATACCATCCAGACACTTCTGGTAGAAGACCGGAGAAGTTAGTCAGTAATCATGAGGGAGCAGCATAACTTAATGCGGCTCCCTCCTTATTTGCCTCTTATTTACCACCTTAATTTCGCATGAAAGCCTGTGTTTATGGCTCTGTTTGTGATAAAATAGTACAGGACACAGAGCCATACAGAAAGGAAAACCTGCCAATGATACGTTATGGAACCATAGGAACCAACTTTATCGTGGACCGTTTCCAGGAAGCCGCAATGGAAAATCCCAGCCTTCATTACAGTGCTGTCTATTCCAGAAATCAGGAAACAGCCGGAAACTTCGCAGCAAAATACGGGGTTGAAACAACATACACGGATCTGAATGCCTTTGCCTGCGCTGATGACCTGGACGCTGTCTATATTGCCAGCCCAAACAGCTTCCACTATGAACAGGCAGCACTTTTATTATCCCATGGAAAGCATGTTCTGTGCGAAAAGCCTGTTACCTCCAATGCCAGGGAACTGGAACACCTGATTCAGCTGGCCGGCCAAAACAACGTGATTTTATTGGAAGCCATCCGCAGCATCTTTACACCCGGCTACCAGGCCCTGGCAAAACATCTTCCCAAACTGGGAACCATCCGCAGGGCCAGCTTCCATTTCTGCCAGTATTCTTCGCGCTATGACAAGTTCAAATCCGGAATTGTGGAAAACGCATTTAACCCCATCTTTTCCAACGGTGCGCTTATGGATATAGGCGTTTACTGCGTACATCCCCTTGTGCGCCTGTTTGGAATGCCAGAAAAAATCAAAACAGACGCCGTCCTCCTGGAAAACGGCATTGACGGATCCGGAACAATCCTTGGCGTGTACAAAGATATGCAGGCTGAACTGGTGTATTCCAAAATCAGCAGCAGCCGTATTCCCAGCCAGATTCAGGGTGAAAACGGCACCATTACCATCGAAGGAATCGACCACCCACACCAGCTTATTTTTTATGACAGAGCCGGCGGCAGACAGGTCCTGTACCAGGGTCCTGCCAAGGCGGACATGTCCGGTGAGATAGCTGAGTGGCTCCGCCTGATATCAGCGGGACCTGGCAGCAATATACATAACCGGTATTCCCTGATGGCCCTTCAGGTCATGGACGAGGCCAGAAAGCAGATGGGAATTGTGTTTCCGGCGGATGAAACCTTTGCCTGATTTTACATTTTATCCAGCAGATAATATATGGTTTTGCAGGCAGATGATACACAGTTTACAGGCAGATGATGCACAGTTTTCTCTTGTGCGAAACCCCAATTCGTCGTATACTATAAAATAATGCGAAAATTCAGGAGGATACAGTATGGACAAGATTAAAATGACCACCCCGATTGTTGAGATGGACGGCGATGAGATGACTCGAATTCTCTGGCAGATGATCAAAGACGACCTGCTGCTGCCATACATAGATTTAAAGACAGAGTACTATGACCTTGGACTGGAATACAGGGATGAGACCAACGACCAGGTAACCGTTGATTCCGCCAATGCCACCAAAAAGTACGGCGTGGCTGTTAAATGTGCCACCATCACCCCCAACGCCGCCCGCGTGGAGGAATACCACCTGAAGGAAATGTGGAAGAGCCCCAACGGAACCATCCGCGCCATCCTGGACGGTACCGTGTTCCGCGCCCCTATTGTAGTAAAGGGAATCGAACCATGTGTTAAGAACTGGAAGAAACCCATCACCATTGCCAGACATGCCTACGGCGATGTCTACAAGGGTTCTGAGATGAAGATACCGGGTCCGGGAAAGGTGGAGCTGGTTTACACGGCCGTGGATGGTTCCGAGAGCCGGGAACTGGTTCACGACTTCACCTGCCCGGGCATCGTACAGGGCATGCACAATATCAATCAATCCATTGAAAGCTTTGCCAGAAGCTGCTTCAACTATGCCCTGGATACAAAACAGGATCTTTGGTTCGCCACCAAGGATACCATTTCCAAAAAATATGACCATACCTTCAAGGATATCTTCCAGGAGATTTTCGACAGTGAGTATGCTGAAAAATTTGAAGCTGCCGGAATCACCTATTTCTACACCCTGATTGACGACGCCGTAGCCCGTGTCATGAAATCCGAGGGCGGTTACATCTGGGCCTGCAAGAACTACGACGGCGACGTCATGAGCGACATGATATCCTCTGCTTTCGGCTCCCTGGCCATGATGACCTCTGTCCTGGTATCCCCGGACGGCAACTATGAATATGAGGCAGCCCACGGAACCGTACAGCGCCACTACTACAAGCACTTAAAGGGCGAGGAGACCTCCACCAACTCCGTGGCAACCATCTTTGCCTGGACCGGCGCACTGCGCAAGCGCGGCGAGCTGGACGGCAACAACGAGCTGATGGAATTTGCTGATAGGCTGGAAAAGGCCACCATTGACACCATTGAGAACGGCGAGATGACAAAAGACCTGGCTCTGATTACCACCATTCCAAATCCAGTGGTACTTAACAGCGGGGACTTTATTAAGGCTGTTGCTAAGAGGCTGTAAAACAAACTATATTGTCTAAAGGGCATCCGGTCCACGGAATGATTCCGCTGGTCCGGATGCCCTTATTTCAATCCATACTGCCCTGAAAGCAAGGACCATCATGAAACCCGCCGCCTTCTTGGCCCTGCTCTCCATCCTTTCCGAAGCCGGCAGGATAAAAGCCCTCCGGCCTCCCCGCCAAATTAATCCATAAACTGATCCCCATAACCATAGTGCTCCACCACATAGTCGATATCCTTATCGCCTCTGCCGCTTAAGCACACCAAAATGGATCCCTGCCGCATCTCCTTTGCCCTGCGCATGGCATATGCCACCGCGTGGGAGCTTTCCACTGCCGGTATGATTCCCTCATATCTGGAAAGTTTGAAAAATGCCTCCATGGCCTCCTCGTCGCTTACCGTATCGTATTTAACCCGGCCCAGATCGTGAAGGAATGCATGCTCCGGCCCCACAGACGGATAATCCAGTCCGCTGGCAATGGAGTATACAGGAGCAGGCTCTCCCTTTTCATCCTTCAGCATAATGCTCTCAAATCCATGCATAATTCCCTTTTCACCGAATTTCATGGAAGCTGCATGATCTCCCAGCGCCTCGCCTCTTCCCAACGGCTCCACTCCTGTGATATCCACCGGGTCATCCAGGAAAGGTATGAACATACCGATGGAATTGCTGCCTCCGCCCACGCAGGCGCAGACCTCGTCCGGCATCATGCCTGTCATTTCAAGGAACTGTTCCCTTGCCTCATATCCCACAACAGACTGAAAATCCCTGACCATAAGCGGGAAGGGATGAGGGCCCAGGGCAGATCCGATACAGTAGATGGAATCCTTGTAATTTCTGGCATAGGACTCAAAGGCTGAGTCAACTGCCTCCTTCAGTGTCTTAAGGCCATGGGTAACCGGCACCACCTTTGCCCCCAGAATCTTCATCCTGGTGACATTGGGCGCCTGTTTTGCTATGTCCACCTCGCCCATATGAATCTCGCACTCCAGGCCGAAAAACGCGGCTGCCGTGGCCAGAGCCACCCCGTGCTGCCCTGCTCCGGTTTCTGCAATAAGGCGTTTCTTACCCATGAATTTTGCAAGAAGTCCTTCCCCCATACAGTGGTTCAACTTGTGGGCTCCTGTGTGGTTTAAATCCTCCCGTTTCAGATATATCTGGCAATTTCCTATTTTCCCGGACAGGCGTTCGCAGTGGTAAACAGGAGTAGGCCTTCCCTGGAATTCCTTGCGAATCCGTCTCAGTTCATTGATAAACTGGGAAGAATGGCAGATGGTCTGATATGCATCCGCGATCTCCTCAAAAGCCGGTATCAGCTCCTCTGTAAGATAAGCGCCTCCGTAAGCGCCGAAACGGCCGTCCTTATCCGGATAATTTTTCAAATATGTCCTGTAATCCATGTCCTTCTCCTTAGCGGTGTATTTTCTATCCATTATAGCCTTATTCCCGCAGCGTTTCAATCTGTATTGCTGTTTTTCACCTGCTGATTTTTCCCTGCACGCAGCCCCGGCCGTGCCCATGGATTTAGTCTGAACCACCTGTGCTAAACGGATCGGAGTACGAAATGGACCGGAATACGAAATGAACCGGAATATGAAATGAACCGGAATATGAAATGAACCGGAATACTATACGGACCGGAACGCTTCCTCCAAATCCTCCAAAATATCGTCAATGTGTTCTGTCCCGATGGACAGCCGGATGGTACCGGGACGGATTCCCTGTTCCAGAAGCTCCTTCTCATGCATCTGGGAATGGGTGGTGGAGGCCGGGTGGATCACCAGTGACTTTACATCCGCCACATTGGCAAGAAGGGAGAACAGTTCCAGGTTGTCGATGAATTTCCTGGCATTCTCAGCCCCGCCCCTTATTTCAAACGTAAAAATAGAGCCGCCTCCCCTGGGGAAATACGTTTTGTAAAGCTGCTGCTGGACCGGATCCCGGCTCACACTGGGATGATGGACCGCCTCCACCTGGGGATGCCCATTCAGATATTCCACCACCTTAAGCGCGTTTTCCACATGGCGTTCCACCCGCAGGGAAAGTGTCTCCAGCCCCTGTAAAAACAAAAAGCCGTGGAAGGGTGAGAGGGTCGCCCCTGTATCCCTTAGAAGAATGGCCCGTATCCGGGTGACAAAGGCAGCCGCTCCCACATCCTGGGCAAAACGGATGCCGTGGTAGCTGGCATTTGGCTCTGAAAGTCCCGGGAATTTTTTAGAAGCAGCCCAGTCAAACCTTCCGCCGTCCACAATCACGCCGCCCACCGCAGTTCCATGACCGCCGATGAACTTTGTGGCTGAATGTACCACGATGTCAGCACCGTACTCAATGGGACGGACAAGATACGGCGTTGCAAAGGTATTATCTATTACCAAAGGAATCTGATGCCGGTGTGCAATAGAAGCAATTTTTTCTATATCAGCGATATCGGAATTAGGGTTTCCCAGTGTCTCTATAAAGACAGCCTTTGTATTATCCCTGATAGCTGCCTCTACCGCCTCTAAATCAGCCGGATCCACAAATGTAGTCTCCACCCCGTATTCCGGAAAGGTGTGGGCCAGGTAATTGTAGGTGCCGCCGTATATATGGCCGGAAGACACAATATGATCCCCTGCCCGTGTCAGGTTCTGGAAGGTATAGGACAGGGCCGCTGCCCCGGAAGCCGTGGCCAGGGCTGCCACGCCGCCTTCCAGCTGCGCCATTCTCTGTTCAAATACATCCAGGGTAGGATTTGTAAGACGGCTGTATATATTTCCCGGGTCGCTGAGATTGAACCGTGCCGCCGCGTGGTCGCAGTTATCAAATACATACGATGATGTCTGGTAAATCGGTACCGACCTTGCCCCTGTTGAAGGGTCGGGCTGCTCCTGACCTCCGTGAAGCTGGGTTGTCTCAAATTTAAAATGTCTGTCTGATCTCTTACGCTTCTCTCCCATGATATTGTCCTCCGTCTCTCAATTCCTACTATTTCTATAGGTTTAATTGATAATATCATGGTATTTTTTTCCTGTCAAGAATTTATTTACGTACATTCTTAAACCTTATATTTAAGTCCCCCCGCATTCTTAAACCATACTTCCCTTATCCATCTCAGGCATTCCCGGCGCGCTTTTATCAGAGGGCGCGCATCCAAACATTTTTTTGTAAGCCCTGAAAAAACTGGAGTAATCTCCAAATCCCGCTCTGGACGCTGCCTCTGCTGCCGGCACCCCCATTGACAGCTCTTTTCTCACAATGGCCATGCGCTTATATAGGATGTACCGGGCCACCGTGGTTCCCGTGGCCCTCTTAAATACAGCTGTGAGATGATTCTTGCTCATATAGAAGGTCTGTGCCAGCCCTTCCAGGCTCAGCGGAGCGGACAGGTTCTGGTTGATATAGCGGATGATTTCCTGGACCTGTCCTTCCTTACCCCTGGAAGTTCCTGAAGCCTCCCTATATATTGCAAAAATCTTGGTCAAAAGAGACAGAACCCGTGTGCGAATTGCAATATACTGTAAATCTTTTCCATAATTCCCGCACTCCTCCAGGGAGTGAAAATACCACTCCAGCTGAAACTGTTCCTCATAGCAGCACCATCCGGTTCCAAAAGGCTCCAGCAAAAGAGCCTGTTCCTCTTCCTGCAGAAGTTCGGGGGCAAAGTGCAGACGTATCCGGTTATATTCATCCGAATCCAGCACCCTTAACCCGTGAAAACAGCCCGGCGGTATGATAATCAGGCTTCCGGGCCTGGGTGTGTAGGTCCTGCCCTCCAGCAGATACTCTGCATTGCCTGAAATCATGTAATAAACCTCGTATACATCATGGCAGTGCATTTTATACTCCATATCCCCTTCATCGCTGCGCGTATGGGCGTATACCACCCTCTGCGTCTTAAAACTTTCTTCCTGGTACATGGACCTCCTCCTTAAAAACACCGGCTGTCCCCAGCCGTCCCTGTCCTGCGCGGCCCCAAGCCGCAGGTGCATTTAACCCTATTCTAACATAGCTTGTGCTAATTGCAATATTTCTTTGTCTTCTGACAATGGTTTTTGCAATATACCTGTATTATAATGTGTCCTGTAAGCAAGAAAAACACAGCAAATAAATTGTTGCAAAAACCGAAAGGGCCCTCCCCCTTTCACACATTTTATCCCCCTTTATACACAGTAAAAGACCAGGCATCCCCAGTGCCTGGTCTTTGTGTAACTGCTGCTATTCGGAAATTCTATGATTTTTTCTGTGATTCGCTTTATGGCCAGATTGCCCTTGCCGCCTTGGCCTCCACTACCCGCTTCACGGCAATCAGGTAAGCGCCGGTGCGCAGTGTGGCATTCTGTCTCTTTGCAATATCCCATACTGCTTCAAACGCAGGATCCATGATATCCTTCAGTTTCTCGTTGACTTCTTCCTCGGTCCAGCTCACGGATTGTATATTCTGAACCCATTCAAAATAAGAAACAACTACGCCGCCTGCATTGGCCAGGATATCAGGCACAACAGTAATGCCTCTTTCCTGGAGTATCCCGTCAGCGTCAGCGGCCACCGGGCCGTTTGCAGCCTCCACGATGATTTCCGCACGGATTTTATGTGCATTGGAAGCGTTAATCTGATTTTCAAGGGCTGCCGGCACCAGTACCCTGGCATCCATCTCCAGCAGTTCCTCATTGGTAATGCGGCTCATTCCCTCTTCATTGTAATCCTTTAACAGATTCTTTCTGTTAAGGGAGAGGTAATCCAGGATAGCCGGTACGTTAAGTCCTTCCGGATTACAGATTCCGCCGGATACATCGCTGACCGCTATGATTTTCATTCCTTCCCTGTGAAGCAGCTTGGCTGTGATGCTGCCCACATTTCCCATTCCCTGAATGGCTACCGTGGTTCCCTGGACCGGAATTCCCATTTTATTCAGTATATTTTTTGTGGTATACATGACACCCCGTCCCGTGGCTTCATTTCTACCAAGGGCGCCTCCCAGGCAGATTGGCTTGCCTGTAACCACGCCGTGGATGCAGTGGCCCTTCAGCATACTGTAGGTATCCATCATCCAGCCCATAACAGCCGCATTGGTGCCTACATCAGGAGCCGGGATATCCTGTTCCGGCCCAATAAGGGGAGCAATGGCTGCCGTGTATCTTCTGGTGATTGCCCGGATTTCATTTTCAGACAGCTCATTGGGGTCGCAGACAACGCCGCCCTTGCCGCCTCCGTAAGGAATATTCACCACTGCGCACTTGAATGTCATCCACGCTGCCAGGGCCCTGACCTCGTCAGGATTTACCGCGGGATGGAAACGCACTCCGCCCTTGGCCGGTCCGCGGGATGTGGAGTGCTGCACCCTGTATCCCTCAAATACCTTAGTTGTTCCATCGTCCATCCGCACCGGAATCGCAACCTTAAGTTCCCTCTCCGGGTACTTAATGGCCTCTATGTCACTGTCCGTATAGCCCAGTATATCGGCTGCTTCCTTTACTACCTTTAACACATTGTCATAAGGATTATATAGTTTCTCCATACCTGTTCTCCTTTTCTGCCCGGCTGCTGCCTGTTTATAGTATCCCAATACTTAGTTCCCCTGATTCACCACTAACTCGATTCCCGCTATCTTAACGCACAGAATAAATATGTCCACGGCTGATTTTAACTCCTCCGGCGTTGGATAGGTGGGAGCAATGCGGATATTCCTGTCCTGCGGATCCCTCTTGTAGGGATAGGTTGCGCCTGCGCCTGTGAGCGTGACACCTGCCTCCTTAGCCAGCTGCACGGTACGCTTTGCACACCCCGCAAGCGTATCCAGGGAGATAAAATAGCCCCCCTTCGGACGGCTCCACACTGCCAGTCCACTGCCTTCCAGTTCCTCCTCCAGACGGTTTAACACCATGTCAAATTTGGGCCTCAGCACCTCAGCCAGAGCCGCCATATGGGCGCGGATGTTTTCCGGTGTTTTGAAATACTGCACATGCCTTAGCTGGTTCAGCTTGTCATGTCCAATGGTCTGTGAGGACATATGGCCCTTAAACTCCTTCATGTTGTCCGGTCCTGAAGCAATAAGGGAAATACCTGCCCCCGGAAATGTTATCTTGGAGGTTGAGAAGAAATAGTAAGCCCTGTTTGGATGGCCGCCGGCCTCACATGCCTCCAAGATATTTTTAAGGGGCACTTCCTGGTAAATATGGTGCACGCCGTAGGCATTGTCCCAGAATATCCTGAAATCCGGGGCAGCCGTCTCCATAGACGCCAGGCGGTCCACCACCCGGTCGCTGTAGCATACTCCCTGAGGATTGGAATGAAGGGGAACGCACCAGATTCCCTTGATGGAAGCATCCTCCCTTACCATGGCTTCCACCATCTCCATGTCAGGTCCGTCCTCCAGAAGCGGGACCGGAATCATCTGGATTCCCAGCTCCTCGCAAATCTGGAAATGCCTGTCGTACCCCGGGACCGGACAAAGGAATTTCACAGAACTGCCCTCATATGCATAGAAGCTCCATGGCTTTTCTCCCTGTGTTCCGAAAAGACAGTGGTACGCCATGGTGTCAAACATCAGATTCAGGCTGGAATTACCGCCTATTATAATCTGGTCCGGCTTCAGCCCCAAAAGCTGGCCCAACAGACGCCTGCACTCAGGAATTCCTTCTAAAACGCCGTAATTCCTTGCATCCGTACCGTCCTCCAGCGTACAGCCCTCTGGAAACTCCAACAGGCCCATGTTCATATCCAACTGGGCTGCTGCGGGTTTTCCCCTGGCCATATTCAGTTTCAAATTCAATTTCTTGGCTTCCTGGAACTGTATGGTAAGCTCTTTTAACATATCATTCAGTTCCTGTTTGGAATATTCCGTTACATGTCTCATTCATGGCCTCCGCATCAAACATTAGTCAGATATATTTGTTCTTGCCTTTATTATAAAAATATCCTAGAATAAAAACAAATATTTATATTTGAATAAAACTTATAATCAAAAACTTATAGGAGGTGCAGCTATGTTCAGCGGGATGAATTACGTATACGAAGTCTATAAGGAACAGAGCTTTTCCAAGGCTGCTGAGAACCTTTACATATCCCAGCCGGCCCTCAGTTCCATGATTAAGAAGATTGAGACAAAGATAGGCATGCCCCTCTTTGACCGGAGCACCAGCCCCATCCAGCTGACGGAATGCGGCAAAAAGTACATCAAGACAGCCGAGAAAATCATGGACCTGGAAAATGAGTTCGCCTACTATGTGGGCAATCTCCAGGAGCTGAAAACAGGCCGTCTGTCCGTGGGCGGGACCTATCTCTTCTCATCCTTCATTTTTCCACCCATCATTGATAAGTTCCGCAGGGCCTACCCTCACGTGAAGCTGAACCTGTTTGAGGGACACACCCCGCTGCTGGAGCAAAAGCTCTTTGCCGGGGAACTGGACATTATCATAGACAACTATCTGCTGGACGCGGGCATCTATGAAAAGGAGCGCTTCATGGAGGAACGCCTGCTGCTGGCTGTTCCCTCCTCCTTTGACAGCAACCGGAGAGCGGTAAAATACCAGCTTAAGGCTTCCGACATAAAGCGCTGCCTTCACCAGAACGATACCTTTCCGGCCGTATCCCTAAAAAAGTTCAAGGATGAGCCCTTTGTCATGCTACGGTCCCACAATGATACCAGGGAACGTGTGGACGCCATACTGGGCCGGGCAGGAATCCAGTTAAACTATACCTTGAAGCTGAACCAGCTCTTAACCACCTATCACCTGACAGAGTACGGCATGGGCGCCTCATTTGTCAGCGATACCGTGGTCAAATGCCTTCCTGAAAACCCGGATATCATATATTATAAAATTGACGACCCTGAGGCAGTAAGAGATGTTTACCTGTATTATAAAAAAAATAAATACCTGACCCGGAGCATGATTGAATTTATCAAAATGGCAATTCCGGGCATTGAGAAAAACTCGGAGAAATATGTATAATCATATGCTTATAAGTGTTATAAGTGTCATTTTTTCAGCAAATAAAAATACATAAGGGGGTAAGGAACATGGTTGGATGGCCAGAAATCCTTAAAAAGGAAAACCTGACAAGAGAAGAAAAAAAATGTATCTGCAACCGGCTCATGACCACGGAGAGCCACATGGAACAGCTGATACTGAAGCATTTCACAGAGGAGGATTTCCGCAGGGTCTGGATGCGCAAAATCGGCGGAGGCGTAATTGGCGGCAAGGCCTGCGGCCTGCTGGTTGCCAGGAAGCTGATTGAACTCAGCATGCCGGAGTACGCAGAGCATGTGGAACCCCATAACTCCTTTTTCATCGGCACGGATGTTTTCTACCGGTATCTGGTATATAACCGCTGTGCGGAGTTAAAGGCCAGACACCGTCTGGAAAAGGAACATTTTAAGGAGACCGAGGAACTGACCAAACGGCTGCGGGGCGGTTCCCTGCCTGAAGATATACGTGAAGAGCTGAGCGATATGCTGGACCACTACGGGACCACCCCTATCATTGTCCGTTCCAGCAGCATCATGGAGGACGGATACGGCAATGCATTCTCCGGCAAATACGAATCCATCTTCTGTATGAACCAGGGCACCAAGGAGGAACGGATGGAGGAACTGGAGGAAGCCATCCGCCGGGTATACGCCAGCACCATGAACGAACAGGCCATTGAATACCGCAGGAAACGCCACCTGCTGGATGTGGATGAACAGATGGCCCTGCTGATTCAGCAGGTGGCCGGGCAGCAGTACGGCGACCTCTATATGCCGGTGGCTGCCGGTATGGGCTGCTCCTATAACCCTTATAAATGGATGGAGCACCTGAACCCGGAAGCAGGAATGCTGCGCATGGTCATGGGGCTGGGGACCAGGGCTGTGGAGAGGACGCCCGGCGATTACCCCCGTCTTATCGGTCTTGACAGGGCACAGGCCAACTTAAGGACCACCCTGGCTGAACGCCACAAATTTTCTCAGCGCAAGGTGGATGTCCTGGATTTTGGAACCAAGTCGCTGTGCACCAAGTCCCTGGAAAAAATACTGGACCTCTTTCCCAAATGGCAGAAGAAAATGGTGCTGAGCAGGGATACGGATGCCGAGGACATGCTGGCCGAACGCCATATATACAGAACCATCTACTTTGCGGACTGCCAGGGTATGGTGGATAATCTGGAGTTCATACGGATGATGCGCACCCTCATGAAGATGCTGGAGAAAGAATATGAACGCCCGGTGGATGTGGAATTTGCCGTCACCAGTCCGGTGGAAGGCATATGGAGGCTGAACCTGCTGCAATGCCGTCCCCTTCAGACCGCCAAATCCGAGCAGGTACATATACCGGACGGCGTGGATCACGAGTTTCTCTTTGACGTGCGCAGAACATCCATGCGCCGGTCCAAGGAGGAGCCCATCGACTACATTGTGTGGGTGGATCCTCAGAAATACTATGAATACGAATATGCCAAGAAGCCGGACGTGGCCCGTTTAATCAGCCGCATCAACCAGCATTTTGAGGATACGGATAAGAAGCTGATGCTGCTGGTGCCCGGCCGCATCGGAACCTCGTCCCCTGAATTAGGCGTACCCGTGGTCTACGCGGAAATCAGCCAGTTCAGCGCCATCTGCGAGGTGGCTTACGGAAAAGCAGGCTACCACCCGGATCTTTCCTACGGCAGCCACATGTTCCAGGACATGGTGGAGGCAGATGTGTATTACGGCGCCATCAATGACAACAGCAAGACCAGGCTGTACCGCCCTGAACTCCTCACCAGATATCCTGAGGTGCTGAAGGATATTCTGCCCGGTGAATCCCAGGAACTGGCTGACATCGTAAAGATCCATGATGTAAGCAGGTCCGGTGCCACACTGACCCTGGATGCCCAGGAGGGCCGTGCGGTGTGCCGGATACGCGGGGAACAGCAGACTGCCGAGCGGTAAGGGGAATACAGCGCCCCATAAAACAGGCGGGAAACATGAGACATGATACCTGTATCATGTCAGACTGCAGATAAATCGGTGCTCAGGACGCAAGTCCGGGCACCGAACTACTTTAACATAGCCTGATTTTTTAAAATTTTATATTAAAAGGCAGGGACAATCAAACATTCTTTTACTGCCAATATTAGAATTTCTGACTTCTGCGCTTGTTCTTAATCAATTCTAAATCAGGATTCACTCTATCTTTCTGCTGCCGATACATCCGGCAAAACATACTGCACGTTCAACTTTAGAAATACGGATTCAGCAAAAAATCCCATAAAAAAACACTCCGACGATTTCTGGATATACTGACAGTTTTTAAATAACCTAAAAAAACGCATCAGGCTCATACTAATCATGAAGCCTGTACAAGGCCAATCAACAGAAAGGAGTGAATCATATGAATTTATGCAATTGTGACGCCAAAGTTCCTGTATCACAATGCGGGTGCAGCAAAGAGCTTCCCGCTCCCGGACCAGGAGTACAGCTGGCCATTGCCACTGTTCCCATGCAGCCCTGGGAAACGCCTTATGAACCATCCAAAGCCCTGAAACAGGGAACTATCTTTCCCTGCCTGGATCTGCCGTTTTTTATAGTAGGAGGTGAAAAAAATGCCTGACCGCTGCCAGCTGCTTCAGCAGATTAATGAGATAAGTTTTGTTGTCAATGACCTGAACCTGTATCTGGATACCCACCCAACAGACGACCAGGCATTAGACGCGTTCAGCCAGGCCATGGCCCAGAGAAAACAGCTTCTGGATTCCTTTGCCAAGGAATATGAACCCCTTACCCTGAACTGTGTCTGCCCTGAAACCAATAACAAGTCCGAATCCCATACCAAGTATCCCGGCCAGAAGCATTTTACCTGGTCAGACGGACCTCTGCCATGGGACTGCCCGGAACATTAAAATAAGGAGGTGTCTAACCATGTGGACTTATGAAAAACGGTTACAATTTCCCGTAAAAATTACCCAGACCTGCCCCAAGACAGCGTCCCTGATTATCAGCCAGTTCGGAGGTCCTGACGGCGAATTAGCTGCTTCCATGCGTTATCTTTCCCAGCGTTACACCATGCCATGCAAGGAAGTGGGCGGACTGCTGACAGATATTGGCACAGAAGAGCTTGCCCATCTGGAAATGATCTGCGCCATTATCTATCAGCTGACCAAGAATCTGACCCCGGAACAGGCCAAGACAGCAGGCTTTGACGCCTATTATATCGACCACACCACGGCGCTGTGGCCTACGGCTGCTGCAGGCGTTCCATTTAATGCCTGCGAATTCCAGTCCAAAGGCGATGCCATAACAGACCTTCATGAGGACCTGGCGGCAGAACAGAAAGCCAGGACCACGTATGACAACCTGATCCGCATTATTGAAAACCCGGAGGTAAGAGAACCCCTTAAATTCCTCCGGGCCAGGGAAGTCGTGCATTTCCAGCGTTTCGGGGAGGCACTGGAAAAGATAAAGTCCAAGCTGGATGAAAAGAATTTTTACTATTTCAATCCTGAGTTTGATAAGCAGTTTGTACAGAACCAGAAATAAAAGATAAAACACGACGCTGCCTCGTATACTGAACTGTATGCGGAGCAGCGGACTACATACACTAACTTTGGAGGTTTTACGTGATTAACTCAACTGACACTCAAAGGGATTCCTGGAAAACAAATTGGGGATTTATCCTGTCCTGCATCGGTTCCGCCGTTGGAATGGGCAATATATGGATGTTTCCCACCAGAGTCTCCAAATACGGCGGCGGCACCTTTCTGCTTCCCTATTTCCTCTTTGTCATTATGATAGGCCTTTCCGGCGTTATCGGGGAAATGGCATTCGGCCGCGCCGCCCGCTCCGGCCCTATAGGCGCCTTTGGCCAGGCCATGGCCAGCAGGGGAAAAGGACGGCGTCTGGGAGAAGCCATCGGATATATCCCGGTTCTGGGCTCCCTTGCCCTGGCTATCGGATACTCTGTCATCGTGGGCTGGATCCTTTGCTACAGCGCCGGTTCCCTGACCGGTTCTGTACTGGCTCCCGGAGATGTGAACGGCTTTGCCCTTGCTTTTAGCTCCATGGCCCGATCCTTCGGCAATAATTTCTGGCAGACCGTGGGACTGGTTATCACCTTTATCATCATGGTACTGGGCATATCCGGCGGTATTGAAAAAATCAACAAAATAATCATGCCCCTATTCTTCCTCTTGTTCCTGGGACTGGCTGTCTACATAGCATTCCAGCCCTCTGCCGCAGATGGATACCGCTATATCTTCCGTATTGACATTAAAGGCCTGGCAGAGCCCATGACATGGGTATTCGCCCTGGGACAGGCTTTCTTCTCACTGTCACTGGCAGGCAACGGCACCTTAATCTACGGTTCCTATCTGAATGACCGGGAGGATGTGACAAATGCAGCATGGAAGGTAGCTCTTTTTGACACCCTGGCAGCCCTGCTTGCTGCTCTTGTCATCATCCCGGCCATGGCAACTGCGGGATCCGGGCTGGATGAAGGCGGTCCCGGACTGATTTTTGTTTACCTTCCCAACCTTTTTAAATCCATGCCCGGAAGCCGTATCCTGGTTATCGTATTCTACACAGCCGTACTGCTTGCCGGGATTTCTTCCCTGATTAATCTGTTGGAGACACCCATTGCCGCTTTACAGCAGCAGTTTAAGCTCAGCCGGAGGACATCTGTCTCCGTGATAGCGGCTGCCGCCCTGGCAATCGGACTGTGCATCCAGGGCATTGTATCCGGGTGGATGGACTTTGTATCCATCTATATCTGCCCTCTCGGAGCAGGTTTGGCCGGTATTATGTTTTTCTGGGTATTTGGATCGGACTATGCGAAAAAAGAAGTGGAAAAAGGCCGTCCGCGTCCCGCAGGACCCTGGTTTTCTTTCATGACATCCTATCTGTTCTGCGGTCTTACGGCTGCGGTCTTTGTTTTGGGAATTGTATTTGGAGGAATCGGGTAGTATAATTATATCAATGATACATGTGATTCCCTGTCATCAGCAAGCTGACAGGGAGTCTTCTTTTATTCACGAAAGACGAGGTAGCTTATGAAATCTTCACCATCTCAAGAAAATCCACTGGGCATTCTGCCCGTGAACCAGCTTTTGGCCCGTTTCGCCATTCCCAGCATCATAGCCATGCTGGTCAGCGCCCTGTATAATATCGTAGACCAGTTTTTCATCGGAAGAAGCGTGGGCATGCTGGGAAATGCTGCCACCAACGTGGCCTTTCCCCTTACCATCACCTGTACTGCCATCTCCCTGATGTGCGGCATCGGCGGGGCTGCCAATTTTAATCTGTCCCTTGGCAGCGGCGAAAAAGAGGAAGCCACACGCTATGCAGGCAACGCTGTATTTATGCTGGCTGCCATAGGGGTCCTCCTGTGTCTCACGGTCAGGCTTTTCCTGAAACCGCTTATGATTGTATTTGGGGCCACTCCGGATGTTCTGGACTATTCACTGACCTATACCGGAATCACGTCCCTTGGATTTCCATTCCTTATCCTGACCACAGGCGGCTCCAACCTGATCCGCGCAGACGGCAGTCCCCGGTTTTCCATGATGTGTACTCTCACCGGCGCCGTCCTCAATACCATACTGGACCCGTTGTTTATCTTCGGCTTCCACATGGGGATGGCGGGGGCCGCACTGGCTACCATCATCGGGCAGATCATATCCGGCATCATGGTCATTGTATACCTGACCCGGTTTAAGACAGTGCACCTGTCCCTGGGCTCCCTTGTGCCTGTGCTATCCCATATGAAGGCCATTGCCGCCCTGGGTATGGCCCCCTTCTTTAACCAGATGGCCATGATGGTGGTACAGATTGTAATGAACAATATCCTTCGCTATTACGGAGCCCAATCCCATTATGGAAGTGAGATTCCCCTGGCCTGCGCAGGCATCATAACCAAGGTGAACATGATATTTTTCTCCCTGGTCATCGGTCTGTCCCAGGGATTACAGCCTATTGTCAGCTTTAACTACGGCGCCAGGAAATTCAGGCGGGTCCGAGAAGCTTATCTGAAAGCTGTGCTCATCGCAACCATGATTTCCACCCTGTCCTTCCTGTGCTTCCAGCTGATACCCAGGCAAATCATCGGCATCTTTGGCTCAGGCAGCGAGGAATACTTTCACTTTGCGGAACAATACTTCCGCATATTCCTGTTCTTCACATTTTTAAACGGGCTCCAGCCTATCACGGCTAATTACTTTACGTCCATCGGAAAGGCGGCAAAGGGTATCTTCATCTCCCTTACCAGGCAGATCATCTTCCTTCTGCCCCTGATAGTGGTCCTTCCCATGTTCCTCGGCATTGAGGGCGTGATGTACTCTGCACCGGTTGCTGATTTGATGGCCGCCCTCCTGGCACTGGTATTTGTTACCAGGGAGCTTCGCAGAATGCGGGGTATGGAAGAAGAGATGAACTGCGGGGCGGAGATGGCGGATTAATAGCGGCCTGACGGATTGGCGGCCTGACAGATTGGCGGCCTGACGCATTAAGGGCGGCTCAGATGTCCCTTGCAGCCCGGATAAAAAAATCCTCCTGGCCGAAATTGCCGGACTTAAGAATCAGCTCCATCCCTTCCTGTCCCGCAGGATACATAACCGGAACCCCCGGAGCAATGGACCGTCCGATATAAAAGGTGTGCATTCCCAGTTTCTGCATGACGGCGCCTGACGTCTCCCCTCCTGCCGCTATGATTCTTTTTCTTCCAGATTCCAAGGCATAGGCAGCTGTCCCGGCCAATAATTCCTCGTTATAATGTTCCAGGGGCGGGTAGGACTCCCTCCACTCTGCTTTTATATGATTTACCTCATCAGGCGGCGCCGAAGTGTACACCAGCGCTGCCTGATCTTTATTTTCTTCCAGGAATGCCCTGATGTGTTCCATTGTCTGGATGCCCTGCACAAACCGGAGGGGATGGATACGCAAAGAAGCACCGCCCTTTGACTCATAATACCTGATTTGTGTCCTGGTGGCCTCAGAACAGCTTCCGGCCAGTATGATCGGGGCCGTACAACGGGACGGTGTGTGAACATTTCTCTCCTTATCCGGTTCCCATGTACGGGTAATCATCCTGAGCAGACCGGATCCGCCTGACAAAAGCGGAAGATTCCCGTATTGTTCAGCAATCATTCTCCCGTGCTTCTCTTCATAATAATCCGGTATCAGGTAATAATGCCCTGTTTTTTCATAAGGCCTGAACTCCCGTTCCAGTTCACCTGCTCCCAGGTTGAAGCAGGGGTAACTGCTCTGCCTCTCCATCAGGTACTTTAGCCTGGAATCCCTCATTGGGTTCAGAGGGTGATCCTTCATCGGACTATCTTCCAGCAGTACTCCATTGACATACAGCTTTCCATCCTTCACGCTTCTTCCATTTTCCAGCAAAGCAGGGCATAAAAGCGTGTACGGTATGTCCCACCGTTTTAGGGCGGCATCCAGAACCGGGCCTATGTTTCCATTTTCCGTGGAATCAAAGGTGGAACAATATTTAAAATACAGCATACGTGCCCCATGGGCCTTCAGCCAGGAAAATGCAGCCATACTCCGGTCCACCGCCTCGCCGGGAGGACAGGTTCTGGTTTTCAGTGCTATGACCACTGCCTGGGCCTCCAAGATATCCTCATCCTCCCTCTCAGGTATCCCGTTGCTGAGTATCACATTTGCGCCTCCTGCCTGAAGAAAGGAGGCAGCATCGCTGGCCCCTGTGAAATCATCTGCCACACATCCTAATATCATACTTTAACCTCTCTTATAAACCCTTTAAGGCCTTGGCAGCTGCCTCCACGCCTGAATCCATGCTGCTCAGGATTGGTTTTGTGATATCTGCCAGACATGGGATCAATACGCTCATGCTGGCCTGTGCCAGGACCAGAACATCATACTGGTTCCACGTATCCCGAATCAGCGATTCCAGTATCTGATTATGCTTTTCCTGATTCTTCTCCACTGTCAGCGCTTCAAACGCATCGGAAGCCAAATAGGAATCCACCACAACCTTCTTTTTCTCTGCTTCTGCAATATGGCTTATGAGCCTCGCACTTGGCTCCAGCGTGGTTTTCACCGTGCCGTATACAGCTATCTTTTCACCCTTTTCCACTGCAAAGCGGGCCATGGGTTCATCAATTTTAAGGTAAGGAATCTTTAAAAGGGGTCTTATGACATCCACTCCCTCCCCCACCGAGGAACAGGCGTTAAGAATCAGCTCTGCTCCCCAGTCCTGTGCTTCAAGAGCATATGTTAAAAGCCGCCTGGTAACCTCCTTTGTCAGCATTCCTTCCTTTTTCACATCATTTAAAAGACTATCATCCACAATGTTCATCACCTCGGCGTCCGGTACCAGCGCCTTAAGCCTGCTGTTGATGCCGTCGCAGGTAACAACTGTGGTATGGATTACCGCAACCTTTCTTTCCATATGCCCCTCCTGATTCTATAAAACTACATTTCTTCTTACCAGCGACTTCTTCTTTGCCATTTCCATATAATCCTCAGGCAGTTTCCTTACCTGACGCCCTGCCCCCAGGATTGCCAGATACATTTCACAGGCCCTCTCCACATTGTCGCTGGATATCATGGCATCTTCCATGGTAAGACCTGTGCCGATGGCGCCATGGCTGGCCATGAGCAGGCCTGCGTTTGTCCCAATGGTATTCCTTACATGCGCTGCCAGCTCACCGGATCCTGGAGGTGCAAACGGGGCCACCAGTATCTCCCCGCCCAGATACACCACGCCCTCAATATCAATGACCGGCACCTTCTCAACGCCGTCCATGGCGCTGACAGCCGTGGCAAATTTGGAGTGTGTGTGCACGATGCAGTTTACCTCCGGTCTTTCCTTATAAATACCCAGATGCATGGAAAATTCAATGGAGGGCTTATAGGGTCCCGACACCACATTACCATCCATATCCCCCACAGCCAGATCCTCCGGCTTCATCGTGAGATACGGTCTGGCTGACGGGGTAATGACAAACAATGGTTCTCCCTCCACCCTGGCGCTGATATTGCCTGCTGTACCCAATGCATACCCCTTGTCCACCATGGTCCTGCATCCCCACATGACCTGCTCTTTTGCTTTTTGTATTGCTCTTTGTATTGTTTCCTGTGACATATGATTTTCTCCCCTCTTTAGTTCCTATTATTTTAATCACTGTTAATTCAAATATATTTTCGTATCAGCCTGGCAATCTCATGTGCGTCCTGCGCCCTCCGCATGGCGCTTATATTACCCTCGTCCTCCAGCAAATCGAACAGCTGGTAGAGTGCCGGCAAGTGTCTGGTCTTATCCGGCGTGGCCAGCACCACGATAATATCGGCATCCATGTATCCGTTAAAGGACAGTTTTTCAGGAAGCCTGAGAAACGACATTCCCATGCTGTAAACACCGTCATCCACACCTGCATGGGCGATAATCACACCGTCTGCAATCATAATGAACCGTTTATCTGTTTCCACCATATCAATGGCTCTTTCAACATAGTTCCGATCAATAAAACCATTTTCCAGCAGAGGCGCTGATGCCATACGGATTGCATTCTGCCAGTCGGGCATTTCCCGGGTAATCTGAATCCTCTCGTCCGGCAGCAGGAAGGGCAGACGGCTCTGAAGCTTTACTTCTCCCTCCGATACCCGTATGTTATCCAATACCTTTTCCCTGAATGATTTCTTGGCAATATCATTGGCAAAAGGAAACACCACAAACTGTTTTTTATCTGTCTCCAGCCTTACGGTGGAGAACACTATCTGAAAATCCTTATCATATTCATAAAAATCCCTTAAGGACAGGCACTCTAAAAATTCAATCTCAGGCAGAAGCTCAGACAGAGACACAAAGAGATACTGCGATACGGTAAGTCCATTGGTACACACCACCACGGCCCTCTCCTTTTCCTGGACCTGAATCAGCTTTCCCTCCTTATGAAGCCATGATGCAAAGAGGACCGTAATATACACAAGCTCAGGGTCCGGAAAGGTACATGTGAGATACACTTCATAGGGCCTTACAGCCTTTCTCACGATTTCATGAAGATACTGGTATTTTGGCAGTATCATGTCCGTGATATCCGGTTCCACATGATATCTATACCAGATCCGGTACACGGCAGGCTTCATGTGCTGATAAAGGATTTCCAAAAATTCCGCCCTTCCGTCCAGGCGCACACAGCTGATGGACTCAAAACGTTCCAGCATGTGCATGCCCGCGTCTCTGAGGAGCTCCAGATTCCCTATATCTTCATAGACCCTGTTATGGACCTTTGAAATTTGTATCTGAACCGCAAAATATACGATCTCATTTTCGTCCTTTATCCTGTACTTATCTGCAAAGGCGGCCACCACAGAATACTCTTTGGTGGTGGTTACCAGGCGGTACTGGTCCATGGCTTCCACTGTCTTTTCATTTTTAATCCGAATCAGGGTAAAATAAAAAATATACAAAAGCTCCTTCAGACGTTCATCTGTAAATTGAAGCTGAAGCTTATTTTCTATCTCCTCGATATTTTCCCTGAGATCCTTTACCCCTTCCTCCCTGATTCCGTATATACGGTTCAGGTTCTCCTCACCGCCCGGCATGTTCAGAAGCTTTCTGAGGGCATGTGTCAAAAGCTCTCTTTTGTGATATTCACTTCCGTAAAGGCGGTACCCTTCCTTCCTGTTATACGCCAGCTCCAAACTGAATCTGTTTACCCGTTCCTGTACCTTCTTTAAGTCACTGAGCAGCGTGTTTTTACTGATTTGAAGCTCCTCTGTAAAATGATAGGTGGAAAGCTCATCCTCATGGCAGAGCAGCCGTAGCTCAATCCAATACGCCCGCTCCTCGTCCGAATAGGTATAGGAGGACTTGGTGATTGCTGCTTCTTTGGCGGAATAATGCTCAGCCACCGGACCGGGCACCATAAAGTACCCGGTCTTCAGCCGCTTAATCTCCGGATGGCCGTTTTCCCTAAGATAGTCATTGATTTTGTCAAAGCTATAGCTGAGCTGCTTTCTCGTAAGATGGAACTTTTCCTCCAGCCCCTTGCCTGTAGCTGATGAATTATCTACAATCTCCTGAAAAATCATATAACTTCTGCTATCCAGATACACGATATCACCTCGTCAATTCGATTGCTTACTGTCCCGCCTTGGCATTTCCAGCCTCCAGAGCCGCGTCTTCCCTGGCCTCACGCATTAAATCACGGTAATATAAAATAAACCCTGCCAGCCAGACTGCGAATATAATCAAAGGCATGAAATTACCCTTTAAAAACATAAACAGATGGGAAATAGAATACGTAAATACAGGACCATTAATCAGGCTGTTGCTGATCAGCTCTCCCGCCTGAAGGTCGATACTGCCTGTTGCGATGGCTAACTCTGTCATGAACGGTGCAAAGGCAGTTCCCACCCACAGGAACACCGGAGCGCCGATGACGCAGAGGATAGACATTTGAAGCAGGTTTCCTCTTGTCACCAGAAATGCCGGCAATGCCAGGGATGCGCTCATAAGACCTGCAAAGGGGAGGATTTCATTGCCCGGCAGCACCATGGAATAAATCAGCATAAACGGTATGCTCCAAAGGATAGCCAGCCATATCTCATTACAGCCGCCAAGGATAGGCCAGTCCAGACCTACAATCAGAGTCTTTCCTTCAAACTTTTTATTCATGAAAGCGCTGACCGCCTCAGAAATGGGAGACAAGGCCTGCATGAAATATTTGGCCACCACCGGGAACAACGTCATGGCAGCTGCAGCCTTGATTCCTGTGGTAAGAATCTGGGCCAGGGAATACTTTGCGAGAATTCCAAACAGGCAGCCCAATATAAATCCCATCACATGGTTTTCCGCAAAAATACCAACCTTGTCTTTTAACATATCTGTGTCAAACTCTCTGTTAAGTCCCGGAATTTTTCTTAAAACAAGGGCAATCGGGTATAAAATAGCTCCAAAGAATAACGTAGCATGGGTCACGGACACACCTGGAATTCCTGTAAGCTTTTCAATTCGGTGCTGATGTGCGTCCGAAGATTTAAGTTCCAGTATAATCTGAACCGCCGCAATCACAAAGGCCAGAATCACACTATGAGTAATGGATACCACGGCAACTGCCGTAAATATCTTAAGCCATACATTCCATAAATCTGCGTTGATGGTATTTGTCTTGTTGAGAAGAATCATCACTACATTGACTGCTATCAAAAGCGGAAACATGAGAAATGCATAGGGCCATGCCCATGATATGGTAGCCATGGTGCTCCATCCGCCGTCAACAATGGGCAGCGAGATTCCCGTAGAAGTCATGATGGCCTGGGCGGCCGGGGTTATGCTGTCCTTCATAAAGGATATGAGAAGATTCATGCCCGTAAATGCCACGCCAAGTGTGATGCCGGATGAAATCGCGTCCTTTATCTTCATTCCCACCAGTATACTGCCGACAATCATTATAATCGGTACAAATATGGGAGCCCCTAATCCCAAAAAGAAATTAACAACATTTGTTAATACCTGCATACCTTACCCCTCCTTCTGCCTATCAGCTTTTGTTGACCGCATCAATGAGCTTTTTCAGTTCATCTTCCTGCCTGACCCCTGTCAGGAACGCGATTCCGTTGATAACAGGTACCGGATATTCCTTTACCGTCTTTGTGATGGTTATATAAGCCACACAGTCTTTTATATCCCTGTCCAGGGACTTGATATTAACCGCGTCCACCACCGCGTCCACCTTTCTCTCTTTAAGCAGACGGTTTACCTTACTGGCAACAGCCTGTGACGTCGCAACTCCATTAGCACATGCAACTATAATTCTCTTCATATGTTCACCCTATACCTTCCATTGATAATACCAGATTAAAATATGCTTCTATATTAGCAGCCTGCCTCAGCCTTTCCATAAAATCAGGTCTCTGGCAATTGTTTACCAGTATCTGAAGCAGTTCCACATGGGCATCCCCCACCGCCTCCTGCTTAAAACCAAGCAGAAATACAAACCGCACCATATGGACTACCTCGTTGGCAGCCATCTCCCTCCATGGAATCGGTTCCTTCAGGCGGATACAGGCAATAAATGCATTCTTAATGCATCCCGGGTCTGTATGGGGTATGGCCACTGCATATGGCTCTATGGGGAGGGCCGTAGGATATTCCTTCTCTCTTTCCTTTATGCTTTCAAGAAAATCCCCTGTCACATATCCCAATTCCATAAGCCGCCCGGCCATTACCTCGAATAATTCGTCTGTGTTTCTCACATCCAAATCCAGCTGAATCAGGTCCTTGTATACAATATCTCCCGTCATGATTTGGTACTCCTCATTAATTAATATTAAAGTTACACGCGCGCTCATGTATCTTCTCCATATCTGCATTATAAAGGCCGGACATGTGTATTTCAATTCAAATAGGGTCCATATTTTGTGCAATATGATGCTCATTCCTGTGATGCGCAATTATTTTATACATAATTGTGCCTTAATTTCCCTGTTTCACCCGGATACCATGTCACTATTCACAACAACATGGTTTACCAAATCACATGGCAGAATACACCTTCTTATTGTTCCACAAAAAAATCCTGATGACCGGTACTTCTCAAACCGTCATCAGGATTCTCCCTTTATTCTGTTTTCTGCGGCTGTCCAATCTTCTCTCCCAGCCTCACACCCAGCCGTCAATCACATCAATTGAAAACTTAAAATGGTCTTCCGGCATACCCTGCTCCTTCAGTCGCCGTCTGATGGTCTTCATATAATGGTTTGATATGGCCCTGCATATTTCCTCCGTATTTCCGGTGCGGCACACGTCCACCAGTTCCTTATGGATGGGGTACTGGCGGTCTATCATGGCCCGGCTGTCAGGGTTGCCCGCATAATAATTGATGGCATTTCCATAGTTTAAGTCCGTCCATCCCTTAATCAGCCGCGGTAAGCCGGTGGAACGTATGATAGCCTCATGAAGCATGTTATCACAGGCAATGGATTTGTTATAATCTGTTTCCTTTAAATCCTTCATGGATTCTAATGCAGCATCCATCTCGGCAAAGGCAGTCTCTGAAAACACTCCTCTGCACAGCTTTACTGCCAAAATCTCATAGGTGGCCCTCAGCAGATAAATCTCGTAAATGTCCTCCAGGGTGATATTTTTCACCGAACACCCCACATTCCTCACATATTCCACCAGGCCTTCCTGCTCCAGCTGTCTTAAAGCCTCCCGGATCGGCCCGCGGCTCACCCCGAGTTCGTCCGAAATATCCTGTTCAATAATTCTCATTCCCGGCGCCAGCTCGTGGTTGAATATTTTCATACGAATGACGTCCACCACATTTTCACGCAGTGTCTGATACGTTAATTTTCCCATAAAAGCAATTCCTTTTCATAATCCCACAACAATTCCAGTGTATTCTGTCACAAAATAATAGTATCATAAGAAAATCCCACGGTAAACATATTGTCCGAAAAAATGACAAAACTCCGGCACCTTGGATCACAAGCGCCGGAGTTTATCTTAGGCTTTAGCCTTTCTTAATGGTTACAGGCCGCATATACCCTTGATGACATAGGATACAAAGATGCCCACATAGTTTCCGCAGGCTCCGGCTATTACACCCATGATTAAGCCGACGTTAATCAGGGATTTCCAGTCTGCGCCTGCCGCGGTCAGGGATGAGGTTGGTCCATCTACAATACATCCCACCATGGACAGGATTACATACTCATACTTAATCTTAAATATGCGGCAGATAATAAGGTGCAGTACAATACATCCCACCAGCATGAACAGTACATACAGGGTCATCATAAGCGCGGAACCGATGAACTGCTGCAAATCCACAGCAAATCCAATGGTTGCAAGGAAGGTCAGGGAAATAAACAGACCCAGATCAAGATTTCCGCGCAGCTTCTGGACAGGCTTTAACTGTGCCAGGCCAATGGATACCGTGGTAAGAATCAGCAGCCTTCCCGCTTTCCAGAAGGTATCCGGAAAAATGGACTGCGCAATCACAGTACATACAAAGGAAACGCCGAAACCAATGGTCAAAAGCCATGCAATATCACGGATAGACCATCTCTTATCAGACATCAGGGGCTCGTCCTCTCCGTCGTCCAGCTCCTCTTTTGTAAACTGGTAAGGCCACAGCTTGTTCCAGCGTTTGGACGCCTTTAAGATAGCCGGAGCCGCAAACAGAAATACCATTAAGGGGGTGGACACCACGTAGTCAGCTGCATTGGCTGCCGCAAGGGTTTCTCTTGAACAGTCCAGACCGGTTGCAATAGCTGTCAGGTTAGGTGTTCCGCCTGTGTAGGTGCCTACAAACATGCCGGCGCACTTCCAGCCCTCGGTAATCCTTGGAGCAAAGAATAATCCCAGTATGATGGCAATAAAACATACAGAAAAAATAGCGGATACCAAAGCAATGACCGGCTCCCTGTTCAGCTTCTTCAGCTCACGCATATTCATGCTGAGTAGACAGATGGATATGGCGGGCGTCACGCAGTATGTAGACAACGCACTGTAAAAATCATGTGAAATCGGCACCACATGGGTGTTGGAAAGAATAATTCCCAATACCACTACTGTCAAAACCGGCCCCAGTGACTTAAATGCTTTGAATCTCTGTAACCAAAGCGCGAATGCTACCATGATTAAAATCACGAATATCAGGCCTTCGGTACGTGTAATAAGTGCTTCCATCTTTTTTTCCTCTTCACCTTTCATATATTGATGATTGTAGATTGTGGATTGTGGATTGTCAACAATCCGTATTAACATTATATTAACACAAGTTTTAAAAATATTCAATATACAAAAGCAAAAACTATGTTTTTTATGCATTATTTCCAGTTTCTGTTGATTTTCAGGTTAAACCAGTCCTGGCTGTGTCTCCCGCCGCATGCACAAGCCAAAAAAGCAAGAAAATCCCGCAGACAAGCCAATACGGCCTGCCTGCGGGATCCGATCCCCATCTTATATATTTATTCTGCTCGATACAGGGCAGACTACACAATACCCTGTCCCAGCATAGCCTCTACCACCTTCTCAAATCCGGCGATATTAGCACCAGCCACATAGTTGCCTGCAACCTGATAGCGCTCTGCTGCCTCTGATACCTTTGCAAAAATATTTACCATGATGGTGTGAAGCTTATCGTCCACTTCCTCAAAGGACCATGACATTCTTAAGGCGTTCTGGCTCTGCTCCAGTCCGGAAGTTGCCACGCCGCCTGCATTGGCAGCCTTACCCGGCATAAAGAGAATCTTCTTCTCCACAAACAAGTCTGTGGCTTCCCTGGTGGACGGCATGTTAGCGCCCTCTGCCACTGCAAAGCATCCGTTGGCGAGAAGTGTCTGGGCATCGTCCAGATTCAGCTCGTTCTGGGTTGCACAGGGAAGGGCGATGTCACATGGGATGCTCCAGATTCCTCTTCCCTCTGTATACACTGCGGTTGGCACCTCTTCCACATACTCCTTGATACGTCCTCTGCGTACTTCCTTGATTTCCTTCACAATATCCAGCTGAATGCCGTCCTTGTCATAGATATAACCGTTGGAATCGCTTAAAGCCACTACCTTTGCTCCCAGCTGCTGTGCCTTCTCAGTTGCGTAGATGGCCACATTGCCGGAACCGGATACAACGATGGTTTTGCCTGCCATATCCTTGCCGTTGTGCTTTAACATCTCATCCAGAATGTATACCAGACCATATCCGGTTGCCTGTGTCCTGGCCAGGGAACCGCCAAAGGTAAGTCCCTTGCCTGTAAGTACGCCCTCATACAATCCTGTGATTCTCTTATACTGTCCAAAGAGGTATCCCACTTCCCTGCCGCCTACACCGATATCTCCGGCCGGGATATCCGTATCCTTGCCAATGTGGCGGTACAGCTCTGTCATAAAGCTCTGGCAGAAAGCCATAACCTCACGGTCTGATTTGCCTTTGGGATCGAAGTTGGAACCGCCCTTGCCTCCGCCCATGGGAAGGCCTGTCAGGGAGTTTTTAAGTGTCTGCTCAAAACCGAGAAACTTGAGGATGCTCTGGTTTACAGATGGATGGAAACGCAGGCCGCCCTTATATGGTCCGATGGCGCTGTTGAACTGGATCCTGTATCCCTTGTTCACCTGGACAGCTCCATTGTCATCTACCCACGGTACCCTGAAAGATACAATTCTTTCCGGCTCCGTGAAACGCTCAAGAATACCTTCCCTGCGGTATTTTTCCTCATTGGCATCAATGACCAGTTTTAAGGAATCCAGTACTTCCTTGACAGCCTGATGGAACTCCGGCTCACCCGGGTTCTGTGCTACAACTCTCTCGTAAATCTCATCAACGTATGACATTTCAATCGACCTCCTGGATTTTTGTTTGTGAAGTGTGGGGATGCTGTGCCGGCAGTGGGTCCGGCACACACTTTAGAAAAAGTATAACAAGTTAATATGCTAAAGTCAAGAAGTATGTAAACCGATTTTCAAAATCACTGCAGCCGGATTTTCCGCGGTTTTACGGGATGTTTCATCCTTTACCACCTGAAATCGGTCCGGAACTCCACTTCACCCCTTTGGCCGCTCCAGACAGAACAGCTTCTTATTCTCTGAACCGCACTGCGTCACCTTAAAATTAAGCAGGTTTCCTTCCTCGGTCCAAAACTCCATGGCATCCAGAATCCGCGTTACCGTAGACCGGTTCATAAGCTGTTCCTTTTCCATAGCAAAGGGTCCGAACTCCCTGTTGACAAACTCTGTTATCTCCGTAATGGAAAGAGGTCTTTCCTTTGTGGCATGATTCTCCAGGATATTAACAATCAATAATGGAAACATGGTCTGATGCATGTGGATCTTCCTCTCTTTCCGCATCAAAAAAGGGCCTGCCTGGGGCCCTTTGTACCATGTTCGCTAAAGGTTCATAAAACGTATTTATGAATCGTTTCTTCTTATCCGGGGCTTTGGCAGTTCCTGTTTTCAGTTACACCAATCAGTCCGCTGCCATAGTATAGATAACTGCCGGCACCGGACTGCCCATAACTATATAACCTTACCTTTATGAAAACTTCTTCTGCCATAATGCTCTCCTTCCGATTATCAGTATACACTTTCTCTTCCAAATTTGTCAACGCAGACGGGAGGATTCGGACCTCCGGACCGGTTACTGCCGGCCTGCTCCTTAGCGGGGAGCCGCATTCGACCACTCTGCCACATCTGCTGATTGCGCGCCCATACCTTATCCCGTTATGGGCGCGCCCGGAACCTGTCTGTTAACAGTCCTGATGCGCCGGGTTGGATTCGAGCCAACAATGTTCACCACCTGGGTCACGGTTTTACAGACCGCTTGCTTCAGCCATTTGCATACCGGCGCTTATGGAGGGAGGCCGGGGAGGCCTCCGTTCTCTTATGTCAGTACTATAGCATATGGACCTGGGCAAATTTGCATTATTTTTAAATTAACCCGGCATTCTTATTCCTGTACACCATTATCCCCATAAACCGTTAATCCTGCACCCCGGCCAGCTCTGCCAGCTGCTCCAGCACGCCTTTACCGCCGTTAAGGGATATATTGCCCACCTTGTCGCAGATCTTCTCCAGATACTCCATCTCCTTCAGCTTGAACAGGGTGCGGTTTTCATCCATAAGCCTGGCAGTGTTCAAAAGGCTTCTGGTGGAAGCCACTTCCTCCCGCCGCATGATGACATTGGCCTGGGCCTTTTTTTCTGCCATCAGCACGGTATTCATGATTTCCCTTATCTCTCCCGGAAGGATAATGTCCTTGATACCTGCCCCGGTTATCTCCACGCAGTATTCCTCCTGATACTCCTTTAACTTATCCAGTACAAACCTTCCGATTTCCTCCTTCTGTTCCAGGAGCTCATCCAGCCTGTACCGCCCCACATACTCCCGCAGCTTCAGCTGGACATAAGTATAGAGCTGAGAAGCCACCCCTTCTACGGTCTGAACCAGCTTCTCCGGATTGGTAATCCGGTAATTGCAGATTATGTTTAACCGCACAGCCACCTTATCTGCGGTAAGGATTTCCTGGCCGGAAATGTCAAGCTGCTGGATCTTCATGTTGAAAATTTTGCAGGTAACCTCCCTTCCGTAATTCCAGAAGTAATAGGTTCCTGTGTCCAGTTTCTTTTCATAGCGGTTGTCAAAATACAAAAGACCTGTCTCTCCGTCCTTTATAACTATTTTCTTATAGTACTTGGACGGCATCAAATCCATATACATCCGGGGAAGGGTATCCTCCATATAAGGCTGTGTTATGTCGATGAGCCGGAATTCATTTTTCTCAAATACATTCCAGTACAATGTCTCAGGCTTTGTGATTACTTCCCTGTACGCCTTATTCACAAACCGGAGAGCTATGCACTCATCCGGCAGCACTGCCTTCACTACCCTGGAGGCAAACTTCTCATCCTTCATGAGGATTTCCTCCGGTATTCCGCATGTTTTGACTTCCCCTGTCATAGGCACTGTCTGTACCTCATATCCCAACATGTTCAGGTAAGAATACCTGCCTGCTGTCAGCAGTTCCACGAACCGGCCGTCCTTCATCAGATAGCCGCATTCCTGCTCCTTGATTATATATTTCTTTATCATCATATCTGAATCCCTCATTATTATGAATCTGTAAAATTTGTTTGATGGAAAAGGCGGATGCCCGGCTCCATCCTCCTGCTGCGGGCTTCTGCTTAAGCACATTCTGGAAGGGCTGGGCGTTACGGCCCTACCCGGATCCGATCCGTAATGCGCTGACACGCATTCCGTACAGGCTCCATCCGAACGGGAAACACTTTATCATCCGGCGTATCCGGATTGACCGTATTTCCGGTCCGGCCCATTTTGTGCGGTATCCGCAGCCGCGCTGGGCCGCAGAAGAACTGCTTTTCCCTGTTTTAAACAGGTTCGGCAGGAGCGAAGGCATCCCTTCTCCTTCCTGGAGACATTTGGTTATGTCATCATTTTTAATGATTGCTATACCCACTTAGCTACGTGTTACCATACACGGCGGGAGTCGAACCCGCGACACATCATCCTAAAAAGCTGCAGATTGCCGGCATACCCTTGAACCACAGGCCGGGCACCGGGGAGTCCCAGGAAGTAAACTCCGCCTCTTAAGGCAAACTGCCGATATTTATGTAGGACAGGCCTCCCGTCCCTCTGACGGGCGCCTGCTTGTTTTTCCCCGGCCCCGGCATACTGCCGCGGCCTTCTATCCTTTCACCACGCCTATAGTCTTAAGGCGCTTCACAGGCACCACCAGATCCTGCTGGTTATCCATGACCTCCTCAATATTCTTATAGGCAAACCGGCTCTCCTCCGCCACGTCGGCCTTTCCCTTTTTACCCAGAATCACACCCTGCTTCTGTAAATCCAGAATGACTTCCTCACAGGAAAACGCCGCCATGGCACCTTTTCTTGAATACTGCCGCCCGGCTCCATGGGATGAAGAGCAGAAGCTCTCCTGATTTCCCTTTCCCATAACCACATAGCTGTAAGAACCCATTGCCCCCGGAATAACGGCTAATTCTCCGTTCTGAGCGCTGACAGCGCCCTTCCTGTGGACCCACACATCCTTCCCATAGTGGTTTTCAAAGGAAGCGTAATTGTGGTGGCAGTTTATGTCGCGGGAAAACTCCAATGAAAGTTCGGTATACTTTCCAATCCATTTTTCCAGAATGGCCTTCACGGCTAACATCATCTTTTCCCTGTTCTCTTTGGCAAAATCCATGGAAAGCTGCATCCAGTTAAGGTATTGTTTGCCCTCTCTGGTATCCACCGGCAGGAAGGCCAGCCTGTATTCATCGGGCACAGCGCTGAACCATTTCTGGTTTAGCTGTCTTGCCTTATAGTGGAAGTAATCGCAGACAGACTTTCCGAAGTGACGGCTTCCCGAGTGAATCATTACAGCCAGATAACCGTCGTCATCCTCCTGAAGCTCAATGAAATGATTTCCGCCTCCCAGCGTACCAATTTGGTAATATCCCGCCTCCAGCTGTCCTAAGAGCTCCCCATCCTCCTCATACCGGTCCATTTCCTCCAAAGCACCGTCCATGGTATAGCTGGGCATCATGGTCTTATGGTGTGCAAATCCCACCGGAACGTTGCGCATGATATCACCTATGACAGCCTGGAGGAGAGAGCCGTTGCCCGTGATAACCTCCCTGATATCAGCCACCTTAATGTTGGTCTCGGTATAAGCCATACCGCAGCCGATGTCCACACCCACTGCATTGGGAATCACCACGCCGTCTGCTGCAATAACACCTCCAATGGGCATTCCCATTCCGGCGTGTGTATCCGGCATCAGACTGACCCACTTGTGAAGGAAAGGAAGCTGTGAAAGATGATATGCCTGTTCCAGGCAACTGCCTTCCAAATCCTCTCGTTCCTTAAGCCATACCCTTACAGGAACCTTCATCTTTTCTTTTTCATACATCACAAACATATATCTCACATCCTTTCTTCTTCACTCTGTACGCCGTCAATGGATGATAGGGATAAATCCCGCCCTGCCGGCGCCGTGGTAATCCGTCTTACCGTTCATATATTTGCGTATGTATCTTAACTACATGCTTATATTACTCAATTTTAACATGATTATCATTTAAAAAAAGTTGCGAACTTCCATTATTTGCTATAATATCTATACTAACTGAATGTATGCTGTAAGAGCAGGTGTGTCAGCTTGACAAAATAGAACCTTACATTAAAATGATAGATAAAACAGTCAGAAATCCACGGACAGGAGGGGTATATATGGCTGAATTCCAGGAATTAATCAAGAACTTTGACCGCATCCGGGACTATATGCGCCAGTTTTACGTATATGGGTTCAAGGTAAGAAATGATTTCAGCGAAAAGAGCGCCAGAACCTACGACAATGAGCGCCGGCGTATTGAGAGCTGGCTCTCCCGGTATACAAAGTCCCATTACACCTCAAAGGGAAAGCATGTCTACATCAATGTAGACAGCAAGACCATACCTCAGAATCCCCTGTACGCTGCCTGGAAGTCCAAAAGTTTTACAGACAATGACCTGATGCTCCATTTCTTCATCCTGGACCTTTTATGGGACTGTCCTGAGGGCATGTCATCCGGCGCAGTGACCGACCTTATATCCCATAACTACGGGGTGGTTTTCGACACCCAGACCGTGCGACTGAAGCTGAAGGAATACGAAACCCTCGGTATACTGGTATCCCATAAGGACGGCAAGACCCTGTCCTACGCGCTTGCTCCTCTCATGCCCATGGAAACAGAACCGCAGCGTGTAAATTCCGGTGACATGGAACCGGACGGGACCGAGGAAGGGGAACAGAACCTGTGGCAGTGCCTCATGACAGCCGTGAAATACTTCCAGGAGGCCGCCCCCTTTGGCTGCATAGGCAGCACCATCCTGGACCGTCAGGATGAATGCAATGACCTGTTCCAGTTCAAGCACCATTTTATCGTACATACACTGGAGGACGGCGTATTGGCCGACATACTGACCGCTGTCCGCGGGAAACGCATGATTCGGTTTGAGAACAAAAGCAGCCGCAGCGGACAGGTTTCCACCCTGTCAGGGGTGCCCCTGAAGATATTTGTCAGCACCCAGACCGGGCGCAGGTATCTGTGCCTGTATCTGCCGGAGCGCCGCCGCTTCAGCAACTCCCGCCTGGATTCCATCACCCGGGTGACCCTTCTGGAGCCATGTGCATTTTATGATGAAGTACTTCGTGATTTGGAAAAGAATAAGGAGAAATGCTGGGGCGTGTCCTTTGGAGGCGGTACAAGCCGTATGGAGGAGGTCTGTATCAAGCTCTACATAAACGAGGAAAAGGAACCTTACATCCTGAACCGTCTTTACCGTGAAGGCAGGGGAGGGGAAATTATGAAGATACGTGAGAACCAGTTTCTCTACACGGGTACATTTTTCGATACCAATGAAATGCTGTCCTGGGTCAAAACCTTTACAGGCCGTATTATGGACATACAGGGCACCAATTTCTTTTCCATAGCCAAGATAACCCGTGATTGGGAGAAGATGTATGAGATGTACTGCGGGAATGAGGAGTAGAAGGCCATGGAATTATTTCACAAAATATACAGCTGTTATTACAATGTGGTCCGGCACATACTGGATGAAGCATGGCAAAGCCCCATCACCAGACAGGATATGGAGGATATATGCCGTGCTTACGGATTCCAGGAAAGCGCCCTGTCCATCATCCCCAAACTGACGGACGGCACATGGGCCCTTCTGGAAGAACAGGATAAACATACCTTCAAGTCCCGTCTGGGCCATGCCGTTCCTGCGGTCCCTCTTACAAACCTCCAAAAAGCATGGCTTAAATCCCTGATGCAGGATCCCCGGTTCCAACTGTTTTTCACAGACAGACAGTTAGAACTCCTGGCCGGGGAATGGGACGGTTTGCCCTCCCTATACTGCGAGGACGACTTTTACTGCTATGACCGCTACAGGGACGGAGACTCCTATGGTTCCCCCTCCTACAGGAAGCATTTCCAGTCCGTTCTTAAGGCAATTCAGGAGGAACGTGTTCTTCTGGTGGCCTATGAGGGAAAACACGGCCGTGTCCACTCCTTCGAGACTGCGCCTTACCAGCTTCAGTATTCTTCCAAGGATGACAAATTCCGGCTCTGCTGCCTCCAGCTTCACGGAAATACGTTCAGCCGCAGCACCATACTTAATCTGGCACGCATAAAGGACTGCCATGTGACCTCAAAGTCATGCCCACCAGACCTTGAAGCCCGCTGTTTTGAACCTATCCAAAAGGCCTCGGAACCAGTGGTTCTCAAAATCAGCGGAGAACGCAACTCCCTGGAGCGGTGCATGCTGCATTTTGCCAACTATGAAAAGCACACGGAATATGACGCGGAAAATAAATGCTGGATCTGTTCCATCCACTATGATTTGGCAGATGAGACAGAACTTCTCATAGATATTCTGTCCTTTGGCCCTGTGGTCCGCGTACTTGGCCCTTCGTCCTTTGTACGGCAGATCCGCAAACGGGTCAAAAGGCAGCATGAGCTGTTTTACAGCGAAATTACATAGGGTACGCCGGGGGACTGCAGAAACCACAGCAGCGCTTCCTGCTCCAGCACCTCCTGCCCCAGCGTCTCCTGCCCCAGCGCAGGACTGCGCTCCGCACAAAAATACGCTCCGCATAAAAACAGAAATAAAAACAGGATAATTGAAAAAGGATGCTGTATGGCTGTCCGGATAAACCATAATACATCCGGACAGCCATACAGCATCTTTTTTATCTATCGTTCCTTATTTTCCTCTAATCTGATAATCAGATTCTTTACAAGCTCTTCCTTACTCTTAAATTCCGTCCTGACGCCAGTAATATACCGGAAAGCCTCCTCCCATTCGCCCATGGAATAGGATGATATGCTGACCGTGCGCACGGCATATATAATATCCTCTATATAAAACGAACTGTGAAGGTCCGAAAGGTACTGGCAGCCGGAGAGTTCCTGCAATCTGGCCAACAGCCCCCCCTGGGATTTATCTGGCATCATATAAAACTCCTATTCTACTTTCTGCATGTATATTTCCAATTTCTCCTGTGCAATCTATACATTGCAATTATATATGACATTTGTCGTAAAATCAAGGAAATGCAACCTATTTCTTGCATATTCCGGAGGAAGCCATGGAACAAAAATTAAAGCAGGATTTAAGGATAGGGCCAAACATCCGAAAATACCGTATGCAGTCACATCTCACCCAGGATCAGGTCACTGCAAAGATGCAGCTGATGGGGATTAATATTTCACGCAGTATATATTCCCAGATAGAAAGCGGCACATATAATATACGAATCTCCGAGCTGGCAGCCATGAAGGAAATCTTTAACATCAATTATGAATCTTTTTTTGATGGCATCATGCTGAACCACAAGGATAAACAATAACAAAACAATATGAACAGGCCGCCTGTCAAATGACAGACGGCCTGTTCCAAACACAAAGGATAAAGGTATTTACCCGCAATGGGTACGAATTATTTACCGTAGTATGCTTTTAAATACATTTCTTTAATCTCACTCATAAGCGGATATCTTGGGTTAGCGCCGGTACACTGGTCATCAAATGCCTGCTCAACCATATCGTCCAGCCTGTCTAAAAAGTCTTTCTCATCAATGCCGTAATCCTTGATGCAGGACTTGATGCCCACAGTCCTCTTAAGCTCCTCAATCTTGACAATCAGCTTCTGAACTGCCTCAGCATCATCCTTGGCCTGGATTCCGCAGAACCTTGCGCACTCCGCATACCTTTCACGGGTATGTGGATACTGATACTGGGAGAATGTACCCATCTTACGCGGATTCTCAGCTGCGTTGAAATCAACCACCAGGGAAATCAGCAGAGCATTGGCAACACCGTGTGGCAGGTGATGGAATGCGCCCAGCTTATGAGCCATGGAATGGCATACACCCAGGAATGCATTGGCAAACGCCATACCAGCCATACAGGAAGCATCAGCCATCTTCTGACGTGCCTCAACATTTGTAGGCTCATTGTAAGCGGTTGGAAGATAATCAAATACATTCTTCATGGCCTTAAGCGCAAGGCCGTCTGTATAATCGGTTGCCATGACGGATGCATATGCCTCCAGTGCATGGGTCAGTACGTCAACGCCGGATGCGCTGGTGAGACCTCTTGGCTGGCTCATCATGTTGTCAGTATCAACAATTGCCATATTAGGCAGCAGCGCGTAATCTGCCAGAGGATACTTGATACCGGTCTCCTGATCTGTGATAACGGCGAAAGGAGTAACCTCGGAACCTGTACCGGAAGAAGTAGGAACAGCGATGAAATATGCTTTCTCGCCCATCTTCGGGAAGGTATATACACGTTTCCTGATATCAATGAAACGCATAGCCATATCCATGAAATCCACTTCCGGATGCTCATACAGCACCCACATAATCTTGCCTGCGTCCATGGCGGAACCGCCGCCCATAGCCAGGATTACATCCGGCTCAAATTCTCTCATAAGCTTGGCGCCGGCCTGTGCATTAGCCAGTGTTGGGTCAGGCTGTACATCGGAGAATACGGTATATGTGATTCCCATTTCATTGAGACGGTCTGTGATGACATGGGTGTATCCGTTCTTATACAGGAAGGAGTCTGTTACAATGAACGCCCTCTTCTTGCCTAAAACATCCTTCAGCTCTTGTAATGCTACAGGCAGACAGCCCTTCTTAAAGTAAACCTTCTCAGGTGCACGGAACCACAGCATGTTCTCTCTCCTTTCAGCAACGGTCTTAATATTCAGTAAGTGCTTAACTCCAACGTTCTCAGATACGGAGTTGCCGCCCCAGGAACCGCAGCCCAGTGTTAAGGACGGAGCTAACTTGAAGTTATACAGGTCACCGATACCGCCGTGGGAAGAAGGAGTGTTGATTACGATACGGCAGGTCTTCATCCTTGCTGCATGCTTTAAAATCTTATCTTCTTCATTTACATTCACATACAGGGATGAGGTATGGCCGTAGCCTCCGTCTGCCACCAGACGCTCTGCCTTATCCAGAGCCTCGTCAAATGTTTTAGCCTTGTACATAGCCAGTACGGGAGACAGTTTCTCATGGGCAAACTCTTCGCTGATATCCACAGACTCAACTTCGCCAATCAGAATCTTGGTATCCTCCGGAACTTCAACACCTGCCAGCTTGGCAATGGTTGCTGCCTTCTGTCCCACAATCTTGGCATTCAGGGCGCCGTTTACAATGATGGTCTTGCGGACCTTATCAATCTCGCCCGGCTTTAAGAAATAGCAGCCTCTGTATTCAAATTCTTTTCTTACTTCGCTGTAAATGGATTCCATGACTGTCACGGACTGCTCGGAAGCACAAATCATACCGTTGTCAAATGTCTTGGAATGAATGATGGAGTTAACCGCCATCTTAATATCTGCTGTGTCGTCGATGATAACCGGTGTATTGCCGGCGCCAACGCCCAGAGCAGGCTTTCCTGAAGAATAAGCAGCCTTAACCATGCCGGGACCGCCTGTTGCCAGAATCAGATCCGCATCCCTCATAACCTCATTGGTCAGTTCCAGTGAAGGAACATCAATCCATCCGATAATGCCCTCCGGTGCGCCGGCCTTTACTGCCGCGTTCAGAACCACCTTGGCCGCTGCGATAGTACAGTTCTTAGCACGGGGATGTGGGGAAATAATGATTGCGTTGCGTGTCTTTAAGGCAATCAGTGTCTTAAAGATAGCTGTGGAAGTAGGATTAGTGGTAGGAATAACAGCTGCAATCAGACCGATTGGCTCGGCAATTTTCTTAATGCCGTATTCCTTATCTTCCTCAATCACACCAACTGTCTTGGTATCCTTGTATGCGTTGTAGATATACTCTGCAGCGTAGTTGTTTTTGATGACTTTATCCTCAACCACGCCCATGCCGGTCTCTTCTACTGCCATCTTTGCAAGTGGAAGACGCATCTTGTCGGCTGCGCTTGCTGCTGCAAAAAAGATTTTGTCTACCTGCTCCTGTGTAAAGGTAGAAAAAGCTTTCTGCGCTTCGCGCATTGCATTCATTTTTGCATTCAGTCCGTCTACGCTGTCAATGATTTCCGGAACAACCTGCTCGATTTTCTTTGCCATTTCCTTATCCTCCATTTTCCTTGTGTTTGAATCAGTACATTTAGGCTGTACCTGCCTGTCAAGTCATTTTAAATTGTTACTCAATTGCTATTGATAATTAATTAACAATCTCACTGTTTGCATTATAAACCTTCGTTAAAAAAATGTCAATATGTAAATGAAAGATTTTATAATTTTTTTTGTGGAGGAACCAGGGCAATCATCAGACAAGAAAACAGCTATCCCCTATTGCCATAGAAGATAGCTGTAACTAAAAATCAAACATATTCCGAAGCTCTAATCATTGACTCAACCGAAATCCTTTGATTACTTATTAAAATAGGGGGTTCAGTCAAATCTTAAACGCCTTCCTATAGATAACTTTTTAACAATTTAACCTTATCCAGTCTCTCCCAAGGCAGGTCCAAATCATTGCGGCCAAAGTGACCATAAGCAGCCGTCTGCTTATAAATCGGGCGGCGCAGGTCCAGCATCTTGATGATTCCGGCCGGACGGAGATCAAAATTGGAACGGATAATGTCCACCAGCTTCTCATTGCTCAATTTACCGGTTCCGTAGGTATCCACCATGATGGAGGTGGGGTGAGCAACACCAATGGCATAGGACAGCTGAATCTCGCACTTGTCAGCCAGACCGGCCGCCACGATGTTCTTAGCAACATAGCGGGCAGCATATGCAGCAGATCTGTCTACCTTGGTGCAGTCCTTTCCGGAGAATGCTCCGCCGCCGTGGCGCGCATAACCGCCGTAGGTATCAACGATTATTTTACGTCCTGTCAGACCGCTGTCTCCCTGAGGTCCGCCGATAACAAAACGTCCTGTAGGGTTGATGAAAAACTTTGTGTTCCCGTCAATCATATTCTGCGGAAGTATCTCGTCAAAGATGTACTTCTTCACATCCGCGTGAATCTGTTCCTGGGTCACGCTCTCATCATGCTGTGTGGACAATACCACAGCGTCCAGACGGACCGGCTTGTCATTTTCATCATACTCCACGGTTACCTGGCTCTTGCCATCCGGACGCAGGTACTTAAGCGTACCGTTCTTGCGGACTTCCGTAAGACGCTTAGCCAGCTTGTGGGCCAGGGAAATGGGATACGGCATGAATTCCTCTGTCTCATTGGTGGCAAAACCGAACATCATGCCCTGGTCCCCTGCTCCGATAGCATCCAGCTCCTGGTCGGACATCTTATTTTCCTTTGCCTCTAACGCCTTATTCACTCCCAGCGCAATATCCTGGGACTGCTCGTCAATGGCTGTGATAACACCGCAGGTATCGCAGTCAAAGCCGTATTTGGCACGGTCATAGCCAATCTCACGCACCGTTTCGCGCACCAGCTTCTGGATGTCCACATAAGCGTTGGTGGTTATCTCTCCCATGACCAGAACCAGTCCTGTTGTGGTGGCTGTCTCACATGCCACGCGGCTCATTGGGTCCTGCTCCATCAGTGCATCCAAAATCGCGTCGGATATGGCATCGCACATTTTGTCCGGATGACCTTCTGTTACGGACTCAGATGTAAAAAGTCTTCTCTCCATTTTAATCTCTCCTTCTTTCAGATAAATGATTAATAGCAGCTGTAACATCAACCATTTACAAAAAATAAAGTCCGCAGCAATTGCGGACTTGAAAATATCATTAAATCTTCAAATCCTCTTATTGCTCGACCAAGTATGCTCCATAGCATACTCCTCGCTCAGGCTGGCACCTTCCGGCCCTTTCGCATATCTTGCCGATATACTCAACCGGGGTTGCCGTGACTTCACAGGTCCTTTGTACCTCCATCACTCTGAATAAGGGATATTTACGAACTCTTTAATTGTAAAATGTGTTACCTTCCATATCTTATAGCAATTATATATATATGTCAATACTAAAATACATGATTTCCTGTCCTACCTTATGGTAATCCTTCCCTGTCCCCCTGGATTTGCATACTCAGATGTCACGGAACCTCCCATTCTTCTGATATAGGAAGACAATATATCCACATCCACCATAACCTCATCCCGGATTACATTACATCCTTTAAACATGGTCATGCCGTCGCCTCCCTGTTTCAGCATATAATTATGGGACGCTACGGTATACGTCTTATTAAGGTCAAGGAGTTCTCCTCCCACTTTAATGTCCATTACCCTGTAAGCACCGGACACACCGGTGAAATTTCCCTTGTCATCCGTCTGAACGCCGGACTTAACAGATGTGTCTATGGTGTAGGTCAGACCGGAAACCTGAAGGAAACCGCCGCTCTCCTCAGGACAATTCCTGGACGCCATCTCCAGCGCATCCTTAATCTGCTGTCCCGTGGCCTCTATGACACATCCCATATTCCCATAAGGAAACACGGCCAGGGTGTCGTTATAGGTAATGTTGCCCGGCTTAATAACGCTTCGGATTCCGCCTCCGTTGCTGAGCCCGATATCAGCACCCAGCTCCGCACGGTAAGCATCTGCTGTCAAATCTCCCAGATTCGTCTCAGCGTTTCTGACAATACGATTCCCCGTGGCAGGATCATTGACTGTCAGCTCATATGGCATGGTACCCAGAACTGTCTTTAATGTCTCATTATACTGGTTCTCAATAGACTGGATAAACTGATAGGTTCCATAGTCTGCGGCCTTTCCGTTAGGATTAATATAGCTTTTACCGGGAATCACAATATTAAGACCCGCAGGAATCACGTCCGCATTCTTTATCTTATCCAGATTGCTGTTGTAAATATCCATCCAGCGGTTATAACTTCCCAGCTCCCTCTTCGCAATCCTGCTTAAGGAATCATGTTCCTGAACCGTATACTCCCTGTCCAGGTCCGCGGCAGGCACCTCTGATACCAGCTCTGTGCGTATGGATCCATCGGCAGATATGGTCAGCTTTCCGATATGATTCAGCTTAGTGCCTGTCTGGGTCAGAACCACATTCTGTCCGTTTTTATTCTTTACGTTCTCCGACGGAACCGTTTCATGGGAATGACCGTCAATACACGCGTCAATTCCCGTGGTATTGGCAATCACACTGGCGGAGGACCATTTCTGGGTAATGCCGTTTTCCCCGAGGTGTCCCGCCAGGATCACATAATCAGCTCCCGCTGTCCTGGCTGCATCCACGCTGGCCTGCACCTGATCGTACAGCTTTTGGCCGCTCTCGTCCTCACAGAAGGAATAAATATAGTTGCCCTGGCTGTCCTGAAAATATGCCGGTGTGGATTTTGTAAAGCTCTCAGGCGTGGTGACGCCTACAAAAGCCACCTGAGTAGCCCCATATGTAAACATCTTATAGGGCGCAAAAACAGGTGCGCCTGTGGCACTGTCTATAAAATTGCAGGAATAATACCCACAATTTAATTTCCCGGCCAGCTCCAGAAATCTGGACATGCCATAGTCAAATTCATGGTTTCCAGGAACAGCAAAATCATATCCCACATAGTTCATGATATCAATAAGATACCCGCCGTCTGAAAGCGTACCAATGGGCGCTCCCTGAATGGCGTCCCCTGTATCCACCAGGGTTACATACGGCGTCTGCTGCTGCATCTCCTTCTTATACAATGCCAGACCTGCATAGCCGATATTGTCATCCACTCCGCAGTGGACATCATTGGTGTACAGCACCACGATATCCTTGTCCGCTGCCAAAGCCGTGATGGGTCCGCCTGTGAGCGGAAGGCCCATTATCGTTACAGTGGTCAGGACAATTGCAAGAAACAGGCTGCGCAGCCATTTGAAGCTCTTGTTTTTCATGACTTTCCTCCTTATTATGTTTTTTCCAAAGGTTCCTGCCACCATCATATCATATTTAAGCGGATAAGTAAAAAACGCTGATAACGGTTCTGATAAAAAATGGGGAAATCATCCTGTCTGTGGATTCTTTCCCCATTTTTTGCGTATCCTTAGTCCGCCGCCTGATTTCAGCCTCCGGCATATCGGTTATTCACGGGCCAGCTCGCCCTCATTCGCCTCTTCCCTGCATATCTCCTGCCCGGACTGAAAATCTGTCACAGCCAGCTCCATTACGGCCTGGGAATAGTTCACGGACATCCTGACATATTTTCCTTTTTCCCTGGCTGCCTCAGAAGCAATACCCGCAATCTGCTCCAGCACATCCCTGGTCAGATATCCTCCCCGCCAGTGGAATACATAATAGGGCTGTTTCTTCCTCAGCACAGCCTTAAAACGTCCCGCCACGTCCTCCAGCTTGGTTAGGGACAGCCTGTTTTCTTTATAATAAAACCTTCCTCCGTCTGTGCACACAGGCACCTTATACACCAGAGGCTGATGGTCCTTAAATATCATCTTGTCGTCCAGATTAAAATAATCAAACCGCTTCTGTCCATACCGCCCCAGGGAATTATCAAAGGTCGCATCCAGATGGTACCATGTATTCTTCAATTTCACCAGATTCCATGCGTGGCGGTACCGGATTCCCCTGTCAGGATCTGATTCACTTATGGCTATCAGGCACTCCAGCCCCATCCTGTCGCACAGTATTTTCACGGTCTTGGCAATGCCTTCGCAGACGCCGATCCCCTGCTGGAGAGGCCCTATAATTTCATGGGAATACTGTTTTTTCAGCTTGTCATAGGTCACATTGGAGCAGATGAAGTCATGCACGTACTTTTCCTTTTCCTCCGGCGCCATTCCCTCTGCCTGCCGGACCAGCCGGCTTATCCTGGACTCCAGGGCTGTTTTCATCTCTTTTATTTTCTTCTTCTCAAACATATATTCCGGAATCATCTGTACATACTCTGAATTCTGGGCAAACCTGTAGTGAAAGCCCTCCACATAAAATATGGCCGGATGGTCCAGGCGGAGCCGGAAAAAAATATCTGACAGCTCCTTACCATCCAAGCGCAGAACCGGAAATTCCGGCGACAGTGACTCAAATCCATCCAACATGGCCCTATAGGCGTTCTGCTGAGCTTTATTCATTTGCTGGTAATAAAATTCCTGTTTCATATCCGTTCCACATATCCTTCTTAAGTCTGTTTGTCCTGCCTCTGAAAGAAAAGGCAGGAACCATGCACCTTCCGGTACATCCTCCTGCCTTGTATTCTCTCCTGTTATCAACCAACCCTTAATTTAAACTTTTGTACTTCCCGGTCGGAATCTACTTTTTCAATCATAGCTCCCAATCCCTGGAGCTTTTCCTCAAAACACTCATATCCGCGCTGGATATAACCGATTTCATCCACTACCGTATACCCGTCAGCGGCTAATCCCGCAATCACAAGGGCTGCTCCCGCCCTCAGGTCCGGTGCATTGACCTGGGCTCCTGTCAGGCCTTTTACGCCGTCTATGACAGCCACATTGCCCTCTACCTTTATATTGCTGCCCATGCGGGCCAGCTCGTCCACATATTTGAATCTGTTCTCAAAAATACTCTCTGTCACCATACTGGTGCCGTTGGCCAGGACCAGGGCAACCGACATCTGAGGCTGCATGTCCGTAGGAAAGCCGGGATAGGGAAGGGTCTTTATATCCGTATGCCTCTGGGCAGGTTTTCCAACCACGCGTACAGCGTCATCAAATTCAATCACCTCACAGCCTATCTCCGTCAGCTTGGCGGAAATGGCTTCCAAATGCTTGGGAATCACGTTCTTAACCATGATATCGCCTCTGGTGGCAGCTGCAGCGCACATAAACGTGCCTGCCTCAATCTGATCCGGTATAATGGAATACTCAGTGCCGTGAAGACGGTTCACTCCCCTGATACGAATTGTATCCGTACCGGCTCCCTTTATATTGGCGCCCATACTGTTTAAGAAGTTGGCAACGTCAACAATATGGGGTTCCTTGGCAGCATTCTCCAGGATGGTCTGTCCCTCTGCCAGGGCCGCGGCCATCATGATATTAATAGTAGCTCCCACTGACACCACATCCAGGTAAATGTGGCTTGCCACCAGGTCGATGGCATGGGCAATGACAGCTCCGCGTTCAATGGTCACCTCAGCCCCCAGTGCCCTGAATCCCTTGATATGCTGGTCAATGGGCCTGCTGCCGATATTACATCCCCCAGGAAGGGGAACCTGCGCGCTTTTATATTTGCCCAAAAGGGCTCCTATGAAATAGTAAGAAGCACGTATCCGGCGGATATACTCATCATCCACAGATACCTCGCTTATATTGCTTCCATTTATCTTTACAGTGTGTCGGTCAATCCGGTCAACCCTTGCACCGATTTCCTGAATCGCCTCTAACAGTACATTGATATCCCTTACATCCGGCAGATTATCAATCACCACATCATCGTCAGTCATGATAGAAGCAGCCAGTATTCCCAGTGCGGCATTCTTGGCTCCGCTTATGGTCACATCTCCCACCAGTGGATTTCCGCCTTTGATAATATATTGTTCCATTCCACACCTCTGATTTTTATTTAAACAAATCCAATATATAAGGAAAATACTCCTAAAGAAATCTTTAAAAATTTGTTCATAATTTATTTACATCTTCTTAGATTATACCATAAGAATCAGATTTGTAAAGTAAAACGAAAATGCACACCCTAAAG
>OGYT01000017.1_pt1 | contig 117868 bp, 110 predicted proteins | sample 1576631 | NCBI WGS metagenome assembly OGYT01 (sample SAMEA3541588, study PRJEB24748) | human gut metagenome | biome: human gut; feature: human-associated habitat; material: faeces | place: China | collected 2012
CATGCTCATCCCTCTTTTCATGGAATGATTATAGCAGAAGATCTGAATTTATGCGAATTTGCAGGAGATGATCATTCGTCATTTTTTCATGTGAATAACTCTAAAAAAATGGTCAGATAAGAAGCTGGCGTGGAGAAACCATCCACAAAAATCGATGAATTCAACACGCCTCAAAAGAGAATTTATAGATACTGTTGATAACTTAAGCAATAAAACATGTAGCCGGAAGCGATATCCGCAGAATTTCTTCCGGCTAAAATAGTTTTGATGAAAAAGAAAAATGATTTTCGTCACTTTCCACAATGAAAATGAACTACCCGTGTATAGTAACATAATGTGAAATTATTTTCAAACATTAAATTATCTAACCTTGAGAAAAATGGATTTTGATGATAAGATGAAATTGGGATAGGATGCATTTTTAAATCCAGCTTGACATCGACGAAGAATGGAGGTTATAGTGACGAAAGAAGAAATTGTGAAAACAGAAGCGTTGGAAGCCCGCTATAAAAGATATAAGAGTATCTTAAAAGACCTCACTATCATGAGCGATGTGTTTATGCGGAATGTATTCAAAAAGCGGGAATGCACAGAATATGTTTTGCAGGTGATCATGGGAAAAAAGAATCTGCGGATCATCAATCAGGTTTTGCAGAAAGATTATAAAAACTTACAGGGACGTTCAGCTATATTGGATTGTGTTGTCAGAGATGCTGATGGAAAACAGATGGATGTGGAAATCCAGCAGGATAATGAAGGTGCATCTCCAAAGCGGGCGAGATATCATAGCGGCTTAATGGATATGAATACATTGAATCCGGGGCAGGATTTTGATGAGCTCCCTGAAAGCTATGTTATTTTTATTACCAGAGATGACGCACTGGGTTATGGACTTCCAATTTATCATATACATAGAACGATTGAAGAAGTCAGTGAGAATTTTAAGGATGAGACCCATATTATTTATGTAAATTCTAAGAAACAGGACGACACTGAATTAGGACGACTGATGCATGATCTGCATTGTAAGAATGCAGGAGATATGCATAGTAAGATTTTAGCTGATAGAGTATACGAATTAAAAGAAACACAGAAAGGGGTGGAATTCATGTGCCGTGAAATGGAACAGATTTATAGTGAAGGAATTGAAAACGGTGAAAAACTTGGTATTGCGAAGGGCGAAAAGCTTGGCATTGAAAAAGGCGAACTGAAGAAAGCTAAAGAAACCGCCCTTTCCCTTGCTGAAATGGGCTTATCTGTTGATAAGATTGCACAAGCAGTTAAAATCAATGTTGATACAGTTCGGGAATGGATTGACGGGAATGTATAGATAAAATTGTAATAAAGAAATCTGCCTTTCAAAGTTGGTAGTTGAAGGGATAAACTTATGGCATCAAGTCAAGAATATTTACAATTTGTATTAGAACAGTTATCGGATTTAGAAGAGATTAATTATCGTGCTATGATGGGAGAATACATCATATATTATCGGAGCAAAATTATCGGAGGCATATATGATGACAGATTACTTGTAAAACCCATAAAATCTGCAATTTCTTACATGCCAACAGTAACTTATGAATTACCATATGATGGAGCAAAAGAAATGCTGTTGGTAGAAGAGGTTGACAGCAAAGAATTTCTGGCTGGGCTTTTTAATGCAATGTACGCGGAATTGCCAGTTCCTAAGTCGAAAAAGAAATAGGCAGATTCAAGTTTGACGAAATAAACAATATAAACAGAATAAATGATTATAAAACTGATCAAAGGGAGGTTGCTTTAAAACAATGCAGCCTCTTTTCGTATTTATATACAAAATAAAGATGTTGCCATAAATTCATAATTCAACCGGCAGTTGAATGAGGTTTTGCTTTACCCGACGTATAATGAATAAGAGAAGGGGTGATAAGATATGAGCATTTATATTACAGGTGATGTGCATGGTGATTTTTTTGAGTTGCAGCAGTGGGGTTGTGCAATGGAGTTAAAGAAAAGTGATATCATCGTTATCCTTGGCGATGTGGCCTTGAATTATTTTGGTGGCTGGAAAGATCATAAAAGGAAAAAGAAAGCCAATGCACTTGGGTCAGAGATTTTCTGTATTCATGGAAATCATGAGATGCGGCCGGAAGATGCAGGATGTTATGAACTCATAAACTGGCATGGTGGAAAAGTCTGGTGGCAACCGGAATTTCCCAATCTGATCTTCGCAAAAGATGGCGAAATTTATGATCTGGATGGCAAGAAAGTAATTGTACTTGGCGGTGCATATTCCGTAGATAAGTATTACAGGCTTGCTCATGATTATCAGTGGTTTCCAAATGAACAGCCATCTGCTGAAATTAAGAAATTTGCAGAAGAACAGCTTGACAGAGTAAATTGGAAAGTAGATGCCGTCTTTTCTCATACCTGCCCCTATAAATATCGTCCGCTTGAAGCAATGATCCATGGAATTGATCAGAGCACAATAGATACAATAACAGAAGAGTGGCTGGATCTGATAGAAGATAAACTGGATTATAAGAAGTGGTATTGCGGACACTGGCATATTAATAAACGCATTGATAAGATGGAATTTCTTTTTCATGATGTACGGCTATTTTAAGGAGGTAAAGACGATGATCGATAAAAATGATCCAGAAATTCAGGCATACCTGAAGGAAGAACTTCAAAAACAGAAAGAACAGATTACGGAACGGATTCTGTGGAGAAATGCCAAATCACTGCTTGGTGGTCCAACGTATGCTGATATGGAGTATTATACTGGCCTTTCCAGAGCGGAAATTGAAGAAATCGCAGATAAATGCCAGTGGAAGTTAACCATTAAGGAAGGCTATGCTGAGGGAAGCTTGGTTGGACAAGTGGAAAGTCTTTGTAACTGCCTTAAAAATAAGGACATTGATTACGATAAAATATCCAGAGGATATGGTATAGATTTATCCTGTGTAAAAGAATGGGCAAAGGATCCAGACAAGTATGCAGTATTGGAATTAGTTTCTCAGGGAATTGACGATGATTATATTATAGAGAGTTTCAATCTTACAGAGAAAGAATTTTTAAACTTTGTACCGTCTGATCAGGAACTGCGGGAGTATAAACCAGTCTTTCAGAGAAAGGAACTTTCAGATGAAGAACTGGAAGCACGATACCAGAAAATGATTGAATCAGAGGGATTGTAATGGAAAAACTGATTAGTACTGGCCCTGAAAAAGTGATCTTTCTTGATATTGATGGGGTTTTAAATAGCAATCGTTCGACAGAACCAATCATTGCGGAAGATATGGTAAAGAGATTGGCTCATATTGCCAGGAAAACAGGAGCGTCCATTGTTTTGTCTTCTTCCTGGCGTTATGAATATGCACGTCATATAAATTCTGAGTCGGATTATTATGACAAGGATGTGGATCGTCTTATTATATTATTAAAGAAATATGGTTTAGAAATTGCTGATATAACGCCTTTATCCTATATCAATGGAGCAAATGCGCGTCCATATGAGATTCGTACATGGCTTGCAGGCCGGGCTAATGTAAAACGGTTTGTTATTCTGGATGATGAATTTTGGCTTTGGAACTATCTGGAAGATTTTGTTGTGTGTACTATGCACATGGCATCAGGTGGAATTACTACATATGGGCTTACAGATGATGATGCTCAGAAAGCAGTTGATATTTTAGCGGATAAAGCCAGTATTCAGAAACAACTTCAAGAACAAAAAGCTAAAATAGCAGAGAAGCTTTTAAAGCAATATGGAATGGATGATATTCAGATAGGTGCAGCATGTACGGATATGCCATTGGATGAAGCCTGCGATATCGCTGACAGAGTAGAAAAAACAGAAATTGCCAAAGGTAGAAGGAAAAATAATTATGACGAAAAATGAAAAATTGCTGACTGTAACAGACGAAAATGAAGAGAAACTAAGAGCTTTGGTTGAAAAAGCTAAGACTCGTGTGCCAGAGCTTTTTCAACAACATTATAAGACTACTCCAGAAGAATTTGAAAAAAAAGGAGTATACTTGAGCTTTTATGTACAGAGCTTATGAAGATGGCGTTATCGAGGGACATATCGGCGTTGCTCTGGATTTAGATTGTGATGATGAGAACTTAAACAATTTGATTTTAAATATGCGGGATGAATTGAAAAACAGAGAAGAGGAGCGGGACGAGTAACAGAAAAAGGCATACTATTAGCCAGGAAGCAAAAAAAATGAGGACGAGAGAATATAGAAGGCAGAAGCGAAAAGTGAAAATTAAGCAGCGTAAGGAAATGGCAGTTGCGATTGGTGGGCATGGTGAACCAGGAAGGGTTCATTCTGGGAAACACTTTGAAAAGTTAGAAGCGGCAGTAAATGGTGAGAAGCCAGGAATTCTTGCAAAACATGATTATGGGATGATCACTCGTGGTGTCAGCAAGAAAACAAAAATCAAGAATGGACAAGCTTCGTATCGTCATAAAGGTGCGTATGGTCCAGAAAAAGTCTATACTCGCCATGATCAGAGAGAAATGGACCGTATTTTGGAATGAAAGGGGCATTTAGCTATGAAGCAGAAAAAGAAATACACTATTGAAAGTGAGCTAACAAAAGCTTTAATGCAATTTTCCTTTGGAAAACTAACAATTGCCGAAGTAAAAAAAAAGCTGCGGTTGCTGCCACAAATTGGGATTCGTCAAATGAAGCATTGGCACATAAAGGGCTAAATTGGTATGCGAAACAGATAATTGCTAAAATGTAGTTACTATAGAGAAGGTGATAATAATGAGATATTACATTGCGGATTTGCATTTTGGTCATGGTGGGCTAAATAATCGCATGGATAATCGGAAATTTGAAAGCGTGGAAGCCATGGATGAATATATGATCGCTCAATGGAATTCCAGGGTGCGTAGAAATGATGAAGTTGTGATTCTCGGAGACTTCGCAATTTATAAGCACGGAGAGCAGGTAAATCAATTACTGACACGGCTAAAAGGCAGAAAGACCCTTATTCTTGGTAATCACGATGAATTTATCGATAAGAAAGATTTCCGGTCAGAGTTATTGGAAAAAATCATTCCCTATATAGAGCTAAATGACAATAAGCGAAAAATAATTTTATCTCACTATCCCATTATGTGCTATAACGGGCAATATCGTTATGATTCAGAGGGGAATCCTAAAACTTACATGTTGTATGGTCATGTTCATAACACTTTTGATGAAGTGTTGATTCAGGAATATCAGGAACAGGTGCGTAAACATCAGCGAGCGATTCAGGGTTCTAAAGAAGAAGTGCCTATTCCCTGTCAGATGATAAATTGTTTTTGCATGTTTTCTGATTATATCCCGCTTACATTGGATGAATGGATTCAGGTGGATAGAGAGCGAAGAGAAAAACTAAAATGTATAGAGAAAACCTGATAACAAATAAAAGGTTAAAAGGAATGGTAAATATATGAGCAGTTTTGAAAATGTAGAGATTTTTGAAGATACAAAAAATCTGTGTGAAAAAAATGGGAGAATTAAAGAATCTCTTGCTAAATCCGTGAAAAATCAAAAACTTATTTTGGAAGGAGAACATCTGCCTGTTGTGGATAAATCACGTTTTACAGATAATGCAAAAGTGATCCTGTCCACAAAGCGGACTTTTGCGGCAGCTTCTGGTTATGTAAAGCAAAAAGTTGCAGTACATAACTTTGCTTCTTCCACTAATCCGGGTGGTGGAGTGACAAGAGGATCCAGTGCCCAGGAGGAATGCCTGTGTAGATGCTCCGGACTGTATTTTTGCTTAAGTGTACCGGAGATGATGAAAGGGTTTTATTATCCTCATCGAAATGCGAAAAATCCGATCAATAATGCAGATATCATCTATACGCCGGGTGTAACTGTATTTAAGACAGATACAAGCAATCCGAAACTGCTGGATGAGAAAGACTGGTATGATGTAGATGTTATTACCTGCGCAGCACCGAATTTACGGGAAAGACCAAGCAATCGGTTCAATCAGAATAATGGTGATCACGCTGTAAAGGTCAGTGATAGAGAACTTCTTGAAATCCATAAGAAGAGACTGACCAGGATTCTGGATGTTGCCGCACTGAACAATGCGGAAGTAGTGATTCTTGGTGCTTTTGGGTGCGGAGCCTTTCAGAATAAACCGGAAGTGGTGGCCAGAGCTGCAAAAGAAGTGATTACGGATTATCTGCAAGTCTTTAAAACCATTGAGTTTGCTGTATATTGTTCGCCTCGTGATGATACGAATTTCAGGGTATTTAAGAGAGTGCTGGGAATGATGTGATTTTTGGCGGTTGATCATAAAAGGTCAGCCGCCTTTTTCTTTTATAAAAAATTCTTGTAAATCCCCTGCTTTTAACTTATGGAACCGGACAAGTTATCCATATCATTTCCCGAAATTTCTGGCAGATAGATGTTTTCACTGATATCATTCCATTAATCAAAGCTCCGGACGGTACTGCTATTCTTGTCCATATAAAAGACTGGAACACCAGTGAAATCGTCATTATGAACGACATCAACGTAGAAAATCTGGTACAGGAAAAGCCAAAAAAGAAAAGTAGAGGAAGAGGAATGTAAGACGGCCAGGTTATGGGCAGTAACAACGAAGTATTATAGTATCAATAAAAAGCCGAGGTGGAATAAAACTTACATCTCGGCTTTTCTGGCACTTACAATCAATATCAAACGAGAGTGCCATGGTTTCTGTTTGATTGTTACATATACCATTGATCTGAAAATGAAATTAGCTTTCAACTCATGGTAAAGGGCTTGCAAACTATCGGTGGAAAATGGTATTATATGGATACAGAAGGTCGTATGGCAACAAGGCTAGTACATCGTTTTCGAAATAACTATCGCACTTGTCTGTGGATTATACTAGTCACTCTGACGCCAGGATAAGACGGAGCTTTGAAGTATCCGGGTGCTTCTTGTGAAAAGCCTTGCAAATGCTGAAAAAGTCAATACTCACAAGGCTTTTTTCATATGACTACAAGGTTTATGTGGATTTCCTATTCCTAGAAATGCGATATCATAAAAAAGTAATTATTTTTCAAAAGAGGAGGAAAAAATATGGCATTTCACTTAAGAACTTATACAGCACCAGATTTTTCAAAGGAAAAATTCATTTCTGCACCAGATGTTGTGTTAAAAGAAGCCCCAGTAGATATGGCAGCCCCGGAGAATTTTCATGCACTGAGCATATTTCCGGAATATTTTAAGATAAACGGGAAATGGCTTCTTGCAGAGGACAGCCGTATGGATTGTGTTCCTGTATACAAAGATGGGAAAGTTTATGTGATCGAACCTCGTCATTTGAAAAAAGGCGATCTGGTAGTCGTAGGGAGAACAGAAGATTGTCAGGACGGCATTTATGTACATGCAAACGGCTTTGGAAGCATTGACAAAAAGCAGGAAGTATTTGCGTTCCGTCAGAACCGATCCAGAGAAACAGCCTTTTCAAGAGACTATGATGAACTTTATGAACTTTTACATCATGAAAAAGAGCATGGCTATGTAGTATGGGTCATGGGACCGGCGTTCAGCTTTGACAGTGATGCCAGAAATGCTTTTTCCCAGCTGGTGGCAAACGGCTACGTAGATGCAGTACTTGCAGGAAATGCATTGGCAACTCATGACCTGGAAGGTGCTTATCTGAAAACGGCACTTGGCCAGGATATCTACACCCAGGAAAGTGTTGAAAATGGGCATTACAACCATCTGACTACGATCAATCGTGTCCGAACCTGTGGTTCTATAGAGAATTTTATAAAAGAAGAAAATATCAACAATGGTATTATCTATAACTGTGTGAAGCATAAGGTTCCTTTTGTATTAGCTGGTTCTATCAGAGATGACGGTCCGTTGCCAGAGGTTTATGGAAATGTTTACGAAGCTCAGGATGCCATGCGTTCCCATGTGAGAAAAGCTACCACAGTGATTTGCCTGGCAACGATGCTTCATACCATAGCAACTGGAAATATGACACCATCTTTCCGTGTTATGGAAGACGGTTCTATCCGGGAAGTTTATTTCTACTGTGTGGATATTTCAGAATTCACCGTAAATAAACTGACCGATCGCGGCAGTCTTTCTGCCCGGGGTATTGTTACCAATGTACAGGATTTCGTCACCAATGTATGTAAGGGACTTGGACTGGAACTTTCACAATAATTACTATGAAATTGTTGCCAAGCCGGTATGGGTAAGCAGGATTACAGCTCTGATCACGAATATTGGAAGCAGTTATGGGAGTGTCAGAAGCGGGTGACATCTGATTTTCATTTGTGGAGATATTACAGCTAGTACATCGTTTTCGAAATAACTATACCACTCACTTGTCTGCGAATCTGATTGCACAGGCCTAAAAGCCTCAGCGTAGCCCGCTACGCCTGCGTTTTTAGACCTGCACACTCAAATCCGCATCCTACGTGATTAGTACAGTTATTTACGAAGCGATGTACTAGGTAACATGTCCGTTTAGATTAAATTAAGACTGTGGCAAAACCATATTGATTCTGCTGCAGCCTGGTCAAAACACAAAACGTCTTGCTAATTTTGCAAATTATTGCTATAATAATGCCGATTTAGAAGAACTACTATGAACGTGTTGCTAGTACATCATTTTCGAAATAACTATACCACTCACTTGTCTGCGAATCTGATTACACAGGTCTAAAAGCCTCAGCGCAGTCCGCTACGCCTGCGTTTTTAGACCTGCACATTCAAATCCGCATCCTATGTGATTAGTACAGTTATTTACGAAACGATGTACTAGGTGGTTATGGGAACTGCTAGTGTGCAAGGCTATATAGATATTTGGCAGCCAAGCTGGTTATGAATAAGCAGGGTGACAGGTCGGATTACGAATATTGGTAACAGTTGCAAAAGTTCCAACAGCATGTAGTACATGATTTTCATTTATGATGATGTTACCGTCAGATGACATGTCTATTTAGAATATAATTATGAAATACTAAAAAGCCTTGTTTCTATAAGGTTTTTTTTTGTCATCAGAAAGTTCAAAAAGAACACAATATGTTCTCACGGAACCTTTCTGTGCCTGATTTTGTGAGAAGATTTTTGTCCGTTATACCCGAATTTCTGAGGCGTATGGGGTGTACGGCGATGAAATCCGGGGGCGACTGGCGGAAAATCGACCACAAAGGCGTGCAAGAAAGATTCCGAGAGGACATCAATGCAATATGGAGGGAAAAATGGCAAAGGAACAATATAATGCAGACAGTATAACCGTCCTGGAAGGACTGGAAGCGGTCCGTAAGAGACCAGGTATGTATATCGGAGGAGTGGGATCTAAAGGGCTGAACCATCTGATCTATGAAATTGTGGACAATTCAGTGGATGAGCATCTGGCAGGCTTTTGTACCCAGATCACTGTCCGGCTGGAAAAAGACGGTTCATGTACTGTGCGTGATAATGGACGCGGTATTCCAGTAGAAATGCATAAAAAGGGAGTGTCTGCAGCCAGAGTAGTACTTTCTACCCTTCATGCAGGCGGAAAATTTGACAATAATGCATATAAGACCAGTGGAGGTCTTCACGGTGTAGGTTCCTCCGTTGTAAATGCTCTTTCTGAGCATATGACTGTAAAAATCTACCGTGACGGCTGTATCTATCAGGATACCTATCATCAGGGACATCCTACTACAAAACTGGAAAATGGTCTTCTTCCAGTAATTGGAAAAAGCCGCGAGACAGGAACAGAGATCAATTTTCTTCCAGATGGGGAAATCTTTGAAAAGACCCGTTTTAAAGCAGATTGGTTAAAAAGCCGTTTACATGAAACAGCTTACTTAAATCCAAACCTGATGATCCACTATGAAAACCGCAGAAGCGGGGAAGAAGAGAAGGTAACTTACCATGAACCAGATGGCATTATCGCCTATGTAAAAGAATTAAATGCAGGAAAAGCACCCATCCATGATCCAATCTATTTTAAGGGTGTGGTAGATAAGATAGAGGTAGAAGCCTGCATACAGTTTGTAGACACTTTTGAAGAAAATATACTTGGTTTCTGCAACAACATTTTCACTCAGGAAGGCGGCACTCATTTAGCCGGTTTTAAAACCAAATTTACAGCCCTGATCAACTCTTATGCCAGAGAGTTAGGTATTTTAAAAGATAAAGACTCCAATTTTACCGGTGCCGATACCCGAAATGGTATGACCGCTGTGATTGCAGTAAAACACCCGGATCCCATTTTTGAGGGACAGACTAAGACAAAACTTGCCAGTGCAGATGCTACCAAAGCTGTATTTACTGTGACAGGAGACCAGCTGCAGCTTTACTTTGACCGAAATGTAGAGGTCTTAAAGGGTGTGATCGGCTGTGCAGAGAAATCAGCTAAGATCCGCAAAGCCGAAGAAAAAGCGAAAACAAACATGCTGACTAAATCCAGGTTTTCCTTTGACAGTAACGGAAAACTGGCAAACTGTGAAAGCCGTGATGCTTCCAAATGTGAGATCTTCATCGTAGAGGGAGATTCTGCAGGCGGTTCTGCAAAAACAGCCAGAAACCGTCAATATCAGGCTATCCTTCCTATCAGGGGAAAAATCTTAAACGTAGAAAAGGCATCTATGGATAAGGTTTTGGCAAATGCAGAGATCAAGACTATGATCAATTCCTTTGGCTGTGGTTTTTCCGAAGGCTATGGAAATGACTTTGACATCACCAAGCTGCGCTATGACAAGATCATCCTTATGACAGATGCGGATGTAGACGGAAGCCATATTGATACCTTATTATTAACTTTTCTTTATCGCTTCATGCCGGAGCTGATCTATGACGGACATGTATATATTGCCATGCCGCCGTTATTTAAAGTGATCCCAAAACGGGGCGAAGAACAGTATCTTTATGATGAAAAGGACCTGGAACGTTACCGCAGGGTCCACACCGGGGATTTTACCTTACAGCGATACAAAGGTCTTGGTGAAATGGATGCGGAGCAGCTTTGGGAGACCACACTGGACCCGGAGCGGCGTGTATTAAAGCGGGTAGAGATTGAAGATGCAAGAATGGCGTCAGAAGTAACAGAAATGCTTATGGGCAGTGAGGTAGGACCTCGCCGCCAATTTATTTATGAACATGCAGACGAAGCAGAAATTGACGCATAACAGAGAGGACAGACAGAGATGGCGGAGAAGATATTAAGAACCGAATACAGTGAGGAAATGCAGAAAAGCTACATGAATTATTCCATGAGCGTTATCACTGCAAGAGCAATCCCGGATGCAAGAGACGGATTAAAGCCAGTTCAGCGCCGTGTTCTCTATGACATGAGCCAGCTGCATCTGGATCATGATAAACCACATAGAAAATCAGCCCGTATCGTAGGTGATACCATGGGTAAATACCACCCCCACGGTGACAGCTCCATTTACGATACCTTAGTTGTTATGAGTCAGGAATTTAAAAAGGGTATGGCATTGGTAGACGGTCACGGAAATTTCGGCTCCATTGAAGGAGATGGGGCTGCGGCTATGCGATATACAGAGGCAAGACTGGAGAAATTTGCCCAGGAAGTTTACTTAAAAGACCTGGATAAGACTGTTAATTTCGTACCAAACTACGATGAAACAGAAAAAGAGCCGGAAGTCCTTCCTGTACGCGTACCAAACCTTTTAGTAAACGGTGCAGAAGGAATTGCTGTTGGTATGAGTACCAGCATCCCAACCCACAACCTTGGAGAAGTAGTAGACGTAGTCCAGGCATATATTGATGATCCGGCAGCTCCTACAGAAGAGCTGATGAAATATCTGCCGGGACCTGATTTCCCTACAGGAGGCATTATTGCTAATAAAAGTGAGCTGCCTCAAATCTATGAAACAGGCGTTGGCAAGATTAAATTAAGAGGTCGTTTTGAAGTAGAACTTGGAAAGAGGAAAGTAGATAAGGACAAGCTGATCATCACAGAGATTCCTTATACCATGATCGGCGCAGGTATTAATAAGTTTCTGGTAGATGTAGCAGACTTGGTAGAGTCCAAGAAATTGACAGACGTAGTAGATATTTCCAACCAGTCTAACAAGGACGGGATCCGTATTGTTCTGGAGCTAAGAAAAGACGCGGATATTGATCGTATTAAAAATATTTTATATAAAAAAACTAAATTAGAGGATACTTTCGGTGTCAATATGCTTGCTATTGCAGATGGCAGACCGGAAACCTTAAATTTAAAAGGTATCCTGCGTAATTTCATGGAATTCCAGTATCAAAATACGGAACACAAATACAATGTGCTTCTGGAAAAAGAACTGGATAAGAAAGAAATCCAGGAAGGTCTGATCGCAGCCTGCGACTGCATTGACCTGATCATCGCTATTTTACGTGGCTCCAAGAACCTGAAGGACGCCAAAGCGTGTCTGATGAACGGCGATATTTCCAATATAAATTTTAAAGTGGCTGGTTTTGAAGAAGATGCGGCAAAACTTCATTTTACAGAACGTCAGGCAGCCGCGATTTTGGAAATGCGTCTTTATAAACTGATCGGGCTGGAAATACTGGCTCTGGAAAAAGAACACAAAGCAACTTTAAAAAAGATTGCCGAATACAAAAAGATCCTTGGCAGCAGAGCTGTTATGAACCAGGTGATCAAAGATGATCTGGCTGCTATCAAGACAGAATTTGCCATTCCGAGGCGAACCCGCATTGAAGACGGCGCAGAAGCAGTTTATGTGGAAAATGAGATTTCAGTACAGGAAGTTGTTTTTGTTATGGACCGCTTCGGCTACTGTAAACTCCTTGATAAAGCAACATATGAGCGCAATCAGGAAACTGTAGATACAGAACAGGTCCATGTGCTCCGATGCTTAAATACGGATAAACTGTGCCTGTTCACATCTGCAGGTGTTCTTCACCAGATCAAAGCAATGGACATCCCATCCGGCAAGCTTCGTGACAAGGGTGTTCCGATAGAAAATTTAAGCAAATACAATGGCAGAAATGAAACCATCTGCCTTCTCACCACAGCCCGTGCGCTCAAAGGCCGCATCCTTTTATTTGCTACCCGTCTTGCTATGGTAAAACAGGTGCCTGGTGAAGAATTTGAGACGAATAACCGTATGGTAGCAGCTACCAAGCTTCAGGATGAAGACAGTGTAGTTTTTGTGACAATGATAAACGGTGAGACAGACATTGTTCTTCAGACAACAGGCGGAAATTTCCTGCGATTCCCATTAGATGAGATCTCCATACTAAAAAAAGCATCCCGGGGTGTGCGCGGCATTCGTCTTGCAAAAAATGAAGAACTGGAAACTGTATATCTCATTGGCGAAAATCCTGTCATTGACTATAAAGGCAAGGAAGTTCATTTAAACAGGTTAAAACTGGCAAAAAGAGATGGAAAAGGTACCAAGGTCCGTTTATAATAAAGCCATAGACGAACAAAATTAAGACCATGTCCGCTATGCAAAGACGAATGTACGCAAATGGCGAATTTTATGTTGCAATTTTTCCGACTTTGTTATAGGATAGGAAAAGATTCCCCGATGTGGGAGTAAAATGAAAGCAGCGGCTGCTACTTAAAGCCCTGTAAGAGATGAGGAGAGGAACTATGGAAAAGAAATTAAGAGTTGGTATCTTAGGTGCAACAGGTATGGTAGGACAGAGATTTATTTCTTTGTTGGAAAATCACCCGTGGTATGAGGTAGTTACAGTGGCTGCCAGCCCAAGATCAGCAGGAAAGACCTACGAAGAAGCAGTAGGCGGCCGTTGGAAAATGACCACACCTATGCCGGAAGCTGTAAAGAAGCTGGTTGTCATGAATGTAAACGAGGTAGAGAAAGTAGCTGCCAGTGTTGATTTCGTGTTCAGTGCTGTAGATATGACAAAAGATGAGATCCGCGCCATTGAGGAAGAATACGCAAAGACAGAAACCCCTGTAGTTTCCAATAACAGTGCACATCGTTGGACTCCAGACGTTCCTATGGTCGTTCCGGAGGTAAATCCAGAGCATTTTGATGTCATTGAGTTCCAGAAAAAGCGTCTTGGAACCACCAGAGGCTTCATCGCAGTAAAACCAAACTGCTCTATCCAGAGCTATGCACCGGTTTTAACTGCCTGGATGGAATATGAGCCATATGAAGTAGTTGCAACTACCTATCAGGCAATTTCCGGTGCAGGAAAGACCTTTAAAGACTGGCCTGAAATGGAAGGAAATATCATCCCATACATCGGCGGAGAAGAAGAGAAGAGTGAGCAGGAGCCACTGCGTATCTGGGGCCACATTGAGAACGGACAGATCGTAAAAGCAACAAGTCCGGTTATTACCTGCCAGTGTATCCGTGTTCCTGTATTAAATGGACATACAGCAGCTGTATTTGTTAAGTTTAGAAAGAAGCCAACGAAAGAACAGCTGATCGAGAAATTAGTAAACTTTAAAGGAATTCCTCAGGAACTGGAACTTCCTAGTGCTCCAAAGCAGTTCATCCAGTATCTGGAAGAAGACAACCGTCCACAGGTAAGCCTGGATGTAGATTTTGAGCATGGCATGGGCATCTCTGTAGGTCGTTTAAGAGAAGATACAGTATATGACTACAAGTTTGTAGGTCTTTCCCATAACACTGTAAGAGGTGCAGCAGGCGGAGCAGTTCTGTGTGCAGAACTGCTTACTGCAAAGGGATATATTGCAGCTAAATAGTATAGAAAAAATGTATGTCCTCCTGGATGACGGGGGACATACTGACTAAAAGGAGGTTTTCTTATGGCAATCTTAAAAAAAGAGTTTGGCGTTATGCCTTCAGGGGAAAAGGTATATGAGTACACATTAACCAACAAAAAAGGGATCAGTGCCTCTTTTATTGATCTTGGGGCTGTCTGGACTAAAATGCTGGTACCGGATAGTGATGGAAATATGACAGATGTGATCCTGGGATATGATGATCTGGAGAGCTATCAGATAAACAAACCCCATTTCGGTGCACCAGTTGGCAGAAATGCAAACCGCATTGGAAATGCAGTTATTACTATTGACGGAAAAGACTATAAATTAGAGGCAAACAACGGACCTAATAACCTGCACAGTGGTCCTGATCTGTATCACAGCCGTTTATGGGAGTGCTGGGCATACGAGACGGAAGGAGGAAGCCGTCTGGATTTCTTTTTAAACAGCTCGGATGGGGACCAGGGTTATCCTGGAAATGCAAAAATCCGCATAAGCTATACTTTAACAGAAGACAATTGTGTAAAAATCGATTATAACATGGTCAGCGATGCAGATACAGTGGCAAACTTTACGAATCACTGCTACTTTAATCTGGCTGGACACAACAGCGGTCCTGTATTAGACCAGCAGGTATGGCTGGCAGCTGACAGCTATACCCCAGCAGATGCAACATCTATCCCAACTGGTGAGATTCTTCCTGTAGCAGGGACTCCTATGGATTTTAGAAAAATGAAACCGCTTGGACGGGATATTGAAGCTGATTTTGAAGCTTTAAAATTAGGCCATGGATATGATCACAATTGGGTATTGAACCACGAAGCAGGTGTACTTGGTATCGCAGGAAAAGCAAAAGATCCAGCAAGTGGCCGCGTAATGGAAGTTTATACTGATCTTCCTGGCATGCAGCTTTATACTGCAAACTTTTTAACAGATGAACGTCCTGGAAAAGGCGGAGCTCACTATAACAGACGTCACGCCTTCTGTTTTGAAACACAGTATTACCCGGATGCCTGCCATAAGGCAAATTTCCCGTCACCTATCTTAAAATCGGGAGATACTTATAAAACAACAACTATTTATAAGTTCTATGCAGAGTAAAGAGTAGAAGAGTATATCACAGACAGACGATCTTTGCTCATAATACTTAAACAAAACAGCCCATTGCCTAAAATGGTTTTGGGCTGTTTCTCTAATTTCTTTAACTTTCTGGTAAATTCTTGCAAGCCCCCCGAAAAAATGTTATACTCATAAAATATGTCTTATAAGAATTATTAATGAGGCTTACAGAAAAAAGCCTTATATAAAATTGAGGGATTAAATGTCAAAATCATTATTCATTGCGGAAAAGCCTAGTGTAGCCCAGCAGTTTGCAGATGCGTTAAAGATACGTGGACGAAGGAGCGATGGTTATATTGAGTCAGAAGATACCATTGTTACCTGGTGCGTAGGTCATCTGGTGACAATGAGTTACCCGGAAGCTTACGATATGAAATACAAGCGCTGGAGCCTTAATACACTGCCTTTTCTGCCAAAAGAATTTAAATATGAAGTAATACCCAATGTGGGAAAGCAGTTTTCCATTGTTAAAGGTCTTCTTACAAGACCGGATGTGGATACCATATATGTCTGTACCGACTCTGGACGTGAAGGAGAGTATATTTACCGTCTGGTGGCCCAAATGGCTGGTGTAAAGGACAAACAACAAAAACGTGTGTGGATCGACTCCCAGACAGAAGAAGAGATCCTTCGCGGGATCCATGAAGCAAAAGATGAGTCAGAATATGATAATCTGTCTGCTTCTGCCTATTTAAGGGCAAAAGAAGACTACCTTATGGGGATTAATTTTTCCAGAGTCCTGACATTGCGCTATGGACCGTCTATGTCCCAGTATCTGGGAACTAAATTTACAGTTCTCTCTGTAGGTCGTGTTATGACCTGTGTTCTTGGAATGGTGGTGCGCAGGGAACGTGAGATACGAAACTTTGTAAAAACTCCTTTCTATCGTGTGTTAGGAAGTTTTCAGGCAATTGCAAAAGACGGTACACCTGTACTACTTGATGCAGAATGGAAGGCAGTAGAAGGCTCAAAATACTTTAAAACACCGTATCTGTATAAAGAAAATGGTTTTAAAGAAAGAGAAAAAGCAGAGGAACTGATCGCTTATTTAAAAACAGAGCCACCATTAGAGGTACAAGTCCTTTCCAAAGAGAAGAAAAAGGAAACAAAAAATCCACCTCTTCTTTATAACCTTGCAGAACTTCAGAATGACTGCTCTAAAATGTTTAAAATAAGCCCTGACGAAACATTAAAAGTAGTGCAGGAGTTATATGAAAAGAAACTGGTAACATATCCAAGAACCGATGCCAGGGTCCTTTCCACAGCGGTTGCCAAAGAAATCTATAAAAATATCAGTGGACTGATGCACTATGAACCTATGGCTGGATTTGCCAAAGAGGCCATTGATCTTGGAAGTTTCAAGGTGATTGGAAAAACAAGATATGTCAATGACAAACAGATCACGGATCATTATGCCATTATACCTACGGGACAGGGGCTTGGGAATCTGCGTGGGCTGTCTCCTTTGGGAGAAAAGGTTTACCAGGTGGTCTGCCGCCGTTTTTTAAGCATTTTTTATCCCGCTGCCATTTACCAGAAATACAGTATTGTTCTGGAACGGAAAAATGAGCAGTTTTTTGCAAATTTTAAAGTATTGTCAGAACCTGGTTATTTGAAAGTTGCTGATGTGAATCTTGCAAAGAAAAACAGCATTCAGGAAACTTTTTCTGATGAAAAAGAAGGGAATTCCGTACAAACAGATGAAAAAAATACGGAAATTCCAAAAGTTGACCGAACTCTGCTGCTACAGGTGCTTGCAGATTTGAAAAAAAATGATATACTTACTATAGCGGATCTGAAGGTGAAGGAAGGAGAGACTTCTCCACCAAAAAGATATACCTCCGGTTCCATGATCCTGGCTATGGAAAATGCAGGCCAGTTGATCGAAGATGAGGAGCTGCGGGCCCAGATCAAGGGCAGCGGCATCGGCACCAGTGCCACCAGAGCAGAGATACTGAAAAAACTGGTCAGTATCAAATACCTGGGGTTAAATCAGAAAACTCAGGTGATCACGCCATCTCTGTTGGGAGAAATGGTGTATGAGGTGGTGGACCACTCCATCAGACAATTATTAAATCCAGAGCTTACCGCCAGCTGGGAAAAAGGTCTGACTTATGTGGCGGAAGGTTCCATTACATCAGATGAATATATGGAAAAGCTGGAGCGTTTTGTTGCTATGCGTACAGTAAACGTAACAAGACTGAACAACCAGTATGATATGCGGGAACTTTTTGACGCGGCTGCCGCCTTTTACAAAACAAAAAAGGAGAACTGATTACGATGAAACTGAAGGAAATGAAAATTAAAGAGCTGTTTGATACAAGCCATACAATTGCAGAAAGAATTTTTGATAACCATACTTATCCTTGGGAAGTGCTTCCTGAGATTGGTGATTTTATCCGTTCTTTAGGACCTCTTCTTCCGGAAAATGAATACCGTAAGATCGGTAATGATATCTGGGTACACAAGAGTGCAAAGGTTGCTCCTACTATTATGATGGCTGGTCCAATGATCATTTGTGAAGGTGCAAATGTGCGTCACAGTGCATTCTTAAGGGGAAATGTTATCATCGGCGCAGGTGCTGTTGTTGGTAATTCCTGTGAGTTAAAGAATGCCCTGATTTTTGACGAAGCGCAGATCCCGCATTTTAACTATGTAGGTGATTCTGTACTTGGCTACAAGGCTCATATGGGCGCAGGTGCTGTTACCTCCAATGTGAAGTCCGACAAATCCTTAGTTGTAGTACACGCAGAAGATAAGGAAGTTGCTACCGGATTCAAGAAATTCGGTGCGATCCTTGGTGATGGTGTAGAAGTCGGCTGTAACAGTGTTCTTAATCCAGGAACTGTTGTAGGAAAAGAAAGCAATATCTATCCATTATCCAGTGTCAGAGGCTGTATTGCCGCTCATTCTATTTATAAGAACCAGGATAATGTTGTAGCAAAAGAAAGCCGTGAAGAAGCTCCTGCACCAAAGAAAAGAGCAACCAGAAAACCAAAGGTTGTTAAGGAATAAATGATAAAAAACCCCGCCAGTTGGCGGGGTTTAATGCTTTATATATTATTTTGTTCCGAAAATACGATCACCGGCATCTCCAAGACCTGGACAGATATAGGCATTTTCATTTAAGCATCTGTCAAGATGTCCAACATAGATCTGTATATCCGGATGTGCTTCCTGAAGCTTTTTAAGACCTTCCGGTGCTGCAATGATGGCCATAAATTTAATTTTCTTCCCACCGTGCTGTTTGATGAAATTAACAGCTGCAATAGCAGAACCACCAGTTGCTAACATTGGGTCAGTGACTACGATGGTACGTTCTTCAATAGGATCCGGAAGCTTGCAGTAATATTCGTGCGGCTCATGGGTCTCTTCATCTCTGTAAAGACCGATATGTCCAACCTTTGCACTTGGAACCAGTGCCAGGATACCATTTACCATGCCAAGTCCAGCTCTTAAAATAGGTACGATAGCCAGTTTGCGGCCTGCGATCATAGGGGTCATACAAGTCTCTAATGGAGTTTCAACTTCTACATTTTCCAGAGGAAGATCTCTTAAAGCTTCATATCCCATCAGCATAGCGATTTCTTCAATCAGAGCACGGAATTCATTGGTTCCGGTGTTTTTATTTCTCAGGATAGAAATCTTGTGCTGGATAAGTGGATGATCAAAAACAATTACATTTTCCATAGTTTTTTGCTGCTCCTTATTTGTGTTGTATAAGACAAATAATTGTCTTTTTTCTGTTCTTTATTATAACTGAAAGTATTGATTATAGCAACGTTTACTTAGTAGAAGGATTAAAAGTTACGATCACATAATCACCTAAAGCATGTGGTACCGGAACAGAAAAACAGATGGTTCCATGGCTTTCGTAGCTAAAAGATTCCGGCCATGCATTTTCCGATGCCAATGGAAAATCTGCCCCATTAAATACTTCTGTAAGAATATCCATATCTAAGCTGTCCCGATACTTTAAAAATGCTTCTTTCTGTTCCTGGGTAACGCCTAGAAACTCCACATCATCACTTAAAACATAACCAGCCATGGTGTATCCGTCTGTAAAATCAGAAAGTCCCAGATCCCGCACCTGGTTCAGGTCCATTGTATTAGTATAAAAAACACTGACCGGGTAAGCCGCACCGTCACTCATACGATCCCCCTTATAAACAGCAGTAAGCCGTTTGCGGTCTGCAGAAATGACCTCACATTTCACAGTGAGGGTATCTTTTGTTTCATCCAGATCATTTGCCTGGATAATAGAAAGAGCATTGGCCTTTAAACGTTCATTTACTGCATCCTGCTTCGCAGTATCATGCATCTGGTCAACCACAGGATACTGGATGGAAATATTACCCGAAGTATAAGTCTCCAGTTGTACATTAATACCTGTATAAGTCTCCTTAATTGTTTCACTTTCAGCAGTAGTTGTATTTTCCGTCACAGCCACTGTTTTTGCTGGTGTTTCCTGGGTAGTTGCCACTGCCTGGGTATGGATCGTAGAAAGATCCGTATCTGCTGGCGCACGGCCAAGGATCAGACCGATCGAAGCGGCGCCAATGACAACAGCCGTACCAACTGCACCTATAATGATTTTTTTACTGGTATCCATAAATGATCCCTCCTTTGTAGATTAATGTTCTCTCGGAATCTTTTTGTACTTGATTCTGTGGGAAGATTCTAAGAAAAATCACTCTGTAATCACATATTTATATTACTTAAGTATATTTTACCTTATTTTCATGGCCTCAGTTTGAAGAAATGTTTACGAATTTCTAAAGAAATCACAGTCATACATTTTCCGGTTCCTTCATATAGTATTAGAGCGTGTCAAAATATTTCTGTCACGCAGGATAAAAACAGGAGGACTGTAAAATGACATATCTTGAACTGATCGCTGCAATAGGCACTGTGCCAATGGATATGGCCCATATGTATTTTAACGGTAAGCTTACAGGAAAAGAACTGAAAAATGTGATTGGGAAAAAGAAAGCCGGATTGGTTGAGAACTTTGAATCACAATACGAAGAGAAAAGGCTGTACTAGTACAGAAGACTGCTGCAATAAAGAAAAAAACCTCGAAAACAGCGCATCTACGCCATTTTCAAGGTTTCTCCCTGCCAAGGGTGTAATGCCGGCGGCGGGACTTGAACCCGCACGCGGTTACCCGCAACAGATTTTGAGTCTGCATCGTCTGCCATTCCGACACGCCGGCTTACCTTCACAACGATATTTATTCTAACATATGGTTTTCATTTTGGCAAGTAATTTTAGAAAAAAGACCGTATTGTTTTAGAAAAAAGACCACATTGAAAAAGCACTCCTTTTAGTGTATGATTGTATTTGGATTATGTTTTATTTTTGTGCAGCTATTCAGGCTGTAAAAGGAGGTGACTGCCATGACTTGCAGGGAGGCAGAACGTCTGGTCATGCCCTATATCAATGGCAGCATAACAGACGAAGAATTAAAGGCATTTGTAGAGCATATCGATCATTGTCCGGATTGCAGAGAGGAACTCGAGATATACTTTACAGTAGATGTAGGTATCCGCCAGCTAGATGAGGAATCCGGCACCTACAATATTAAAGGTGCCCTTGAAACTGCATTAGATGTTTCGCGGCAGAGGATACATACCCTGAATCTTTTACAAAATGCCATTTACGCAGTAAATACCCTTTGCTTCTGGTCTGTGTTTATGATATTTATCATGCAGGTACGTATCTGGAGCCAGACTGGATTCTGACAATAAACAAAGAAAAGGACTTATGTGATTATGAGCAATAAACTGGTACTCATCGACGGACACAGCATTTTAAACCGGGCATTTTACGGTGTTCCGGATCTGACAAATGCAGAAGGACTTCATACTAATGCAGTCTACGGTTTTTTAAATATCATGTTTAAAATACTGGAGGAGGAACAGGCCGACCATCTGGCTGTTGCCTTCGACTTGTCGGCACCTACTTTCCGCCACAAAATGTTTGATGCCTATAAAGGCACCAGAAAGCCAATGCCGGAAGAACTGCGGGAACAGGTTCCGTTAATGAAGGAAGCTCTCCAGACTATGAATATCCCCATCCTGACGTTGGAAGGATATGAGGCTGATGATATTTTAGGAACTGTTGCAAAGCACTGCCAGGCAGAAGGTATTGAAGTTTCTATAGTTTCCGGAGACAGAGACCTTTTACAGCTGGCAGATGAGCATATTAAGATCCGTATTCCAAAGACCAGCCGTGGAACCACCAACATTTATGATTATTATCCGGATGATGTAAAGCGGGAATATCAGGTCACTCCAACGGAATTTATTGATGTAAAAGCTCTCATGGGAGATGCATCTGATAATATTCCTGGTGTACCTTCTATTGGAGAAAAAACAGCTACCAACCTGATCGTAACCTACGGTTCCATTGAAAACGCTTATGATCATGTATCAGAGATCAAGCCGCCAAGAGCCCAGAAGTCTCTGATGGAGCATTACGACATGGCCCAGATGAGCAAGGAGTTGGCGGCTATCTGTATTACCTGTCCTATCCCGTTTTCTTATGAAGATGCCCTGATCGGTAATCTGTATACACCAGAAGCATTTAAATTCATGAAACGAATGGAATTTAAGTCTATTTTAAACCGTTTTGATGCAGTTTCTATGAGTGATGCTGAGGGAGAAGAAGAAAATATCCAGAAGCATTTTAAGGTAATTACTAATAAAAAAGAGGCAGAAAATATCTTTAAGGCTGCTGTAAAATCCCCTGTTATCGGTCTGCAGCTGATCACAGGAAGCAAGGCTGCTGTTTTAGAAGAAGCAGAGCAGCTGACCTTTTCCTTTGATGCAGACGGAACGATAAAGTCCGGTAAAAAGGCAAAATCTGCATATCTTCCTGTAGCAGCACTTACTATCTGTACCGGACCAGAGGAGATTTTCTGTATCACAGTCACAGAAGGACAGATCACAGGTGAATGGCTCACAGAGGAGGTTAAGAAGCTTTGTGATGAAAATAGCAGTCATTCCATCTGGGTATTAGACCTTAAATCCATGCTTCCGTTATTAGATCTTACAGACCAGGTGCCTGTATATGACGCAGGAGTGGCAGGTTATCTTTTAAATCCATTAAAAGACACATATGGATATGATGATCTGGCGAGAGATTATCTTTCCATGACAATTCCATCACAAAACGAGCTGATCGGCAAAGGCAATCTTGGGGATTTTCTGGAAGCAGGAGATGATAAGGCAGTTATCTGCGCCTGCTATATGGGTTATATTGCATGGAAAGCAGCAGAGCCTTTAAAAAGCCGCTTAGAGCAGGAAGAGATGTATAAGCTGTACACAGAGATCGAAATGCCTCTGATCTACAGCTTATGGCATATGGAGCGGGAAGGCATCCTAGTAAAACGGGATAAATTAAAAGAATACGGCGATACCTTAAAGGTAGGTATTAAAAAGTTAGAAACGGAAATTTATACAGAAACGGGAAAAGAATTTAACATCAATTCTCCCAAACAGTTAGGTGAGATCCTCTTTGGTGAAATGCAGCTTCCGGGAGGCAAAAAGACCAAGACCGGCTATTCCACAGCAGCAGAAGTTTTAGAAAAACTGGCCCCTGAGCATCCGGTAGTACAGAAGATCCTTGATTACCGCCAGCTGACCAAGTTAAATTCTACCTATGCCGAGGGTCTTGCAGCTTATATCAGCGAGGATGGTCGTATCCATGGCAAGTTCAACCAGACCATTACTGCAACGGGGCGTATCAGCAGTACAGAACCAAATCTACAGAACATTCCGGTACGGATGGAACTTGGACGGCAGATACGAAAAGTATTTGTTCCAAAGGAAGGCTATGTATTTACTGATGCAGACTATTCACAGATCGAGCTGCGCATTTTAGCCCATATGTCAGGAGATGAGCGTCTGATCGAAGCTTACAGGGAATCCAGGGATATACATGCAACTACTGCATCCCAGGTATTTCATGTACCGTTAGAGGAAGTAACGCCTCTTCAGAGAAGAAATGCAAAGGCAGTTAATTTCGGCATCGTATATGGCATCAGTGCCTTTGGTCTCAGTGAAGACTTAAGTATTTCCCGAAAAGAAGCCAAAGAATATATTGAGCGTTACTTTGAGACATACCCTAAAGTAAAAGAATTTCTGGACAGTCTGGTAAAACAAGGCAAGGAACAGGGCTACGTGACCACATTATATGGCAGACGCAGACCGATCCCGGAATTTAAATCATCCAACTTTATGCAGCGCCAATTTGGAGAACGTGTAGCAATGAATTCACCGATCCAGGGAACAGCAGCTGATATTATGAAGATCGCCATGATCGCTGTGGATAGAGAACTGCGAAAGAGAGGCCTTTCTTCCCACATTGTACTGCAGATCCACGATGAACTTCTCATTGAAACTGCAAACAATGAAGTAGAAGAAGTAAAAGAAATCCTTACAGATAAAATGAAGCACGCTGCTGATCTGCGGGTTTCTCTGGAAGTGGATGCAAAAACAGGTGATTCTTGGTTTGATGCAAAGTAGGTAACATGGATAAATGCGGATGCCATCTATAGATGGCATCCTGGCTGGAGAATTATTGAGGTGAAAGAACAATGCAGCAGGAAGGAAGATATCCGGTGATCGGACTGACAGGTGGAGTAGGCGCCGGAAAAAGTACTGTCCTGTCATTTTTACAGGAAAACTACGGATTTTACGTTATACAGGCTGATCTGATGGCCAGAAAGCTTATGGAGCCAGGAAAAGAAGCTTATAAGGCAGTATGCGATTTTTTAGGTCCTGTGATCTTACAGGAAAACGGTGAGATCGACCGGAAGATCATGGCCGACATTATTTTTAATGATCCAGCAAAAAGAGAGAAGATAGATCAGCTTACCCATCCTTTAGTCTGGGAAGCGATCCGCAAAGAAGCAGGTAAACATGCTGACCAGCCGGTAGTTATCGAAGCTGCTGTTCCTTCAAAAGATTTTCGTGACATCTGTGATAAAATGTGGTATCTTTATACATCAAGAGAGGTGCGTATCCGGCGTTTGAAAGAAAGCCGGGGTTATTCTGACAAAAAAGCAGAGAGCATTATGGCAAATCAGGCAACAGAAAGCGAGTTTAGAAGCTTCGCTGATGCCCAAATCGATAACAGCGGCTCTGAAGAAGAGACCAGAAAACAGATAGAAGCCCTTTTAGAAAAGGACAAAGATAAGGATAGCAAAATAACATGAGAATGGTAAGCATAGCGAGCGGCAGCAGCGGTAATTGTATTTACATAGGTTCAGATAATACACATCTTTTAGTAGATGCAGGCATCAGCAACAAAAGGATCCAGGAAGGTTTGAATGATATTGGACTGACTGGGTCTGACGTAACAGGCATTTTAGTGACCCATGAGCATTCAGATCATATTAAAGGACTGGGAGTTCTTTCCAGAAAGTATCATCTTCCTATTTACGGAACCAAAGAGACCTTGGATGAGATCGCAGCCTGTAAGACATTAGGTGTCTTTGATACCAGCCGTTTATCCCCTATTGAGCCGGATGTGGATTTTCAGATAGGTGATTTGACGGTAAAACCTTTTAAGATCGATCATGATGCAGTTGATCCTGTTGCTTACCGGGTGGAAAGCGGTTCTAAAGCAGTAGCAGTTGCCACAGATATGGGGCATTTTGACCAGTATACCATTGACCATCTTCAGAAACTGGATGCCCTTTTATTAGAATCCAACCATGATGTGCGCATGCTGGAGACAGGACCGTATCCTTATTATTTAAAACGCCGTATCCTTGGGGATCACGGACATTTATCCAATGAAAATGCAGGAAGATTGTTAAACAATATCCTTCATGATAACCTGAAAAAGATCTTCTTAGGTCATTTAAGCAAAGAAAATAATTATGCAGAACTGGCTTATGAGACAGTCCGCTTGGAAATTGACGAGGGAGACTGCCCATATGGAGCATCAGATTTCTCCATTTCTGTTGCATCCAGAGATAAAATGAGTGAGGTAATCTACTTATAACGGACCGGCTGTGTAAACTGGCTGTAAATCGTTTACCCACAGGGGTCGTATGTATATAAAAGAGAAGAGGAGATTGAAAAATGAGTAAGGCAATTATCACAGTAGTAGGAAAAGACACAGTAGGAATTATCGCAAAGGTATGTACTTATCTGGCAGAAAACCATGTAAACATCCTGGATATTTCCCAGACCATCGTACAGGACTATTTTAACATGATGATGATCGTGGATGTGACCAACATTGAAAAAACCTTTGGAGAGGTTGCAGATGAACTTGAAAAAGTTGGAGAAGAGATTGGCGTAACTGTAAAGATCCAGAGAGAAGAAATATTTACAAAAATGCATAGAATCTAATTTTGGAAGTATTCATGCCAAAGACATGTAGCAGATGACTTTTATTTATCGTTATTTCACCGTCAGGTGACATATCTGCTTACTAACATCTGAAAGGAAAAACAGGTTATGATTAATATATATGAAGTAAACGAAACCAACAATATGATCGAACACGAGAAGCTGGATGTACGTACCATCACCATGGGTATCAGCCTTCTTGATTGTGCGGACAGTGATCTGGATGCTGTAAATGAGAAGATCTATAAAAAGATCACCACTCTGGCAAAAGACTTGGTTTCTACGGGAAAAGATATTGAACGAGATTTTGGCATCCCTATTGTAAATAAGCGTATTTCCGTTACTCCTATCGCTTTAGTAGGAGGTTCTGCCTGCAAAAAGCCAGAAGATTTCGTTACCATAGCAAAGACTCTGGATAGAGCAGCAAAGGAAGTAGGAGTCAACTTTATCGGTGGCTATTCTGCTCTTGTAAGTAAGGGAATGACCACTGCTGATAAAAACCTGATCCTTTCTATCCCGGAAGCTTTAGCTACCACAGACCGTGTATGCAGCTCTATTAATGTAGGTTCTACAAAGACCGGTCTGAATATGGATGCAGTTGAGCTTATGGGCCGCATTGTAACAGAAACTGCCCAGGCAACTAAAGACAATGACTCCTTAGGCTGTGCCAAGTTAGTTGTATTTTGCAATGCGCCAGATGATAACCCATTTATGGCAGGCGCTTTCCATGGTGTAACAGAGGCAGATGCTATCATTAATGTAGGTGTCAGCGGACCTGGTGTTGTAAAAGTGGCTCTGGAAAAGGTAAGAGGTGAAAATTTTGAAGTCCTCTGTGAGACCATTAAAAAGACTGCTTTCAAAATCACCCGCGTAGGACAGCTGGTAGCACAGGAAGCTTCTAAACGTCTGGGCATCCCCTTTGGCATTATCGATCTTTCTTTGGCTCCTACACCGGCTGTAGGCGACAGCGTGGCTGAAATTCTGGAAGAGATTGGTCTGGAACGTGTAGGTGCGCCTGGAACTACCGCAGCACTTGCCATGTTAAATGACCAGGTGAAAAAGGGCGGTGTTATGGCTTCTTCCTATGTAGGTGGTTTAAGCGGCGCATTTATCCCGGTCAGTGAAGATCAGGGAATGATCGATGCTGTAAGCCTGGGTGCCCTTACCATTGAAAAGCTGGAAGCAATGACCTGTGTTTGCTCTGTAGGTCTTGATATGATCGCTATTCCTGGAGATACGCCTTCCACAACCATTGCAGGCATTATTGCTGATGAAGCAGCTATAGGTATGGTAAACCAGAAGACCACAGCAGTCCGTCTGATCCCTGTTATCGGCAAAAAAGTGGGAGATACTGCTGAATTTGGCGGTCTTTTAGGTTATGCACCGATCATTCCGGTAAATACTTTCTCCTGTGAGAAATTCGTTACCAGAGGCGGACGTATCCCGGCTCCGATCCACAGCTTTAAGAACTAACGGACACTGATTATAAGCAGGACATATATTTTATGAAATTATATCTCATACGTCACGGGCGGCAGAACAGCCGCCTGTGCAATGTAAATGTTGATCTTTGTGAAGAGGGCTACCGTCAGGCAGCCCTTTTAGGCGAGCGGCTTTTTCCGAAAAATATCCAGGCTGTGTATTCCAGCGATCTGCTACGTGCAATAGAAACCGCCCAGGCAGCTAATCTTTACTGGAATGTAGAGCATATGATCTGCCCGGAACTTCGTGAAATCGATTTTGGGGACATGGAAGGTCTTTCTGATACTGAGATTGCTGTGAAATATGCAGATTTTAAGAAAGAACAGACGAAAATGGAAAGAGACCTGGCTTATCCAGGGGGAGAATGTGCCGCTGATGTGGTAAAACGGGCCGATCCGGTGCTAAAACAACTGGTAAAAACCGGCTATGAACGGGTTGCAGTAGTGACCCACGGGGGACTGATCCGGGTTATGGCTGCATACTATACAGGGATTCCTTTAAGCCGTTTCCGCATCCTTGGAAAGGAACTGGAAAACTGCAGCATTACAGAACTTAACTGGGACGAAAAAAATAAACGATTTACTTTAGAATGTTTTAATGATCATGCGCATTTGGACAAATATCCAGAGCTTTTAAGAAGCAGCTGGAAAGGATAAGAAAGGAACAGGGCAAAATGAAAAAAGGGATTATTTTTGATGTAGATGGAACACTATGGGATTCTGCAACCCAGGTAGCACAGTCCTGGCAGGTAGCAGCTGAAAAGCTGTTAAACAGGCCAAGACCTATCACTCCGGATATGATCAGCCGGAATATGGGCAAAAATATGAAAGATTTTGGCGATGCCCTGTTCCCGGATCTTCCCGTAGAAAAACGGATGGAAGTAATGGCAGCCTGTATGAACTATGAAAACCAGTATCTTTTAGACCATCCGGGAACACTTTATCCAAATGTACGGGAAGTCCTTTCTGAACTTAGTAAAAAATATGAGCTGTTCATTGTCAGCAACTGTCAGAGCGGATATATTGAAGTGCTGATGGAAGCCTGTGACCTGAAACAATATATTACAGACATCGAATGTTACGGAAATACAAATCTGTCTAAAGCTGAAAATATTTCCCTTGTGATCCAGCGCAATCATCTGGATCGCAGCTTTTATCTGGGCGATACAGCTATGGATGCCCAGGCAGCAAAGGATGCCGGCATCCCCTTTGTCCATGCTGCATATGGCTTTGGAAAAGTAGAAGATCCCGAAGCAGTGATCCACGATCTTGCGCAGCTTGTACCGTTTGCAGAAACATTTTTTAAGGAAAACTAAAGGGGAGAAGAGAGATTTATGACAGAACTCAATGAACAGGCAAGACTGCGCCAGATATTGGAATTTTGCCTGGATAAAGATCTGGAACGCATCCTTTTAACCAATCCTGTAGATGCGTCAACATTTTCAAAGACAAAGATCCGTCCTCTTCTTTTAAAAGGTGAACTGATCTTTCAGGCAGAAGAACAGCGGGGTAAACAGGCATTTCACAAAAATTTAAACATAGATGAAGCCATTCTTTATGTGGAAAACTGTCTGGCTCACGATTTTCGCCAGGGCGAGATCACATCTGCCAAAGGCAAAGGAACCGTACTTGTAAGCAAAAAAGGAAAAATGACAGTAAAATTCAAACAACAGGCCCGGATCATTACTCAGAAGACCTTAGAACATAACCGCAAAAAGCAATATCTGCTTCCGGAAGGCACACCTGTCCCGTTTTTAGTGGACCTGGGTGTTATGACAAAAGAGGGACAGATCGTTCACAGCCGTTACGACAAGTATCGTCAGATCAACCGTTTTTTAGAGTTTATTGAAGATATTCTGCCTCAATTAGACAAACACAAGGAAAATGTCATCATTGATTTTGGCTGTGGAAAGTCTTACCTTACTTTCGCCATGTATCACTACCTGAGGGAATTAAAAGGATATCCGGTACGCATTATTGGACTTGACCTGAAGGAAGAAGTGATACGCCACTGTAGTGAACTGGCTATCCGCTATGGCTATAATAAGTTAAGCTTTACCTGCGGAGACATTGCCTCTTATGAAGGAGTAGACCATGTAGATATGGTGGTTACTTTGCACGCCTGTGACCTGGCAACAGATTATGCACTGGAAAAGGCAGTTGACTGGGATGCAAAGGTTATTTTATCTGTTCCCTGTTGTCAGCATGAATTAAATAAGCAGATCAAAAATCCCGTGCTGCAGCCGGTTCTGGAATATGGTCTTATTAAAGAAAGAATGGCGGCTCTTTACACAGATGCTATCCGTGCCCAGATATTAGAGTACACTGGCTACAATACCCAGATCCTGGAATTCATTGATATGGAGCATACTCCGAAAAATATCCTTTTGCGTGCTGTTTCCAGAAAGAAAAATGAAATAAGTCCGGCAGAAGAAGAAAAACGCCAAAAAGCAGGAGAGCAGGTAAAGGAACTGATCCGTTTTTTACATGCTGATCCGGCAATTGTACGGCTTTTAGCACCGGAACTTGATCCATCTGCTAAATAATACAGATAGGCTGCGTGTACTCATTTCGCACCGGCTGTCCGGTTTTTGAAGCCAGAATGCTTTGACGTACATGGGAAGCATACAGATCCTGTTCAAACATCAATTTTGCAGTATCAGAAAGCATCCTGGATGCATCGGCAGTCTTTGTGACTAATGGTATCCGGGTATGCTTTTTTATTTCCCCTAAAAGAGCTACTTTGTTCTTTCGGAAACCTAAAATACGGGCATAAGGGGTATATCCTGCTTTTTTTCCGGCTGATACCATTTCATCTGTGATCCCTAAAAGAATGTGCAGAAGGCAGCGGCTGATACGTGTGTAGGTATACTGCCTTGTTTTTAACTGGAAAATGCGTTTTTCAAAGCTTTCCTGATCATAGAGAACATGTTCTAAACGGTCGGACAGATCTTTGGAAACATCTGAAAAAATGGAAAAAGGAATATGATCCCGGTTTAAGGTCAGAAGACAGTAATTTAACAGGTCGGACAGGTCATTGGCCTGTAAAGGAAGCTCTTCCCTGAAAAGATACTGTATTTCTTCCGGAATCTGGGAGAGGAAAGAAGTATCTGCTCCGGCTTTTGCAAAGATCCCTTTTCGGATAGCAGAGGCAGAAGCCATTTCTCCGTCTAAGTCCTCGCTGTGATAACCATTTCCTTTTCTTCTGACAGTAACCGGCGTAATGGAGCTTCCTCTTCTTAATAATGCTTTGCAATATTCCACGCCTAACAGGTTATTTGGCGTTTCTAAAAGAGATATAATCTCTTTACTGTCCTTTGTCCCTTCATGATAAGACAATTCTGCATTTAAGGCAAAGGCTCTTGCCTGAGGCCAGGAAAGACCATTTTGCAGACCTTCTTTTAATTTTCCTGAAAACGCAGCAGACTCTTTTCCAAGGATCTTTGCAGCTTTCATAAAATTCTTACTTTGACCCAGCTCACTGCCAAAACAAAGATGGGTCACTACCCCCAGATTATCAAGAAGAGCTACTGAACCGGCGGCAAAATCCTCGGCGCTGCTGACTGCGAAAATAGACGGAATCTCCAGCACCAGATCTGCACCGCTTAAAAGAGCCATTTTTGTGCGAAGATATTTGCTGAAAACAGATACTTCACCGCGCTGGACAAAATCACCGCTTATAACAGCTACACAGTAATCGCAGTCTGTGAGCTTTCTGGCTTCCCTGATCTGATAAGCATGACCATTATGAAACGGATTATATTCAGCTACAATCCCGGTTACATTCATCTTCATTCCCTGTTTATTCTCCTATTATTTCTATATTTATGATATCATTATACTTGTGGACTGCAGATTCGTCTACCAGTACATTGTTTCAAAAACGATGTACTATGTCTTAAAAACAGGACACAGAATATACACAATTACATCACAATTATGTCAAAAAGGAAAGGTATATTGTAGTCATCAAAAGGAAAGAAAAACAAAAGATCCAATTGATATTTAAATGAAAGCTTATATAGAAGCACCTGAAAGGAGCGTTTTAGTATGTACGAAGAAGATAGAGAAAACAAGATAGATAAAAGAACAGAGATCATGGATGATGTAGATGAACATGAAGGTGAATGCAGGCAGCAGTCTTCATATGATGCTCAGGATGTAAACTGGACTACACCAAACCGCACCAGTTACTCAGAAGATCATGCTCCGGAAAAAAATACATCCGGCAGAGCTTCTGAAGAGAGGACATTCCCTGAAAAATCTGCTTCTGAGAGAAAGACCCAGTGGCAGGAAAGCAGACAGCAGGCGCCAGGCAGAGAAAAAACTTACAGAAATGAATATCGTAATGAGTACCGTGAAGCACCTCAGACGCCAAAACGCAAAAACGGCTGGGCCAGAAAAGCCGCTGGTATCACAGCAGCTGCCCTCCTCTTTGGAACAGTTGCAGGCGGTGTGATGACAGGAGTAAATTATGTAGGAGCCCGTCTTACAGGTCTTTCTGATATAACAGCTTCTGCATCAGCAGAAACAGAAGGCACCACAACAGCGCAGATACCGGAAACAAAGGCAGCTTCTAATGGACAGAGTACCACACCTGTATCTACGGTAACGGATGTTTCTTCTATTGCAGAAAAGGCAATGCCTTCACTGGTAGCCATCAACGATACGATGACTGTTGAACAGAACAATTTCTTTGGTATGCCTCAGACTTATCAGGCACAAAGCAGTGGCTCCGGTATTATTGTTGGACAGAATGATACAGAACTTCTGATCGCTACTAATAATCATGTTGTTTCCGGTGCAACAGATATGAAGGTTACATTTACAGACAGCACACAGGTAGCTGCAGCAGTAAAAGGTACAGATTCTGCAACAGATCTGGCGATCATTGCAGTAAAGCTTTCTGATATCCCATCTGATACCATGAGTAAGATCAAAGTATCAACCTTAGGTGATTCTGACCATGTAAAAGTGGGAGAGCAGGTTATTGCTATAGGTAATGCCCTTGGATATGGACAATCACTGACCGTTGGCTATATCAGCGCCTTAGACCGTGAGATCACAGATGAAAATGGTATCCAGCACACGTACATCCAGACAGATGCAGCTATCAATCCTGGCAACAGCGGCGGTGCACTTCTTGATTTAAACGGCAATGTGATCGGTATCAATGCTGCAAAGAACGCATCTACAGAAGTAGAAGGTATGGGATTTGCAATCCCGATTTCAAAAGCCCAGGAAATTTTAAATAACCTGATGACAAAAAAGACCAGAGAAGCTGTGGATGAAAGTGCACAGGGCTATCTGGGGATCCAGGGGACTAATATTGATGCAAATGCCTCTAAGGAATATGGTATGCCAGTTGGTATTTATGTATACAAGATCGTTGAAGGCGGAGCAGCAGCAAACTCTGACTTAAAGGAAAAGGACATCATTACAAAATTTGATGGACAGTCGGTTACTAACATGGAAGAATTAAAGCAGATGCTCACTTACTATGAAGGCGGTTCCACGGTTGAACTAACTGTACAGTCCCTTGTAAATGGAGCTTACGTGGAGCATAACGTACAGATCACATTAGGAACAAAGCCGGCATCTAATTCATAAAATAAAGAAGATGCTTTGCCCTGATCAGGCAGATGCATTAGAAAAATATTAAAAATATTAGAAATAATAGAAAAACAGGCATCGGAGAGAAATTTCGGTGCCTGTTTTCTTATTTATATGCTATACTATAATAAGTGTATGAAAAAGCAGGTGGCTGCGACAGCAGAGTCCGTAAGCGTGCCTGTGGATCTATAAACAATGTCCTCTCGGAGTCTTTCCTGCACTTGCTTTTGCGGCCGGTTTTTTGCCAGTCGCACTCAAATTTCATCAACGTACGCCTCAAAAATTTGGGGACAACTGACAAAAAATCTTCTCACAAAATCAGGTACAGAAAGATTCCGAGAGAACATAACACAAATAAGGAGGACCAAGACTATGAAATTAGTATACGCCATTGTACGCAATGATAATGAAGATGATGTAGTAAGCCTTTTAAACCAGAATCACTACAGTGTGACCAGATTGTCTACTACCGGTGGTTTCTTAAAAAAGGGAAATACAACATTAATGATCGGTGTAGAAGATGAGAAAGTAGAAGAGGTGATCTCCCTGATCAAGCAGGAGTGTGGACAGCATCAGAAGCTGACTGTAAATATGCCTTATATTTCCGGTACTGCTATGGTAAATTATGCTACTATGCCTATGACCGTAGAAGTAGGCGGTGCTACGATTTTTGTTATCAATGTAGACCACTACGAGAAAATATAGCCATATAACTGGAAAAGTATGAAAAAAAGTGCAAGATTTCGTTAATTTCAGCTTGTTTCCGCAAGGGGCTACGTATATAATAAGGTTATATGCTTCAACATAAGGAAAGGGGTAAATAAGATTATGGCAGTAATCGACATTATCAAAGAAAAAGCAAAAGCAGACAAAAAAACTATCGTTCTTCCAGAGTCCATGGACCGCAGAACATGGGAAGCTGCTGAGAAAATTTTAAAAGAAGGACTTGCTAACCTGATCATCATCGGTACACCAGAGGATATCGGCGAACACAGCAAGGGCTTAGATGTTTCTGGCGCAACCATCATCAATCCACAGACTTATGAGAAGACCCAGGAATATATCGATCTTTTCGTTGAGTTAAGAAAATCAAAAGGCATGACTCCAGAGAAAGCAAAGGAGACCATCTTAGGAGACTATGCTTACTATGGCTGTTTAATGATCAAGAACGGTGATGCAGACGGCATGGTATCTGGTGCCTGCCATTCTACAGCAAATACCTTAAGACCTTGCTTACAGGTTATCAAGACCAAACCAGGAACCAAGCTGGTTTCCGCATTCTTCTTAATGGAAGTTCCGGACTGCGATCTTGGTGATAATGGTACATTTGTATTCGCTGACTGTGGTCTGAACCAGAACCCAACTCCAGAAGAATTAGCAGCAATTGCTGTTTCTTCCGCTGAGAGCTTCAAGATGTTAGTAGGACATGAGCCTAAGGTTGCTATGCTGTCCCATTCTTCCAAGGGAAGCGCAAAGCATGCTGATGTAGACAAAGTAGTAGAAGCTACCAGATTAGCTAAGGAAATGGCTCCTGAATTAGCACTTGACGGTGAACTGCAGTTAGATGCAGCTATCGTTCCTGAGATCGGCGCTTCCAAGGCTCCAGATTCCAAGGTTGCCGGACATGCCAATGTACTGGTATTCCCAGACCTGGATGCTGGTAATATTGGTTATAAGCTGGTTCAGAGACTTGGTAAAGCAGCTGCTTACGGTCCAATGTGCCAGGGTATTGCCAAGCCAGTAAACGATCTGTCCAGAGGATGCTCTGCTGACGATATCGTAGGTGTTGTTGCTATTACAGCTGTACAGTGCCAGAACAACTAATTATTAATAAATATACAGGAGAATCACCTATTATGAAGATTTTAGTTATCAACTGCGGAAGCTCTTCTTTAAAGTATCAGCTGATCGATATGGACAACGAAAGCATTGTTGCTAAGGGTCTTTGCGAAAGAATCGGTATTGAAGGCTCCAAGCTGACCCATCAGCCGGCAGGCAAAGATAAATATGTGGTTGAAAGCCCAATGCCAAACCACACTGTAGCCATCAATATGGTTATGGAGGCTTTACAGGACAAAGACCACGGAGTTATCACAAATACAGATGAAATTTCCGCTATCGGACACCGCGTACTGCACGCTGGCATTGTTTACAGTGAATCTGTAGTAGTAAACGAGGATGTTAAGAGAGTTATCCGTGAGTGCTTTGACTTAGGACCTCTGCACAACCCGGCTAACTTAATGGGTATTGAGGCTTGTGAAGAAGCTATGCCTGGTAAGCCAAACGTAGCAGTATGGGATACCGGATTCGGTATGTCCATGCCAGAGAAGGCTTATATGTACGCTATTCCTCATGAATACTATGAGAAATACAGCATCCGCCGTTACGGATTCCACGGAACAAGCCATATGTTTGTATCCGGCGAGGCTATCAAGTTCGGCAACTTAGATCCAGAGAAGGCAAAAGTTATTGTTTGCCACTTAGGAAATGGTGCCAGCGTATCTGCTTCTATTGGCGGCAAGTGCGTAGATACCAGTATGGGACTTACTCCTCTTGAAGGCCTGATCATGGGTACCAGAAGTGGTGACGTTGATCCTGCTGTTGTTCAGTTCATCTGCAACAAGGAAGGAAAAGATGTAAATGAAGTTCTGAACATCTTAAATAAGAAGTCTGGCGTATTAGGTATGAGCGGTGGCATCTCCAGCGACTTCCGTGATATTGAGAAGGCAAAGGAAAGCGGAAATCATCTGGCAGCAGTAGCTCTGGATGCATTTGTATACCGTGTTGCTAAATATGTAGGTGCTTACACAGCAGCTATGAACGGCGTAGATGCTATTGCATTCACTGCTGGAGTTGGTGAGAATGATAAGGTTACCAGAAAGAATGTTTGCGAATACTTAGGTTACTTAGGCGTTAAGATCGATGACGAAGCTAACAACGTAAGAGGAGAGAGAAGAATCATTTCTGCTCCGGATTCCAAGGTAAAAGTTATGCTGATCCCAACCAACGAAGAGCTTGCGATCGCAAGAGAAACTTTAAGACTGGTAAAATAATACTTTGTAATAGTTTATCCATACTTTCTCTTTTCCTGAATATGGAAATAAGAAGATGTTATGAATGAACTGCAACGAATGTTACATTTTTTCAGAAAAATTTGTTGACAAACCCGGTGCGCCTATGTATAATAGCATAGGTGCATATCAAGGAGTTATGATATGCTGATTAATTTATCAGAGCTGTTCCCTGTTGAAGGGAAATCCAAAACCTATACTGTTCCATTGGAAATGACACATTTTAAAGGATCTGACTGTTCTTATAAAATTGTGGAAAAAGAGCCGGTGACTCTGGTTGTCACTAACCAGGGAGAGCGGGTATTGACTGTGACAGGAAAGGCTGTTTTAAGTCTTGAAATGCCATGTGCCAGATGCTTAGATTCGGTAATAGTTCCTTTTGAACTGGAGATCGACCAGGAGCTGGATATGAATCAGACGAAGGAAGACCGCATAGAAGCTTTGGATGAGCAGTTCTATATTAATGGTTATAATCTGGATGTCGACCAGCTGGTTGGTAATGAGTTAACCCTGAACCTGCCTATGAGAGTTCTCTGCAGTGATAACTGTAAGGGAATTTGCAATAGATGTGGCACAAATCTCAACCGAGGGACTTGTGACTGCGACAACAGGTCACTGGACCCAAGAATGTCAGTTATCCAGGATATTTTTAAACAGTTGAAGGAGGTGTAAACCATGTCTATTTGTCCAAAGAATAAATCTTCTAAAGCCAGAAGAGACAGCCGTAGAGCAAACTGGAAGATGAGCGCACCAAACCTGGTTAAGTGCAGCAAGTGCGGAGCCCTTATGATGCCTCACAGAGTATGCAAGGCTTGCGGAAGCTACAACAAGCGCGAAATCGTTAATACAGCTGAATAATCTGTAAAAACAAAGATTAGAGGATTCTGAGATTGGTTTCAGGATCCTCTTTTATTATTTCCAAAAGAGCTTGCGCCCCGCCCTTTCACAGATGGGGTGAAATTCACAGAAAAACGTATTGATTTATGATACGACATCTAGTATATTAATAACTGTATTGCGAAACCGAAAGGAGAGTCTTTTATGATCAAAATCGCTGTAGACGCTATGGGCGGAGATCTGGCACCAGTTGAAATGGTTGCAGGAGCCATAGAGGCGGTACAGGCAAAACCAGGGATCCAGGTGCTTTTGGTAGGTCAGGAAACTGTAGTAAATGCAGAACTTTCAAAATATACTTACAATAAAGAACAGATCCAGGTGGTGAACGCCACAGAAGTGATCACCACAGAAGAACCGCCGGTAAATGCCATTCGCAAAAAAAAGGACTCCTCCATTGTGGTAGGCATGAATCTTGTAAAGAATAAAGAAGCAGATGCTTTTGCATCCGCGGGAAGCTCAGGCGCCATCTTAGTAGGCGGACAGGTGATCGTAGGAAGGATAAAAGGCGTGGAACGTCCACCTTTAGCGCCTCTTATCCCTACTGAAAAAGGTGTATCACTGCTTATTGATTGTGGTGCTAATGTAGATGCCAGACCTTCTCATCTGGTACAGTTTGCGCAGATGGGTTCCATCTATATGGAACATGTAGTCGGCATCAAAAATCCGAGAGTTGCCATTGTAAATATCGGAGCAGAAGAAGAAAAGGGAAATGCCCTTGTAAAAGAGACATTCCCTCTTTTGAAGGAATGTCCGGATATCAACTTTATTGGCAGCATTGAAGCCAGAGAAATCCCACATGGCGGAGCAGATGTGATTGTCTGCGAGGCATTTACAGGCAATGTGATACTTAAGCTTTACGAGGGCGTGGGGGCTACACTGATCCACATGGTAAAACAGGGAATGATGGCTACATTAAGAAGCAAGATTGGTGCACTTTTAGTCAAACCGGCTTTAAAAACCACATTAAAGGCATTTGATGCCAGCCAGTACGGCGGAGCACCATTGTTAGGCTTAAAGGGCTTAGTAGTAAAGACCCACGGAAGTTCAAAGCGTACCGAGGTACGCAATTCCATCATCCAATGTGTAACTTTCAAGGAACAGCAGATCAATGAAAAGATAAAAGAGTCCTTGACAGTTGGAAACGGAAAAACAGAAGAAATCAAAGAATAAAGATCTAAGAAAGAGGAGCTAAGAAATGGAATTTGAGAAATTACAGGGAATTATCGCAGAAGTGTTGAACATTGAGCCGGAGGATGTGACAATGGCAGCTACGTTTGTAGATGACCTGGGTGCGGACTCTCTGGACATTTTCCAGATCATCATGGGAATTGAAGAAGAGTTTGACATTGAGATTCCAAATGAAGCTGCAGAACAGATCGTTACCGTTGGGGACGCAGTTGAACAGATTAAGAATGCACTGAACTAGATGGCAGGAATCCAGGGCTGTTATATAACAGCCCTTTTGTGTTGCTATACAATGTCCTTTCGGCATAAAATTTCCGGGAGAACATTACATCCGCAAGGAGGATACAATATTATGAATATACAGTTAAAAGAACTGGAAGATAAAATTTCTTATCACTTTCAGGACAAAAATTTACTGACACAGGCGCTGACTCATAGTTCCTATGCAAACGAACATCGCCTGGACCACAATCACTGTAACGAGCGTTTAGAATTTTTAGGCGATGCAGTCCTTGAAATCGTTACCAGCGATTTTCTCTATCATAAATATACTGATAAACCAGAAGGCGATCTGACCAAGATCAGAGCTAGCATCGTATGTGAACCTACACTGGCATATTGCGCTGAAGATATCCAGCTGGGAAGCTATCTGTTTTTAGGCAAAGGTGAAGATGCTACCGGAGGAAGGAACCGCAATTCTGTTGTTTCAGACGCTATGGAAGCTGTTATCGGAGCCATTTACCTGGACGGTGGTTTTGCTAGTGCAAAAGAGTACATTCACAGGTTCATCTTAAATGATATTGAACATAAGCAGCTCTTTTATGATAGCAAGACTATCTTACAGGAGATCGTACAGGGGCGTCAGGACGGGGAACTGACCTATGAAATACTGAAAGAAGAAGGTCCTGATCACAATAAGTCCTTTGAGGTACGTGCTCTTGTAGGTCCTAAAGAAGTCGGCCGCGGAAAAGGCCGTACAAAGAAAGCAGCAGAGCAGTTAGCTGCCTACAATGGTATTTTAAAACTTAAGGCGGGTGAAGCATGTATTTAAAAAGCATTGAGATCCAGGGATTTAAATCCTTTGCCAATAAACTGCTTTTTGAATTTCATAATGGTATCACCGGCATTGTAGGTCCAAACGGAAGCGGAAAGAGCAATGTTGCAGATGCTGTCCGCTGGGTATTAGGTGAACAGCGTATTAAGCAGCTGCGTGGTGCCAGCATGCAGGATGTAATCTTTTCCGGTACAGAGCTTAGAAAACCCCAGGGTTTTGCCTATGTGGCCATAACTCTGGACAATGCAGATCATCAGCTGGCTATTGATTACGATGAAGTAACAGTTTCCAGGCGTTTATACCGTTCCGGTGAAAGTGAGTATATGATCAATGGCAGTGCCTGCCGGCTGAAGGATATCAATGAGCTGTTTTATGATACAGGTATCGGCAAAGAAGGCTATTCCATTATCGGACAGGGACAGATCGACAAGATATTAAGCGGCAAACCGGAAGATCGCCGTGAACTTTTTGACGAGGCTGCAGGCATTGTAAAATATAAGAGACGTAAATCCATTGCCCAGAAAAAGTTAGAAGATGAGCAGGCCAATCTGGTGCGGGTAAATGACATATTATCAGAGCTGGAAAAACAGGTGGGGCCCTTGGAACGCCAGTCAAAATCTGCAAGAGAGTATCTTCAGTTAAAAGAAGAATTAAAGCTTTGTGAAGCAAACCAGTTCCTTTTAGATACAGAAAATACTCAGGGGCAGTTAAAAGCAGTAGAAAACCGCAGACTCTTTCTTTCAGGAGACGTGGAAGAAACCCAGAAAAAAGCTGATGATCTGCGAAAAGAATATGATGCATTAGAGGAAAAGCTGTCTAAACTGGATGAAACACTGACTGCCAACCGAAATGCCTTAAATGAGGCCGCTATGGCAAAAAGCACCAACGAAGGACAGATCAACGTTCTCCGGGAACAGATCCATACAGAAGAGGCTAACGAAGAGCATTATAAAAGCCGTAAAGATGCTATTGCTAAAGACCTGGCTCATTATGAAGAGCAGCTGGCATCTTACAAGAAAGACCGGCAGAATGCACAGGAAAAGGCAAATGATACTGGAAACCGGCTAGAAGCTGCTAAAGAACAGCTGTTAAAAGCAGATCACACGATCCAGGATTTAGAAAATGTCATCGAACAGGCAAAAAGTGGCATTATCCAGGCATTAAATGAAAAAGCAGGTCTTACTGCCAGACAGCAGCGCTATGAAACTATGCTGGAGCAGGTAAATTTGCGGCGCAGTGAGGTTTCACAGAAGCTTCTCCGCTTTAAAAGTGATGAATCTGTCCAGGATGAAAAGATAAATCAGGAAAAAGCTTCTTTAAACAGGATACAGGAGCAGTTAGAAACTGCACAGTTTGCAGCCGAAGAGGCAGAAGAAGCTATGAACACTGCCCAGAAAGAAGTCCAGCGGTTAAATAAAAACTTAAACAACACCCAGCAGGAATACCATATGGCACATACTAAACTGGAATCCCTGAAAAATCTTGCAGAGCGCTATGACGGCTATGGAAACAGTATCCGCCGTGTGATGGAAGTAAAGGACCGCATTCACGGCATACGGGGCGTTGTTGCTGATATCATCAGCACAGAAAAAAAGTATGAAACTGCCATTGAGACAGCTTTAGGCGGCAGTATCCAAAATATTGTCACTGATTCTGAAGAAACAGCGAAAAGGCTGATCGAATACTTAAAAAAGAATAAATACGGTCGTGCCACCTTCCTTCCCCTTACCAGTGCAGGAAAGAACCAGTCACCGTTTCCAAAACCGGAAGCATTAAAAGAACCTGGTGTTTTAGGACTTGCAAGCAGTCTTGTGCAGGCATCCGGGGAGTACGAAGGCCTGATCCGCTATCTTTTAGGTCGCGTAGTAGTAGCTGATACCATTGACCATGCTATTAGTATTGCCAGAAAATATCATTATAGCCTGCGCATTGTCACACTGGAAGGCGAACTTTTAAATGCAGGTGGATCCATGACCGGTGGCGCTTTTAAAAATACCAGCAATCTTCTGGGAAGACGCAGAGAAATCGAGGAACTGGAAAACTCCTGCAACAGATATTTAAAACAGGCAGACAGTATCCAACAGGAATTAAGCCTTCAGGAAGCAGAAGCTTCCGAAAAAAAAGAAGAGGCAGACCGACTTAGAAAAGAAATACAGCAGCTGGCATTACAGGAAAATACCATCCACATAAACATTTCAGCACTTGAAAACAAAAAAAATGAGATTGCTGATTCGTCTACAGATCTGGTAAATGAACATGCCCAGTTAGAGGAACAGATCCGTGAGATCAACCAGAGCCGTTCGTCCTTAACAGAAGAAGCCGATAAACTAGAAAAGCGTAACAAAGAGTCGGAAGCTCTGATCAGTGAAAAAACAACTGTTTTAGAGCAGGAAAAAACAAACAGGGAAACCTATTCTTCTCATTTATCCAGTCTGCAGTTAGAATGTGCTGCTTTAGACCAGCAGCTGGCATTTACCAGTGAAAATGAAAAGCGTGTAAATGGTGAGATACAAAAGTTAAAAGAAGAGGATTCTTCCCTGGAAGAGGGAAAAAAAGACTCCAGACGTGCTATTGAAGAAAAAGAGGCAAGGATCAAAGAGATACAGGAACAGATCCATACAAGCAGCGAAGACAACAGCCGGTTAGAAGAGAGGATTCTCAAAATCTCTGAAGAAAAAGATGCCGTTTCAAAGCAGCAAAAAAATCTGTTCCAGACAAGAGAAGATATCTCTGCCCGGCTTTCTGATCTTGATAAGGACTTATTCCGTGTACAGGCACAGGCAGAAAAACTGGAAGAGCATCTGGAAAATCTGGCTGCCTATATGTGGTCTGAATATGAAATGACCTTAAGCCAGGCAAAAGAGCTTAAAAAAGACGATTTTTCCTCTCTCCCTGAGATCCGCAGACAGATTGAAGAATTAAAAGGGAAGATAAAGGCCCTTGGAAATATCAATGTAAATGCCATTGAAGATTACAAGGAAGTGTCAGAGCGCTACGAGTTTATGCGTACCCAGCATGAAGACCTGGTAATGGCACAGGCAGAATTGGAAAAGATCATAGAAGAGCTGGATACAGGTATGCGTCGTCAGTTTGACGAGAAATTCCGCGAGATCCGTGCTGAGTTTGACAAGGTATTTAAGGAGCTTTTCGGCGGTGGCCGCGGTACCTTAGAGCTTTTGGAAGGAGAAGATATCCTGGAGGCAGGTATCCAGATCATTGCGCAGCCACCTGGCAAGAAGCTTCAGAATATGATGCAGCTTTCCGGCGGTGAAAAGGCACTGACTGCTATTTCCCTGCTGTTTGCTATCCAGAATTTAAAACCGTCCCCATTCTGCCTTTTAGACGAAATAGAGGCGGCGTTAGATGACTCAAACGTAGACCGTTTTGCAGGATATCTGCATAAGCTGACCAAAAGCACGCAGTTTATCGTGATCACCCACCGACGAGGTACCATGATGGCTGCTGACCGTCTTTATGGTATCACCATGCAGGAGAAGGGTATTTCCACCCTTGTTTCTGTTAATCTTATAGAAGACAGTCTGACAAATTAGAAAAACGGGAGAACATATCAATATGAAGGAGGAGCTGACCTATGGCAGAAGGTAAGAAAGGATTTTTTGGCCGACTGGTAGAAGGACTTACAAAGACCCGAAACAATATTGTATCCGGGATCGATTCTATTTTCAGCGGATTTTCCGCCATTGATGATGATTTTTATGAGGAGATCGAGGAAACACTGATTATGGGAGATCTGGGAATCCAGACTACCATGGCCATTGTAGAAGATCTGCGAAATAAAGTAAAAGAGCAGCATATCAAGGATCCTGAACAGTGCAAAGAGATCCTGATCAACAGTATTAAATCCCAGATGGATCTGGGTGAAAATGCCTATGAATTTGAAAACAGAAAATCAGTTGTCCTGGTGATCGGTGTCAACGGCGTTGGAAAGACTACTTCTGTAGGAAAACTGGCCGGACAGTTAAAAGACCAGGGCAAAAAAGTTATTTTAGCTGCAGCAGACACTTTCCGTGCTGCCGCTATTGAACAGCTGACAGAATGGTCTACCAGAGCCGGTGTTGATATTATCGCCCAGCAGGAAGGCTCTGACCCGGCAGCTGTTATCTACGATGCCGTAGCTGCTGCAAAATCCAGAAAAGCGGATGTGCTGATCTGCGATACAGCAGGCCGTCTTCATAACAAGAAAAATCTGATGGAAGAGTTGAAGAAGATCAACCGCATTATCGATAAGGAATATCCAGATGCTTATCGGGAGACTTTAGTTGTTTTAGACGGAACCACCGGACAGAATGCACTGGCACAGGCAAAACAGTTTATGGAGGTCGCTGATATCACAGGTATCATCCTTACCAAGCTTGACGGTACTGCAAAAGGAGGTATTGCCGTTGCCATCCAGTCTGAACTGGGAATCCCTGTTAAATATATCGGTATTGGCGAGAAGATCGATGATCTGCAGAAATTCGATGCAAATGATTTCGTCAACGCACTGTTTCATGTACAATCTTGAATTTAACAGGATAAAGTGTTATAGTTATACATGATAATCAATTTTAGGAGAATACTAGCATGGAAGAACTCACATTAGAAAAATTTGAAGAGGCCTCTGAAATCGTTAAAGAGGTCACCCTGGAAACAAAACTGGTCTATAGCGAATATTTTTCTGCACAAACCGGAAATAAAGTATATTTCAAGCCGGAAAACATGCAGTATACCGGTGCTTATAAAGTAAGAGGTGCTTACTACAAGATCAGCACGCTGACAGAAGAAGAGAAGGCAAAAGGGTTGATCACCGCTTCTGCTGGAAACCATGCACAGGGTGTTGCATATGCAGCAAAACTGGCTGGCGTTAAGGCAACCGTAGTTATGCCTACAACAACTCCACTGATCAAGGTAAACCGCACCAAGGGCTACGGGGCAGAGGTTGTTCTTGCAGGTGATGTATTTGATGAGGCATGTGCATATGCTTATAAGCTGGCAGATGAGCATGGTTATACTTTTGTACATCCATTTGATGACCTGGCAGTTGCAACAGGCCAGGGATCCATTGCCATGGAGATCATCAAAGAGCTTCCTACAGTAGATTATATTTTAGTCCCCATCGGCGGCGGCGGTCTCTGTACCGGCGTTTCCACTCTGGCAAAACTGTTAAATCCAAAGATCAAGGTCATTGGTGTAGAACCTGCAGGTGCTAATTGCATGCAGGAATCTTTAAAAGAGGGACATGTATTGACCCTTCCCCAGGTAAATACCATTGCAGATGGTACTGCAGTAAAACGTCCTGGTGAGAAACTCTTCCCATACATCCAGCAGAATGTAGATGACATCATTACCATTGAAGACAGCGAATTGATCGTTGCTTTCCTGGATATGGTAGAAAACCATAAGATGATCGTAGAAAATTCAGGACTTCTTACTGTAGCTGCCTTAAAGCACTTAAATGTGGAAAAGAAGAAAATAGTTTCTATACTAAGCGGTGGAAATATGGACGTGATCACTATGTCTTCTATCGTTCAGCATGGCCTGATCCAGAGAGACAGGATCTTCACTGTATCTGTTCTCCTCCCTGATAAACCAGGCGAACTGGCAAAGGTATCAGAACTTCTTGCAAAAGAACATGGCAATATCATCAAGCTGGAGCATAACCAGTTTATCAGCATCAACAGAAACGCTGCTGTAGAGCTTCGTATCACCATGGAAGCATTTGGTACCGACCACAAGAACCAGATCGTTACCGCTCTTACAGATGCGGGATATCGTCCAAAACTTGTAAAATTTAAAGGCGCTTACAACGAGATGTAAGCAATTTTGTGAGCAAAAGCGTGTCTGATGGACGAAATAGAAGTCAGATGCGCTTATGTCCGTTTACAAAGGAAGTATTAGGGGGATCTGTACAAATGAATCATTCTGCTGATGAAACAAAGGCTTCTTTAGCCGCTAATCTGCGCTATTTTGCAAAATGGAGTCTGATTGCACTTTTGATCGGAGGTATAGGAGGACTGATCGGAAGCCTGTTTTCCATGGGAGTCAGTTTTGCTACAAACTATCGTCTGGCCCATCCATGGATGCTTTATCTTCTCCCTGTTTCCGGTATCCTCATCGTCTGGCTCTACCATACCTTTCACGAAGAGGGAAACCGGGGCACTAATATGGTCATTGAGTCTATTTCTTCCAATGAGCATGTAACACCGGCTACAGGGCCATTGATCTTTATTTCTACCATACTGACCCATATTGCAGGCGGTTCTTCCGGCCGTGAGGGCGCAGCCCTTCAGCTTGGTGGAAGCCTTGGAAGCCTGATTGGAAATGTAATACATTTGGATGAAAAGGATGAAAAGATCGCAATTATGTGTGGCATGAGCGCTGTATTTTCTGCATTATTCGGAACACCGGTGGCAGCTGCCATTTTTTCACTGGAAGTGATCAGTATTGGCGTTCTGTATTATGCTGCCTTAGTTCCCTGTATCTTTTCTTCTTTTATAGGAGTGGGGATTGCCAGGTGTATGGGCCTTCCAGGGGAACATTTTACTGTATTGTCTATTCCGCCTGTACATATTTCAAGTGTAGGCTGGATCATTTTATTAAGTGCCGTCTGCGCAGTGGTAAGTATTGTATTTTGTCTGATGCTTCACGGTGCAGAGCACACATACAAAAAACTCCTGCCCAATCCCTATGTGCGTATTCTGGCTGCCAGTGCCATTTTTATCCTTCTGACATTGCTTATAGGCACCAGAGATTACTGCGGCAGCAGTATGCCTCTCATTGAGCGCAGCATGGAAGGTGAGATCAGATATGAGGCTTTTATCTTAAAAATGCTTTTTACTGCCATTGCCCTTGGTGCCGGCTTTAAGGGCGGTGAGATCGTGCCTACTTTGTGTGTAGGCGCTACGCTCGGCTGTGCTTTTGGTGAGATCACCGGTTTTGCCCCCTCTCTATGTGCAGCCTGCGCTATGACTGCTATGTTTGCAGGTGTGACCAACTGCCCGATCACTTCTTTAGTGATCGCACTGGAACTGTTTGGGTATGAAGGAATGGAATATTTTTCTATTGCCATTGCTGTTTCTTTTGCTTTATCCGGCTATTATGGACTATATGCCAGCCAGAAATTCGTATATTCCAAAACAAAAACAGAATTTATCAACCGCAGGTCTAATAAATAATCGATCCTTAGCAGTCCGGTTGAATAGAAAACAGGAGATGATAAACGTGAAAAAACGAAATTATATAATTTTTGTAAGCCTTACAGCAGGTCTTGTTCTTACCCAGCTTTCCGGTTGTTCTTCTTCCAAAGTGAAAGAGACCTCAGCCCAGGAAACCACAGTCGCCCCAACAGAAGCCGAAACAGCATCTATCCCGAATCCAATAGAAGAGGTGGGGAATGAGCAGGATTTTGAAGCTATGGGTGTCCATATGGTCGCTCCGGCAGACGGGGAAAATAAGCAGTTTTTTATTATAAACGGCGAGATGGCTGAGATTTCTTTTAGTGAAAATGGAGTTTCTTATTGTTACCGTGCTTCCAACACTGCTGAAGATTTTGCCGGTATTTTTGAGCGCTTCAAAGATGATATTCTGGTTGTAAGCTGGAAATCCGGGGATGCAGCAGGTGAAGCCCAGGTAAAAACTACAGAAAGCGGCGGAAGACTGGCATCCTGGTCCTGGGGCAGCACAGGTTATACTTTGTATACTGCATCTGATATTTCCGATGAGGACTGCACAAATATCGTGACCAATTTAATGGAATTAAGTTATCACGAATAATGGGGCTAAATCACACCTGTAGGAGATTATTTTATGCTTCAGTTAAAGGATTTTATGCCTGTGAATTTCTTAAAAAAAGAAAAATACACAGGCAGTTGCAAAGGCATGCGTTTTCGCATGGAAAAATTTGAAAAAGAAGGAGCGGACGCCCCCATTCTCCGGGTCAGCGTATGGCCGGAGCCTTATAGTTTTGACTGCACACCAGAGGAAGAAAAAGAATTTTTAGAATGTTCTTTTGATGCAGATGGCATTGCAAAGGGAGTAGACTGGATCAATGAACGGTATGAGTCAGAGCTTCCACGATGGAAAAAGGTCAGCCGTCTGTAAAAATGCCAAAGTACAGGAAAAGTTTTTTGAAAATTCCTGCTTTATTAACAAAATTTCAATTTTCTGTTGACATTCTATTTTTTTGCCCATATAATGAGCCACATAGAAAGCGCCGGTGCTTAATCCCCGGTGCTTTTTGCGCATTAAAATTAGTTTTTACGTAAGAACAGTTTTGCACAAAGAGGTGCATTGCCAAAGCCAGGTACCGGCGGGCAATGCGCCTTTTTGCATTAATATGTTCTATCGGAGTCCCACAAGATCAGACACAGAAAGATTCCGGAAGAACATGTATGTATGAGGAGGCAATATTATGGAATTTTCAGCAGTTAACACAATATGGGTCCTTGTAGGCGCAGCTCTGGTATTTTTCATGCAGGCTGGTTTTGCCATGGTTGAGACTGGATTTACAAGGGCGAAAAATGCAGGCAACATCATTATGAAGAACCTTATGGACTTTGCCATTGGACCCCCCCTTTACTGGATCACCGGTTTTGGTATCATGTTTGCAGGCAGCGGTGCCCTGATCGGTGGCTTCGATCCTTTTGTAAGAGGTGACTACAGTGCCATCCTTCCTGCAGGCGTTCCCCTTCCTGCATATCTGATCTTCCAGACTGTATTCTGTGCCACAGCAGCAACCATTGTTTCCGGTGCTATGGCAGAGCGTGCAAAATTCATTTCTTACTGTATTTACAGTGCAGTGATCAGTGCAGTTGTTTATCCTATCTCCGGTCACTGGATCTGGGGAGGTGGCTGGCTGGCCCAGTTAGGCTTCCATGATTTTGCAGGTTCTACCGCTGTTCATATGTGTGGTGGTGTTGCAGCTTTTATTGGTGCAAAGATCCTGGGACCGAGGATCGGAAAATACGATAAAAACGGAAAGCCAAAAGCAATCCTTGGACATAGCTTGACTCTTGGCGCTTTAGGCGTATTTATCCTCTGGTTCTGCAGCTGCTGCTTCCACAAATACAGCCGGTGCCAAGCTTACTAAAGTGGTCATGATCTTTAACCAGAGCCGTTTTGTAGCTTTAAAAGAAGCCCTGACAGAGCTTGGAGTAACCGGTATGACTATAACACAGGTCATGGGCTGTGGAACCCAGAAAGGACATACCAATTATTACAGAGGTATTAAAGTAGAAGAAGCTGCCCTTCTTCCAAAGATCAAATTAGAGGTTGTAGTAAGTAAAGTACCTGTAGAAGATGTGATCTCTCTTGCAAAAAAAGTACTTTATACCGGTCACATCGGCGACGGAAAGATCTTTGTCTATGATGTAGAAAATGTGGTAAAGGTGCGTACCGGAGAAGAGGGATATGATGCTCTTCAGGGTGATTGAAAACCCCTTATAAAGTACATTTCACTTGAATTTCCTCCTGTTTCATGTATAATGGTTCACAGAAAGCTTTTCTTAAGGCGAAAGCAGAAAGCTTTTTAACCAGCATGTTTCAGGAGGAGTTTTTATGCTATTAAATGCAGTACGGGGTTTCTGCATGGCACTGGCTGACAGTGTTCCAGGTGTTTCAGGCGGAACCATTGCTTTTTTACTTGGTTTTTATGATGAATTTATTAATTCTTTAAACGATATGATCGGAAAGGACAATACAAAGCGCAAAGCAGCCCTTATTTTTCTTATTAAACTGGGAATTGGATGGGTCATCGGCTTTGGTGCTTCTGTTATGGTCCTTTCTTCTCTGTTTCAGGCACACATCTATGAGATCAGTTCTGTATTCCTGGGTCTTACTTTGTTTGCCATTCCCCTGGTAGTAAAAGAAGAGTGGGACAGTATACATGGAAAAGCTGGCTGCCTTATTTTTACTCTGGCCGGCACAGTTCTGGTATTTTGTATTTCTTATTTTAATACTTCAAATAGAGACGGGATCTCTGTAAATTTTGAGCATCTGACTGTAGGCCTTGGGCTTTACCTGTTTTTTGCAGCCATGGTTGCCATTACCGCCATGGTGCTTCCGGGAATTTCCGGTTCTACCCTGCTTTTGATCTTTGGCCTTTACGTACCGGTAATCAATGCGATCCATGAATTTATGCATTTAAACTTTTCCTATTTTCCGGTTCTTGTGATCTTTGGTCTGGGAGTGCTTACAGGCATCATTGCCATTATCAGGATCATTAAGAACTGTCTGGCTAATTACCGTTCCCAGACTATTTATATGATTTTAGGACTGATGATCGGTTCTTTATATGCCATTATCCAGGGGCCTACAACTTTAGATGTACCGCAGCCTCCTATGAACATTTCCACCTTCCATATTGGGTTCTTTATCCTGGGTGCTGTGATATTAGGGGCTTTGGAGTTTTTGAAAACACACCTTGAAAAACAGGATGGAGGAAGAAAATGATGTTAAAACAGCTGAAACGAATGGGCTTACTGGTGCTTACCTGCGCTGTCAGCCTCTTTACTATATCCTTATGTGCTTTTGCAAAGCCGGACTGGCCTCTTGATACAGGCTGCCAGTCAGAAGCCGGGATTGTTATGGATATGGACTCCGGAGCCGTTTTATTTGCCCAGAATATCCATGTGCAGAAATACCCCGCCAGCATTACAAAGCTGCTTACAGCTCTGGTAGTAGTGGAAAATGCCTCCATGGATGACCAGGTAACATTCTCCCATGATGCTGTTTATAATGTAGAGGATGGAAGTGGAAATAAGCTGCAGTTAGAAGAGGGGGATGTCCTTTCTGTAAAAGACTGCCTGTATGTTATGCTCCTTCAGTCCTCTAACCAGGCTGCCAATGCACTGGCAGAGCATGTGGCAGGCAGCAGAGAAGCTTTTGCCGGCATGATGAATGAAACTGCGGCTTCTTTAGGATGCCGCGAAAGCCATTTCGTAAATCCATCTGGTTTAAATGATCCTGAGCAGCTTACTTCTGCTTACGACATGGCCCAGATCGGGTCAGCTGTTTTTAATAATCCTGCTTTATTAGAGATCTGTTCATCTACTAGTGCCACACTGCCGCCTACCATCAACAATCCAAACGGCAGGACCTATTCTATGGAGCATAAACTGGTAGTAACAGATAATTCTGAGGATGAAAATTACTATCCAAGTGCTGTTGCGGGAAAGACAGGTTATACCTCCCTTGCCGGACAGACCTTAGTTACTTATGCCAAACAGGATGACCGCCGCCAGGTAGCTGTTACTTTAAAGAGTACCCAGAGAACCCATTATTCAGATACAAAAACCATCCTGGATTTCGGTTTTGCCCGTTTTAAAAATGTTTCTGTAGCAGAAAATGAAACTGCCTATGTAACAGGAGATGATCCTGTGACCATTGGTGATACGGCCTATAAGCCATCTGACCTGTATTTAGATGAGAAAGCAGTGATCACTCTGCCAAATGATGCCCAGTTTTCCGATGCAGACCAGTATCTTCAGACAGAGATACCTGCAAGCCATCCTGAGGGAGCTGTAGGACGTCTTATCTATACATACAATGACCGCCAGATCGGTGTTGCCTGGCTCTACAGCACAAATGCAGTTTCAGCCGCTGCTTCTGATGAAAGCAGCGAAAGTACAGAAAATACTGATCCTGCCGAAACAAATACTACAGATGATAATAAAAACGGTACGCCATCTGACGTGAAAGATGCAAAGAAAGATAAAAAACCTTTGAAACTGACAAAGGGTGCCTGGATCACAGTTGGAATAGTTGCAGCAGTTCTTCTGGTGGTATTGCTCATTTCCTGGATCATGATCCAGAGAAAGAAAGAAGAAGAGCGCATGCGCATCCTTCGCGAGAAGCGCCGCAAGAGACTGGCTGATATGGGATGCAGTGAAGAAGAATTTGAACGCCTTGTAAATGAGCGTAAAAATGCTTTAAAAGAACGTCCTCTGCCAGAACCGGATGAGGAAGAAATAGAAGAATCTGAAAATGATGTCATTGAACCTTATCTGGATGAAGAGGACGAGCCAGATAAAACGTCTGAGGAAATGGATGAGATCCAGAATGACTCTTTTGAAGAAGATAACGATCCCAAGGAGGACAAGTAATGGGATATTTTCCCTTCTATATGGATATTGAAGGAAAACTGTGTGTCATTGCAGGAGGAGGAAAGGTTGCATACCGCAAGGTATGTGACCTGCTTCCTTTTGGTGTGTGTATCAGAGTTATTGCACTGGATTTTAACGCTGAGCTGGAAGCCTTATGCAAGGATACTTTCCGCACTCAGGGCCGTCTGCAGCTTAACAGACGGCTTTTTTCCATAGAGGATATAAAGGAGGCCGACTTTGTAATCGCTGCTTTATCAGACGAAGCTTTAAACAACCAGATCTCTGCTTACTGCCGTGAAAACAAAATACCTGTCAATGTAGTAGATGTAAAGGACAGATGCAGTTTCATCTTCCCGTCTATGATAAAAAAAGGACCGGTAACTGTTGCTATTTCCAGTGGAGGCGCAAGCCCCGTTCTTACCAGACTTTTAAAAGACCGTATGAAACAGGTGCTGCCGGAGCAGACAGAAAGTATTGCAGAACAGCTGGGAAACCTGAGAAAAGAGATTTTTTCCCTTTTTCCGGATCTTTCCACAAAGAGAGCCGCTGTTTTTACAGAACTGGCAGAACTGGCACTGGATCAGGAGAAAACTTTAAAGGAAGATCAGATCCGGCAGATTATCCTGAAATATAGAAACCAGGAATGATAAAAACCAGATTTTTTTGAAAGCAACAAAATAAATTTTAACGAGGAACAATATGACAGACTATACATTACGGATCGGAAGCCGAAAAAGTGAACTCGCACTGAAACAGACCTATATCATAGAACGTCTTTTAAAAGAGGCATACCCGGATCTGAAAACTAAGATCATTACTTCCGACACACTGGGAGATAAAAACCTTACAAGCCCCTTGCAGTCCTTTGGCGGAAAGGGTGTTTTCGTATCAGAATTAGAAGAAGCCCTTTTAAGTGGACAGATCGACCTGGCAGTCCACAGTGCCAAGGACATGCCTGCAAAGCTGGATAATGGTCTTTGCATTGCAGCGGTATCCACACGGGAATATCCGGGAGATGTATTACTGACCAGAAAAGACACAAAACTAGATCATTTAAAGGGAAATTCTTTCGTTGTAGGAACTTCCAGTCCAAGAAGACAATGTTTCTTCAAGGAATATTGGGAGTATTTATGGAAAATAAACGGGTCTGGCCCGGCTCCGGAACTGACTTTTGAAACTTTGCGTGGAAATGTGCATACCCGATTAAAGAAATTGAAAGATGGTCTTTATGACGGTATTATCCTGGCACAGGCGGGACTTGCAAGACTGGGGATAACAGAAAGTGATGACCTGTGTTTTTATCCCTTAGATCCTGAGCATTTTATTCCCGCCGGTGGACAGGGGATCCTGGTTGTGGAAGCTAAAGAAGGAAGTCCTGCTGCCAAACTTTGTGAGAAAATAGATGTCCCTAATGCCCATATCTGTCTGGATGCAGAGCGTGGGGTACTGGCCTCCTTAAATGCAGGCTGCCACGAACCTATTGGCGTATACGCCCGGATAGAAGAAAATAAACTCATTCTTCAGGCTGCAGGGGCTGTTTCTGACCCATCTGGTGATGGAGTAAAACATATCTGCATCACAGGCTCTTGTGAGAAAAATGAGCTTTGGCGTATGATAAAAGAAATCAGGAAAGGACTGGGAAGAGAATGAAAAAAGGCTTTGTTTATCTCGTTGGCGCAGGTCCCGGAGATCCCCGGCTGATCACCTTAAAAGGCAAACAGATCCTGGAAGACTGCGATGCAGTGGTTTATGATCATCTGGCATCTACTGCCTTCCTTTCCTGGGTTCCATCCCACTGCCGTATCCTGTATGTAGGCAAGCAGGCCGGTCATCATTTCATGAAACAGGAGCAGATCAATGAGCTGCTTATTAAGCTGGCCTCAGAAGGCTTAAAAGTGGTCCGTTTAAAAGGCGGTGATTCCTTTGTATTTGGCCGCGGTTCAGAAGAAATCCTGGCATTAAGGGAACATGGGATCAGCTGTGAGGTGGTTCCCGGTATCACTTCCTGTGTTGCAGTGCCGGAACTGGCGGGGATTCCTGTAACTCACAGAAATGTAAGCCGCAGCTTTCATGTGATCACCGGTCACACCTTAAAAGGCGCCCAGTCAGAAAAAGAACTGGCTTCCTACGGAGCCTGTGAAGGAACCCTGGTATTTCTTATGGGACTTAACAACCTGAATACCATTTCAGCAGGCCTGATAAAAGGCGGAAAACCAGCAGATACACCGACAGCAGTGATCGAAGACGGTTCCCTTAACAGTCAGCGGATAATAAGGGGCACACTTAAAACCATTTATGAACAGACGGTAAAAGCAGAGATCAAAACACCAGCCATCATTGTAGTCGGGGAAACAGCTGCTTTTGATCTTTTACCAGATAAAACACAGGATCAGGCAATAAAAACAGATACGAAACCCTTAACAGGACTTACAATTGGAATAACCGGTACTGCCTCCTTTACTAACCGGTTGGAAACTGCCTTAAAAGCCCAGGGAGCAAAAACCATCCCTGTTATGGAAATGGAGGTCATTGCAGAGAAAACCTTAAAGGAGACCTCACTTACCTGCCTTTTAAAAGAAAAACCCGGCTTTACCTGGCTGGTTTTTACCAGTGTAAACGGAGTAGAACTTTTTTTTGATACATTTTTAAACAAAGAACAGGGGGATCTGCGTCTTTTAGGAAAACTGCGTTTCGCAGTGATCGGAAAAGCAACCAGACAGGCTTTACAGGCCCATGGTTTTTATGCGGATCTGATGCCGGAAAAATATTGCAGTGAAAGCCTGGCAAAAGAGCTTATAAAAGTTTTAACTCCTTCTGACCGCGTCCTCCTGGCTCGTTCCAGAAACGGCAGTATAAAATTGAGCAAAGAATTAGAAAAACAAGCTATTTTTTATAAAGATCTGGCGTTGTATCATGTAAAAGGGAAACCTCTTGCAGATGATATGCTTCTTTCACAATGCACCCATCTGGTCTTTGGCAGCGCATCTGGTGTAAAAAGCTTTTTAAAGAAATTTACAATCCCGGAAAACACAGCTGTATTAGCCATCGGGCCGGTGACCAGTGACGCATTAAAAGAAGCAGGGATAACGTCGGATATGGAAGCTGGATCTTTTGATATCCCGGGCATTATAAAGAGGCTTACCCAGGAAAAAACTCAGTAAAAGAGTACATCAAAAACGAAGGAGGCATTTTTATTATGGCATTTTTAAGTGATTTAAAGGGATTTTACGGAACAGGTGAAAAGAACAGGGCAGGACAGTCATTAGAGGAATTTCTGGAGCATTATAAGCCGGCCAAATATGAAAGTCTGTGCAATACAGCAGATATCGTAGTAGTCAGGTGTGAAGAAAAACTGACTCACTGGGGACAGCCGTTAAAAGTCCTTATGGTAAAGCGCAGCAATCATCCAAGCATCGGTTTCTGGGCAACACCGGGTGGTTTCGTAGAACTGAAAGAAGACATCAGCGAAGGGGCTGCCAGAGAACTGGAAGAAGAGACCTGTGTAAAGGGACTGCCTTTACGCCAGATGCGTACCTGGGGTGAGTGGCAGCGCGATCCAAGATGGCGTATCATCACCACCTCTTATCTTGCTTTAGTAGAAGGAGATTTAAAGGTACAGGCTGCAGACGATGCAAAAGATGCCCAGTGGCTGGATATTAATCTAAAGCTTTTAAGTACAGAAGAAAAAGAAGATCATTCTTCTTCTGAGATCTGGGAACTGTCACTGACCAATAAGGAGCAGGACATTGCTGTTTCTGCAAAAGTAGAGATCACACACTCTGGTCATCCGCTGATCAAGGAAGAATCCTATCATTTATTAGAATCAAATGGTATCGCCGTAGACCACGGCTGCATTATCACCAACGCGCTCCTTTACCTTAAGGGCCAGCTGGAAGGGAAGTAAAACAGATTGAGAACAAATTTGATGCAGGAAATACCGGAACGCTTCTGGAGCTTATTCCGCTCTGTGAACCGTTCCACCTATATAGAAGCTCTTTTAAAGATAAATGAAGAATATGAATACAGCAATTACTTTTTAAGTCGTGAAATGTGCATCCAGCTTTTAAGCAGCTATTTTGCCCAAAAACGGTGCGTGATCTGGCAGGACGAGCTGGAAGAGGAAGAAGATCAGTTAGAACCGCCTGCTACCCGTGTTTTAAACTGGCTGTTAAAGACCGGCTGGCTGCGGAAAGTAGATGATTATTCTGCCATGACCGTAAACATTGTCATACCGGACTATGCAGCGGTGATGATAGAGGCATTTTCCCGCCTTTCCAGTGAGCAGGCAGATGAAACCAATATTTATATTCAAAACGTATATGCCATTTTATTCTCTTTAAAAAACGACAGCCGCGCTGGTATTGGACTTTTAGATACTGCCATTGTAAATACGAGGAAATTAAACAAATCTCTTCAGGATCTGCTTCACAACATGGACACCTTTTTTGGAAACCTGCTGGCACAGAAAGACTATGCCCAGCTGTTAAAAGACCATTTAGAAGGTTATGTCCAGGAGATTGTCAATAAAAAGTATCATATTTTAAAGACATCGGACAACTTTTATCTTTATAAGACGGACATAAAAGCCTGCATCCGCTCCATGAGGGAAGATGGAAACTGGCTTGCCCGAGCAGGCGAGACTACGCCCTCAGAGGTGATCTTTGAAAAGCTGGATCAGTTAGAGCGTGGCTTTGACGATATTGAACACCGCATTACCAATATTGACAGGGAACATTCCCGCTATGTAAAGGCAACGGTTACAAGGCTTGGATATCTTCTAAATCAGGAAGATGACATGAAAGGCCTTGTGATCCAGCTTTTAAATAAGCTCAGCGCAAACCGTGGAAACGAGGCCATGATACAGGCAGTAGGAAACCGGATGAACCTTTCCCAGACCAGTCTGTTATCAGAAGAAGCTCTTTACAAGCGGCGCCGTCCAAGAACGGATTTTGCAAAGCAGCTGCCAGATGAAAAGGCACTGCCAGAGCTTTCTGAAGAAGAGATATTAAATTATAATAAAGTAAAGAACCGCTACAGCCGCAAGGAGATCGAGGACTTTATCCAGGGCCACATGAAAGAAGGCTCCATGGAAGTAGACGAGACCACTGTAGGCAGCGATGAAGATTTTGAAAAACTGATACTGGCTTATGATTATTCCACACGTACCAAAAGCCGTTATCTGGCAATGGAAGAAGAGGAAGATCCTGTAAAAAACGGCCCTTATACCTATCCAAAGCTTCAGTTTGTAAGGAGGAACACCCATGAATGATATTATAGATGATCTGAATAATGGACCAGAAACAGACTGGAGCATTCCCTATTATGACAACATGACTGAAGAACAGCAAAAGGAGATCACAGACTCGATCCGACTGCTCCTTCGTCAGACCTTTGTCCTGGAACGGAAATACGATAAGAAAACAGAGCGTCTGCAGTATACTTCCTCTTACCGTATCATTACCAGGCATTTTCCATTTATCCGCCATTATCTGGCAGTATCCGGCATTGAACTGATGGAGAACAGCCACATGGGCATTTTCTATGTCCAGGGAGAAGACCTGTTGGGAGAAAAGCTTTCAAAACTGGCTACCCTTTATCTGTTAGCGTTAAAGCTGATCTATGACGAACAGATGGAAAATGTTTCTACCAGCGTAAATGTATATACCTCTTTAGGGGAAATACAGGAAAAGCTGGGAAATTACCGCTTATTTAAACGCCAGCCTGCGCCTACGGATATCCGAAGGACACTGGCATTACTTAGAAAATACCAGATCATCGAGCCTTTAGAGCTTTTAGATGACTTAAACAGCAAAAGCCCTTTTATCATCTATCCCTGCATCAATGTAGTACTGTTAGGAGATGATGTGCGGGCCTTATTAGAAGATTTTGTTGATGACAGTGAAGGAGGAATGGATGATGGAAGTGATGAATAATACTCCTTTTCTGGCATTTACAAGGATCGCCTTAAACAACTGGCACTATATTTCCAGGAAAGTCCTTTCTTTAAACAGGGAAATCAACTTTTTTACCGGCCATTCCGGAAGCGGAAAATCCACTGTGATCGACGCTATGCAGCTGGTACTGTATGCCAATACAGACGGCCGGGGATTCTTTAACAAAGCCGCAGCTGATGACTCAGACCGAAGCCTGATCGAATACCTGCGTGGTATGGTAAATATTGGTGAAAACAACGAATTTTCTTATTTGAGGAACCAGAACTTCAGTTCTACTATTGTTCTGGAGATGCAGCTGACAGGTACAGAAAATTTTCAGTGCATCGGCATTGTATTTGATGTAAATACCGCTTCTAACGAAGTTTCAAGACGTTTCTTCTGGCACAAGGGATCTTTATGGGAAAATGAATACCGCACAGCTTCAAGACCTATGTCTATCAGCGAGGTGGAGCAGTATTTAAGAGAGAACTACAGCAAAGAAGATTATTTTTCCACTTCCCACAATGAACGGTTCCGCCGGATCCTTTATGACAGCTATTTAGGCGGTCTTGACAGCGAGAAATTTCCTCTGCTGTTTAAACGGGCTATCCCATTCAGGATGAACATCCGCTTAGAGGACTTTGTAAAGGAATATATCTGCACCGAGCAGAATATCCATATTGAGGATATGCAGGAAAGCGTCATGCAGTATGGACGGATGCAGAAAAAGATTGAGGACACCTGTGAAGAGATCCGCCAGTTAAAGGCCATGAAAGAAGCTTTTAATGAATATGATCTGTTAAGAGAAAAGCAGGAAAAATACAGCTGGTTTGTGAAGAAATTAGACCTTTTAGATACCCGGGCAAAGATCCGCATGTTTTCTGATAAGATAGATCAGGGCAAAGAAGATCTGGATCGTCTGGGAGAGGCAAAAAGATCGGTAGAACGGCAGATCGCTGATCTTACAAAGGACAGTGACGAACTTTTAAAGAGGATCGCATCTACCGGATATGAAGAATTAAAGGAGCAGCTTTCTTCTTTAAATGCTCTCTGCGAGCAGTTAGGCCACAGCGAAGCCAAATGGCAGAAGACCTTAAATGCTTTGAAGAAATGGGAAGAAGAAGAGATCGTTTCCAACCAGACCTTATGGGATATTGAGGAATTTGAAAACAGGAGCATTGATAAGGCTGCGTTAAGACGTTTAAAAGCATCGCTTTCCTCTATGGAAGCGGATACAGAAAAGCTGCGCCAGGAAACAGTCAGCCAGATCAATGAACTGAAAAAGGCAGAGAAGCTTAAAAAACTGGAATTAGAGCAGTTAAAAGCAGGAAATAAGGCCTATCCTGGTTATTTGGAGGAAGCCAGAGGCTTTTTACAGCGCCGCTTACTGGAAGAAACTGGAAAAAGCGTGGATGTGTATATCCTGGCAGACCTGTTGGACATCCGGGACGATCAGTGGCGCAATGCAGTGGAAGGCTACCTGGGCGGAAATAAATTAAATCTGGTAGTGGCCCCAAAATATGCTAAAATAGCCTTAGGCATTTACAGGGAACTGGATAAGAAGAAATTCTGGAATATAGCGGTCCTGGATACAGAAAGGGCTTCTGAATACAGCAATGAGGCGCTAAAGGACTCTCTGGCAGAGGAAGTTTCTGTCCGTGAAGCTTATTTAAAACCATATATCAGCCTGCTTCTTGGAAAGGTGATAAAATGTACTTCCATAGAGGAACTGCAGAAAAATGCCATTGGCATTACCCCGGACTGTCTTCTTTACCATACTTTCCGGCTCCAGTATATCAATCCGGAAAATTACACCCGTCTTGCCTATATTGGTAAGGACAGTATGCGAAAGAGAGTAAAGCTTCTGGATAAGGAGCTGGAAGAAACTGCAAAAAAACGGGCTCCGTTAGAGGAAACCTTAGCCGACTGCAAACGTATTTTATCCCTTGAGACTTTAAAAGAGGAAACTGATGAATATTTCCAGTGGCTTTCTGATATGGATGCCAGACAGGAAAAGTTAAAAGAAAAGGAAAAACTTTCAGAACGCATGGAAACTCTGCGCCAAAAGGATGTAAAACAGTTAGAAGCTGACAGAAAAGCTGTTTTAGAGCTGACAGACGGTAAAAAGCGGGAGCGGGATGCCATCCAGGAACAAACACTAAATAAGAAAAATGAACTGGAGCGTTTTTCCCAGACCATTATAAAGCTGGAAACAGAAGCAGCAGGACAAGGAAGAGATGTTCCTGAAAACGAGGAACATGAGCGGGAATTAAATGCTTATCTGGCGGACAAGGATCATCCACGTTTTGACCAGGAAAAAGAGGCTTACCAGTCCAAATGTCAGATCTTAGAGCAAAAAAGCACTCAGGCCAAAGAGCATTTAATGGGACTGCGCAGCGAATACATCCGCCTTTACCCAGGAAGAAATGTGCCTGTAAGCAGCAGTGACAATGCCGCTTATGATAAGATATTAGACCGTCTTGCCTGCGATGACCTGGAAATTTACAGAGAGCAGGCCGGAAAACAGGCAAAAGCAGCGGTAGAGCATTTTAAGGATGACTTTATGTATAAGGTACGAAGTGCTATTAAAGATGCCATGCTGCGCAAGGATGAATTAAACCGTATCATCAGCCGCCTGGACTTTGGTAAAGACAAGTATCAGTTCGTCATCAGCAAGTGTAAAGGGACAGACGGAAGATTTTATGACATGTTCATGGATGAATCCTTAGAGATTGATCCAGGCAGTCTTAGCGGCGGCATGGATAATCAGCTGAACCTGTTTTCCATAGAACATGAAAACCGGTATGGGGATCTTATAAACGAGCTGATCTCTATTTTCATCCCGCCGGAAAACGCTACAGCAGCCCAGCTAGAAGAAGCCCGAAGAAACATGGAAAAATACGCAGACTACCGCACCTATCTTTCCTTTGATATGCAGCAGCTGATCAAAAATGATGATGAGGTGATCCGTATTGGTTTAAGCCGTATGATCCGCAAAAACTCCGGTGGTGAAGGCCAGAATCCTCTGTACGTGGCCCTTCTTGCAAGCTTTGCACAGGCTTACCATATTGGTCATTCACCGGCAGTACGGCAGAGGCCATCCATCCGTTTAGTTATCCTGGATGAGGCATTTTCCAAAATGGATGCGGAAAAAGTAGCAAGCTGCATTGAACTTATAAGAGGACTTGGCTTCCAGGCCATTATCAGCGCTACCAATGACAAGATCCAGAATTATGTGGAAAACGTAGACAAAACCTTTGTATTTGCAAATCCAAGTAAAAAATCCATTTCTATTCAGGCCTTTGAAAAGGACAGAATGAAGGACCTGGCTGCAGAAGTGGATAATGAGGCTTAGATGTATAGAAATGTTACAGATGCATAAAGCTAAGAAAAGGAGAAGACACTTATGACACAGTGGAAGATCCAGCCAGAAGACTGGAAAGAAGACTACAAAGAATTTGACGAAGCAACAGAAAAGTTTTACAGGGGGGAAATGGATGCAAAAACCTATAAGGGCATTTCTGGCGGCTTCGGAAGCTATGCCCAAAGAGGCGGAAATGCCAGTATGCTCCGTCTGCGTATGTCCGGCGGTGTTATGGATCTGAAGAAGCTTAAATTCATTGCTGACGCTATTGAGACATACCACATTAAAAGAGTCCATCTAACCACCTGCCAGACTTTACAGCTTCACGACCTGGATGAAGAGACTGTAAAGATTCTTGCAGTAGAAGCCCTGAAATGCGGCATCGTTACCAGAGGTGGTGGTGGAGACTTTCCAAGGAATGTAACAGTTTCTCCCTTATCCGGAATTGAAAACGGAGAATATTTTAATGTACTTCCATGGGCACTGGCTGCTGCAGACTACCTGATGACTTATATTAAAGGACCGAAGCTTCCAAGAAAGTTAAAAGTTGGTTTTTCCAATACACCTGCAAACCTGACCCATGCAACCTTCCGTGATCTGGGCTTTGCAGCAAGAGAAGACGGGACTTTTGATGTTTACAGTGCAGGTGGTCTGGGAAATAACCCTGCTTTTGGCGTAAAAGTAGCTGAAAAAGTTGAAAAGCACCAGATTCTTTACTACATTGAAGCTATGCATCAGATGTTTTTAACTTATGGTAATTATGAAAACCGTGCAAAGGCAAGAAGCCGGTATATGCAGCAGACCTTAGGAGGTGCTGAACAATATAAAGCAGCATTTTTGGAGAAATTAAAAGAAGTAAAAGCGCAAGGGAAAGATCTGACCCTACAGCTTTCTGAGGATGAAATGGAATGTGGCACTGCTGCAGGCTTAAGCACCTTCAGCCACGATACTGAGCAGGAAAATAACGGCCCGACTGCTGTATTTACTGCACCTGGAAGAAATCGCGTATATGCCCAGAAACAGCCTGGGCTCTATAGTGTGCTCTGTCATCCGGTAGGCGGAACACCGGATCCTGTTTTATTTGTAAACCTGTACAAAGTAATCTGTGATATTCCAGGTGCACAGCTTCGCCTTTGTCCAGATGAATCATTCTATGTAATTAACTGCCGCGAAGAGGATTTAGGACCTGTTCTGCACGCAACAAAGGGTGGGGCTAAAACTGTTTTTGAAGAATCTGTAGCCTGCATTGGGGCCCATGTATGCCAGCAGGGCATACGTGATTCCCAGGGACTTTTACAGAAACTAGTGGAAATGGAACGAAAAGAACAGTTTGCTGACGGAATTCTGCCAAAGATCCATATTTCCGGCTGCCCATCTTCCTGCGGTACCCATCAGATTGGCGTGATCGGTTTCAGAGGCGGTGCCAAAACTGTAGATAACGTGCTTAAACCAGCATTTAATCTTTATATCAACGGCAGTGATGTCCAGGGCCAGGAACGTATGGGAAAAGAAATTGGAACTATGTTAGAAGAACAGATCCCTGACTTTTTATGTACATTGGGACATACAGTAAGTAACAGTGGCACAGATTTTAAAACCTGGTTTGCAAAGAATCCGGAAGGTATTGAATCCATTGCAGTATCTTTCCTTGTATAAAACGCTTTTCATTTTAACCGGGCTGGTGTATAATCTTCATATCATGCCCGATTTTAGGAGGAAACAATGGGATTATTTTCAAATAAAAAAGCTCAGGCAGATGGATTTTCATTTGCTGTAGATGAAGTTTATGCATTAAAAGAAGGAAAAAGCGTAGTTGTTACCGGCAAGATGACAAGTGGAAAAGTAACTCCGGGAACGGCTGCTATCTGTTTAGACGAAGAAGGAAAGCCGGCTTTCCACTGCACCATCGAAGGGATCGAGCAGGGAACCAAGTTAATGAAGATAGCTTCTGCTGATATGAAGGGAACTTATGGACCACATTATGGCTTTAAATTAAGGGGCGCTGTAAAAGAAGATGTTCCCAAAGGCGCAGTTTTAGTTCCTGTTACTGATGAACTGTTAGAAACAGTAAGCGAAACTGAAGAACCGGCGTTTACAGCTGTTCCTGCTCCAAAGATCATTGATTTTGCAAAGTTCTCCGGTCTTACCATGGATGATTTTACCGGTGTGCCAGAAGCAAATGAAGCTGATCTGGAAGCAGTTAAAAAAGCAGGAGAACGGGATGAAAACCTGGCAGCCCTTCTACCAAAGAAGAGGGAAGATGAACTTTCTATCCTGGTTGCAGGAGAAGGAAGTCTTTCCGAAGCTTTACTGGTGCCTATGTCTGTAAAAGAATGCATTTTCATGATGTGCCGCTTACAGCAGATGAATGAACAGGCAGAAATGCCAGACTACAACGAAAAAGGACAGCTGATCTACGATGCTATTGTTGAAAAGTTAAAAATGGCACCTTCCCTGTATGTGCTTTTAGATAAAGCTACCGGTCTTCCTTATATTATTGAGGGGACCATTGATGTTTACTCTGAAGAGATCCTGGCAAAACATGCCCTGCATTTTTATGAGAACCAGTACCATAAATCTTTAGTATTAAAAGAAATTCCAAAGAAGAGTACCGGGCTTCCAGGACGGATCAGCCTGTTTGCATGGCTGTACTATCTGGGAATGGATAACATTCTTGTTAATAACGGATCCTACCAGTTGTTAATGAAACGCTCTGACTTCTTAGAAGATATTACTGAAGAAAAAGGAGCAGAGCTTCCGGTTCCTGTATTCAACCCGGCTCTGCGCTTTGAAATGGCAGATCTTATGGGTGAAGTAAGATGGCCTGTAACTTACCCTGAAAGAGAAGAAAAACTGGCAGCAAAGAAAAATGCTGTATTAAATGAACTGGTTAAGAGTAAATTACTGGTTCCTGTTAAATACAATGGTGACTTAAATGTAGGGCAGAACAGTTTAAGTGCAGAACAGGGACAGGGCCTGATCCTTCCGCGGATCACCAATAAGCAGAAGCAGTCCTTCCTTCCACTGTTTACAGACTGGATGGAATTTGAGAAAGCTTATAAGCGCAACGACTGGGGCTGTGTTGTCTTTACCATGGCAGATGCCATCCGGGCAACCGGCGGTGACAACATCGTTATCAATCCTCTCACTGAAAATCTGACTCTTGACAGAGAGGATATGAAGGCGGTCATTGAAATTTATAAAAATCTTAAAAACGTCAAGTAAAAATACTTGACATTGCTTTCCACATCGTGTATGATAGCACAGGTGGTTGAAATGGAAAAAATCGTTGAACAGGGTCTGTTGTTTGATTTCTATGGAGAACTGCTGACGGAACACCAGCGTCGTATTTACGAAGATATGGTGTTAAATGATCTTTCGCCCAGCGAAATCGCAAAGGAGCAGGGGATCAGCCGTCAGAGTGTTCACGATCTTAAGAAACGGTGCGACAAGATACTGGAAGAATATGAAACAAAATTGCAGCTGGTAGCCAAGTTTATGAAGATCCGGGAGATGATCCGGGAATTAGATGATCTTGCTGATACCTGTGCAAAAACCAGAGATATGGCTCTGATCGACCAGATCCGGAAACTTTCCGGAGAGATTACAGCCACACTTTAGGAGGTTATGAATGGCTTTTGAAAGCTTATCCGACAAATTGCAGAATATTTTCAAAAACCTACGTGGCAAAGGCCGGCTTTCTGAAGCAGATGTAAAAGCTGCCTTAAAGGAAGTTAAAATGGCGCTTCTGGAAGCAGATGTAAGCTTTAAAGTAGTTAAGCAGTTCATCAGCTCCATTCAGGAAAGAGCTGTAGGGGAAGAGGTATTCGGAAGCCTGACACCAGGACAGACTGTTATTAAGATCGTAACAGAAGAACTGGTAAAGCTGATGGGCTCTGAAACCACAGAAATAGCCTTAAAACCGGGCAATGAGATCACAGTCATTATGATGGCAGGTCTTCAGGGTGCCGGTAAAACCACAACAACAGCCAAGATTGCTGCCAAGTTAAAAGCAAAAGGAAGAAAACCGCTGTTAGTTGCCTGCGATGTATATCGTCCGGCTGCTATTAAACAGTTGCAGATCAACGGCGAGAAAGTTGATGTGCCGGTATTCTCCATGGGCGATAAGATCAGCCCGGTGGATATTGCCAAAGCCGCTGTGGAACATGCTTCCAAGAACAATTTTAATGTAGTGATCCTGGATACAGCCGGCCGTCTTCATGTAGATGAAAACATGATGGAAGAGCTGGAGCAGATCAAGGAAGCAGTCAATGTATATCAGACCATACTGGTAGTTGATGCCATGACTGGTCAGGATGCAGTCAATGTTTCCGGAACCTTTAATGATAAGATCGGTATTGATGGTGTGATCCTTACAAAGCTGGATGGCGATACCCGAGGCGGTGCAGCCCTTTCTATCCGCTCTGTCACCGGAAAACCTATTTTATACATCGGTATGGGAGAAAAGCTCTCTGACCTGGAGCAGTTTTATCCAGACCGTATGGCCTCCAGAATCCTTGGAATGGGTGATATCCAGTCTCTCATTGAGAAAGCAGCAGCCCAGGTAGATGAGGAACAGGCCAAAGAGTTATCCCAGAAGCTGCGCAAGGCAGAGTTTGATTACAATGATTTCTTAAACCAGATGCAGCAGATCAGGAAAATGGGCGGTATGGGAAGTATCCTTTCCATGATGCCTGGTGTGGGAAGCCAGTTAGCTGGTGTAGATATGGATGAAGGCGAACGGTCTATGCACCGTGTAGAATCTATTATCCTTTCCATGACAAAAGAGGAACGGGCTAATCCGGGACTGATAAATCCATCCCGCAAACAGCGTATTGCAAAAGGCGCTGGCGTAGATATTGGCGAAGTAAACCGTCTGGTAAAGCAGTTTGACCAGATGAAAAAAATGATGAAACAGATGCCGGGACTCATGGGCGGCGGCAAGCGCAAAGGCATGAAAGGTCTTGGCGGTTTAGGCGGTCTTATGGGCGGCAAGATGAAGCTTCCATTTTAAGCTTCTGGCAAACTTAGATAGTCAGACAGGTGTTCCTGTATGTCTAACATATAAAAACGAAAACAAATAGAAAAGATTAATTTTACGGAGGTATGTAACAATGGCAGTAAAGATGAGATTAAGAAGAATGGGACAGAAGAAGGCTCCTTTTTATAGAATCGTAGTTTCTGATTCCAGATCCCCAAGAGACGGAAAGTTCATCGAGGAAGTTGGATATTATGATTCCACCAAGGATCCTAGCGTGATCAAGTTTGATGAAGAAGCTACCAAGAAGTGGTTAGCAAATGGCGCTCAGCCAACCGAAACTGTAGGAAAGCTGTTAAAGATCGCTGGTATTCAGTAATCTTTAATCAAATGAGGTGGAGAGATGAAGGAATTAGTCGAAGTGATTGCGAAAGCATTAGTCGATAACCCGGATGCGGTTGTAGTCAATGAATCCCTGAAAGGTGACGACACACTGATCGAACTTACGGTAGCTCCTGCCGATATGGGCAAGGTCATTGGCAAACAAGGCAGGATCGCAAAAGCAATCCGTTCCGTAGTCAAGGCCGCTGCCTCAAAGGAAGACAAGAAAGTAATCGTAGAGATTCAGTAAAAAAGGAGGGACTGCCGCAGAATAGATACAGCTATTTTGCGGCAGCCCTTTTTAGTTAATGTACTCTCGGAATCTTTTTGTACTTGATTTTGCGAGAAGATTTTTTGTCAGTTGTGCCCAAATTTTTGAGGCGTACGCGGTGCGTACGTTGATAAAATTCGGGTGCGACTGGCGAAAAATCGGCCGCAAAGGCAAGTGCATGAAAGACTCCGAGAGTACATGTTATATATTTATATATAGAAAGGATCTTATATTTATGGAAAACATGCTGCGTGTAGGTGTAGTGACATCTACTCATGGTGTAAGAGGCGAAGTAAAGGTTTTTCCTACCACGGACGATGCCAAGCGTTTTAAAAAGTTGAAAACGGTTATTCTGGACACTGGAAAAGGACAGACTGCTTTAGAGATCGAACAGGTAAAATTCTTCAAAAATATGGTCATCTTAAAGTTTAAAGGCTATGATAATATCAATGATGTAGAAACCTGGCGCCAGAAAGACCTTCTTATTACCAGAGAACAGGCCGTTGCCTTAAAACCAGATGAATACTTTATCACAGATCTGATTGGTCTGCAGGTAAATGATGATGAAGGAAATGAAGTAGGCACTATCAAAGATGTACTGGAAACAGGGGCAAATGATGTATATGTAGTAGCTCTTCCAAATGGAAAGGAGCTCCTTCTGCCTGCTATTAAAGACTGTATCCTGAATGTGGATATGGAAAATGGTGAAATGACAGTTCATATCCTGGATGGTTTAATGGATCTGTAAGAAAGGACTTGATGCTATGCCCACCATCACTGTTTTAGACGAGACCACCATTAATAAGATCGCAGCCGGAGAAGTGATCGAACGGCCTGCTTCTGTTGTAAAAGAGCTTCTGGAAAATGCCATTGATGCCCAGGCCACAGCTGTTACCGTAGAAATACGTGATGGTGGCTGCAGTCTGATCCGCATCACTGATAATGGTTGCGGTATCCCCAAAGATCAGGTTGCCACAGCCTTTTTAAGACATGCCACCAGCAAAATACATACAGTAGATGACTTGATGACCATCGGTTCCCTTGGCTTTCGCGGAGAAGCTTTAGCCAGTATTGCCGCAGTTTCACAGGTAGAGCTGATCTCAAAAACAGCCCAGACTCTTACTGGTATCCGTTACCAGATCGAAGGCGGGAGAGAAAAAAGCTTAGAGGAGATCGGTGCTCCTGAAGGGACCACTATCATCGCAAGAAACTTGTTTTTTAATACTCCGGCCAGAAAGAAGTTTTTAAAAACCCCTGTTACAGAAGGGACTCATGTGGCTTCTGTAGTGGAAAAGATCGCATTATCCCACCCGGATATTTCCATCCGTTTTATCCAGAATAACCAGAACAAGCTCTATACTTCCGGTAATAATAATCTGAAGGATCTGATCTACACAGTATTTGGCCGGGAGATCACTGCCAATCTGTTAGAAGTCCATGCACAAGGACCTGGGATCACCATTACCGGCTATATTGGAAAACCGGTGATAGCACGTTCTAACCGCAATTATGAGAACTATTTTGTCAATGGCCGGTTTGTACGCAGCAATATCCTTTCTAAAGCCATAGAAGAGGCTTACAAGCCTTTCATGATGCAGCATAAGTATCCCTTTACCATGCTGCATTTCCAGATCGATCCGCAGACACTGGATGTAAATGTCCATCCAACCAAAATGGAGCTGCGCTTCAGTGATGGTGAATTTATCTATGAGCAGACAGTAAACGCAGTGTCAAATGCCCTGGCACACAAAGAACTGATCCCGGATGTAAACTTAAACGAAAAAGGTGAGCAGGATACAAGGCGTTTTGAGGTGAAAAGAGCCCCAAGACCGGAGCCTTTTGAGACAAAACGAAAAGATGTACTGGAACAGCAGAAGTTTCCTTCAGCGGAAAAATCCGCGGCTGTTTCTGCTGAAGAAAGTTATCGCCAGATCGCGCCGCCGAAACCTTCTTTTGTAAAAGAACCGGATATTTCGGATATGATGCCGGAATGGCTGAAGGAAAGAAAAAAAGCGGAAGAAGAGGACCTGAAAGCTTTTAGAAAGCAGGACAACAATACAATTAATGAGAAAATATCTCAAAGCAATACAAGTTCAGGTAATAGCGCGCAGACTTCTGTTAACAGAAATACACAGCCGGATTTTGCATCAAAGAATATTATGGATAAACCCATTCCTGATATGCCTGCAGCTACGGCTCCCAAACAATTAGATCTCTTTGGGGAAAAGCTGCTGGATCCATCTTCCCGCCTGAAACATAAGTTGATCGGACAGCTCTTTGACACTTACTGGCTGATTGAATATAATGACCACTTATATATTATTGACCAGCATGCAGCCCATGAAAAGGTTCTTTATGAAAAGACGGTAAAAAGCTTAAAAGACCGCGATTACAATTCTCAGATGGTGGAACCGCCTATCATTTTAACTTTAAATCCAAATGAAGAGCTTCTGTTAAATAAATATATGGAATACTTTACCCACATCGGCTTTGAGATCGAACCTTTTGGCGGCCGGGAGTTTGCTGTCCGGGCAGTACCAGCCAATCTGTTTTCCGTTGCAAAAAAGAATCTGCTTTTAGAAATGATCGATGGGTTGTCTGATGAGATGGCTGCACACAGCCCAGACAGTATTTATGAAAAGATCGCATCCATGTCATGTAAGGCGGCTGTGAAAGGCGGTAATCAATTATCAGCTATGGAAGCAAATGAACTGATCGACCAGTTATTGAAGTTAGACAATCCTTACGCCTGCCCTCATGGACGTCCCACCATTATCTCCATGAGCCGCTATGAACTGGAAAAGAAATTTAAGCGCATTGTATAAAGGAGAGCATATGAATACAGAGAAAAAGCCCCTTCTTATCCTTACAGGGCCTACAGCTGTAGGCAAAACAGCTCTTTCCATCCAGCTTGCAAAAGCAGTAGGCGGAGAGATAGTAAGTGCAGATTCCATGCAGGTATACCGGCATATGGACATAGGTTCCGCAAAGGTAACAGAGGAAGAAATGGAGGGAATTCCTCATTATCTTATTGATGTACTGGATCCCCAGGATGATTTTAATGTAGCCACCTTTCAGACACTTGCCCGCCAGGCAATGGATGAGATTTATTCTCATGGTAATATTCCTATTATCACAGGCGGAACCGGATTTTATATCCAGGCTCTGTTGTATGATATTGACTTCAAAGAGAATAATGAGAAAAATCCTATCCGTAAAGAATTAGAACAGCTTGCAAAGGAACTTGGGGACAAGGCACCAGGGGCTCTTCACGAGAAATTATCTCATATAGATCCGGAGGCTGCCAGGCAGATCCATGCCAATAATATAAAGCGTGTGATCCGTGCTATTGAATATTTCGAACAGACAGGTGAAAAAATCTCAGAACATAATGAAGAAATGCATCAGAAGGAATCTCCTTATAATTTCTTATATTATGTTCTCACCAGAGACCGTAAGACTCTTTACGAACGCATTGACAAACGTGTAGATATTATGATAGCAAACGGTCTGGTAAAAGAAATAGAGAAATTAAAAGCTATGGGCTGTCACAGAGGCCAGACTTCCATGCAGGGACTTGGCTACAAGGAAATATTAGACTATCTGGACGGCAGTTGTACCCTTGATGAGGCTGTTTATATCCTTAAACGAGATACAAGACATTTTGCCAAAAGGCAGCTGACCTGGTTTCGCAGGGAGCGGGATGTACGCTGGTTAGACCTTGACAGGTACCAGGGAAATACGGATCTGATCCTTAAGGATATATTAAAGGATTGCGAAGAAAAACGAATCGTGCTAAAATAGCAAACCGAAAATCAATTATTTATTTAAGAGGAGTTATAAAACAATGGAACAGCAGATCTTAGACGGCATGTATGAACAGCTGGGTATCAGCAAAGAGGTTCTTGACTATGCCGCAGATATAGAAGAAAGCCTGAAAGAACGTTTTGAAGGGATCGACCAGGTTGCTGAATACAACCAGCTAAAGGTTTTAAAGGGCATGCAGGACAATAAAGTCAGCGATATCCATTTTGCCGCAACTACCGGTTATGGATACAATGATCTGGGGCGTGATACATTGGAAGATGTATATGCCAGTGTTTTCCATACTGAAAGCGCCCTGGTACGTCCCCAGCTTATCTCCGGAACTCATGCACTGCATATTGCCTTGTCCGGAAATTTACGCCCTGGAGATGAACTTTTATCTCCTGTAGGAAAACCATATGACACATTGGAAGAGGTCATCGGAATCCGTGATTCTGTAGGCTCTTTAAAGGAATATGGTGTCAGCTACCGTCAGGTAGACCTTCTCCCTGACGGCACCTTTGACTATGAGAACATTGCAAAGGCTATTAACGAAAAAACCAAATTGGTGACCATCCAGCGTTCCAAAGGCTATGATCCACGTCCTACCTTTTCTGTAAAACAGATCGGTGAGCTGATCGCTTTTGTAAAGAAGATCAAACCAGAGATTATCTGCATGGTAGATAACTGCTATGGTGAATTTGTAGAAACCATTGAACCTACTGATGTAGGGGCAGATATGATCGTTGGTTCCCTGATCAAGAACCCAGGCGGTGGTCTTGCACCTATCGGCGGTTATATTGCAGGTAAGAAAGAATGTGTAGACAGAGCCTCTTACCGTTTAAGCGCTCCAGGACTTGGAAAAGAAGTCGGCGCAAGCCTTGGCTTAAACCAGCAGTTATACCAGGGATTTTTCTTATCCCCAACGGTTGTTGCAGCTGCATTAAAAGGAGCCATTTTTGCAGCTAATGTATATGAAAGATTAGGCTATGGTGTTGTCCCAAACGGAAGTGAATCCCGCCACGACATCATTCAGGCCATTACTTTCGGTACTGCCCAGGGTGTTATTTCTTTCTGCAAAGGCATCCAGGCAGCTGCTCCTGTAGACAGCTTTGTTACTCCTGAGCCATGGGATATGCCGGGATATGACAGCCAGGTCATCATGGCAGCCGGCGCTTTTGTCCAGGGATCTTCCATTGAATTAAGCGCAGACGGCCCGATCAAACCACCGTACGCCGTTTACTTTCAGGGCGGTCTTACCTGGTATCACGCAAAACTTGGAATCCTTAAGTCTTTACAACAGCTTATCGATGACGGGGTTTTGAAAATTTTAAGATGACATAAAAAAAGACTTATGATAATATGATAACTTAAGGAGAGTGTTATGGGACGTAAGAATTTCTGGATCCTTCTGATCATGTTGCTTGCAGGCATTGTATTAGGAGGCTTTATGGGTCAGCTGGCCAATGGCATTTCATGGCTTAGCTGGCTGAATTTTGGCCAGTCTTTTGGTCTTGATTCACCTTTAGTCATCAACTTTGGCATACTTGTCATCACTTTGGGACTTACCATCAAGATCACCATGGCCAGCATCATCGGTATTGCCATTGCCCTTATCATTTACCGTATGATCTAGTACATCGTTTTCGAAACAATGTACTAATATTTTCCTTTGCTTCTGACAGATGTACTTGGAGAGGTGCTTAAGTCAGGAGGATGCAATGAAAAAAAAGATCCAAACAACAGAAAAAAATGTACAGAAACTGACCATGAAACAGCTGCCCAAAGAGGACAGGCCTTATGAAAAATGCCTGACACAGGGAGCCAGGTTCCTTACAGATGAAGAGCTTTTAGCAGTGATCATCCGTACTGGTTCCAAAGATGCCACATCTTTGGAACTGGCCAGAAGCATACTTGCTTTAGAAGGTCATGGCACCCGTCTTTTAGGGCTTTTACATCATTCCCTGAAAGATTACTGCCGTATCAAAGGCATTGGAATGGTAAAAGGTGCCCAGCTTATGTGTATCGGGGAACTTTCCCGGCGCATCTGGAATTATAAGACCAAAGAAACCGTTCTTTCTTTCACCCAGCCAGAGCAGATCGCCGAATATTATATGGAAGATCTGCGGCATTTAGAACAGGAAGAGATCCACGTTATGTTCTTAAATACCAAACAGAACCTTTTACGTGATTTTTTGGTATCTAAAGGCACAGTTAATGCTTCTGTGATCACTCCAAGAGAGATCCTCATTGAGGGTCTTCGCAGTCTTGCAGTGAGTATGATCCTGGTTCACAACCACCCCAGCGGTGATCCATCTCCCAGTGAATCGGATCTGCTTTTAACACGTCGGGTAAAAGAAGCAGGAGATGTAATAGGGATCTCCCTTCTGGACCATATTATTATTGGAGATAAACGTTATCTAAGTTTCAGACAACAGCAGATCATGTAACATGATCTTATGGCAATACACGTTACTACATGTTTTACAGGTAAAGGAAATCAGATATCCATGGAATCAAAACGCAGCAAATATATACTGGCAGGTCTTACAGCCTTCTGTATCCTGCTTATTGGTATCACATCTTTAAAAGACGGCATTATGGAGCCTCTGCGCACCGGTGTAGGTTATTTTCTAATTCCCATCCAGTCTGGCGTCAACAAGGTAGGTACCGGGCTCTACAATGAGATCACCGATTACGGAAAATTAAAGAAAGCTTTAGCTGAAAACGAATCTTTAAAAGACCAGGTGGCACTTCTCACAGAAGAAAACAACAGGCTTCAGGCAGAACAGTTTGAGTTAAACCGCCTTCGTCAGCTTTATCAGTTAGACCAGCAATATATGCAATATAATAAAATCGGTGCCAGAGTCATTGCCAGGGATTCTGAAAAATGGTTCCAGGTATTCCGCATTAATAAAGGCTCTGCCGACGGGATAGCTGTGGATATGAACGTAGTAGCAGACGGCGGTCTGGTAGGTATCGTTACTGACGTAGGCGCCAATTATGCCACAGTCCGTTCTATTATTGATGACTCCAGCCGTGTAGGCGCTATGTCCCTTGATTCTTCCTATAACTGTATCGTTGCAGGTGATCTTACCCTTTATGAGCAGGGAAGACTGAAGCTGACCGATTTTTCAAGGGATGCCGTCCTTAGAAACGGAGACCAGATCATTACTTCCAATATCAGTACTAAATATCTGCCCGGCATTCTCATCGGTTATGCAGTAGATGTGTCCATTGATCCGGATCACCTGACCCAGTCAGGTTATCTGATCCCGGCAGCTGATTTTGACAATCTTCAGGAAGTTCTGATACTCACAGATCTGAAAAATAGTAATAATGAGGAGGCTGGACAGTGAACAACGGAAAAGTCAAACAGATCTTATTAAATATCTTATTGATCCTTCTGGCCTTTACTGTGCAGAACTGTGTATTCCCCCTGCTGCCATTTCTGGCAGCAACGCCTAACCTGCTTTTGATCCTCACTTTTTCCTTTGGTTTTATCCACGGACGGAATGCAGGTATGTTTTATGGTATTTTATCAGGTCTGCTGCTGGATCTTTTCTACAGCGGGCCTTTCGGTTTTTATACATTGATCTACGTCTATATTGGCTATTTCAACGGTATTTTTACCAGATATTATTATGAGGACTATATTACACTGCCTCTGATCTTAAGCGTTGTAAACGGTCTTTGGTACAGTCTGTATATTTATGTATTTCGATTCCTGATCCGGGGGCGTCTAAATCTGCCTTATTATTTTATCAAGATCATGCTGCCGGAGATCATATTTACAGCTGTGACCACCCTGTTAGTATACCGTCTGTTCCTTTCAGCCAGCAGACGGCTGGAAGATATTGGAAAAAGGAGAGATACCACCATTGTTTGATGAATTGCTGGAAGTAACCAGGGAATTTCTTAAAAAACTTATTACATCGCGCCTTTTTGCCCTGGCAGTTATATTTACCCTCATGTTTACCGGTCTAATCTGCAAACTGTTCCGCATGCAGATCCTGGATGGAAGCTCCTATCAGGAAAGCTATATGCAGCGTACGGAAAAGCTGGTGACTACTCCCGGCACAAGGGGCAATATTTATGACCACAATGGAAATCTGCTGGCTTATAACCAACTGGCCTACGCAGTTGCCATTCAGGATCTGGGCGATTATCCAAAAGCAGTTGACCGGAATGCCATGATTTACCGTCTTGTAAGCATTTTGGAGCGCAGGGGAGAGAAGATCGACGGCAAATTTGAGATAGCACTGGATGAGAACGGGCAGATGTATTTTACCAGTACCTCCAATGCTGCAAAAAAGCGTTTTTTATTGAACTTTTATGGCATTTCTTCCCAGCAGTTAGATGATGATACTGGAAAATATCCTTCAGATATAACTGCAAGAGAAGCCTTTGAGTTAAAAAAAGGAGCTACACGTCAGGGGTATAAGCTGACAGATATGAAAGATGCTGACGGAAATCCTGTGGAACTATCCGACCAGACAGCCCTTGACATGATCAATATCATCTATACCATGGAGCTGACCCGGTTCCAGAAATATGAAAGTACTACAGTGGCTACCAATATCAGCCAGGAGACAATGACTGAGATCAATGAGAATGCTGCTGACCTAAAAGGTGTTTCCATTGAACAGTCCTCTATCCGTGTATACAATGACAGCCTTTATTTTGCCCCTATCATTGGCTACACCGGTAAAGTACAGGAAGACCAGATCCACAATTTAAATGAAAACTGGCGGGCTTCCCAGAACACTGCCAGCTCTGAATCAGCAGATGAAGTAGAAAAATATGACTTAAATGATATTGTAGGGCGTATTGGCATCGAAAAATCCATGGAGCTGGAGCTTCAGGGTGAAAAAGGCTATACCCGCATGTATGTAGACAATATGGGACGTCCAAGGGAGATCATTGAACAACAGGATGCCCAGGCTGGAAATGATATTTACCTGACCATTGACCGTGATCTGCAGATTGCCACTTACAATCTGGTAGAACAGCAGTTAGCCGGCATTATCACCAAATTCCTTGTAAATGAAGATATTGACCCGGCAACTATAAAAGATGGTTCTAAAAAACCAATCCCTGTAAAAAATGCTTACTATCAGCTGATCAACAATAATGTCCTTTCCTTAGATGCCATGGCAGCAGAAAATGCTTCTGATATTGAAAAACAGATCTACCGGGCATACACAGCTTCCAGAGACCAGATCCTTACCAATATACGGAATGAGCTTTTAAGCGATCACGCTTCTAATATAAATGATCTGCCAAAGGATATGGCAAGCTATATGAACTATATCTACAGCTTTTTATCTTCCGATAGCTGCGGTATCGTCCTGCCGGATAAGATCGACCAGAATTCTGCCCCATATCAATCCTGGAAGGCCGGTACTGTAAGTCTGCGGGATTATATTTACAGCGGTATTGCAGCCAGCTGGGTAGATACTACAAAATTAGACTCCACCAGTAAATATTCCAATGCCGACGATATTTACATTCAGCTGGTAGATTATATCATTACCAGGCTTCAGGATGATAAGCGTTTTACCAAACGTATGTTCCGTTACCTGATCAATGATAATGTGATCCCGGGAAACTGGCTGTGCCTGGCTCTTTTCTCCCAGGGTGTACTAAAGAACGATCCACAGGCAAGAGCCGGGCTGGCTATGGGAGACAGTGCTTATACCTACAATTTTATTAAAAGTAAAATATCCAACCTGGAGCTGACACCGGCCCAGTTAGCACTGGATCCCTGTACTGCCGGCTGTGTTGTGACCGATGTACGCACCGGTGAGATCCGCGCCCTGGTTTCCTATCCAAGTTATGATAACAACCGTATGTCCGGAAGCGTGGATGCAGCTTACTTTGCAAAATTGCAAAGTGATATGTCCAATCCACTATACAACAATGCCACTCAGGCGATCAAGGCTCCTGGTTCTACTTTTAAACCCATTACAGCCATTGCGGCACTGGAAGAAGGTGTTATCTCTTTAACAGATACCATTGACTGCACCGGTGTTTATGATCAGGCTAATCCGCCTATCAACTGCTGGATATTTCCGGGAAGACATGGAACAGAAGATATCATAACCGGTATCCAGAACTCCTGCAACGTAGTATTTGCAGAACTTGGACATCGTCTAAGTATGACCGCTGACGGTACCTATTCTCCTGAAAAGGGGCTTTCTACGATCCGCAAATATGCCAGTATGTTTGGCTTGGACCACACTTCCGGTGTAGAGCTTCCAGAAACAGAGCCTCATCTTACCACAGAGGACCCGGAACGTTCTGCTATGGGCCAGGGAACTAACTCCTATAACAATGTACAGCTGTCCCGTTACATTTCAGCCGTTGCCAACCGGGGAACGGTATTTGAATTAAGCTTACTTGATAAACTGACTGACTCCGATGGTAATCTGATCACAGATTATACACCTGCAGTCAGCTCCCATGTAGATGCAGCAGACAGTACCTGGGATGCAGTCCAGGCTGGTATCCGCCGCGTTGTTACTGATGGTTCTGCAAAATCCGTTTTCTCCGGAAGTCCGGTAGAAGTTGCTGGAAAAACCGGTACTGCCCAGGAAGACCGAAGCCGCGCCAACCATGCGTTCTTCGTTTCCTTTGCTCCATACAGCAATCCGGAAATCGCAGTGACAGTAAATATCCCTTATGGATATGCTGGAACCAATGCAGCTACACTTGGCAAAAAAGTTTATGAGTATTACTATGGTTATACCACGCTGGAACAGGTTTTAGGTTCCGGAGCTTCCAGCGTATCCAATGTGACTGTTGGAGATTAATGTTACATGTAAAAAGAGGTGGATCGAGTATGCAGGATGGAATCGTGATCAAAAGTAGCAAAGCAGGTATGACGGTGATCCTAAATCCGGACATGCCTTTTGCTGAACTTCTCGCCAGCGTGGCAAAAAAGTTTGGGGACAGCGCCCGTTTCTGGGGCAGTGCCCAGATGACACTTACCTTAGAAGGGCGGTCTCTTACGCCAGAAGAAGAATTTCAGATCGTAAATACTATCACAGAAAATTCCCAGCTTCAGATCCTCTGCCTGCTAGATACAGACGGGGAACGAAATGACCGCTGCGAAAAAGCACTAAATGAAAAATTAATGGAATTAAGCGCACAGACCGGCCAGTTTTACCGTGGAACCTTAAAAAGAGGTGACGCTTTAGAATCCGAAGCCAGCATTGTGATCATCGGTGATGTAGAGCATGGAGCCCGGGTCACTGCCAAGGGAAATGTGATCATTTTAGGAGAATTAAAGGGAACCGTCACAGCCGGGGCAGCAGGAAATGACCAGGCTGTGATCCTTGCATTTTCCATGTCCCCGCTGCAGCTGCGCATCGCAGATCATACCAGCCGTTTTAATGAGAAAAACCGCCGTTTTGGAAAAGGAACGATGATGGCATCTGTAGAAGAAGGCAAATTAAAGATATTTCCTCTAAAAAAGCCTTTTCTTAGCAGCCTATTGGATATATAGGTAATAATTTTCTCTGAATCTAAAAAAATACTGGTAAATTTGCGTAATTTAATGTACAATAAATTGGTAGAGTATCAAATCTTAATTTTTCTGGAGGTTCTCCTATGAGTGAAGTCATTGTGATCACTTCTGGAAAAGGCGGGGTAGGAAAGACCACTACTTCTGCAAATGTAGGAACAGGACTGGCAGTCCTTGGAAAAAAGGTCGTACTCATCGATACTGATATCGGCCTGAGAAACCTGGACGTTGTCATGGGACTGGAAAACCGCATTGTCTATAATCTGGTAGATGTTGCAGAAGGAAACTGCCGTATGAAGCAGGCCCTGATAAGAGACAAAAGATATCCAAACCTTTACCTTCTGCCCGCAGCGCAGACACGGGATAAATCCGCTGTGACGCCGGAGCAGATGATCAAACTCACCGATGACTTAAAGGACGATTTTGATTATATATTGTTAGATTGTCCTGCAGGCATCGAACAAGGGTTTTACAATGCCATTGCCGGTGCAGACCGTGCACTGGTAGTCACCACACCGGAAGTTTCTGCCATCCGGGATGCAGACCGCATCATCGGTCTGTTAGAACATGCCCAAATTGGAAGTGTGGATCTGATCGTAAACAGGATACGTGCTGATATGGTACGCCGCGGAGATATGATGTCCCTGACAGATGTACAGGATATCCTGGCTGTAAATATGATCGGTGCCATACCAGATGACGAAAATATCGTTATCTCCACCAATCAGGGGGAACCTTTGGTAGGTATGGGTTCTGCTGCTGGACAGGCTTACTTAAATGTATGCCGCCGTCTTTTGGGACAGAATGTACCTATGGAATCTCCCGGAGAGACCACAGGCATCCTGGCAAAGCTGTCCAGGATACTAAGAAGGGCATAAGGGGTGATGAAAGGTGAGGCTACGGTGTTCCAAAGATACTGCAAAGCTCCGGCTTACCCTTCTGCTTCTTTCAGATAAAGCAGGATGTTCACCGGAGATGATAACAGCAATAAAGAATGACATGATACGTGTCATTTCCAGATACATGAAGATAGAAAAAGACGCAGTGCGTATTACTATGGATGCAGGCAGCTTTTCAGATGGAATGATCTGCAGACTGCCTGTACTGCGGGCGGATATACCTATACGGTCCATATCTAGCAAGGGGCTTTACTGATATGTTTTTTGACTACGATTTTAGAAACTACAATTTTCGTCTGATGGCCTATATGATCGCCTTAAATGTGATCGGCGTTTTGGTAGTCCGAAGTGCTACCAACAAAGATCCTGATTTTGTCACCAAGCAGATGTTAGGCGTTTTAGTAGGTCTTGCGATCGCTATCGTTCTTTCACTGATCGATTACCACAAAATATTAAATCTGACTGCCATTATTTACCTTTTATGTGTAGCCAGTCTGGTAGCCGTTCTTATATGGGGACGTTCTGTTAATAATGCAAAGCGCTGGATCGAAGTACCTGTTTTAGGACAGCTCCAGCCCTCTGAATTTGTAAAAATTGGTCTGATCATTACTTTTTCCTGGTATTTTATGAAAAATCAGGAAAAAATAAATAATGTAAGCACCATTGCTGTTGCAGCAGCGCTTTTCGCAGTTCCGGCTATGTTCATTTTTGAGCAGCCAAACCTGTCTACCTGTCTGGTCACCTTAGTTATTGTACTGGGGATCGTATTTTCGGCAGGTATCAGTTACCGATGGATCGTCGGAGTTTTATCTGTAACCATTCCCATGGTAGGAGCCTGTGTTTACCTGCTCCTGCATGGCCTGATCCCGTTTATCAAGGAATACCAGGCCGGAAGGATTTTAGCCTGGTTTTATCCGGACAAATACGGAGAAGCCAGATACCAGCAGAATAACTCCATCATTGCCATTGGTTCCGGCCAGTTAAAAGGCAAGGGACTGTTTAATACAACCATTGCATCTGTTAAAAACGGCAACTTCCTTTCAGAAGAACAGACTGACTTTATCTTCGCCGTGATCGGTGAAGAGTTGGGCTTTATTGGCTGTGTTATAGTCATCATCCTGTTCCTTCTGATCGTCTACGAATGCCTGATGATGGCAGCCCGTGCAAAAGATCTGGCCGGACGGCTGATCTGTACAGGTATGGCTACATTGATCGCATTTCAGGGATTTGCCAATATTGCAGTTGCAACCGGTATTTTTCCCAATACCGGGCTTCCTCTGCCGTTTATCAGCTACGGAAGCAGTTCCCTTATCAGTATTTTTATTGGTATGGGATTAGTGCTGAATGCAGGACTTCAGAGAGTACCACGACATTATTGATCCAAGGAGGGTTATAGATATGACAATAGGTCTGATCGCACATGACGCAAAGAAAAAACTGATGCAGAATTTCTGTATCGCCTACAGAGGCATCTTAAGCAAACACACATTGTATGCAACCGGAACCACAGGAAGACTGATCGAAGAGGTTGCCAACTTAAATATCCACAAATATCTGGCTGGTCATTTAGGCGGAACCCAGCAGATGGCTGCCCAGATCGAGCATAATCAGATGGATCTTGTTATTTTCCTGCGTGATCCGCTGACACCAAAGACTCATGAACCGGATGTAAACGATGTAGTCCGCCTCTGCGACACCTACAACATCCCATTAGCTACCAACCTGGCAACTGCAGAACTTCTGATCAAGGCTCTTGACAGAGGCGATATGGAGTGGAGAGAGGTAGTAAGATAATGATAAGACGCCGTTTTGCGGCTTTTGCTGTCGCTGGGCTTGTCCTGTCTCTATCTCTTTGTCTTTCCGGCTGTTCTGTCGGTCTGAAAGACGCTTATTCCCTGAAGGAGCGTATTCCTTCCATTGAAGCCTCCTTTGCAGCCGAAGAAGAAGCAGCCAAAGGATTTGCTTCGGATCTGTGTGTTATTTCCGATGAAGGTTCTTTTAACCCGGAAGATGTAACTTCACAGGCCGGAGCTCTTTTTGACCTTACAGACAGAGAAGTCCTTTACAGCAAAGACGCTTTTGAAAAATTATATCCAGCCAGTATCACTAAAGTAATGACTGCACTGATCGCTATTAAATATGGCAACCTGGAAGACCAGGTAACGGTAACAGAGGATGCCGTGATCACAGAAACCGGAGCCACCTTATGCGGGATCCAGCCTGGAGACACTTTGACATTAGAGCAGCTTTTATATGGTCTGATGCTTCCTTCCGGAAATGATGCAGGTGCAGCCATTGCCATCCATATGAGCGGCAGTATTGACGCTTTTGCTGATAAGATGAACGAAGAAGCCAAACGTCTTGGAGCAACAGATACTCATTTTATGAATCCGCATGGACTTCATGATGAGGATCACTATACAACCGCATATGACTTATATCTTATCTTCAATGAAGCATTAAAATATCCGGAATTCCGTACAGTCACCGGTTCTACCGCTTATACAGCTAATTATACAAATAAAGCAGGCGAAAGCATATCAAAGACCTGGAGGGGCGGAAACTGGTATTTAACAGGAGAACATGAGACCCCAGAAGGCCTTACTGTATTTTCCGGAAAAACTGGTACCACCAAAGCCGCAGGATACTGTCTGATCATGGCTGAAAAAGATACATCTGACAGAGAATTTATATCTGTTGTGTTAAAATCCGACAGTCGTCTCCACTTATATGACAATATGACAAATATAATTTCTAAAATTGTCAAATAGTGATTGCGTTTTATATGAATTTATACTATAATCAAGATAATCTCAATTGATTTTTTATACAACATATATAACTCAAGGAGGAGATCGCTATGGTTCAGATTATTGCAGGAAAAAAGGGTAAAGGCAAAACAAAACATCTGTTAGATATGGCTAATGCAGCTATTAAAGGGGCTAACGGAACAGTTGTATATCTTGATAAGAGTGCGCAGCATATGTATGAGCTGAACAATCGTATCCGTCTTATCAACGTAAATGAATTTCCACTGGCATCCAGTGAAGGATTCTTAGGATTTATCTGCGGGATCATTTCTCAGGATCATGACCTTGAAACCATGTATCTGGACAGTTTCTTAAAACTGTCATCATTAGAAGGTGCAGATATTACTGACACCTATAAAACTTTGAAAGAGATCAGTGATAAATATCACGTAACCTTTGTTTTAAGCATTTCTATGGATGCAGAAGAACTCCCAGAGTGTGCCAAGGGTGATGTAATTATTTCATTGTAATGATACATATTCTGTGATAGAATAGCAGACAGAAGCAAAAAGGCTGCCTGCCGCACAAGAGTCAAACAGTATGCCTTGTGCGGAGGGCAGTTTTTTTGAGTAAGACATTTTGAGTAAGACATTTTGAGTAAGACAAAAAGGAGAGTCCTGGTTCCATGTCGAAAAAGAAGAACAGGAAAATAATACCTTACAGAAAGCCTCACAACATCAACGTGGGAATGATCATCTTCGGGATCATTTTCTTATATATGCTTTTTAATATTTTTGCTTATTTCCGAAAAGACCATGTGCAGTTTTATGAAGTAATGGAAGGCGGTATTGTAAATAACAAACAGTATACCGGTCTGATCCTTAGGGAAGAACAGGTTCGCAATGCCCAGCACAATGGCTATATCAATTATTATCTGAGAGAAGGGAAACGTGCTTCTGTTGGAACACGGATCTATTCCCTGGATGAAACCGGTCGCCTGAACTCCCTTTTAAAAGAGAATGGGGTAGAAGATGCAGCTCTCCCTGAAGAAAACCTAGCAGATATTAAAAAGCAGCTGTCTTCATATGTACTGTCCCGGTCTGATGAAGATTTTGGTTCTATTTATGATACCAGATATTCCCTGGAAGCTGCTGTTATGGAATATTCCAGCTTCAGTGCTTTGGATCAGTTAGATAAGATATCACAGGACTCTAGCCTTGTATTTGAGCAAGTACGGGCTGATATATCTGGTGTCGTTTCCTACGGTATAGATTCCTATGAATCCCTGCAGACTTCTGATGTGGAAGCAGACAGCTTTAATAAAGCCAATTATGTAAAAAACATCCACAAATCAGGAGATCTGATTGAAAGCGGGACACCTGCCTATAAGATCGCATCATCAGAAAACTGGTCTATCGTTTTTCCACTATCAAGCGAAGATGCAGCCCTTTATTCAGACAAAACCTCTCTTACCATTGATTTCAGGGACTACGACCTGACCACCACAGCTGCTTATTCTACCTTTACTGGCAAAGACGGTGCTGTTTATGGAAAACTGGATATGAACCGGTATATGGCCCAGTTTATCATGGACCGTTTTATTGAATTTGAGATCCAACAACCTCAGGCTAAAGGCTTAAAGATACCTGTTACAGCTGTAACAGAAAAGAATTTTTACATGGTTCCAAAATCTTATGCTGCACAGGGAGGCGATTCTACGGACATAGGATTTAATAAAGAAGTCTACAGCGCGGACGGAACCTCTGTCCTCTTTGTTCCTTTAAATGAGGATTTTGAAGATGATGAATTCTACTATATTGCAGTAGATGAAAACGGTGACTTTAAATCGGGAGATTACATTGTCCGTCCTGATTCCTCTGACCGGTACCAGATTGGCCGTACATCCTCATTAAAGGGTGTATTCAATATCAACAAGGGATATACGGTTTTTACCCAGGTAGAAATACTTGATTCCAGCAGTGAGTATTATACAGTAAAAAATAATGTTACTTACGGTCTTTCAGTTTACGACCATATTGTACTGGATGCTTCCTCTGTAGGAGAAGGACAGCTTCTATACCAGTAAAAATCAGTTAAAAAACTAAACGGACATGCCTGCTGACGCAGGCATCACCATTCATGAAAGCCGATTGCTCCGCACCTTTGGTGCTCCCGCAATCGTCGCCAGCATTCGCAATCCGCGCTATCGCGCTCCTTGCTCATACCGGCTTGCCCGTCCGATACCCGTGAATTCGCTCATGCAAGCATGGCTCATTCGCGGCTGCCGTCCGGGACTTTCATAGTAAAATCTTCTCACAAATCCAAGCATAAAAAGATTCCGGAAGTATACGATAAACACAAGGAGAAATAAGTCATGATAAAAGAGCAAATCAGTGAAGTAAGAAAAAATATAGAAAATGCCTGCAAGCGGGCAGGACGTGATCCAAAAGAGGTTACTCTTATTGCGGTAAGCAAGACCAAACCAGTACCTATGCTGGAAGAGGCATATGAAGCCGGGGCAAGGGATTTCGGTGAAAATAAAGTTCAGGAGATCATTCAGAAAAAGCCAGTCCTGCCAGAGGATATCCGTTGGCATATGATCGGTCATCTCCAGCGCAATAAAGTACATCAGGTAATGGGAAAAGCTGTTCTCATCCATTCTGTGGATTCCCTTCGTTTAGCAGAACAGATCGAAGCAGACGCAGCTAAAAAAGATATGACCGCAGACATTTTACTGGAAGTTAATGTAGCAAAAGAGGAGAGCAAATACGGCTTTTTCTTAGAAGATACAGAGGCTGCTATCCGTGAAATTGCAAAATTCCCCCACGTACGGATTAAGGGACTTATGACAATTGCGCCTTTTGTAGAGAATCCAGAAGAAAATCGCCCTGTTTTTAAAAAATTATATGAATTTGCTGTTGACATAGGTAAGAAAAACATTGATAATGTTACTATGGATGTGCTATCAATGGGTATGACCGGAGATTATCAGGTTGCCATTGAAGAAGGTGCTACCATGGTAAGAGTCGGAACCGGTATTTTTGGTGCCCGACTATATGGTGCTGCCCAGTAATCGCAGCATGAAAAGAGGATTGGAGAGAGTAAAATGAGTCTGTTAGGTAAGTTAATGGATACCATGCGGTTAAGTTCTGAAGATGATGAGGACGATTACTACCTGGATGATGACTTTGAAGATGAAGCTCCCAGAAAAGGACTTTTTTCAAAGAGAAATAATACAGAACCGGAAGATGAGCCAGATGCTCAGGACAAGCCAAGATTTTTAGGTCGTTCAAACCCGAAAGTAGTTCCAATGAGACGAAGTATGGAAGTGACCATGATCAAACCAACTTCCATGGATGATTCCAGGGATATCTGTGATTACCTTCTTGCTGGAAAGGCAGTTGTTTTAAATATGGAGGGAATCCATATGGAAACTGCTCAACGTATCATCGATTTCACTTCCGGAGCTACCTATTCCATGAATGGTAATCTCCAGAAGATTTCCAACTACATCTTTATTGCCACACCTGATTCTGTAGAACTGTCCGGTGATTTTCAGGACATCCTGTCAGCAGGTGCAACCTCAGGAATGGACATGTCCAGCCTGAATATCCATTTATAATACAGAAGCTTGCGGCAGACCCCTACAGAGTCTGCCGATTTTCTATCTAAACAGGACTAAGGAGAATCGTATGTCAAAACGCTTGAATGTTTATAAAGACCAGAAACTAATCTATGACATTGTAATGGAATCTTCCTTTGATAAACTCCAGGAAGAGGTAAGTAAATTTCATCTGGAAGAACATAAAATATGCATCGTAACAGATACCAATGTAGCACCTTTATATCTGGAGGAAGTAAAAGAACTTTTAAGCAGATGCTGCAAAAAAATTTCTTATTTTATCCTTCCTGCAGGGGAAGAACACAAAAATCTGGATACAGTAAAAAAAATCTACGAACATCTTATTTTGGAACACTTTGACCGGAAAGATATGCTGGCGGCTTTAGGCGGCGGTGTCATTGGTGATATGTGTGGTTTTACAGCTGCCACCTACTTAAGAGGTATTGATTTTATCCAGATTCCAACTACTCTGCTTTCCCAGGTAGATTCCAGCATCGGCGGAAAGACCGGTGTTGACTTTGATGCATACAAAAACATGGTGGGCGCATTCCATATGCCAAGACTGGTATATACCAACTTAAATACCCTTTTAAGCCTTCCGCAGGAACAGTTTTCATCCGGCATGGGCGAAGTGATCAAGCATGGCCTGATCAAGAATGCTTCTTATTATCAGTGGTTACAGGATAACAAAAAGGCCATTTTAAAAAGAGATCTGGATGTCTGTGAAAATATGGTATTTCGCAGCAATGAGATCAAAAAGCAGGTAGTAGAAAACGATCCTACCGAGCAGGGTGAGAGAGCTCTTCTAAACTTCGGACATACCCTTGGACATGCTATTGAAAAGCTTAAAAACTTTACTGCTTTTCACGGGCACTGTGTAGGACTTGGCTGTATTGCAGCAGGCTATATCTGTGCTGTGAAAGGAACACTGACTAAGGAACAGGCAGATGATATCAAAGCAGTTTTTGATGCCTTTGGGCTTCCTGTAACTGTAGATGGCCTGAAGTGGGAAGATGTTTATTCTACCACAAAAAGTGACAAAAAAATGGATTCCGGCGTGGTTAAATTCATTCTCTTAAAAACCATTGGTGATGCTTATGTAGACCGTACCGTAACAGAGGAAGAGATGAAAGAAGGATTCAGCCATATTGCAGGCGGTGCTAAAGGAGAAGAAAGATGACAAAAGAAAAACGTTCTCTTTTTATGCGATTTATCCTTGGCTTTGTGATCCTGGTAGGACTGGATCAGTGGACAAAAGGGCTGGCTGTTGCTCATTTAAAAGAGAATTCCCCATTTGAACTGATCCCTGGAGTATTTGAGCTTTATTATTCTGAAAACCGAGGGGCAGCTTTTGGAATGCTTCAGGAAAAACAGCTGTTCTTTTTCTTTATCGCAGTGGTTGTTTTAGGCGCTGTCCTCTATATGCTCTGGCATATGCCTAACGGAAGGAAATACCGTCCTTTAGCTGTATGTCTGTTAGGTATCGCATCTGGTGCAGTAGGGAATATGATCGATCGTATCTCTCAGAGCTACGTAGTAGATTTTCTATATTTTAAATTGATCAATTTTCCTATTTTTAATGTAGCTGACTGTTATGTGACCTGTGCAGCCTTCGGTCTGGTACTTCTTATCATGTTTTATTACAATGACGAAGACATGTCTGTTTTCAATATGAAAAAGAAAGGCGGAAAGCAGTGAAACAGGAACTTTTCCCTGAAATAGCAGACAGTGGCCTGCGGATCGATAAATACCTTTCCTCAGTCAATGAACAGTTAAGCCGTTCCTATATCCAGAAGCTGTTAAAAAGCGGACTGGTATTAGTAGACGGTAAGCCGGTAAAAGCCAGCTATCAGGTAGATGAAGGGGATGTGATCTCCTTAGATATTCCAGAGGCAGTAGAGCCGGAGATCGAACCAGAAGATATGGATTTGGACATCCTTTATGAAGACCAGGATGTGATCCTGGTAAACAAGCCAAAGGGAATGGTAGTACATCCCGCTGCCGGTCATTATTCCCACACATTAGTAAATGGTCTGATGCATCACTGCAAAGACCAGCTTTCCGGGATCAATGGTGTAATGCGTCCAGGCATCGTCCATCGTATTGATATGGATACAACAGGTGTTATTATTGCCTGCAAAAATGACATGGCCCATAATTCCATTGCAGCCCAGTTAAAAGAGCATTCCATTACCAGGCGGTATCAGGCCATTGTTCATGGCGTATTAAAGGATGATGCCGGCACCGTTGAAGGTCCTATCGGCCGTCATCCTACAGACCGCAAAAAAATGAGCATCAATTATAATAACGGAAAAAGCGCTGTAACCCATTATAAAGTCTTAAAGCGTTTCCGCCAGTATACCCATGTGGAATGCAGGCTTGAAACAGGACGAACCCACCAGATCCGTGTGCATATGGCCAGTATCGAACATCCTTTACTGGGTGATCTGGTTTATGGACCTGGAAAATGTCCCATTCCCGGCCTGCAAGGACAGACTCTTCACGCAGGTGTTTTAGGTTTTATCCACCCAAGAACAGGAGAGTACATGGAATTCACAGCACCTCTTCCTGAATATTTCGCAAAGCTTTTGAATACATTGCCAGAATAACTTATTTGTCCGACAAATGTCGGACATTTTTATATTTCTATATACTTTTTAGAATTTTTGAGTTATAATACAAGTACGATATAGGTGCCAAAAGTTTTTGATACCCATGATACCAGGTTGCTACGTGCTTTGCACTTTCGCAATCCTTGAAAAAACGGACCAGACGGCATCAGATGCAGAACGGAAAGGGGTAGGTTTTATGTCAGGAAATCTTATTATTACCATCGGAAGACAGAGTGGAAGCGGCGGTAAAAAAATTGGGGAAATGCTTGCAGAAAAACTGGGTGTAAAATGTTATGACAAAGAACTTCTTGCTCAGGCTGCAAAACACAGCGGACTTTGTGAAGAATTATTTGAGAAACATGATGAGCGTCCTACCAGTAGTTTTCTTTACTCTCTGGTAATGGATTCCTATTCCATGGGCTACACGTCAACAGGCTATTCCGATATGCCTATTAACCACAAGATCTTCCTTGCCCAGTTCGATACCATCAAGAAACTGGCAGATGAGGGGTCATGCGTTTTCATCGGACGCTGTGCAGACTATGCACTGGAAGATTATCCAAATGTTGTCAGCGTATTTATCACCGGTGATGAAGAAGACAAGATCAAACGTATCAGTGAACTTTATGATGTAGACGAAGCAAAGGCAAAAGACCTTATGGTCAAAACCGACAAGAGAAGAGCCAGCTACTATAATTATTACTCCAACAAGAAATGGGGCGATCCAAAAAGCTATGACATGTGTATCAACAGCAGTGCTGTAGGACCAGAAGGTGCTGTAGACCTCATCATGGAACTGGCAAAGAAAAAACAGGAATGGAATAAGAAGAAATAAAGATTGCAAATGTATCGTGATCTGAAATCATGAAAACTCCCCGCTGCGTCCGGATATCCAGGCAGCGGGGAGTTTTGGGCTTTTTAGCAGATGTTCATCCCGGTTCTGCCGGGAAATGAACTATTTCTTATTTATTTACTCTACAGTAACAGATTTTGCCAGGTTTCTTGGCTGGTCTACATCCAGGTTCTTTCCAACAGATGCATAATATGCGATCAGCTGTAAGATAGCTGCAATTGGGAATACAGTAAAGCTGTCTGCAATATCCGGAATACGGATCTGTACATCAGCAATATCATCTTCGATCACTGCAGACTCCTTTACAAGAAGGATCACAAAAGCGCCTCTGGCTTTTACTTCACGCACATTGGAGATAGTCTTCGCAAAAATATGCTCCTGAGTGGCAATAGCGATCACCGGCACCTGCTCTGAGATAAGGGCAATGGTTCCATGCTTTAATTCACCGGCTGCATAGGCTTCTGCATGAATATAAGATATCTCCTTTAACTTTAAAGCTCCCTCTAAAGAAAAAGCATAGTCCAGGCCTCTTCCTATAAAAAAGGCATCACTCTTAGAAATGATATGGTTTACAATATTTTTAACCTCATCCTTGCGGCTGATCATCGTCTCCATGGCAGGAATAGCGTCTAACAGCTCTTTCATAAAGTTCTCTGCCTGTACAGGGCTGTATACGCCTCTTACAAGGGCCATACGACAGTAGATCAGGTACAGGGCAGCTAATTGTACTGAGTAGGCCTTGGTGCTGGCTACGGCGATCTCAGGGCCTGCGTGGGTGTAAAGAACATAGTTACTTTCCCTTGCAATAGTTGAGCCTTTAACATTAACGATTGCCAGTACCGGTGCATAGTAAGACTGTGCCAGGCGCATAGCCGCCAGAGTATCAATGGTCTCACCGGACTGGGAGATCACGATCACCAGTGTCTTTTCATCAATGAGAGGTGTTTCATACCGGAATTCAGAAGCAATAGAAACAGTGACCGGAATACGGATACCTGGCTCGATCAATGCTCTTGCGACCATTCCCGCATGCATAGCAGTTCCGCAGGCGATCACATGGATACGACGGCAGTCTTTTAAAATAGAATCCGGAATGCCGTCATCGGCCAGATCCGGCTGGCCTTTGCTTAAACGGGGAAGGATTGTATTTTTTAATGCATCTGGCTGCTCATGGATCTCTTTTAACATAAAGTGAGGAAATCCATTTTTCATAGCAGCATCCACATTCCAGTTTACCTCCATCATATCCGGTTCCACGCGGTTTAATTCCATATCGTAAACGCGTACCTTGTATGGGGTAAGACGTACGATATTTCCCTCAGGCACTACAAAATATTCTTTTGTATAGGCGATCAGGGCAGTAAGATCAGATGCGATCATGGCTCCTGAGTGTGTATAAGCCGCTACAAGAGGACTTACGTTGCGTACTGCATAAATCTCACCCGGGCGGTCCTCAAACATGATACAAAAGCCATAGGAACCTTTAAGTTCCTTTACAAAATGACGGATAGACAGAAGAGGATCATGATCCATGCGCTCATAAAGGGCATTTAAGACACCTGCAGCCACCTCACTGTCAGTCTGTGAGAGCAGATGGCCTTCCAGATCATATTCTTCTGTAAGCTGATGATAATTTTCAATAATACCATTATGGATCAGAGTTACCAGTCCCTGACGATGGGGATGGGCGTTTTCTGTTGTAACACCGCCATGGGTTGCCCAGCGGGTATGGCCGATGCCGCAGTGGGAAGAGCAGTCGCTTTCCTGTTTTACAAGTTCTTTTAATGCTGCTACCTTTCCTACAGTCTTGATCAGATGGATCTTTGAATCATTTCCAAAATAAGCAATACCTGCACTGTCATAGCCTCTGTATTCCAGACCTGCCAGTCCGTTTAAAAGTATGTTTCCTGCCTCCAGAGGTCCTGTATATCCAATAATTCCGCACATAAAATATAAATCCTTTCCCAGACCGGTCAATACACCCGGCAAGCGGGTACACAAAGAAAAGGGATGGCATCCCCTTGTATATTGATCAGCTGTTTCCATATTAATTAATTTCGTTTTGTCCGGTTATACCAGCTTTGTTTTGCAGTTGCCCGCATATTTTCCGGTATAAAACACGCCCGGACTGCATGGGAGAGCACCCGCCGAATATGTTCGATTCTCTCTCCACCTCGTTAACCTGTTCCAGCAGTAAGTCATTACTGTTCACGACCCGGCCCAGGTGCATGGCGCTATAGCTTTGCTATTTTTTATCTGTTTCCTCCTAAAACAAATCCAGATTATTATATCCCATATCTATAATATGCGTCAACTCTTAATTTTGCTGCCATTTTATGGCTTCTATTTAATGTTTCTGTAAGACTTTCACACTGTATTTTGTCAAAATGGTATGCTATAATCATGGTTGGCTTGTAAAATAATACAGGTGTTTAATTTTTTTGACACCTACGATAGGAATTGCTGCGTGATATTCACCTTCGCAATCCTTAAAAATAATGTACTCTCGGAATCTTTTTGTACTTGATTTTGCGAGAAGATTTTTTGTCAGTTGTGCCCAGATTTTAGAGGCGTTGGCGTTGCGTCCGCCTCTAAAATCCGGGTGCGACTGGCGGAAAATCGGCCGCAAAGGCAAGTGCATGAAAGACTCCGAGAGTACATAAATATAAAAATGAGGTAAGAACATGCGTTTACACGAAAATAATAACGAAGAAGACGAACTGCAGCGTCTGCGGGCCCGCAGACAGGGAACGGACCGAAGCAGACGTCCTGTATCCAGAGCTTCAAAATCTGCATCATCCAGAACAGAATATGGGACAACCGACAGACAGACAAGAACTGTAAATCCTACATATGATGAAGACTATTATGAGGAAGAAGATTACGACTATGATGAGGACTATACAGAAAACTCTGGATCTGATGGTCTAAAAGTTCCTTTTCAAAATGAAAACCACAGACGCCCCAGGATGACCTCTGCCGGTTCATATACTGCAGGACAACAGACTGCGTTTAAAAACAAAAGTTCAAGAGACACTATAGCGAAGCGCCAGACTGCCCAGACTGCAGCAAGCCGGCGGGAGAATCATTCCGGTGCTTACAATTCCAACACCTCCAATGGTTCCGGCACTTACAAAAAAACTTCCAGAAAACGTAAAAAAGCAAAATGGCCTGCAATTCTTTTATGCCTGCTTGCTGTGATCTGTGTATACGGTGGATGGACTTTCCTTCACAGATCCACTGGCTACTGGAATATAGCAGTATTTGGCGTAGACAGTCGTGACGGAAATACAAAAAATGCATTGGCTGACGTCCAGGTACTCTGCAGCATCAATCAGAAAAACGGCGATATAAAGCTGGTAAGTGTTTACCGCGATACCTATTTAAAGATTGATTCCAAAGGAAGCTACCATAAGATCAATGAGGCTTATTTTAAAGGAGGACACAAACAGGCCGTATCAGCCCTGGAAGAAAATCTGGATCTTAAGATTGATGATTATGCAACATTTAACTGGAAAGCAGTAGCACAGGCTATCAATGTTTTAGGCGGTGTGGATATTGATATCACCCAGCCGGAATTTAAGTATATCAATGCATTTATTACAGAAACCGTTAATTCTACAGGTATTGGTTCTACCCAGTTAGCAAGTGCAGGGCTAAATCATTTAGACGGTGTACAGGCAGTTGCTTACTGCAGACTGCGTCTGATGGATACTGATTTCCAGCGTACAGAACGTCAGCGAAAAGTTATTTCCCTGGCTCTTGAAAAGGCCAAGCAGGCAGACCTGGCTACCCGTACCAATCTGGTAAAGGCGATCCTTCCGCAGATCTCTACCAGCGTGGGAATTGATGATGTTTTGCCACTGGCAAAGAATGTAAGCAAGTACCATATCGGTGAAACTGCAGGATTCCCATTTACACAAAAAACAAAAAAAATGGGGAAAATGGACTGCGTTATCCCTGTTACACTGGAAAGCAATGTAGTTACGCTGCATCAGTTTCTTTATGGAGAAGACGCTTTATATAGTCCTTCTTCCACTGTAAAGAAGATCAGTGATCATATTGCAGAGGAATCTGGCTTTTATAAAGGCGGCAAGGCAGCTCCGACCTCCTCTGGCTCAGGAAAATCAGACAGCAAGGGACAGTCATCGGGAAACAGTAAAAAGGATTCACCGTCACCTGCCCAGACAGCAGCCCAGACAGCAGCTGCCGAAAGTTCTGAGGCGGAGGAAACAATAGATGAAACCAGTGCAGAAACCGACGAGACCGCAGCAGAAGAGAGTAACTCAGCTATCATTGAAAAGCTGGATGACCCAAAGGTTGAGAAAGAAACCACCAGTGCATCTGAGGGTGGTCCCGGCACCGTAAAACCAAAAGAAACAGAAAAAGCCACTGAAACAACAGCTGATGATTCTTCTAAAGGACCTGGTATGCAGGAAACTGTCAGCAATTCAGGAAACACTTCTGGTGAAAACACCGAAAAAGCCGACCTTATTGGTCCGGGAGTGTAATTCCAATATTGAATTTATCAAATGTCTATGTTAAAATATTTTATAGAGTTGTGGAAGTGACAACGACACTTACAACTGATTTTCATTTTTGATGATTTCACGTCACGATGACATATCCGTTTACTAAACAACATGATTGCGAAAGAAGAGATGTTACTATGATAAGTTGCCATTACGTTATTTCAACAAATCACGGACTACATGCTGCCAATGCCATGAGTATAAGCCGTGCCGCCTCTGAATACCAGTGCAAGATCACATTGGGAAGTTCTAGAGGAGTTGCAGACTGTAAAAATGTCCTTTCTTTGATGAGCCTTGGCGCTAAACAGGGAGACTCTCTGGTACTGACCGCAGACGGGCCTGATGAAAAACAGGCGGTGGGGTATTTAAGCGGAATATTACGAACAATCTTGTAATGAATTTTGTTGACGAAAACGCAAATATACGGTATATTAAATATAAGTTTAGCCCATACTAAATTTACATCATAAGTTCAAATAAAAATTTATTCAAATCACCATGGTAACATGGTCCACAGTGTGTGGGAAAACTGCTCCTGAAAAGGAGCAGTTTTTTTATGTATTTTTGTTCATTTTTCTACATTTTTCTTTTATGTTCCCCTCACTCATGTTATAATAAGTACAATAAATATGTAGCATTTCATTATACAATATCTGTAAATGACTAATACGGAGGTATTTATTTATATGAAAAATGATTATTATGTAGGACTTGATCTTGGAAGTGGTTCCGTAGGATGGGCTGTTACTGATCCTGATTATCATCTTCTCCGTTCACATGGAAAAGCTTTATGGGGTGTCCGCTTATTTGATACTGCAAAAACAGCAGAAGAACGACGTGTATTTCGTACTTCACGTAGAAGACTACAACGCCGCAACTGGAGATTAAATCTTTTACAGCAGATTTTCGTAGATGAAATAAACAAAATAGACGATGGTTTTTTCCGTCGCTTAAAAGAAAGCCGCTATCTACCAGAAGATAAACATAATACAGATGGAAGTATACCAGATCTTCCTTATTCACTGTTTATAGATAAGTCATATACAGATAAAGATTACCATCGTCAATTTCCGACTATCTATCATCTGCGTAAATGGCTTATGGAAACAGATACGACACCTGACATCCGTCTGGTCTATCTCGCATTTCATCATATGCTAAAACACAGAGGACATTTTCTGTTTTCCGGAAGTATTGATGAAATCCGCAATTTTAATAATGTATTTAAACAGCTGTCTGATGCATTACGATCAGAAGATCTTCCCTTTAATTACAATTTTACAGAAGATCAGGTAGAAAAAGCAGAACTCCTGTTAAAAAATAGTCAACTTACAAAGTCACAGAAAAAAACTTTACTTATCCAATTATTCAACGAAAAAACTCCCTGCGAAAAAGCAGTTTATACTTTACTGGCCGGTGGTACTGCAAAACTAAGCGACCTTTTAGGTGACGAACTTTTAAATGATTCCGAAAAGCCCAAAATATCTTTTACAGATGCTTCTTATGATGACTATGTTGATTCCCTTCAAAGTACACTTGGAGAACGTTACCATATTATAGAGGCTCTAAAAGCTGTTTATGACTGGGCAGTTTTAGCGGATATTCTGAAAGGCTTTTCCTCTATTTCAGAAGCAAAAGTAGCAACATATGAAAAACACCATAATGATCTGGTTTATTTAAAAAAGCTTGTTAAAGAAAACCTTTCAGTAACTGACTACAAAGAATTATTTGTACAGACCAATGAAAAACTGTCTAATTACAGTGCCTATATTGGAATGACGAAAAAAAACGGTAAAAAGCAATCATTGGAAAATAAATTATGCTCAAAGGAGGATTTTTATTCTTATTTAAAAAAACACGTTCTAGCTTGCATAGCAGATGAAACAAAAACTGCATTTCTTAAAGCAGAAATAGAATATGGAACATTTCTTCCAAAACAAACCACCAAGGATAACAGTGTCATACCAAACCAGCTTCATTTATATGAATTTGATCGGATCATAGCTAATTTGGCTGATCGGATTCCCATGCTAAAAGAACAAAAAGACAAGCTTCGTTCCCTTCTCACATTCCGCATCCCCTATTATATCGGACCTTTAAACGGTATTGTAAAAAACGGCGAACGCACCAACTGGATGCAAAGAAAATCAGAAGGAACCATTTATCCATGGAATTTTTCAGAAATCGTTGATGAAGAAGAAAGTGCGAGACATTTTATCCAACGAATGACTAATCATTGTACCTATCTGCCAACGGAAGACGTACTACCAAAGTATTCACCTATGTACAGCCGTTTTATGGTACTGAATGAATTAAATAACCTTCGGTTGGATGGACAAGCCATTTCTGTTCCTTTAAAACAGCAGATATTTACAGAGCTTTTTATGAAGAAGCGGAAAGTAACTCAGAAAAGTTTAAAACAATATCTGGTACGGGAAGGCATTGCAAAAAAAGAAGTTGAAATAACAGGCATTGATGGGGACTTTAAGGGTTCTTTGACAGCGTATCTTGATTTTAAAGAAAAGCTCACAGGAATGCCGCTTAATACAAGTGATATGGAAATTCTGGTTTTAAATATCACATTATTTGGTGATGATAAGCGTCTGTTAAGTAAACGTCTTTCCCGGTTATTTCCTAAACTGACTGACAAACAGCGCAATAGTATATGCAATCTTCCTTACAGAGGTTGGGGACGTCTTTCATCTGCTTTTTTAAATGAACTGACCGCAATTTCTCCTGAAACAGGGGAAAACTGGACTATTTTACGAACACTTTGGGAAACCAATGATAATCTGATGCAGATTTTAAGTGATAAATATGATTTTGCGGATGCCATTGAAAAACAAAATCAGGAAAACGGAGATCTTCCACAAACATTATCGTATGAATTGATTGATCGCCAACCATTATCTCCAGCTGTAAAACGCCAGGTATGGCAGACAATCCTTATTATAAAAGAATTATGTCAGGCGAAAAAACAGCCACCTAAACGGATTTTTATTGAAATGGCCCGTGAAAAGCAAAATACTGATCGAACCGTTTCACGTAGAAAACAACTGATCGATCTATATCAAAGCTGTAAAAAAGAAGAACGTGATTGGATCAATGAATTAAACGAGAAAAATGACTCTGATTTAAGAAGAGATAAGCTGTATTTATACTATGTTCAGATGGGACGTTGTATGTACTCTGGTGAACCAATTGAATTAAGTGATCTGTGGAATGATCAAAAGTATGATATCGATCATATTTATCCTCAATCAAAGGTAATGGATGATAGTCTAGACAATCGTGTTTTAGTAAAACGCACCTATAATGCTGATAAAACAGATATTTATCCTATTTCGGAGGATATCCGAAAGAAACAGACACCATTCTGGAAAATGTTGCTGGAAAAGAAATTTATTTCTGAAGAGAAATATCATCGTCTTACCAGAAACACTGGTTTTGAACCTTCAGAATTAGCTGGTTTTATTGCAAGGCAGTTGGTAGAAACACGGCAGAGTACAAAAGCAGTTGCAAGTATATTAAAACAGTTCTTACCAGATACTGAAATAGTATATGTAAAGGCCAAAACTGTATCGCAGTTCCGTCAGGATTTTCATTTTATTAAAGTGCGTGACATGAATGATTTTCATCATGCCAAAGATGCTTATTTGAATATTGTAGTCGGAAATGTGTATTTTACAAAATTTACCAAGAATGCTATGTGGTATGTAAAAGAGCATCCAGGACGCAGTTACAATTTACAAAAAATGTTTACAGCAGGTGTTGTGGAACGAAATGGCCAGACTGCCTGGACACCGGGGGAAAATGGATCCATTAATATAGTCCGACAGGTTATGGGAAGGAATAATGTGATTATTACCCGGAGAAGTTATGAAGTAAGTGGTGGCTTATTTGACCAGCAACTTCTTAAAAAAGGAAAAGGACAGGTTCCGGTTAAAAGCAGTGATCCTAGATTGAGGGATATTGAAAAGTATGGAGGATATAATAAGGAAACGGGGGCTTATTTTACTCTGGTACAGTCAAAGGATAAAAAGGGAAATCTTATCCGTACAATAGAGTTTGTGCCCTTACGTTTAAAAGATTCTTTGGAAAAAAATGAAATGGCGATGAAAACTTATATGGCAGATGAACATGGATTAAACGAACCTGAAATATTGCTTTCTAAAATCCAGATTGATACTTTATTCTGCATTGATGGCTTTTATATGTGGTTATCTGGAAGAACAGGAAGGCAGTTGGTTTTTAAAAATGCAAATCAGTTAATTCTTTCGGAAAAGAACACTGCTACGTTAAAAAAGGTATTAAAGTTTATTTCCAGAAGAAAAGAAAATAAAGAATTACAAATCTATCCTTCAGATGAATTGACAAATGAATCTTTGACGCAATTATATGATCAATTTCTGGATAAACTTAAAAATACTATTTACAGTAGTCGTCTATCTGCACAGATTAAATCTTTAGAAGATAAAAAGGAAGTTTTTGAACAGTTATCACCAGAAGATAAATGTACCGTACTTTCGGAAATTTTACACATGTTTCAATGTCAGAGTGCTTCTGCCAATCTAAAACTTATTGATGGACCAGGAAGTGCAGGTATTTTAGTTCTAAATAGTGATATCACAAAATGCAAACATATCCAGATCATCCATCAGTCACCCGCTGGTCTTTATGAACAGGTGCTGAATTTAAATCAACTATGAGCTGGAGAATTGTTGTGATCACCAGAAGAGCCAAGTTGGATCATCAACTTGGCTATCTGGTGATCCGTACGGAAGAGATAGTAAAAATCCATTTAAGTGAAATATCCACACTTTTAATTGAATCTACAGCCGTTTCGCTTACTACCAGTTTACTTGCAGAATTAACTAAACGAAAAATCAAGGTTATATTTTGCGATGAGAAAAGAAACCCCTCATCAGAACTTGTAGGATATTATGGCAGCCATGACACCAGTAATAAAGTACGCAGCCAGATTCAATGGGGGATTCAAACGAAAGAAGCTGTATGGACAGAAATTGTTACTGAAAAGATACGAAAACAAAAAGAACTATTGGAATTTCTAGGAAAGGATGAATCAAAACTTCTTCATTCTTATTTACAGGAAATACGTTGGAATGACGAGAGCAACCGCGAGGGTCACGCCGCAAAAGTTTATTTTAATGCTTTGTTTGGTCTTGATTTCACACGGACTGCAGAAAATCCTACTAATGCTGCATTAAACTATGGTTACAGTATTTTGCTTTCTGCTTTTGCCAGAGAGATTACTTCAAATGGTTATATCACACAGCTCGGCCTTTTTCACGATAATATGTTTAATCAATTTAACCTGGCTTCTGATTTAATGGAGCCTTTCCGCATTTTAATAGACAGAGCAGTCATTATGATGTATCCCATAGAAGATCTTGATCATGAAGGAAAAATGTTTCTTGTTAATACATTAAATCAGGAAGTGGAAATTGATGGTCGTAAACAGTATGTAAACAATGCGATCAAGATTTATTGCAAAAGTGTATTTGATGCTTTAAATGAGAATGATAGTTCCCTGATTCAGTTTTATAGATTTGAGTTATAGATTTATGAGAATACTTGTCTTTTTTGATTTACCAGTACTTACAAGTGAGCAGAGGCGGGAATATGTACATTTTCGTAAATTTTTGATTAAAAATGGATTTATGATGCTCCAAGAATCTGTATATTGTAAACTTGCTCTTAATACAACAGCTGTAAATAGTATTGTAGATCATGTTCATAAAAATAAACCTCCTGAAGGACTGGTCCAGTTACTTACTGTAACAGAAAAACAATATGCCAAAATGGATCTGATCGTTGGTGAAATAAAAAGTGAAGTTTTAAACAGTGATGAAAGGCTGGTGATTCTTTGATGTTTTCTTTGAAATTAGTACATAAAGATTTGGAACATCAAATAAATCTCTCCCCTGGCAAAGGATGCTTATGGATTATAGAATCTCCAGAATATTTTATGGAATATATCCAAGATTTATATAAAGCAATAATAGCAGGAGAGGAGAGCAGCTTTGTTTTATCACTGAAAGAAAAAGAAAAGGAGCTTTCCCTTTTTAAATCAGCTGAAATTATAACAGATCCATTTTCTATTGATTTAAATGACCGACGTATACAGAAAAAACTATATTCCGAATTGGAAAAAATAGCTTGCGGAGAAATATTGTATACACAAACACAAAATATATTAAGTTCCCTTCAGGAATATTTTTTCCAGATAGAAGAGGAAAGCGAATATTGTCTGGAAACCGATTTGAATATTGACATTGTCAGTGTTATGAAAGCTTCTGGAATCCGTCTGGCTGTATTTGGAGATACATTTTTAGAAAAGCTTATACAATATATAAAAATAATGGCCGGATTACTGGAAAAGAAACTAATTATTTTCATTAACCTGTGCAGCTATTTAAATAAATCACAGCTTTCTCAAGTACTAGAAACTGCAGAATATAACGAAATTGCTTTATTGCTAATAGAAAATCATCAAAAAGACTTTCCAGATTCTTTATCCTGTTATATAATTGATAAGGATGGTTGTGAAATTTATTAGTGTTATGAATACCTATCCTTTATGTTTGAGGTTCACATATTTCTGCTCAATGAAGGCAGTTCATTTTTAACTTTGAGGTTTGAGAATGATGTAAATATGTATGGGACTCAAACTGCTGGAACAAAGTCACTATCTCCAGAAATGTTTGAGAATGATGTAAATATGTATGGGACTCAAACAACAACATAAGGAAAGGAAGTGATAACATGGTTTGAGAATGATGTAAATATGTATGGGACTCAAACTTTTTCATACTTTACCCTCCTAATATTTATGTTTGAGAATGATGTAAATATGTATGGGACTCAAACTCCTTGACATACGCAAAATCTTGTGTATAAGTTTGAGAATGATGTAAATATGTATGGGACTCAAACACTTTTCTTGTTAATCAATGTACCAATATTGTTTGAGAATGATGTAAATATGTATGGGACTCAAACTACTTGTTACGCAATAACTATACACACTTAGTTTGAGAATGATGTAAATATGTATGGGACTCAAACATCCCCTTTAAACCATGAAGAGCCATGTAGGTTTGAGAATGATGTAAATATGTATGGGACTCAAACAAAACTGTTAAAGGAATTACCCCTGTAAATGTTTGAGAATGATGTAAATATGTATGGGACTCAAACGTAAATAGCTTCGTTTCCGCCTTCGTGATCGTTTGAGAATGATGTAAATATGTATGGGACTCAAACTACGATTTAGAGGACATCAAAGAAGCTGTAGTTTGAGAATGATGTAAATATGTATGGGACTCAAACGCCTTTACCTGTTTTGTCGCCCTCATATACGTTTGAGAATGATGTAAATATGTATGGGACTCAAACTAAGTCAGGGATAACATTTAATACGTTGCTGTTTGAGAATGATGTAAATATGTATGGGACTCAAACTTAGATTGTTTACCAGAATGTGAAAAACTCGTTTGAGAATGATGTAAATATGTATGGGACTCAAACAGATATATGTAAGGTAGCATGTTAAGGAGGGTTTGAGAATGATGTAAATATGTATGGGACTCAAACCATAAGCCTGCGCCAGCTGCTTCGCTGCCTGTTTGAGAATGATGTAAATATGTATGGGACTCAAACTGGGTTATTCGTAATGTATGTTGCTAATCCGTTTGAGAATGATGTAAATATGCATGGGACTCAAACTATTTTGGAATTCTGCTTGGTGATTTTCCGGTTTGAGAATGATGTAAAATATCTTAAACAATGGAAGTTGCAGAACAGCTGTACGGCTAACAACCAAAAAGTGTTATCCGAATTGAGAATGATGTAAGTAAGAACAATTTTAAACATATATTAAAAAAGCCTTGGATAAACACTGAGGCTTTTAATTATTTATTTAAATTCTTAAAAATACTAGTTATATTTTGATGATGAGAGTGACATGTAACTATTCGCGAAAGAATAGTTTAACGAATAGTTGCGTATACTTTTCTCTTATTTTATTCATTCACTTATAAACCTTTGTCAGTTTACATAAATTAATTATGTAAACTATTTACTGCTTGCATATTACAAATTACAGAAAGGATCCTCTTTTCCAGATGAAACTCCAACGTCTTTTAAGCCTTCTTCGTCAGGCTATTGACCAATACCAGATGATTGAACACGGCGACCATATTGCCATTGGTATTTCCGGCGGTAAAGACAGCCTTACTTTGCTGTATGGGCTGTCACAACTTCAGAAATTTTATCCCAAACATTTTACCTTATCTGCCATTACTGTAGACATGGGACTTGATACCATGAATTTAGAGCCTGTAAAGACTCTCTGTGCGGATTTTAACGTCCCTTATGAAATTATCTCCACTGAGATTGGAAAAATCCTTTTTGAGGCCCGTAATGAGGCTAATCCATGTTCTCTTTGTGCAAAAATGCGAAAAGGCGCCCTAAACCAGAAAGCTCTGGAACTTGGCTGCAACAAGATTGCCTACGCACACCATAAGGATGATCTGATTGAAACTGCATTAATGTCACTTTTATACGAGGGGCGTTTTTATGCATTTCCGCCAGTCACTCATCTTGACCGTACAGATTTAACCGTGATCCGGCCTCTGATGCTGGTTTCTGAAGCTGATGTAAAAGGCTTCAAAAATAAATACCAGCTTCCCGTTTGTAAAAATCCATGTCCTATGGATGGACACACGCACCGGGAATACGTCAAAAATCTGATTCGGACTCTGAATACGGACTCTCCCGGTGTACGGGAACGTTTATTTCACGCAGTCATTAACGGGAATTTTGAAGATTGGCCCAAGCTTTCCAAATAATAAAAATCTATGAACGAGGCATACATTAATTATGGCAACAACTTTACCTTATTACGAGCAAAAAGATATTGAAAATATTAAAAAACTCAGGGAAATGATGACGACTCTCCCACCCTTCTGCACTGAATTTTTTCGTGGGATCGAACCAAGAACTTCTACCAGGACTCGTATTGCCTATGCATACGATCTCTCTGTATTTTTCGATTTCCTTAAAAAAGAAAATCCCGTATTTTCCAAAATGGAGAGAATGGATCTTACTTTAGATTATTTAGATCAGATCTCGGTAACAGATTTAGAAGAATATATGGAGTATTTAAAATACCGTTTTAATGAGCATAATCAGGAAATCATTAACAAAGAACGTGGAATAATGCGCAAAATTTCTTCTTTAAAAAGCTTTTACAACTATTTTTTCCGTACAGAAAAGTTGAAAACAAATCCTGCTGCCCTGGTCCAGCTTCCTAAACTACATGAAAAAGAGATCATCCGTCTTGATATTGACGAAGTTGCTCTCCTTTTGGATGCTGTGGAACAAGGGGATGGTCTGACGGATAAACAGAAAGCTTTCCACAACCGGACTAAACTGCGCGACCTTGCTCTTCTAACCCTTCTTCTTGGAACCGGCATCCGTGTTTCTGAATGTGTAGGATTAGATTTAAACGATATTGATTTTAAAAATGGCGGAATCCATATCCATCGAAAAGGCGGAAAAGAGGTTACTGTTTATTTTGGCACAGAAGTAGAAACTGCGCTTCAGGATTACCTGGATGAACGAAACAGCATTATCCCTGAGGAAGGCAGTGAAAACGCTCTCTTTCTTTCTCTTCAGAAGAAACGTATGAATGTACGCAGTGTGGAAAACTTAGTTAAAAAATATGCCAGGATCGTTACCCCATTAAAAAAGATCACCCCACATAAACTTCGAAGCACCTACGGAACTAATCTTTACCGTGAAACCGGTGATATTTATCTGGTTGCTGATGTTCTAGGACACTCAGACGTAAATACCACCAAAAAGCACTACGCTGCCCTTGAGGACGAGCGCCGCCGCAGCGCCCGTAATGCAGTAAAATTAAGGGAGAAGATGGAAAATGATTAGATTAAAAAGCCAACTAATTAGAAACTATCCTTGTCAGGCAATTTTTCCGGCATGATCCAGAACTTCATTGCCGGATAACTGAGCACTACCTGTACCACAATATTCACTCCATTAGCCAGCGTAGGAACCAACGCCTGTGGAAGCCCCAGATTTTTGAAAAATGCCTGGCTGTAGGCAGGAAGTGCTGCAGATACAATAACCAGTACCACTGCAAGACAGATGTATCTTGGTACGGCTCTTGTAAATGCTGCATTGGAGCGGAATACAAAGTTTTTCTGTACATAGAAATTAACGGTCTGGGCAGCTGCTGTTGCTACAAGAAAGCTTAAAAATCCACCCAATCCCAGGTCATTTTCTACCTGAGTATAATGGAAAACGAAAAAACAAAATGGGATTTCCTCTAAAGAGGTAAACAGGAAAGCTGTACAGATCCACATTGCTATAAAATTCACAAATGTAGCCACATTAGACAGCACATTAAATAGAATAAATTCCCAGGCGGCTGGATGTTTGTCGATCCAGCTCTTAATCCTTCTTTTTCCTGATTTCATTCTCTCTTCTCCTTACCTTCCAACTGTTTTTCATATTTTTTGTTCGCTTTATTATTACGGAAATATCCTTTAATTACCCTTTTGGTGCCAGAAAGCCACTTTCCATTAACCATATCAACGATTCCTCTTGCCATTTCCATGCTTGCAGCACCACCTGTCATCTTTGCGATTCCGCGAAATGGCATGTTATAGATAAACAATAAGTTTAAATCCGGTTTGCCTTTTCCTTCACTCTTTTTTATTTTATCTGTCAATATGCGGTAAACCAGACGAGCCAGACGGCTTTTGGCATAATACATCTGGCAGATAGCATCATTAATCCCCAGTTCGCCCTTCCATTTCCCATCAGGAACAGGATGTCCCAAAAGAACTTCAAATTCCTCTGCTCCCACATTACTGATCCGTCCGCTGTAATAAGAAGGCAATTTTTTCTTTTCATAGGGTATTTCTTTTGTGGTTCCCGCTACCCATAATTTTCCGGACAACCGGATATCTGACACACTGGCTCCCACCATAAGCAGATATTCTCCTTCTTCTATCTCCCATTGTCCTGTTTTTACATTCCAGTAGCGAAAAGTTTTATCGTCAAATGGAATATGCACCCTTTTACTTTCCCCCGCTTTTAAAAAGACCTTCTGAAAGCCTTTTAATTCCTTCTGCGGGCGGAATACAACAGAGTCCGGAAAGCCGACATAAAGCTGGACAACCTCTGCCCCATCCCGCTCTCCTACATTTGTGACAGTCAATTGTACCCCTTTTTCATCCACTTCCAAAGCTGAATAGGCAAACTCTGTATAGGAAAGGCCATATCCAAACGGATACCGGAAAAGTACCATACTTGTATCATAATAGCGATAGCCCATAAAAGGTCCTTCACGATACTCTGATGTACGTTCAGAAGCAGGATAATACTGAAATGCAGGCGTATCTTCATACCGTAGCGGATAAGTCTCCGCCAGACGGCCGGAAGGATTTATCTTTCCGGTCAAGATATCCAGGATTGCCCCGGCACCTGCCTCTCCGCCTAGGTAACTGTGAAGGATTGCCTTTAAATCATACTGCCAAGGCATCTCAATGGAAGAACCTGCACTTAAAATACCCACCATATTTTTATTTACTTTTACCAGTTCATTTAACAACCAGAGCTGGTTCTGAGGCAGACGCATGTGTTCCCGGTCTTTCCCTTCTGATTCACTAATCTCGTCCAGTCCAAAACAGTAAAGGACCACATCTGCTCCGGCAGCTGCCTCTAATGCTTCTTTTTTTAAATCTGCATCTGGTTCTCCATTGCGTGTATATCCATGAGCTTTTCCAATTACCTGAAGATCATACTCATCAATCAGCTGGTCCATGGATTCCACATTAAAAGGATTTACCATAGAAGATCCTGTGCCCTGATAGCGTGGTACAAAAGCGAAATCACCAATGAGCGCGATCCTGGTTCCCGGCTTTAACGGAAGTATATTATCTTCATTCTTTAAAAGAACAGCACTTTCTGCAGCTGCTTTTCTGGCTAATGCGTGATGGGCTTTCTCATCAAAAACTGACTTTTTTTCCTCTGCCTTTTGTTTCAGATCCAATACTGCATCTAAAACATGATCCACACAAAGATCTATATCTTTCATGGAAAGACGCCCTTCATTTACAGCTGTAACCAGCTCTCTGGCTGAGTCAAGCCCAGGTGCCGGCATTTCCAGGTCTGACTGACACATCACTCCTTTTACATGATCATTAGAACCGCCCCAGTCTGTAACCACCAGCCCGTCAAATCCCCATTCCTTTCTTAAAATATCTAGCAGTAGCTTTTTATTCTCATTGGCATATTCCCCATTTACCTCATTGTAACTAGTCATAATAGCTTTGGCCTTGCCTTCTCTGACTGCAATCTCAAAACCTGTCAGATAGATTTCCCGAAGAGTCCTCTCATCTACCACTGCATTCATAGCCATGCGCCGTTGTTCCTGGCTGTTTACTGCAAAATGCTTTGGACAAGCATATACGCCCTGACTCTGGATACCCCGTATATAAGCAGCTGCCATTTTTCCTGCCAGATAAGGATCTTCCGCAAAATACTCAAAATTTCTTCCGCAAAGAGGACTTCTTTTCATGTTAAGCCCTGGACCTAGTACAATATTTACATTCTGGGCAGCTGCTTCTTCTCCCAGCGCTTTGCCAATCTCTTCTCCAAGCTCCGGATCCCAGCTGTTTGCAATAGCTGCCGCTGCCGGAAAACAGGTTGCCTTTAAAGAGGCATTTAAACCCAGATGATCCCCTGATCCCGCCTGCCTGCGGATCCCATGTGGACCGTCAGAAAGAAAAACAGACGGTATCTTAAAGCGTGGGATATCCCGTGTCTGCCATACTGTTTTGCCGCTCAAAAGTGCCGCTTTTTCCTCCAGTGTTAATTTTAAAAGTAATTCTTCATGTTTCATATCATTTCCTCTTTAATGACTGTATATCTTTCATTCCCTGACATTTATTTGCAGCACCTATTTCATATCATTTCCTCTTTAATGACTGTATATCTTTCATTCCCTGACATTTATTTGCAGCACCTATTATATCAAACTAATTGCCATATGACACTTTTTAAGCAAAAAAACAGAAAAAATCTTCAAAGCGTGGATCTAAAAAAGGTATTCCGCAGATCATTTTTTCATGATCCCGGAATACCTTTTTACTTATCTGACTTATCTGACAGAAACTACTATCCGATCAGACTCATTAAATGTCCCACAAATGCACCTCCTGGTGTACCAATAATATTACCCAGAAGTGCCATAAGAATACCTACCGGAACTAAAGCACTACTGTATGCGCCTGCAAGTACAGGTGCAGTAGCAGTTCCACCAACGTTTGCTAAAGATGCAACGGCACAGGTAAAGATATCCATTTTAATCACCTTTGCAAGAATGACCATAACAGCTACATGGATCAGAAGGATCAGGAAGCCAGCTGCCAGCCATACAGGTGCATTACCCATAGCAGAAATATCTGCTCTGGAAGCGATCAGGGCAATCTCAACATAAAGGATGATATTAGATACCTCTTCTGTTCCTTTTAATTTTCCAAATGGAGTCATAGCCACCAGCAGTCCAACAGCAGTTACCAGAAGAACGGTCCAGGTTGCACTGTCAAAAACAGGCAGTGCATTTGCAACCATACTTCCTACATCCTTGGAAATAGCAGAAATGAAGAATGATACACCAATTAAAAGAAGCATGCTCTTCCATGTAAGAGGTTTGGTGTTTGCTTTTGCCTCCTCTTCCAGAGAAGCGCCAACTTCATTGATCAGACGTACATCTGCTTTGGTCCATGCGTTAAATTCCTTTGAAAAGTTAATGGCCCACAGAAGGAACATAACATACATTACCGCACAAACAGAATCCATTACCAGTGAATATGCCATGCTTTCCTCACTTACATCTAAAACCGCCTGTACAGCCAGCATATTTCCACTTCCGCCTAACCAGCTTCCACACAATGCCCCCAGCGCTTTCCAGCTGTCTGGGCCTAACATTTTATGGAAAATAGCATAACTTACTATAAAACCAGTACAGATAGAAAGGCTGGCTGCAAAGAAACCAATCAGCATTTTCGGTCCTAATTTGATGATCTTCTTAAGATCACAGCGCAGCAGCATTAAAAACAACATTGCATACAGCAGTGGGTTTTTTACTGCCTTATAAGTTGCAGCTGTATCTTCCAGGTTCCATATTTTCATAGTACATAAAAGCATCATACCTAAGTAGAGCAAAACAATAGGCGGTGCAAACTTAAAAAATTTCTGTGCGCCTTTTCCCTTCAGATATACAGGAAGATTGACTAAAATCGCTGCTAGCAGCATCAAAGTGCCAAGATAGATAAACCCGTCATGAATCATTTGTAAACTCCCATTCTGCTGTCATTTTGCGACAGCCTGTTTTTCTCTTAGAAGCAAGTCAAAATAACCGGTTATAATTTAATTGCCCCTCCTTCTCCTTTTTATGTTCTGCCGGAATCTCCCTGTTCCTGATTTTGTGAGAAATGACTCCAGGAAAACATTTTATAATACCGATATAAGAACTGGCTAAAAGGCAAAAAAAGGTCCAGAAGATTTTTCTGGACTTGTAAATTACATTTGAATTTTTGTAACTTCCCTACCCCTAACCACTTCTTTTGACTTTCTCCTTCCTTATTATAAGTTATAATACGCAGAAAGTCAATTTTAACGATTTCTCAACAAGACTTCCTATAGCCTTCTTATAGCCTTCTTATAGGGATTTCTCAACAAAATTTACTTTAGAAAAAAATCCCCAAACACCTGCAAGAGTCATTCCCATAGTAATAAATTCTGCTGCCGGAAAAGCCAGCCATATACCTGTCATCCCCCAAACTGCAGACATAGTAAAGGCCAAAAGAAGGATCATAACAAATCCACGGGAAACGGAAGCTGTGAATGCCCATTTAACTGACTCCACCGCACTTAATATACCTGTTCCTACTATATTGATACCGGCAAAAAAGAAACCAATAAAATACAACTTCAGACCAAATCTGGCCATAGCCGCCAGTTCTTTGTTATGTTCCTGGTTAAAAATACCAGCAATTGGTTCCGACCACAAATAGATCACTGCATATATACATACAGCCGTAACTGCTGCTGTCCTTAAACTAAGGCCTATTACTTTCTCTAAAGCCTTTTTATCTGACTTTCCATAGAAACTGCTAAGCAGAGGCTGGGAACCCTGGGATATACCGTTAAACAGTGCTACTGCCACCAGAGAGATATTGGCTACTACACCATAGGCTGCAACACCGGTATTTCCAGCCAGCCGCAATATGATCAAATTAAAAGCTGTAGTGATCACACCGGAAGATATCTCTCCTACAAAGGCAGAAACTCCCACCTGACAGGAAAAAATGAGCCTTTTTAACGATGGCATCACCGGCAAAAAAGATACGGTACACTTTTTTGAACGAAAATGCAGCTGACAGATCAACATACCTACTACTGGTGAAAGAGCTGTTGCAAGGGCTGCTCCCGGCATACCCATACTAAAAGGGAACATAAGAATATAATCGAATACAATATTAAACAAACTGCTAAACAGTGTAGCCATCATAGCTATCATAGGGCTTCCATCATTTCGTACAAAAGCATTACAAATATGATTCCACATAAATAATGGGGCAAATGTCATAAAAATACGGGTATAGCTTTTTCCTGTTGCTATAATCTGTTCATCTCCACCCATAAGCCTGATCACCTGATCCGGGCAGAAAATCCCGGCTGCAATGAATACAAGGCTGATGATCCCGGCCCAGAACAGAGCATGAAAGAAATAGCTTTCTACCTCTGGATTTTCCTTATTTCTCTCTATCACAAAACGGATAGCAGAACCTACACCGATCATAGCTCCAATGGCGAAGATCAAATTATATACAGGAAGTACCAGATTCAATGCTGTAATACCATCTGCTCCTACTGCTTTTGATATAAAATAAGTATCTGCGAGAATATACAAAGACATACCCAGCATGCCTAACATATTCTGGGATACATAGCGGATAAACTGCTTTTTGATATCCATATAACCGCTTCTCCTCTTTTGCATTTTTTACACTGAATGGTATTATAGATGTTTTTTCTAATTCTGTAAATGACCATGGTATCAACAAACAAAAATACCGCAAAACAGGAAACATTTTACTGCCTGCTTTGCGGTAAATAGATTTATATGCGGTTATTTACTTTAAAATAAGATTAAACTGCTGCCAGTGTCTTTCCTAATTCCTTACACTTAGCTAATGCATCATCATCTGGAGTTTCCTGGGTAATAACACCTTCGCCACATGCAACTTCAGCACCTGCTGCTTTCATACGTTCTTCCCAGTCACGCATCCACTGTCCATCACCCCAGCCATAGGAGCCAAATAGACCAACAGTTTTACCTGCTGCAAATCCTTCTACCTCTGCTACAAATGGTTCCATCTCATCTTCTTCCAGAACCTCAGCTCCCATTGCGGGGCATCCTAACGCAAATGCCTTTACATCCTTCAGGTCAGCGGCAGATACAGCAGATACTTCTGCCAGTTTTGCTTTCTTTCCAGCTTCTTCGATTCCCTGTGCTACTGCCTGTGCCATAGCTTCTGTGTTTCCTGTCTGTGACCAGTAAACTACCATGATTTCGTCCATTTATTCTTCCTCCTATACTGCCATTAATTTGCATGAATGCAAATCATACAGCTCCATAATGTTTTTAACAGTCATTCCTGAAGATACCATGTGGATCACTTTTTCTCTTGCCTGATCATATCCAGCAAATACTTTCCGGCATTCTTCCAAATTGGAATATACTTTCCAGTATCCGATATATAGCGGATTCTGTCCCCGGTTTTCAATAAAACCTATTACATCTTCCGGCGGATATCCGAGAAGCAATCCAATCTCATGAGGAAAATCACCATTTCCTTCCATATGCTCACGGTAACGTCCTGATACGCTATAAAGGATCTTAGAAAGCGTACACCCACTGCATCCAAACTCCAGCATCAGCTTCTTAACCTTTTCTGTTCTTAAATAAGCTTCCAGCTTTTCCCGTACATACAAAAGAAAGGTAATACGGTCAGCCGACTCATAAAGAACATAACAGGAAACGGCACTGGAACGGAACAGCCCCAATACTGCACTGCGAAAACTCCTGTCTACTGTCAGAAGATTGGATATCTTACGTCCAGTAAGAAGGGGCGCACACTGAAGTGCGATCTGGATTTCCAGTTCCTGCCTGTTTAAGCTAAGCATCAGATCAAGTGTTTCTTTACTCATAGGATACCTCATTTACTACTGTTAAAATATAGTTAGTGTTAGCTAACTTCTTTATATATCCTATCAGATAAAACACGAAAAAACAAGTAGGGTTACAGGTAACTTTTCTCATTAGGAACATTTCTCAATAAGCACAGTTTTCCTAAATATGAATTTTTCAATGTGCCTTTTAATATGATGACATTCCTAATTCGTTCATTTTTCTAAAAATAACTACTTATAATAAACAACCGTAAGGAACTGGCCCTTATGGATCGTATCAGAGCGAAGGGAATTCATTCGTTTTAATTCCTTAACGTATTCTTCTGTAGACATATGGCTCCCCTTCTTGTACTGACGGGCTATATTCCACAGACTGTCTCCCTCTTTGATCTCCACACTCCGGTAATATGGGCTTACTGTCACAGGTTCCTCTTCTGCCATAGTCGTGAGCATACTCCGTCCTGTGAGAATGGTAACAAAAAGCAGCATGATAAAGCATCCTGTCAAAAACCGTCTTCTTACTAATCTTCTTCTCCTCATAACGTTTCCTCCTCATTCGTCTAAAGCAGATGCGAACATTTGTTCTTTTTATATTCATACTATATCATCAGAACATATGTTTGTCAATCATTTAATACGCAAAAACCGAACAAAGGTTTGCATTTTTATCGAACATATGTTACTATAGTATCAGTAAAAGATTATTACAAAACAGAAGGGGGAATTTTTATGGCCCAGGATAAACTTACTGCAAAGCAACAGGAAATATTAGAATACATAAAAATTACGATCTTAAAAAAAGGATATCCGCCAGCTGTGCGGGATATCTGTGAAGCTGTAAAATTGAAATCCACTTCTTCTGTCCATTCTCACCTCTCTGCTCTGGAAGAAAAAGGATATATCCATCGCGATCCTACTAAGCCAAGAGCTATTGAGATTTTGGACGATACATTCAATTTTAACCGGAAGGAAATGGTAAATATCCCAGTTATTGGTACAGTTGCAGCAGGAGAACCGATCCTGGCAGAGGAACACATTGAAAGCTACTTTCCATTCCCGGCAGAATCTCTTCCTAATGCCGAGACCTTTATGCTCCATGTAAAAGGTGAAAGCATGATAAATGCCGGCATCCTTCCAGGAGACCAGCTGATCGTTGAGCAGCGTCCAACTGCTGAAAACGGCGAGATCGTAGTTGCCCTTTTAGATGATTCCGCTACTGTAAAGCGTTTCTTCAAGGAAACAGATCACTACCGCCTGCAGCCTGAAAATGATGCCATGGATCCGATCATTACAGATCATGTTGAGATTCTTGGAAGGGTCATTGGTCTGATAAGAATGATGTAATGTGCGTGTTCGCAAGTTTAACCTGACTTATAAAACAGTTTTCACCAAAAAGCCACTGTACAGTTTCTAAAATCTGAAACTATACAGTGGCTTTTCTTACCATAAAAAATGGCTGCGGAATTGCTCCCACAGCCGTCGTGCCTGAAAACCGTACCTTGGCACCGTGATCTCTCACAGGTTTTTACAGAACATTTTGAAAATCTGCATTATATGCTTTCCAAAAGTCGTTTCCATGAACCGGAACACATAACCCGATAACAAATAACCGATAAACGATAACTATGAACCGTAACCGCCAGTAAGTATTGTTAGAAATATGTCCTGCACGGAATGAGTGATCAGATATCTACCTCAAACAGCACCGTCTGGTTATAGCGATCCAGTGCGATCTGCATGTCCATGATCGTATTGGAAATACGGTCATATTCCTGCTGGATCAGTTCCGGATCGTAGTTGATATACTTATACTCAGGCGCTGAACCAGATGAGCTAAATGCACTGCCATACACACGCGTTTTTGGCAGTCTCTTACGCATATCATCAAGAACAGCCTTTCTCTTATTGAGCTGAGCCATTCGAACCAGAATACTGTCAATGCTCATCTCCTGTTCACCCACCTGCACTTTTGCTGTGGCATTGGTCAGGTTCAATGCGTGTTTAATAGTGACGATCTTCCTGTCTATCTCATCAATTGTATTCGCAACTGTCATGTAATCGTATTCCGGAATGACCGGCTCCTCATTGACAGCAGCAATGTAAGTACTGGATGATGCTTCCTTGTTGACCCAGAATGCCTTGTCTTCCTCAAGGCTTCTCAGCATCTTATTTGCATAAGCCGATGTGATTTTCTGCATGATTTTCGCCTTCCTCTCTATCCTCATCTTCCATCATTTGTTTCTGATCCGATTGTAAATCATTCAGTGGCAGATGTCATTCAACCATCGGTTTAAAATCCCCCATAAACGAGGAATATCCCCGTCAATGACGAGGATATCTTCAATCGTAGTATGTAATAATCTACTTAAAATAACAAAATTGTCTATGCTGGGTAACGATTTGCCGGATAGCCATTTATAAATAGCCTGCGGATTTTCAAATCCGAAAGCTCCCTGGATCTCCCGAATCGTATATCCCTGTTCCAAAAGCAGCTTTTTTATGCGTTCTCCAGTCTTTTCTGGTTGGATTGACAAATACATTGGTTCCATAGTTTGTGCCTCCATGATTCAGGACCGTGTTTATTCATAACGTATATATTGTAACACAGAAAAGACTGGCTCACCAGTACCAATCATAAGAAAATTGGTTACAATTCAGCCATCAATGTCATTTAGGTAGCGATAAAGTGAGGAACATTCATAGAAACAAAGCATTAGTCATATTCCTGTAGCTACAATCCGGTTGAAATCAAGAGATTTTTCCAATGCTTCTTATTCCAAATTTTTTCTTTTATCGTTTCAATTTTTCGTGACTTTTATGAATTGCCAATTTTCCATCTTTCTTATAAAATTTATGTTTGAGATTTTTTGATCAATTCCATGTGATTTCGGATTCAGCTATACTTGTTTGATTTGTAAAAGAAGGGAGACTGCTTTATGGGTCAATCTGCAAAACAATCTACCATTAAAGATATGACAACTGGAAGCCCGGCTAAATTGATTCTTGGATTCGCCATTCCCATGCTGATGGGGCTTTTGTTTCAGCAATTTTACAGCATGGTCGATACCATTATTGTAGGAAAGTTTCTGGGCGTGGATGCCCTGGCTTCCGTTGGCTCCACAGCTGCTATCAACTTTATGATTAATGGCTTTGTAATCGGTGTATGCACCGGATTCTCCATTCCGGTTGCTCAGCGGTTCGGCGCCCAGGATTATAAGAACATGCGGCGTTTCGTTGCCAATGCCGGATGGCTGGCATCTTTTTTCGCTGTGGTTATGACCGTAATCGTCTGTCTGCTGACCCGTCAGATTCTTGTCTGGATGCAGACACCGGACAATATCATCGACGGTGCCTACAGCTATATCTTCTTTGTGTTTGCCGGTATTCCGGCCACGTATCTGTACAATACCTTAGCCGGTATCATCCGTGCACTGGGAGACTCCAGGACACCTGTTTATTTTCTGATTTTATCCAGTCTCTTTAATATCGTACTGGATCTGTTTTTCATCGTACAGATAGGAACCGGAACAGCCGGTGCTGCTTATGCTACGGTGATTGCACAGGCTGTTTCAGGCATTCTCTGCCTGATTTATATGAAGAAGAAATTCGATATTTTAAAAATGCATCGGGAGGAAACACGAATCAGTACCTACCACCTCTATCGTCTCTGCATGATGGGTATTCCGATGGGACTTCAGTACTCCATCACCGCCATCGGTTCGGTGGTGATCCAGACCGCCATCAACTCTCTCGGTTCCATTGCCGTTGCCTCGGTTACTGCCGGTCAGAAGATTGGTATGTTCTTCTGCTGCCCCTTTGATGCACTGGGAGGCACAATGGCAACCTATGCCGGACAGAATGCCGGTGCCGGGAAAACTGACCGTATCCGCCAGGGAGTTCGTTCTGCAACCTTCATTGGAAGCATCTACTCGGTTCTGGCCTGCATTGTCCTGACCCTGTTCGGCGGTGTGATCCCACTGCTCTTTGTAGATGCTTCGGAGACAGTTGTAATTCATCAGGCTCACCAGTTTTTAACCTTTAATTCTCTGTTTTATATTCCGCTTACCATCGTCAATGTATGGCGTTTTACCATTCAGGGAATGGGCTACAGTCTTCTTGCCATTCTCGCCGGTGTCTGCGAGATGATCGCCCGGGCTTTGGTTGGATTTGCACTGGTTCCCATCTTCGGCTATATTATCATATGCTTTGCTTCTCCTCTTGCGTGGCTTATGGCAGACGCCTTTCTGATTCCGGCCTTTTACTATTGCCTGCGGAACCTGTTGAAAGCACAGGAAATGCTTGAATAAATGAATCTATAAAGTCAAAAGCAGGTCTAAAATTGATATTGCTCCTATTTCATACCTGCTCTTTTATTGTTTCTTTCCTTCCTTTTATTTACCAAACAGACAAGCTGGAAGAGTTTCTTGAAGCTCTGTTTTAAATTTTCTGAAGTCTTCTGCAATATCTTAATTAATCTTTACATTTCTTACTGTTCTGTTACCTGCCTTACTTTATGCTGGCTTTTCTGAGATAATATAGCCTGATATGCAGAAACAAATAACTGAAAGGAATTTTCCAATATGAAAAAAACGATTACTTCTCTTCTGATTCTTACCATGGCTGTCTCTCTGGCAGGCTGCGGCAGTAAGCCGGCAAATGACCCACCTAAGCCCCAGGGAACTGTGATTGAATCGGCAGTTGATTTTTATACAGAGGTTTGGGATGCCTTTGGCGAAGATAAGCAGTTTTCAGCTGTAGGCGGTGATGCAGAGCATGAGGCGGAGGCTCCGGCAAAATTCTTGGTCTGGATGCTGACAGGCTTTTGGCATGGTGCCGCCTGGAATTTCGTGATCTAGGGTCTTTATTTTGCCCTGCTGCTGATTTTGGAAAAGGTCTTTCTCCTAAACCATCTGAAAAAAAGCCGCATGTTAAGCCATATCTACGTATTTACTGCTGTCGTGGTCAGTTTTGTGTTTTTTGATGCTGTTAATATGTCCCAGGCATTTTCATATATAAAAGCCATGTTTGGAGCAGACGCATATCCGTTGGTTTCAGCTGAGTTCAGCTACTATTTCCGCAGCTATTTTGTGGTTCTGGTAATTGCTTTCCTTGGTGCAACACCTATTCCAAAATCCTTTTGCAAGGGGATTCAGCGATGGAAAGCAGGTGCGGCGGTTATGGCATTGGCTGAACCTGTGGTTCTTTCTGCCCTGCTGCTTGTTTGCACGGCCTATCTGGTAGATGGCTCTTTTAACCCATTCCTTTATTTCAGGTTCTAGGAATATCCAGTTTCAGGAAGGAATGACAGATGAACGAATATAAACGTATAAAAAGTATAACGAACATGAACCGCATATTGACTGTGGTTGTACCGGGTCTCATCTTTATAAGTCTTACATTGGCATCCTGGCTGCTGCCCTCCAGGGATTTTTCCGACAGCGAACGTCGAAAGCTTGCCCAGCGTCCGGCACTTTCCCTGGAGGTCATATCCGACGGAAGCTTTATGACAGGTTTTGAGAAATATACCCTGAATCAATTTCCGCTGCGAAATCAGTTCCGTACGCTGAAAGCTTACACAATCTACCATGTGTTCGGCCAGCTTGATAATCATGATATTTATATAAAGGACGGATATGCCGCAAAACTTGAATACCCATTGCATACGGATTCTCTGGAACATGCAACGGACCAGTTTGAATATATCTATGAGAAGTATTTAATGGACAAGAAGATGGATATCTATCTCTCTATTGTACCGGATAAAAGCTATTTTCTTGCTGAAAAATATGGATACCTCTCCATGGACTATAAGGAACTGTGCCATATAATGCAAAATAGCATGGATTATGCTAACTATATTGATATTACAAAAACACTGGATATTACGGATTACTACAAGACGGACACCCACTGGCGTCAGGAGAAGCTTCCAGAGACAGCCGCGGTCCTTGCTGAAAGCATGGGTGCTTCTATCTCCGGAAACTATACAGAATATGCACTGGATTTACCCTTTTATGGTGTATATTACGGTCAGTCAGCGCTCCCGCTTCCGCCGGAGACACTGTATTATCTGTCCAATGATGTCTTAGATAGCTGTATCGTGACAAATCATGAAGATCAGACAATAGGCGGCATCTATAATATGGAAAAGAAATCCGGAAAGGATCCCTATGAAATCTTTCTTTCCGGTCCCCGTTCCCTTATCACCATCGAGAATCCCAACTGCAAATCAAACAGGGAACTTATCATCTTTCGTGATTCCTTTGGCAGCAGTATTGCTCCTCTTCTGGCAGAAGGGTATGCAAAGATTACATTGGTTGATATCCGGTATCTGCGAGCGGATTTACTTGACCGTTTTATAGAATTCAAAAATCAGGATGTGCTGTTTCTGTACAGTACATCGGTGCTAAATCACAGTGAGACTTTAACCTAAAATGTTGGAATCAAAAACCCTTTTCTATACATATTAAGTGAAAATTCCCCAGTTCCTTAAGATTGAGTGGTTGGGGAATCCTTTTTTCAAAATATATCTCATAATAGTCTTATGAATATCTTACAGAAAATTTTTACAAACCATTATGAAGACATAAAATACACGCTCCATCCCAGGAACACTGAAATAGCAGAAAACCTCTCACAAGTGGAATTTTCTCTGATCTTTGGATTCCCGGAAAATGAAGAATGAATGTCTGGATAGAGTTGGTGTGATTTTTTACACCGGCTCTATTTTTTATGGTAGAATAATAGATAATTCAGAAGATTTCAGTGAGGTGTATCATGCTTTTGTGGTCAATACAGCATAAACGTGCATATGAAAAAATGGAACAAACCGGAGTGCTCAGAGCAGACAAAAATTTCATTGCGACGGATTGGTTTGAAAATTCTTATCTGTGGATGGCAGAGCAAATGAAAAAGCGTATAGATGAACCACCAGAAGGCGTTATATTCCCCGTGTGGGCCTGGTACCAATGGGAAGGCATGCGGAAACGACCGGATATGCGTGTGCATGGACGTAATTGGGGAGAAAAAGGTACACCTGTTGTTTTACTGACGATTGAGGTCCCGGACAACCTAGTTTTGCTTTCTGATTTTGATTACTGGCACTGTGTCCTAAACGATGGCGAAATTATTTTTCCTATTGACGATTCAGCGGTATATTCTGAAGAAGAAAAACGGAAAAGCTGGGAAAATATTTTTGATATCAGCTGCTCTTTTGAAGGTGAAGTACATCCCCATCTTAGTACCCAGGCAACCATGTGGGAAATAAAAAGAAAATGGGTGAAAAAAGCTGAATATTTTGTAGCACGATAAATCAGAATTTGTGGAGAGATTTCCTGAACTTTCCTTATTTTACAGGCTTTTCAGCCCATTAAATAGTGAAATGATATGTATTTTCCCTTATTTTTGCCCTTATGCGGAATCCGCAAGGGAAATAAGGGAAATTTTTAGTTAAGCATT
>OGYT01000032.1_pt1 | contig 99062 bp, 100 predicted proteins | sample 1576631 | NCBI WGS metagenome assembly OGYT01 (sample SAMEA3541588, study PRJEB24748) | human gut metagenome | biome: human gut; feature: human-associated habitat; material: faeces | place: China | collected 2012
CATGGTGTATCACCTTCTTTCTTTTTATGGGCAGAATATCAATTCTGTCCAGGTTCAACTCCGACAATGGCTATACAATCACGGAGATGAATGCTCCTGGAATACTGGAGGATGGATTAAATGTCAATGTGGAAAATCCATATCTACATCAATTGCTAATGGGCATACCTCTACAGCTTCAGTAGCTGCCGATGTTGTATTTGGTAATAGTAGTATAGATTTTTCTTGTAATGGTCATGCTGGAGTTTATTCATGGACTTCCAATCAAATAACTCGTAGAAAAAGAGCAGGCTTTTCTGTTAACACCAATTTTGGTACTAAGAAAACCCTTAAAAAGTCGATATCCTTATATTCACGCTTACGGGTAATTACATCAAACAATTTGCAAGCATGTTTTAGAACTGGTGCTGAAAATGTGAGTAGTACAAGTATAGATACAGCTACCATATTGCAAAAGGGAGCAATAAACGCAAATAATGGTCTGGAGTTTATTTTAGGAGATTTGGAGCCATATTTAGTTTTGGGAAATAATTACTCTGTTCCTTCTGTTGGCTCAACGACCTCGGCTGTTAGTGATGCAAATTTCAACTGTAACAGCACGATAACTGAGATTTGGTTGGAATAATCACTTTAACCATACTTCTGTAATTGAGCAATTTGCATTATAGCTAACCGATGAGGGCGTATCTCCGTACCAATCAACACTTTCATACCCCACAGTACATCCTAATACTAGATATGGATGGTTGCTCCCTATATTAAGATTTAAAGGTGGTGAACCAGAGCCAAGTACTGTAGCCGTATTAACCCGAACGGAACCACTATTGGCAGCTCCAATTCTAAACGCTGCTATTAATTGTGATGATTTCCCCGTTACGTTCAAAGTTTTGTAATCTTTTATATCTTCTCGTAAGGCTTTGACTGTACCAAGAGTTGTTGTTGCGTATGTCGCACCTCTGATTCCATAATAAGAATCGAATGCGGCCGCTCTGACGGCATTAGAATATCCATTACAAATAAAACTAATGTTACTTGAATTAAATACCACATTTGCATTGGCAACGCCCGTAGATGAGCCATTTTGTTTTGATATTGTCGATACATCCTGTTTAATAGCACATTTCATCCAACCACCAGTATTGTGTAAGCATTGGTCGCCATTTTTATAGAGCCACTGCTTCAACTCAACCTGGACAGAATTGATATTCTGTATGGTAACAATTTCTTTGAAAAATACATACTTGTCATCCACTGTAATCAGATACTTCCCCGATGGAACCCCTAAAAAAGTCAGCTCCAGGCCTGTATCAAATGTCTGGGTAAGGTTGTATGCATCTGTGGGGTTGTACTCATCGTCACAGCTCCGGACGTTACAGGTCTTTCCGTTGCCTCCCTCCTCTGTGCAGGTGACCACCAGGGTACCGCTGTAGATATCCGTACTGAACTGTCCAAAGTATGGACACACCAGCATGGTTGTGTATGTAACCGGCTCTGCATCCGTAGTCACAACCGTAATGATGTAGTTTCCCACCTCACTGGCGTACAGCTTTGCCTTGCCGTTTTTAATGGTGGATGACCAGCTTTTGCCGTTACACGATGCAGTGACGGCACCGCCCTCAGCCACCGCGGCATTATCAGTAAGCGTAATGACCACATTGGATATCACTGACTTCTCAGGGCTCCCCCCGCCGCCCATCAGCAGGCGCCCATCCCCCTTCTTTCCCAGGGCCAGACAGACGGTAATGTCACTGGCCAGTACATCCGCAGCATAGAAGGTCACGGAACCGGCAGCACACTGCCCACCGGATAGCATCCCAAAATCAATACCATAATCTGTGCCGTCATCCTTGGAGGTATCCGGTGCCGTATATTTCATCAGCAGCGGCATATCCTCCGCCGTGATGTCCGTCACTGCCACTGTCTGTTTATACAGGCCGGATGCATCTGTGGTCCAGCCGGCAGCCGGCAGGGCTACAGTTATGATACTTGTCACTGCTGCATCCAGACCGTTAATGGCGGCAGTGATGGCATTCATAACCTCCGGGCTTATGATATCTCCTTCCTGGGCATATTCCGTCACATCCAGTATTTCTGACTTTCCCTGTGCATCCGTGCTTATCTCATATTTACGATTGCCTTCAAAGACGTCTGCTTTAAAATCTGTTCTGAGTGCCATTTCCTACCTCCTGTTTCCTATCATCTTTGTTCCAACCTTAAAGCTCAACCGCTGCTGACCGCTTACCATGCTGTCATACATCTCCCCCAGGTCTTTTAGTATCTGCTCAATATGATTGGCTTGGTAGATACTCCCATAAGTTATCTTTACGGGGGTGGACGGAGTACTGGCTTTCGTATAATAGGCAGCCCGCAGCGTTTTAATGTTGTCCAGCAGCCTGGACATCTCCGTATCCGTCCGGAAGTCCTCCATCTTCCATGCCTTGGTCTGTATGGTCACCCCCAGGCGCCCCGCCAACAGCGCACATGCCTCTTCCACACGGTTCAAGTCTGTGTAGGCTATATATGCCCTATCCGTGTCATTGGACAGGTCTGCGGCCGTCCTATCCGTTATCAGTGTTTCCAATACCGTACTCATCTTACTGTCACCTCCGCCGTTACCTTACGCCGACTAAACTTAAAATCCAGCTTTGTAATATTGCCCGTCATTGTCCCCCGGAAACCAGTAAATACATTCACACGGTTTCCCAGCTCCTGGTCATTGATAGTGGCGCGGAAACTGATACTTTCGTTATTGCCGTAGTATCCATATACCCGATCAAGCACCGCCTGCGCATTTCCGGCTGTCACCAGTGTGGCTTCCTTGACTTCGGCAATGTTCTTATTCTGGGTAATCTTTGGGTTTTCTTTCAGCAGCATGGCCGTGCTGTGGTTGTACTTAAGCCCGGTCAGTACCACTTCATTGCCCGTGCCGGTTATGCAGGCATAATTGTCTCCATGGTCCCCAAGATTTCCACCAGTAATAGACAGACCGTGATAAGGCTCTGAAAACTCTATCCTCGTAGTGCCATCCAGGACCCCCTTATACAGCTGCGCGGATTCTGTCCCCTGGGTATAACTGTGTACATACAGCCGGATGCCGGTTATGATATCACTGTGTTCCACACTTAATCCCAACCGGATATCTTTGGCCGTGAATTCGCTGGTGACCTCGGTCTGCTGTGGGTATATGTACAGCTGCCGGTCATAACTGGTGTCCACCAGGGCGCCAATGGCAAAGGCCAGCTGCTGCAGTGCTGCACGTTTCGTACATATTGGCAGGTACCCACTCACCCGCGCATCTACATAAACATCATCTAAATAATATGTGATACCTTCTCCGGTCATAATACTGACCAGGATGTCTGATACCAAGGCATCGTTGTACACTCCGCCCATGAACTGGTTGTTATCCAGGATTCCCACTGCATCCTGGGTCTCCACGGAATACCGCTTTGCTCCCAGCTGTTTCCCATCCTTCAGATAAAAAATCCCCAGTATTGCCTCGTCAAAATACAGCGTCTGTTTCTGCCGCTTCTGAAATTCAAACGCATAATCAGACTTGCTTCGGATGGTATAGTCCATCGTATTGATGCTTACCTCTTCGGATATAGGGCTCAGCTCCATGAGGCAGCTGATATCCTCTATCTCATCATCCTTAAACACACGGATGAGTCCCCAGGTTATCCCTGTCAGGAATACGTTGCGGTACGGCTTGCTGGTCCTCAGGAAAGTAACGACCACCCGGTTATAATAATCCACGATGCCATAGCAGAAGTAGTCCGGGCTGTCCGGGGAATAATCCCGGTCTGATAACAGTTCATCCCCACGGTACCACTTAATATTGACCATACTGCAGTAATCCTCCGAATAATCGTTGAACCTCAGGGTTAGCCCCACGCTGGAATAAGTTTGACCGAATGTGAATGTGATTGAAGGCGGTTCTCCAAATGTTCCGCCTGCATCGGATATGCTGCCACTCACATACCCCATGTCAGCCAGCTTGTCCGGAGCATTGTTGTAGTTGCCATCCATCCTTGCGTACCTGGGCAAGCAGTAGGCATAGGGAGGAAACTCTACCCCCGATTTTAGGTCCTGGAGGTCAACATAGTAATCATGGTCGCCCGAAGCCGCCGTATTGTCCTGTGCTGCCCCAAGGGCAATGTCATCGTAGACAATCTTAAGCCCACCCGCATCCGTCATCCTCTGGTTCTTCAGTACGGACAGCCACAGGTAACGGTATGGCCGGCTGGTCTCAAGGTACGTGATGACCAGCTGATTAAACAGCGGCACCTTGGCCCGGCAGAAGTACTCCACTCCATCTGGTTCAAACTCCTGCTCCTGGACCAGTTCCGCATCCTTGTACCAGGAGATTTTAAGCCTGCTGGCATAATCCCCAGATACCCTGTTAAAAACCATGGATATGCCGTTGCTGGTCTTAAGCCGGTCAAAGGTGATCGTGATGGATGGTGGCTTATCAAACACACCGTCCTGCCTGCTTAGGGCCGTACTGATATACCCGTTCTGGCCACCAGGGATTATATCTGGGGTATTGGCATATGTTCCGTCCATCTTGGCGTATCTGGGCAGGCAATAAGCATAGGGCGGCATATTCTGCTCATAGCTTGTCAGGTCATCTACCGCTGAATACGGCTGCTGCCCGTTCGTTTCCACTCTTGCGTCCCATCTCAAACCTTACCGCCTCCTCTGTGGTTCCATGGCTGTGAAATTGAGGGACAGGCCATCCAATCCCCAAATATTTTTACCTCGCCTTATTCTAAGCTTATCCTTCCCCTGGGTGATATAGGCTTGGAAGGTCAATGTCTCCTGACCATAGGGGAAGGTCATCTCATGACTCGCATAATTCGGATCCGAAACGGCATCATAGAACGCATCATACGCTGCCAGGTCTTCCGTCTTAGGGTATACCTTCATCGTGTAGTTGTAGAAAGTCCCTATGATATCCCGGTCCATGGCATAGTCCAATGTACGTCCGGACTGTTCCGTATCAGTCACCGCAAAACTGCGTTCCAGAGAATCCTTCTCTACCTCAACGTTGTACACCTTTCCATCCAGCAAAAATACACTGTCCATATCAGCCTCCTACGATTACCAGGCTCACGCCTTTGCGTGCCGCCTCTTTGTCCAGTTCCGGTTTCAGCACCCGGGCCAGCGCAGCCAGGTTCCCGGTCAGGTTCAGCACAATCTGTACTGGCTTATTCCCTTCCGCCTGCAGGCGGCTTATCATTTCTTCCATCTTGCCTATCAGGTAGCCCATGGCTTCCTCCTGGCCATAACCTGCCATATTCCTCATGCTGGAGGACATTTCCCCAGCTCTTGGTGGCACAATGGTTCCACTGGCCATCCTGGGCAGGTATGATGCTGCATTCGGGATATTAATACCGATTGGCAGCTGCACATTTACACCGTCAAACACGTCCAGGACGCCATCCAGCCATTTCTGAACCGTGCTTCGGGATGATGATGCCATAGCACTGATGCCATCGTTAAATCCACGCACAACGTACTCTGCTATGCTGTAAAACTCCCTGGACGGAGAGTTGATATCAAATTCTTCTTCCGCTGCTTCCATGGCCTCGCGAGCCCATTTGCGGATTGCGTTCTTAGCCATGTACGCAAAGTCAGATATTCCGTTCGCGAAGCCTTCGTTGATGCGTCTGGCCATATTGTAAAAGGCCGCATACATGCCACCGGTCCCTTCAGGATTGCTGTCTCCCCAGAACCACTCCCGCACATTTTTAGCCCAGGCTTCCATTGGTGCCTGTGTTTCCGTGTGACTTCCTTCAATCTTGACCTTGAATGCCTGGATAATAAGGTCTGCAAACTTTGTCCAGGACAGTTCATTGACTCCCTGGGCTTCATCCGCGCCCACAAACCACTTCCGAACATTCTCTGCCCAGGTCTGCATGACACTCTGGGACTTGGTGTAGTTCTTGCTGACCGAATTGTTAAATCCGGACAGGATGCTTGTTGCCCACTGCCTGGCCTCCGTGGAATCCCCGGTACTGATGCCAAACTTGTTGGCAAACCAGCTGGCCACTCCGGATGCCCAGGACTGGATCACGCTCTGGGATGCTGTCTGTTCATTGGTCACACCCTGATTAAATCCAGCTACGGTGTTGGAGCCGATGCCGGCCAGCACGGTTGACGGGCTATGGATACCCAAAAGACTCTTAATCCCATTCACGAACGGGTCTGTGATGTTGGCTTTAATGAATGCACCTGGGTCAGAAAAGAACTCCTTGACACCCTCGCAGAAACCGTCCCAAAGGTACTGTCCCATACCGGCCATGACGGTTGACGGGCTATGGATTCCAAAACCTGCCTTCACGCCATTGATGAATGGATCTACCACGTTGGTCTTAATCCAGGAGACTACCCCCTTGGCAGCATCTACAATCCCCTTAAGCATTCCCTCCCATACATCACCACCACATTCCTCTATCTTTCCGTTAAAATAGTCCTTTGCTTCTGCAAATCCATCTGCTATCAGAGTACCGATAAAGTTGGCCAGGGCTCCAAAAGCAACGCCCAGCGCGGAATATAACAGTGTGTAAATCTTCCCTGCAAGACCAATCCAGTCCACCGCCTCAATGCAGTCAACAATGCCCTGCACGAAGGATGCCCAGTCTGTCTCTTGTACTACAGTAATCAAAAAGTCCAGAATGCCAAGGACAAATGTGCTTAGGGCCTCACCTGCCTGCGCCCACTGGAAGGTCTGGAAAAATGTGCTGATACCTGTCGCCACGTTATTGCCAAATTCTGTCCAGTCAAACGTGGACGCGAATTCAAGGAGCAGAGCAAATGCGCCGTTAAGCCCAGCCGCCATAAGATAACCGAACTGTCCCCAGTCAATTGCTCCTGTAATGCCCATTAGGCAGGTGGCCAAGGCAGCTCCAATGGCTCCCCAGTCCGTGCCAATAATAAATCCCAAAAGGCCGGATATCTGCGCCTGGAAGTATGCTCCTATGGTTGCTCCCACAAGATTCCAGTCTACGGTATCAACCATCCCCATAAGACTCTGGGACAGGGCATTTCCCAGCATGAGCCAATCAATTTGTGTCAGCAACAGGTACAAGGTATTGGCCAGGGTATTAATTCCCGTCCCGAACATAATACCAATTGCATACCAGTCAATCGTGGCAACCAGGCTGTTGAACATGGTCGTAAACGCCGTTATGAAAGCCGTTATCTGCGCCCCGACATTATCCCAACTGATAAATTCCGTAAATTTCTGTACTGCCTCATTGATTTTCTCACCAATGAGTTTTCCGATTCCTTCCCAGTCCCCAGCTGCAAACAATTCTTTCAGCTTATTGGCAAAATCACTGATTCCCTTGTCTATACCGACAGTCTCAAACATATCTGAAGGGCTGGCACCACCTCCACCACCTCCAGATGCATCCACGCCCTGCTGCTGAATCTGTACCAGATCGTCAAACGGGGCCTGCGCTTTTTTTGCCTCCTTACCAGCTTGGCTTGCGGCTCCTCCTGTCTTTTTAAGACTGGCTGCATAATCCTCGTTGGCCTTTTTTGCCCGGATGTATGTGCTCCCGCCTCCCAGTGCAGAAAAAAACTGGTTGATATATCCCACTGCTGTTGCCAGGAGATTAATCAAAGTATTAAGTACCGGTGCCACATAGGACAGAATGGGTGCGAACGCCGCCGCAATACTATTTTTAAGGTAGGTCATGTTGTTCATCAGACCAGACATAGACTGGTTTGCACGGTCCGAATACTGCACCAGGTTCTGCATACCCTCCCTAACTCCTTGGATGGCCGCCCTCATGGCCATGCGGATGAGCATGAGCTTGAACATATTAGACAGCTTCAGAATGCTCTTGCTGACGGTATTGGAAGACTTCCCCAGTCCTTTCAAGCTGGATACGGACTGTTTAGCCTTATTGGCCAGACCTCGACCAATACTTTTTGCAAAGTTACCAACCGCGCTTGCAGCTTTTAAAAATGCGGATTGGGTTGTTTTGGAAAACTTTCTTGTTTCACGTCCGGTATCTGTCAGTGATTTCTGATAGTCTTTTAATACCGAATTAATCTGAGCAATTTCAGCAGCATTACTGTCATACTCTTGATGTCCCAGACCAATACCGGATGACTGTAGTTCCTTCTGACGTGCCTTCAATTCCTGTAGGCGCTTACTTAATTCTACGATTTTCTCGTTAGCCGCTTCAGCTTCCTGTCCGATTTCATCGCCATTAAGTGTAGCACCTGCCTGGGTACCATATTCTTGGACTGCCTCGGACCAGTTGTGGATTTCAGCCGCCGCCTCCCCAAATACAGCTGCCATTGCTTTAGGATCATACCCCATTGATTCGGCACTGTTGGGAACTGCATGCGCTTCTATTGGAGTGGTCTCTACTGCTTCAATATCTTGCACACGGAGTTGGTCTATCTGCTGTTTCAGTTCCTGGGCTTCCAGGTCCATCTTGTTCAAAGCAGCGGCCCCCTGTTCACCATACTGCTCAACTGCCTCCGCATAATTATGTATTTCAGCCGCTTCCTCCCCAAATACAGCTGCCATTGCCTTTGGGTCGTAATTAAGTGATTCCGGGTTTGTTGATACAGCCACAGCTTCCATCGGTTCTGTGTCAGCGGCCTCCATAGCCTGGACACGAATGGCGTCCATCTGCTCCTGCAGCCGTTTCACGTCCTTCAATGACCCGTCAGCGGATTCCCCAATGGATTCAACTGCATCCGATGCCTCTCCCGCACTCTGGGCAGTCTTTGTTATCGCCTGTCCTGCCCCATTGAACCGGCTCAAGATGTTAGATGATAGACGGTTTACTGCGCCCGTCAGCCTGTCCATTGCTTTTGACAATGTGGATATTCCTTCTTCAAATCCTTCTACGTTAATTTTTGTATCAAATTTCAGGCTTCCATCTGCTGCCATACCATCACCTCCTGCACAGGCATAAAATAAGACGCCCATACAGCGTCCTAACCTAATAAATTATTCCAGTAATCAATCTCCGCCTGCTCCTCCTCGGTATACCGTTTCCTGATATCACAGAGTCTGCGGTTGTTCCGGTAAAACTCCTGCTCCCACTTCTCCAGCTTCTTTCCCTTTGCTTTCTTCTGACGGATTCCTAAAACCGTGGAAAATGTCCCATCCTCAATCTCCATGAAATATCCCGAAAATGTCCACCAATGTATATATTGGACTGCTCTGGTCTCCATTCCGGCCACTTTGTTGATGGCAGGGAACAAAATGGGTTCGTCCTGCTCCCAGTCCATCACCTTCCTGGCCGGCTTCTTATCGTCATCCTCCTGGCCGCAGTCCACAAACCACTTGGCCTGTAGGATAGCCTCCTCCAGATGTTCCTGCGGTATCTGGCTAAAACCATCCCGGTATAGACGCTTCATCAAGATTTCCAGTTTTTCTGCAGGTGAAAGCTCCGGGTCGGAACAGGCCACCAGAAAAACCAGTATGTTCCGATAATCGGTTTCAATGGGATAGCTTACCCCGCCCACGTCAAGGCTGATTGGCAGCTGGCCAATCATTTCCCTAAATCCTCCAGATACTTCCTGGACTTTTCCCGGTTCTTCCTGGCATACTCCTCGACAGCAGGCTTCATCAGCACAAGCAGGCCCTCCAGCACCCCTTCATACAGGTATTTCTGGCCGACAATGCAGAGTGGGGACTGACCGGCAAATATCGTGTCATATACATCCGATAGGAAGATGCCATTGAACGCCTTACGCATTTCTCCGGAAAACTCAGCCACGTATGCACCGTCCCTTTCCATATCGCTTTTTGGGGTTCCGTCCGGATTCAGTTCAATCCCCTCCGGGGGACTGTAATCCTTAAAATGTCTCTGTACATCCAGCACACGGTTGATGATTTCGGGGTCCGCCGGGTTGAACCGGATAATCCGCGTCGGGTCGTCATTTACCGCGAAGCTCTCATAGCCATCATCAAACAACAGGCTCTTCATTTTTTTTGCCATCTGGTTTTACCTCCTCTTTGACTTCTGCCAGCGGCACAGCCGCCGCCGGCTCCGTTCTTCATGCATCTGCTGTAAACGTCTTTGTAGCAAGTACAAACTTACCCTTAACCCTGTTTCCGGTATGGTGCACATTAAATGGAATCTGGTATCCAGTGGTATCTCCACCATAGCTGGACACTTCAATGATTGCATCTTCCTTATAGGCCACATAGGTGCCATCCGCTGCTTCAACCGGTTCCCACAGATGTACTTCCACCACACTGGTCTTAAGGTCATCCAGGGTCTGTCTTTCGTCCACAATGGTCTGCAGACGGTCAAACAACGGCTCTCCAATCTCAGCATAGTACGGGTCAGCGGATGCCTGGGGCTGATAGCTGTCCAGGTTGACGGATGTCTCTCCCCATATATTATTTTTGGTTTCCACATTGGCGTTCATTTCGACAATGTACTCTTCCAGGTCCTTGCCCAGGCGGCTGTATTCAGCCTTGCTGGCAGATGGGAGGGCAGCATCAATATAGTGTGCTATCCACTTTCTTTTGATTTTTCCTGCTGCGGGAATTGATTCCGCAAACAGCTGTAAGTTCATTTTACGCATGGTTATTCCTCACTTTCTATTTGGTAGGTCACCTGTATTTGTATCTGGTACAGGATTCCGTCATTAACAGTCTCACCCATGGGCTGCATGGCCATTGCATTGGATGTGATGGCTTTTATAAACCTGGCCTCCATCTCCTGGTTGCCAATATTGGCACTAAGCCCACCCTCCTTCGGCAGTTGTTCCAGCCAGTATCCCAGTTCCAGAAGGAAATTGCTGTTGACCAGCCGGCAGTAATCCGTGAAGGATGGGGCCACTGCGTACATTACGAAATTGTGGCGCCGTGTCTGGTTCCCCAGCATGTCCTCCTTGACCAGACTGTCCCCATTGCTGGACAGGCCATAACTGGGGCCTGGCTCCGTGAAATCCATATGGATATCGCTGTCTGTCAGGAACTCCGATATTTTCGGATACTCCGTTAGTTTCTGGCGCATATAATCTATGATTGTCATTAGGTTCCTCCTCTATCTACCAGGGCCTGAGCTGCCTGCAGTATGTCATCCTTATGGTCGGCCTTCATCCGGTCGAACCACTTCTTCCCCCGCATCGGGGCGCCGGCATAGGTCAGTTCCTGGTCCGTAGGGACTTTTATCTCGTTTTTCTTTGCCCAGGCGCTCCCCGTTGTCGGCGATACGTATAGGATACCCTCGTGCAGATAATGGGCGTATGGCCCTGGTATGTCAATCTGACCGGAACCAATCACTGTGGCCATGACCATCATATGCTCCAGTTCCCCTGCCTGTCTGCGCGGCATGTAATCACCCATGTACCGCATTGTCTCATTATCCACCAGCTTCTGTACTGGTCCACCTTCCTGCAGGCCGTGGTTGCGCAGGAGGGTTTCTTTATCCTTTACGTTAAATTGTACTTTCATAGACTACCTCCTACCTTCTTGCCCTTTCCTTTCTTACGATTTATACTGTACTTACAGGCGTTGCAGCGCCGAGTATAATGAAAGGAGGAAGTTTTAACATGATTGAGCAATCCACCCGACTCTATCACTGTCATAAACTCAAAAAGAATGTCCATATTTTTGAAGATTATGAAGTTATCAACGGGACTCGTACCCTATTGCGCTGTTCATGTCCAAATTACAGGGGCATGGCAGCTGACGGGCGCAAATGTAATGGTCTAGATGATTATGACCAGCCGTGTGGCTATTCGGAATATCCAAAAAGTCAATGACCTTTTCCATCATACCATCATTACATTCACATGGCGGTGTATAACAGTAAAGGCGTAAACAGCACTTCGTACAGTCAGCTTTTTCTTGTATGCAGTGCTGTTTAATTGCCCTGTAAAACTCAATTTGTTCCATGCTCATTACCTCCTACTTGCAGGCCAGTTCATAATGCTGCACTGACTCACTGCCATATAGCCGTTCATCTACCGTGACCACAGTAAGGAATCCATGGGCCGTCTTAAGGGCCGCCAGGGACTTTGACATGGCCTCCTGGCTGCTGCAGTCTATCTCATCCTCAATGATACCCTTGACAGCCAGGTCCTTGCCCTGGGTCAGTTTTATGGTCCCGGCCAGGCTTTCCATAGGGATGACCAGAAGGACAGATGTGCCCTCCCGCTGGCCAGTCTTAAGATAGGTGGACTGCCTCACGTCCTCCCAGTACACACCCTCTATGGGCATCCTGGTGTACATCTCAGTCTTCCCAATCTTGCTGTACAAGTACAGCGTTACATCCGCATTGGTATACATATCACACCCCCTGATAACACAGACCGGTATGAGCTAGCCATTTCATAATAATGCTGCGCTGTTCCCTGCTGATTGCCGTAGCAGATTCCTGGGCACTGGCAAAACCGACTGAATATGTGCCAATCTTCTCCGACGTCTTCCCTCCGGATTCCTTCTGCTGCTTCTCCCTATGGTATTCGGATTCCGCCAGTTCACAGCAGCACATCTGTACCGGTTCCGGTATCCCCTTCTCCTCTATGTCTTTCAGACGGCTGAATGTATACTGGTCAATGATTTGGCTGGCAGACTGGGCGTAAAAAAGGAAGCCGGATGTAATAACAGGCTTCCTTCCCTTTAGGTAATCGTTGATATAGTACGTTTCGTCAGTGTATGCCCGCATCAGAGCCTCCTTACTTTTTCTGTTTGGATTCATCCGCTTTCAGGGCTTCGTTCTCCGCTTTCACCTGCTCATTCTCCATCCTCAGGGCTTCGTTCTCCGCCTTCAGGGCTTCCATCTCCTGCTCCATGGTCTTTGTGGTTTCTGCTCCAATTCCTACTTTTCTCATTCCGCTGCCTCCTTATGCTTTGTGACTCAGATAGATACCAGCCACCTTGTTTTTATATACGTCCACCAGGCCGTATTTACGGTATTTGGAGATATAGCCATCTGCATTTGGGTTGTTATCCGGAGAGATGATGCTGGATGCCGTATGTTTATCAAATTTGATGATGGCCGGTTTATGGATAATCATGAAATTGATATCCTTACCATCTTCGGCCTTCTTAAAATGCCCCAGTTCCTCGCCTGCCGTTTTTCCGTCCAGCAGGTTGATGGCCGTGTAGAATCTGGACTGTGGTACGGATTTCTTGACTGCAAAAGTAGAAAGCACCTCCCTGGACTTTGTGGTGTCCAACGCCATTACACCGTTAAGCAATGTCGGTGTTGCATACAGCAGGCGGTTCTCTTCTGGTACCTCATCCTCGTCCATCTTATTCTTAGCTTCTAGGAGGGCCGCCAGGAACTGTGATGCATCTGCATATGTGGCTGGAACAGCCTTTGAGATTCCCTCAATCCCTGCAAGGGTGGCAAATGTGAAGGCATCAGCCTCTGGGGCAACCTTCTCACGCTGCAGGGTGCTTCCGGCCATGCCGAATGCAATGTTGAATGTCTCCTGGTCATCCATGGTATCGACCATGATTCTTGTACCACGGTCATAATTGAAGGTGGTGGTCTTCCATACCACATTTACGGTCCCGTCCGTATACCCGCTGTTCCTGCTGTAATCACCAAGACCGGATACCTCAATTTGTGGATACAAGATTTCATTCGCATTGGCGCCGGCGCGCATCATTGACGCATCGCTGATGAGGTCTGCTGTCACGGATGCCAGCCTGTATACCTCATCCAGGAGCGCCGTATAATTCTTTGCTAATACAATGTTATTTGGCATAATCTCTTACCTCTCTCTTATTATTTCTCTTCTGCCGGAAGCCCCATGGCTGCCCGGAGTGCGGCCGTGTTAGAATCAACCCCGCCTGCTTCTGAACCACCTGTGGATGCCACCGGATTGTTAATAGGTTCCGTTGAGCCAAAAAGATAGCTATTATCCTTCTGGCAGGCCTCAATGGCAGTCTTTATGTCTGCAGTCTGGTCCTTAGATGATTTCAGGGTATCAACATCCAGCAGGGCCTTGATGGCCTTCGCATTACGTCCACCCGCTGCGGTAATGGCTGCCTCTAAGGATGTACCAAACTGCATATCCGAAATCTTTGCCTCATACTCAGCTTTCGATGTCTCATACTTGGTCTTGTACTCATCGACCTGTGACTTGACCTGGTCGTAGTCCTTGAAGCCATCAATCGTGGTGTTGGCTTCCTGAAGCTGTGTCCTGAGCTGTTCCAGCTCTGCCTTAGCCTGCTCCATCTCTCCCTTGGCTGCCTCAATATCGTTTCCATTCTCAGCCATGATGATGTCCACCTGCTCCTTAGTCAGGCCCATGTCCTCTAAAAATTTACGTTTCATATTGCTCCTTTCTCACTACGCTTTTATACGGGGTCGCATCCCTTGTGGTGGTAGTTTTACGCCGTGCCGGGCAATTTTGAGTATAAAAATAACACGCCGGATTAACCCTGACGTGCCCTTTTACTGCGGTATCATTTTAAAAACCTATTCAGCAACCCATCTTTCGATGGCTCTTCCGGAAGCCTGCTTTTCCCCTCTTTTTCCTCAAACGAATATCCATTTGCACATTCCACACCTTTTCCTGCCCGAATCATTGCTTCCAATGGTATCCCATCCGGATAGGCCCTGCAGCAGTCTTTTTCTTCGTCATCTACATAGTGTTTACAAAAATCACAATTAGGTAACCGCAACATTATCGTTTCCACCTCTCAATATATTTGTTGGCAAGAACCTTAGCCCTCAACGATACCTTTTCCCCGTTCTGCATCCTTACAAATGTCTCAGCCAATGATTCCGTCCCGTCTTCACACCTATCCGCATAACCCGAAATTCCAGATATGAATGGGATTCTTTCCCGCAAAGCCTGGTAATCTTCCCATGTTTCACATCCTTGGAATGTCATTACATGGGCCATTTCATGTTTGACACAATCCTCTAACGATTTTGATGCAAAATAACCTGCCTTATATCTCTTTCGTATCAAAGGTTCAATTACATTATAATCAATATCACTATTAATAGCCAGACCCATCTTTAACTTCCCATTTTCCAAATAGGGTCCAGCGATAAATAGGGTATTCTTATCTTCTTTGCCAAGTGCTTCAGAAAATGATTCCACTGATACCTCGCCCAAACGAATACCATATTTTTTCTGCATCACTGTAATGGTTTTTTCTATACGGATACGGTACTCTTCTGTCATACCTCTGATATTCATTACCTCATCCGGCAGTTTTAGTTGGCTTTTATCCATAAACTTTAATCCTGCGCCAGCAATCTTCAGCCGTTCATTCTGCTGTCGCAGGCCCATCTCCTTGGAAAAGTCTACATAGGTCTTATTGGTCAGCCGCAGCCTGCACTTGGCAGCAGTGATATCCTCCTTGTCTGCCCCGGCCTTCTTCAGTAACTCCACATCCTGCTTCTGCTTGCGGATGATACGTTCCAGCTTCCGCTGATGCTGGAGGGCCGCATATCGGTCATACTCCTTCCCGCGGAAGGTCTTCTTCTCATTCTCTTTCCGGTTCTGTTCCGCCAACCACTCATCCGTGTACTTGCGCTTGGATATCCCAAGTAGGAAGGGGAACTTGATGTGGTAGCAGTTAATTCCTGCAAATCCAAGCATTTCACCCTCGCCGCAGATAGTCCGCATCTCCTCAGAACTGTATACCTTGCCTTGCCAGCTCTGGTGATTAAGATATCCGGTTCCGGTGTTCCTGGCACCCATATGCCAGTCTACCTCCCAGTGGTCCGTCCCCAGCTCCTTAGCGTTCCTGTCGCTGACCTGTTTGGCCATCTGGGCCACACCAGTCATCACAGCACGTCTTGCGGCCACCTCTATACGGTCTGACTTACCAGATGCATAATCTACAGTCCGGATACCGCTGGCCGTCATCTCGTCAATCACCTCGCCTATGGCCTGACTGTATGTCCTGGTACCGGTGGTGATTCCCATCATGGCCTTGTCCAGGCTGCGCTCAAGGTACTCAGAAAGCGGCGTGAATACCTTCTTGCCACCAGTACCCATTGGCACATTGAAGCCGGTGGTCTGGGTGATGTTCTCCATCGGCCTCAGGGTATCCTTGGTCTGCCGCCTCGCCGCATCCACGATCTGCTGAAGCCACTGGTTATCCTTGTAAGGCTGATAGTCCCTGCCGGCCTCCTCGTAGATTGCCTTGTTGCGTATATAGTCAGACTTGGCCGCCTGCTCATAGATGTCATCCACCTGAAGGCCCGCCTTTCTGATGCCCTCACCTATCAGCTGTTTAATTCGCGCCCGAACTGCTCCAATGGCATCCATCCTCACCAACAGCCAGTCAATGACCGGTGTAACCCGTGCAGCCTCCTTGATGCGCTGTATGATCTCATCCATGATGGACAGCTCCAGAGCCGTCATGGTACACTCCAGTGGTTTGGGCAGCTTCTCCATCTCCTCTGGTGTCAATCACATCACCGCCTATTCTTCTGTCATTGCCGGTTCCGGCAGATTCTTGACCGCTTCTTCCAGTGTTTCCCCATACCACTTAGCCCTGTACTCCTCTGGCCTCATAATCCCTGCTGCCAGATCCTGCCTATCCTGCTGCCGTTCCTCTTCCTCATCAACTAAAATGCTATCCTTGAAGGTACATAAAAACTCATACCCTGATTGTGTCAATGCGTTATAGAAAGCCAGGGCATATACCAGGTCCTCCAGACAGTCCTCCAGGTTGGACTGGATGGCCTTGACCATGTTATACTTACGTTTTTTAGCAATCTTTGCCTCCGTGGCTGTCTTATCCACATCATTCACGTCCGAAAGGTCACCGTACGATAAGCTTGTGTTGAACTCAATCCGCCTCAGGTAAGCATTTAGGCCATTGATAAGACTCGCGTCCCGAAACTCCGGACTGTATTCCTGATACAGTTCCTCCCCATTCGACTTACTGAGGTTCAGACCACGGTACAGGCGTTTATTAAGCTTGGGTAGCACATACTTAGTCTTTCCCTTGCTATCCACTGTCGGCGCCACTTGCAACGCCGTTATATCTACATGCACCGCCCTCTCTCCGCTTTCAAACTCCCAATCAAGACGGCTGAACTGTGTATCTGTCTTTTTAATCAAGCCAATTGCAGAATCATAGATAGAAACACCACAGGATGAACCATCTATTTCATTCTTGATTGGGTTCCGGTAATATCCAAAGTCTGGCCGTTCCACGCCCAGGTATGTAACATCTTCCGGGAGAGATGACCACTCATCCACTACGGACAGGTCCACCGGGCTTCCGATGCTGCTCACATTGGATGTGTGATACGCCTTGTTCTGGATTCGTAAGGTCAGGTCCTCCTTCCATTCGTGAAACTCAAACCTAAGGTAGAAATTGTCCTCTCCTATCCGCTTTACCTGAATGAATACCACGCTGGTCAGCCTGTCTTTAGCATCAAAAGCAATCGGCACAAACCGGTCAGCCGTAACATACTCCACGGCACTTCCCCCTAATGGTTTGATGCAGAAGGAGCCCAGGCCAATCCCTGCCTGCAGATTCTCATTGAGGTTCCGGATAGACGACTGGTATATCTTGTCCAGCTGTTCGTTTGAGATACTGGACTCCATCTCATTCAGGCAGACGTTGGCAAACTCCCGGCAGATGCCCTGCTCAATCTGTAAAGAATCTATCTGGTCATCCACCCAGGGAGCCTGGCCCCGGTACATAGCGCCCCACAGTTCAATCTTTTCTATCATTCGTTGCGATATCGCAACATCCTGGCCTATCACCTGTTTCAGCGTCTTTGCTGGGAACATCTTCCTTATCACCCCTCTTACTGCACTTAGTATCCTTCCAAACAATCTATCACCTGCCTTACTGGCCTTTCTTCTTCCAGATTCGGTTTGTCGCATATCTAACAGAGTCAATACAGTGGTCATCCCCATCCGGGTATCCACTGATTACATTTCCTTCCTTATCCCGTTCGTATTCATAGTCCATGAACTCCTGTGCGGAAACCGGGCATCGAATATTATCAATGACAATCTCCCGTAGTGACTGAAGCCACTTGTATGAATATTCCCGGCTTCCTGGTCCCTTCTCTGCCCCGCGTGCCATCAAACCGTAGGCCCGGTAATCACCCACGGATTTATCCTCCGCACTGTCACATGTAATCAGATCATTACCGGTGATACCCAGCTCTATAAGCTTATCCGCTGTCTGCCGGTTGCTCTGCTTATTGCAGGTGTATTCCTGCCAGATATAGAGTGTATGCCGTGCTGGGTCATAATGGGAACGGGTAAACGCATATGGGTCAGGATACCAGCCCCAGTCCACGCCATTTAGGATATAGTCGAACTGTGATATCTCATCGTCCGTTATTTCCCGGATGGTCACATTATCAAATACACTGCCGCCGCTTCCGTTAGCCACGCCCAGGTACTCATTTTCATATGCATCCGGGTTGGTCTCCTTCAGGAACTCCGCATCATCCAGGAAGGGTTTCCCCAGCCACTTAGGCGGCACATCCAAATAAGTACTCTCTGTCACCAGCCTGGAAGCCTTGGGCACTTTGATGTACTTATTTGCCCAGTTACTGGCCGTCTTGGGTGGGTTGAAGGACTTAAAGATATAGGCAACGTCGCCGCCACGAATGACGGACTGTTCAATCTTTCGTACTGACTCAGGCCCTGTGAACTGGTCCAACTCTTCCAGCCAGAGAATACCAATGTAGCCAAACGGCACCTTAATGGATTTAACCTTACCCGGGTCATCTGCGCCACGGAAGTATATCTTCTGGCCTGTGCTGATTCGGGTAATCTCCATCGGGCTGACGGTTGCATGGAACTCCTCTGACAGCTCCAGGGCTTCAATTGCCCACAGAATTTGCTGATATACAGAACTACGCAGGGTATCCGCCACCTGACGCATGACAACTGCGTGCATCTGGTCATTATTCATGATAAGGTCAATAACCTGCAGACTGATGAAGGAAGACTTTGTGGAACCACGACCGCCAGGAAATACATATTCTGTATGTCCATGTTCCTGTATATCAAAAACAACCGGAGCAAATACAGGGGCCACCATGGTGGATGGAATGCCCGCGTACTTGACCGGTTGGTCGCTATTTGTATCAGGCTGTAATGCCTCAGCCTGAGCCTTCAAATGGACTATCTTTGCCAGCTGCTCCTCAATATCCAGGTCGGACTTAAGCGTCTGCCCCAGGGTGTCGCGGATAGCCTCATAGGCCCTAACATTCCCGGCCAGAGCTTTCTTGATGACAGCCGCATTCACGGCACTTTCCAGGGTACTGTCAAGTCCCAGGGCCTCCAGGACTGGCGTCCATTCTGGATTGTCTATCTCTGCTGTCAGGAGCATGTTAAGGGTGCGCCGGAAATCTGCCTTTCGCCTCCGGGCCTCCCCCGATGCTTTCCCAGCCCTTATTGCTAATTCCCGGCGTTCGTCCGGTGTTCGATTATTATTTTCATCCTTTATGTTTTCATATCCTGCCATCACCTCACCTTCCTATCCTGGATTATTTTGGAGTAAAGAAAAGAATCCCAGACCTATAATAGCCTGGAGTCCCAGAAAGGAATTTACAATGTCAAAGCTACCAGTTTAAAATAACTTTGTTCTAAATTCTTCCAAACAAACAGATACATTTTCTACCGGTAAAATAGTTACTTTTATCGGCAATTACGAATCCATCCTTGATAGTCTGTATGTAGACGCTATCATGCGCACAGTTAAAATACCCAATTCCATTTTCTGAACGTATCATAAGTGAAATGGGTAAGAAATTCTCACTGTTACATTCGTCTGGATAAGGAGTCGCTGTATCAGATAATGATCCAACAACACCCTCAATTTTGTACATCTCTTTAAATGGAAACACATCTGCTCCACCATTCCCGCAGCTCCCACAGTTAATCGTAATACAGCTTTTCTCGCTCATAAAAGTCCTCTCTTTCTTTGAAAACAAAAGCAGCCATCCGGTCATTCACCAGACAACTGCTCGTTTGTGGGGGATTGAAAGCAGCTTTTACACCACTCCCAGTTTAAAGTCTACCACATAAAAACCGCCAAAACCGCCGTTTTTAGAATTTTTCTAAAAATCTATCGTGTTTCTGCCTGCAACTGCTATCTGTGTAACACCGGTTTTTACTCTGATATATCCGGTTCATGCCGTGCGCCACCTGTATCCAGGTCATGTCCTCCACATAATATAGAGTGAGGATATTGCGCATTTCGATATCCTCCAGACCCGATATGTACTCCTCCACCCGCGTCTGAAGTTCCAGAAGCTTTTGTTCCTCCCGCATCAAATTGCCATACTGCTTCTCATATTCCCTCTTGGCTCTGTCATGTTCAGGAACCGGGTATCCCGTAATCCTCACAGTTCCCAGCGGTTTCTTTCCCCTCTTTCCACACGACACGGAATCCGATACCCGCACTCCCTTCTGCTCCAGCTTCTCAAGCCTACGGCGCTTCTTCTCTGTCTGTTCTCGCACCATCTTTATCCTGGCCCTGGCATCTGCATACACCACTAGAATGCTCTTGTCCACCGGCATCACCTCCTCTTCCGCTTATTCCTAGATACCACAATCGGTATCCTGCCCAAATCGTGCCCGCATCCCTTCAATACTTGCGTCACCCTGTTCCACTCATCGGCTAGCTCTGACGCGTTCCCGTCCTCCACCCTCGCAAAGGTATATCGCTTTTGGTACAGGATACCCACATCACTGTAATGCTCTATCTGCTGCCGGTGCCGGATACCCAACATTACCATCAGCTCCGCTGCTCTGTACCGGCCGTCGTATTGGCCACAATCATACAAGTCATAGTACACAGGTCTTGATGCCACGTACAATCACTCCCTTCGGCGGCCGGCGCAGCTCCAGAACCGGGCACAGGCTGGTGTACATATAGGCCGGCGCCGTCCGGATGCGCTCCTTGATTGCTTCGTCCGCTTGGGCGGCCAGGGCCTTGCTACGGTCGATGCGGCTAACCTTGGACTGCTTACTGCCTTTCTTTCTCATAGACACCACTGCCTCATTACGTCTGTTACCACCTTTAGGAGCTGTACTGCAAGATTCAGTCCTATATAAAATCCTGCTCCTACGATGATGCCAAAGCTGTACCATTCAAGTACCTTTTTAATACACTCCTTGCACATCTCCTGATTCTCCTTTCGTATCAAAGTTTCAGTTTGGTTCATCATGATATTTCAATGCCTGGCCGCAAGTTGGACAGAAATAATCATCATCCTCAACCACATCTGAATCACATACCGGACAGAGGCACTCTGCTTCATCACCAGCGGAATAATATGATTGATATGCTGGTGTCCACACCACCATTCTCGGCTCGCTTTTGTCTTTTAAATACTGGACTTCTCCTGGCGTCAGGCCGGTATCCTCATAGGCTTTCAGCTTTTCTTTCTGTTGCAGCATGATTGCCTTCACCCGTTGCAGTACCGACAACGTAAAAGTATTATCCCGTTCCGCGTTGGACTTTATTGCAGCATCCAGCTCTATGATGTCTTTTTCAAAATCTCTTTCCATCCAGGCTCCTTTCTCCGGTTCTCCCAGAAATCCTAATTCTGGTTACAGCCTTTTTTCACCTTCTGAATCTCTTTCAGTTTCTCAATCAGCAACGACCGGTTCGTATCGCAATCCCGGAAGAACTTCCCATCCCGCAGCAGATAGTACTCATGCCGGCCGTAACCATCATGATATTTGGCCTCATAGCTTCCTGACGCATATCCATCGAATATCCTTGCGTGGTATACCTTCACCACCATGCTGGTGCCATCCTCCAGGTCATACCGGTAGTACCGTTCCCCGGTCTGTTTCGTCTCAATCCATAACGGCCACGTCTCATATGCATCCACGAAGGCAGCCCGTTGGTCATTATTCTTAAGCACCGGCAGTTCCGGCTGCTCTGGCTTCGGCGGAGGATTCACGATGTCATCCAAATCGCACACATAGCTGGCCAGGGCGCAAACCTTTATTTTCAGCCGACGGATATGTATGTCATTTTCATCCACATCACACTTTAGCCCATCATTAAGCAGCTTTTTGGCACGCTCCAGTTCATCCTGGGCAATCTGCAGCTCGGTCATGGGTTCCTCCGGGGCCCGGATGTCCTCCTCCGTTTCTGAAATCTCCGTGAATTCACCATCAATCACGGTATCCTGGGATTCTGGCATACCTGGAACATCGTTTTCATGTTCTGATGCCTCATCCTCAGCACTCCCCAAGAGGCTGAGTAATTCCTTTACGTACTTCCCCCAGGTCAAGCTCAGAAATGTCTCGCACATATTATCCTGAAAATGAATCCGTTCCGGGCCGCATTGATAAAAGCCGTACTCCGTTGACCCGCTGTTATGGGGTTCTCCGTGATTGATTATCAGCTCCTGCCTCAGCAGTTTCACGTTCCCGTCATTGGCGGCCTGCGCACACGGCTTGGACATGTGATGCTGATAGAAGTCCAGAACACATTCCTCCTGGGAAGGGATGGCTGTTTTCCCCGGTTGCACATCCGCGGCTTTCAGCGGCGGACAATCCGGCTCTGCCTTTGAGGTTTCCAGATGCTCTGGGCGCCGTTGCGAACTATAACATTCCAACTCACAGTCACCGCGCCTGACGCATTCCCAGCAGCACACCCGGCTGCAGTCCTCCCCGGTTCCCGGGATGAGCTTATGGGCCTCCTCCAGGGTGCAGTCAAATTCCGGCCGGTGGATACACTTCCCGGACTTCTCTGGATGAGCCTGTTCTGACTCTGGTGATTCCGTCCGAGATTCCTGGTGGAGCTCTGGTTGTAATGTCACAACTTCTTTTTCCAGCTGAGGTTCCGGCTTCCGGATAGCCTGCAGCTGCTTCACTGTCATATCCGGATTAGCCAGGGTCCGCTGTTCTTCCGTCAGGTAAGCCAGCTCCACCAGCTGGGAGACCTTATACTCCCTATACTCCTCCGCCAGCACCGGGCTGTTCCCGTCCTTACTCAACTGATCATTGACCTTGATGCACCGGCTGGCCCATCCCTTATCCCGGTCATATTTGTCACGGACGAATTCCTCAAAATTCTGATATCCGGCCTCCTGGAAGAGTTTTCTGTCCCGGATGGCCTTAAGGTAAAACCCAACCGCTATGTAATTCCTGACTGCGGCCCACATATTGGTTTCTATACCATCCATGGCCTGTGCCAGGGTCATGTCACGTTCATACCATTGCATTACTTCATTCATCGCGGCCCTCCTACTTCATCGTCTCATACATCCACTTCTTCTCATTCCACGCAACAGCCACCGGCGCCCCGCAGTCATAGCAGTCCACGTCAAATTCAGTCTCTGTCATGTTGGTCAGATACCTGGCCTGCCGGCCGCATTCACATTTCATGTACAGCGGAACCATGCGCTCCATCCTTGTCACGGCCCCGCATTCGCACCGGTAATGATTCAGCCGTGTCTTGGCACAGAATCCCCTGGTCTTTCCACAGGCAGGGCATTTCATGTACAGATACCCGCCATACCCTGCGGAGATGATGTTAGGCGCCGGTTCTCCGCCTTCCTTTTCCGGAATTCCTGCTGCTTCCACCACCGTCTCAACCTCCTGTCTTTCCTGACCTGGATAGACTGTTTCTGTCGATTCCTGAACCGGTGCCACAGCTACGCCTTCCTGCTGCTTCTGTCCCCTGCTCCCAATCAGCCACAGCGATTCTGCCAGTTTGTGGAACGTCGTCCGCGCCTGGCCCTCCTCCATGTCCATCACCATATATGCTCCTGGCATTGATATCCTAACTTTCATCCTGTTCTCTCCTTCCCACCGGCATGCATCCGAAATGAATGTGAAGCTCCGTCCGCCGCCTTGTCTTGATATACACATGATCCCCGCTTATCTCCTGTCCGCACTGGCTGCAGATATAGACTGGAGATTTCGGTTGCTTTTTTTCTTTTGCCTTAATAGCCATGATGCTCCTTCCCGTACTTCTCTCGTTCCCTGGCCTCCAGCTCATCCATGAACCAGTTGACAATTGGCGCTGCCACTGATTCCTCTTCCATGGTTGGGACAGGACCTTCCCACTTCCTGACCAAGCGGGTACCATGCCTCAGCTTGATGATATGGGCCTCGCTCTGCAGGATATCCCATTCCACTGAGCCCCTTAATGGAACGTTATCACGCCACTTCATCCAAAATAGATTATAAGTTTCATTAAATATGCTTGATATTTCCTTATTTGTCATACAATTCACCTTGAGTAACCTTTTTTATGGTTCCCGTAACCATCTGTTTCGCCTCATTGGATACCGCTCAAACCCGCATAGAATAAGGCTTTATGGACTACAGTAACCAAAGTAACCTTATTTTTTAGGTTCCCTTACGCGCGAGGCATTTTTATATCAACATGTGCATAAAATATTTTTTCTGTATATAGGTGAGTGTTTTGGATGGTTACTTGGTTACCCGGCCCCAAAAAGCCCGCGAACCCTCTTAGAATCTAGTTTTCTGCGGTAACCATGCCTTGGTTACTCCCTTGCTTCCAATCAGTTAAATGGCAGCCTTTCCTGGCTGTCATCCTCTATTTTCACAAATCCATTCCTGTCCGTGTTGTCATTTAACTTGAGAAAAATGCACCGTATCTTATTCCCATTGAAGCTCTTCACCTTGTCCATCCGTTTCCCGCTCCCTTCCACCTGGATAATGCCCTTCCGGTTCGCCCAGGACAGGAAAGATGTACGCGAAAACCCGCCTTCCTTGCACAAAGCCGTAAAGGCCGTGGCATAGATGATGGCATATCCATTCTCAATCGTGCCCCACTTTTCCACGTTCTCCACTTTACCGTCAAATCTGGCCGGATTCATAGCCACCTTGTCCAGCACGTACTGGTAGCACCTCTCATTGTCGGACAGCTCATCACGGTCCACCAGGACCTCTCTGGCCTCCTCCAGACTTATGTACTGCCCGTCCTTGAACAGATAGTCCGTGGCCAGCTTGTCGGCCGTCAGGATGATTGATAGGGACAGGCTCTGCTTCTGCATCTTCTCATCATCTGCCAGCTGGCGCAGGAAGCCCCGCTGTATTTCGCGGATCTGCTCAACCCCAATGTCTTTGACGACATCCACAAACTCCTGGCCAGCATGGCCATAATTGTGTTTGACCAGCTCCGCAGTGGCCCCAGGATCGTCAAAAACCCGCTGACCGCACTCAATTTCCAGTATTCGGTTGATAGCGCCACCCTGGGTCACATAGGAGCTCAAAGGCCGTTCTCCATTGGTCAGAATACAGTTCTTCCAGTGGTTCTCCCGGTTCAGTCCCAGCTCCTTGTTGGAGCGGGTTTTGCCCTTTCCGGAGCACAGGTCATAGACCAGCCCCTCAAAGTTGTCCTCTATCTTCCGGTTCTTCTTGCTGGTATCATCCAGAATGAGGGGCAGGTTATTCAGCAGGTCGCAGATTGCTTCCAGCCCGACCTCTGTCCCCTTATAATCCTTAATGTAGGCGCTCTCGTCCGGATCCGCCCAGACAGACGCAGTCAGCATCAGATCCACCGTCTTTCCACCTTCCGTTTCTCCCCAGAGGTCCACAAAGTACGGCAGGCCGCCCAGGAGCTGCACCAGGACACTTGAAAAGGATGCCGCCAGCATAAACTTAACCTCCAGCCGGCCAATCCGGCGCAGCTCCAGCACATGCTCATACCACTTATTACGGCTTCCGGATGGCCCAATGCTCTCCGCTATCTGGCGGAACCGCACGTCCCCATCGAACACAATGTCCGTGTCATAGGGCAGGAACCCACCGCGGATCCATCCCAGCTTGGACGTGGAATACTGAACCGCTATATGCTCCTCGTTGGCGTTCTCTACATCAGCCAGGTAACGCACCAGGTATTTTGCATTCTCGCTGGTGACCGCTATCCCACGACCAGACAGGCTTACTATCTTATTGGCGGACGTAACCATGGTCTTAGGCACAATGATTTCGTCCCAGCGCCCGTTGCGCTTGTAGGCCAGCTTTATCTGCTCCTCCCCGGTCTCCAGGTTACGCAGACGCTCCACCGGCAGGATAGGATGGTAGCAGGCCAGGATGTCCGTGTATCCCGTGGTGGGGTTCCGGAGGAATATCCCTCCCTCGCCGGCAATCCACTCCTTACACTGCATCCGGTCATAGGGTCCATCAAAATTAGTCCATTGCTCCAGCGTGCAGGGCTGGTTTTTCTTATCCCGTTCCCGGCGTCGCATCTCCCGCTCCACACGTTTATAGGCCTTGACCAGTTCCTGGAACTTCTTTTTCACCCCCAGCTCTCCGGCCCGGTCCTCCAGCGACAGCAGCAGCCTTGACTTGTACAGCTCGTCCTCCTGGTCAAACACTTCTGTCAGCACATCATCCGACAATACTGTTTCAGCCGTCAGCTCCTTCAACGGCACCATGCTACCACCTCGCTTCCAATCCGCTTAACTCCGCCTGCACATAGAGCTGATACTGCAGGGCATTGTAACAGTCACACCACACATCACTTAGCGGCTCTGAACGCTCCATATAGGCCCGGCAGACGCTTATGAGCCTGTTGTTCAGCCGGCGCTTCTCCCGTTCCCGGTCCGCCTCTTTCTGGCGCATCGAGCGCTGTTTCTGCGCCCGGTAAACCGCCAGCCGGCTGGAAAATGTCGGCTTCTGATATTCCCCGCCAAGGCTCATGAATGCCTCCTTGAAGGAGACCTCATCCATCCTCATGATAAAATCAAAGATATCACCATGCGCGCCGCAGGCATGGCAATGGAAGTCCCGGTCATATACCTTAAGGGATGGTTCCCGGTCTCCGCCATGGAAGGGACAGTGGATGAAGCCGGCACGGTTTGGCTGGAACCCATACCGCTCCACCACATTCCTCATGCTGTATGTTGCCTTAATTTCCTCACTGGTCATGGCAATCACCGCCCAGCAGCTCTATAATCTGTTTCCCAGTGTCCTTCTTCTCGCAGAACAGGAACCGACAGCCATACTTGCGTTCAAATGTGCATAGAATTTTATAAAGCTTATCCCCGGTTGTAGCCTTCGTCTCCCGCTCCATCCATCTGCCTGTATGCGGATCCTTATATCGTTCTACCCGTCTGGGATTCCTCCACCATATTACATCCTCCAGGCATTCAATCCCCCGGCCGTGTTCACACAGAATGATGATTTCAATTCCACGTTCCCTGGCCCGCAGAATTTCATCGCGGAACCGGTTATGCCCCTGGCAGACGTTCCCGCACAGCTCCGTCAGGTCCTGTTTCCGGTCTATAATCAAACGGGGATTATCGTAGTTCATATAATCCCCGACATATAACTTTGATACGAAATGGTCCACACCCTGGCGGTCAAACTCCGCCACAATCTTTCGGATGGCCCGGGCCTTCTCGCGGCTGTCAATCTGTATATTCAAGCAATCACCTCTGTCTAATTAAACGGCAGTCCTTCGTCTTCCACTCCATCAGGAATATTCATAAACCCATCACCAATCGCACCGACAGGAGCCGGTCTCTGAGACGTAGCTGCCTGCGTATAGCCGCTTCCTGTATCAGATGATACGTTCCTGCTGTCTGCGAATTCCTGGTCATCCAGAATGACATCCACAGTATATACTTTATGGCCCTCTTTATTCACATAGCTGCCTGTCTGAAGCCTTCCGGAAACAAGGACACGCATTCCCTGACGGAAATACTTCTCCGCAAACTCTCCAGCCCTGTCAAATGCAACGCAGTTAATAAAATCTGCCGCCTGATCGTTATCCTGGTTCCTGCGTCCTCTCCGGTCCACTGCCAGCGTATACTTCGCAATCGTCATGGAGCGCTCGCCCTGCGAATATCTGATTTCCGGGTCCCGGGTCAGCCTTCCCATAAGAATCACTCTATTCATTTTTCGATTCCTCCGACTCCTTTTTCTTGTATAGTTCCAGTTTTCCCATACAGTCCTTGTACTGGACCACGTTCATTTCCGCTATATCCTTAATGCTGTACATTTTAAGGATCTTCTCCATTTTTAATCCCTTGGCACTGTATTTCTCCACCAGGGACTTCACAGACTCAATCATGGCCGGGGTTACTTTATCCACCCCTTCGTTCTGGTCAGGCTGTGATGTGGATGTTCCATTCTTTGCCCCTGCCGGCTTCTCAGTTTCCTGTTTTCCGGATGTCTTTGCGCTGCCCTTTGCGCCCTTGGTGGACGTCTGCCCTTTTCCGGTTGTATTATCCTGGTTGTCCGCATCCTTCACATCATCAATGCAGAACAGGCCATTCAGGGCATATTTCCTGGCATAGCTGCTGGTGCTCCCTGTCACCTGTGACACATCCATTCCCTTCTTTTCCTGTTCCTCCCTCGCATAGGCCGTGTTCTCCACGGTCTCGCCGGATTCACAGTCCACAAACCGGGCCGTGGCCCTGATGTAATACCGGTCCCCAATCATAACCAGCTCATCTCCGACCACCAGCGCCGCCTTTACCTCCTGAAGGAGGGGCTTGGCCGCCTCCTGGATATCCTCACAGTTCCGGTAATAGTAGTTTCCGAACTTGTTATACTGGTTCTTAGGCGCTTTCAGACCGGACTGGACATGCTGCAGTTTCTCATATACATTCATGGTCTACACCTCCTCTATCCGGATAATGGTGTCGTTCGATGCATATTTAATTAAACTCGAAGTCAGTTCTTTGGCTGTAAGCGCTCCCCCTGCCTCCTTCAGGAGTTTCTCCAGCAAATCTGCTGATTCGGAATCAATCTTGACGACTCCATCCCCTCTCGCATTCCGGTTAATTCTGACTTCGCTTTTTCTACTTACAGTAATAATATTCGCCATCAGACATCCTTCCTTTCGTAGTACAGCCCCAGACTGATCATGGCCATCTCCAGCTCCTGCAGTTCGGAATCCGTCCCCACCACCGTATATACTGCGGTATGGGAATCCGGTGCCGTCAACGGTGCGGCGCTCTCCTCATCCACGGACCTTATCTCATCCTTTACGGCTTTTTCCGCTTCTTTGCGGATACGCTCTTCTTCCTCTTTTACGGCTTCTCTACGGATACGTTCCTCCTCGGCCACACGCCGGCGTTCTTCTGCCCGTATCCGTTCAATCTCTGCCTGGTGTCTGCGTTCCTCCTCCTGCCTGCGGCGCTCCTCTTCCTTACGCAATGTCTCTGCCTTCTGGGTCTCATACCGGTTGATGTATGCCAGCGCATCCGGAAGGCTCAGCGTAGCCTGGAATTTCCGCAGGGCATCCGGTACCGCATCGGACTGCATGGCCTCAATGGCCGCCTTGCCTGCCCTGGCGCCGGCTATGGCCTCTGATATTGCCTTTCGGATAGACTTGACAGAGACGCTGGCATTGCTCCACTTGTCCTCCTGCAGACGGTAGAGCGGGAGAAAGTCCGCCATATCGCCGATCTCTTCCATGTAGATCTTCTCTATCTCTGCCTGGCGCTCCTTGATCCGCTTATCCTCAAACACCTCAATCTGTCCATTGATATGGTTGATCGGCTTGTCCACCAAGGCGGTCATCTGCTTCACTCGGGCGTGGAACTGATTATATGGTTCCATCCACTGTGCCTTGACCTCTTTATCGCTATCTTCTATAGACTTCTTAAGCTTACGCAGACCTGCCACCGTTTTTTTGGCGCCTGCCTTAGTATCCTCTGTGAAAACCACATTGTCATATTGGCTCATTTCAATTACAAGCTGTTTTTCAATCTCGTTAAAGTTTGTCTGAATCTGGCCGGCTACCGGCTTTACCTGTAATACAATTTCTCCCATCATATCCTCCTATTTGTTCGTTGATTCTATGTTTCCTGCGCACCGCGGCGCCTTTCTGACACTGACTGCAAGCCGGGCCATCCGGAATCCGGTACTGGCCGCACACATCACACTTATGCATGTCACGCATCCTGCAGCACCTCCACCTGTTCGTCCGGCCGGAAACTCACATCCGACCGGATGGAACCAAGGTGAAACATCACCACAGCCATACGCTGGAAATGGTGTATTTCATCTATTGTGAGGTCCACCCAGTTGCCATAATCACCATACTCTATATGTATCCTCTGTCCTTGCTGCAGCTCACTGGCTTTAACCTTCATTCCTCCAGGAACACCTCCGCTTCTATCAGCGCTGTCTCCTCCAACACCCAGTCATACATCTCCTTCTTCTCCGTACTGGCTGCCTCGCCTGCCCGGCGGGCCATCCGCTCCCGGAAGAGGAGCCAGAGATGATGGTACTTATCTTCCATGCTTACTCTCCTTCCCGGCCATAATCTCATCAATATGTTCCAGCATGTATGTGTTCGCCCCATCCCGGAAGGCTTCCATGAATTTCCCCATGGCCTTACAAGCCCCCTTCGGCTGCTCACCATGCAGTTTGATTAACATATCCTTGACGGACCGGGCCAGTATAGTCACAGCGTCCCGGCGGCTCATCTTATCAGCAAGAGAAATGTTTTGTATGCAGTATTCCGTACCAATCAGCGATTCCTCCGTCTGTTTCGCCGCAATAACAAACACCGCATTGCTTTCACTAATCCGGATTTCCTCCAGGCTCCCTTCAAAATCATGACTGATTATTCCTTTTATCATCTTGCAATCTCCTTTTAAATCCCTTATACTAAGGTTGTAAATAATTTTTAGTTACCTGGACTTCGGACGGCTCCACCCGTCTGGGGTCCATCTTTTTGTAATCTTTCAATATATAAACCTGTTCATCGGCAGGTAATGCAGGGTCATTGATTGCGCGTCCCATACCGTTAATAATGCAGATGGAAGCATATTCTTCTCCATATTCCTCACACCATTCATGTAGCAGGTCCACAATGGCCTCTAAGTCATCCTTCTTTTTCATTGTCCTAACACCTTCCTACTCTTTGACATAGACAGACTTGGTATCGTTGTCATATACCAGCCGCAGCGCGTTGCCGATGTCATCCTCTATCATAGCCTCGTTGCCATCCATGCCCAGCTTGATATAATGCATGTCCAGTCCGATGGAACGGCACCAATCCCTGACCGCCAGCTCCGAAATGCTCTTTATGTCTCCAAACATTTCTCCTCACCTCCTTTCTATGCAAATATCAGCTCATACTTTGGTTGCTCGCTCTTGTACTCAACCATCGCGTAGAAATAACCATGGTCGTGATACAATTTAGGAATCCTGTCATCATTATCAGCACAACCAAAGCCACTTGAACATCCTTCATTCTGCTTATACTGTTCCCAAAGAGCATCTGCCAGAAGGCTGGACGCTTCCCTACTCCTTGTTAAAAATACTTTATATGTTTTCATCCTCATATCCTCCTCTCACAGTCTCACGCCCATGGCCGCCGCCATGACCACGATAGATACCATCCACATCCCCAACAGCCAGATAACCGCCGGTACAATCCATTTAGCTGCCATCATGATTGGGCCGTCCCGGCGTCTCCTGCACCGACGGAAGGTCACCATACGCCTGTGCCCCATGATATTGGTCATCACCGCAGTGGCCGGTCCCACAAAATCCACACGCCAGCCGGGATACTGGACTGCTGCTCTGGCGCGGATGCGATGCTCCGCAAACGTTTTAGCTCTCATTGGCTTGTCTCTCCTTTCTACGCTTGTCCTCCATGGCCGCCCTTAGGCGGTCTTTCTCTTCCTCTGAAACCCCAGTGGAAGCATTAGATTGTCCTGCAGCGCATAGGCAATGCGCCGTTTTTCTTCATCAGTCAGTGATTCCATTGGAACATCCTGGCCATCAATTTCTATGTATTTGAATACTTTCAATTTCTGCACTATCACCACCCCTCCCTGGTAGATTGTATGCGGTACCGGTTGTACTTGTTTCCTTCCTCTCATAGTCCTTGCACGGATACCACCGTGTCCGTTCCGGGCACTGGCTATGCCGACAGGTCTTGCAGGTCGTGTTAATATGTACCGCCTCCATTCCTACGCTACCCCGTATTTGATGGCCATTTCTTTTACAATGGCGGTATAACCCTCAATCAGTTTCTTATCCTCCGCTATGATATCCACCTGTGATAACTTGTCCCTCTTGGATTTACACATGCCCTCGTCCGCCATTCGTCTGCGTTTATTGGTAAGGCGCTGTTTCAGGCTTACGCCCATCCGCTTTTCTAAGAGCTCGTAACTTTCTGCCCGTACCTGCTGAAAGGCTGTCCCGCCACCCAACTCCTGAGCTATCTTATTGATTAAGTTCCGTGTATCATCCCGCCACGATGTGGTGTCCAGTGATACTACGTCCCGGATGCTTTCTATCCGGTCAGCATTTTTCTGGTTGGCTTCCTTAACTTCTGCCAGTTCTGCCGCCTGTCGCTTCTGTTCCATTTCCATGTTGATAAGAAGGCGAAGCTCTGGGGACATCTCTTGCAATCGAAGAACCATTTCCTTGGCCTTGTCCTCTACCTTAGTGAAATAATCCCTGGCCTGTTCGCCCCGTTCATTCTTCTGTGTCATGGAGAGCTTTTTTGCAAAACGAGCGGTAAGCTTATAATCTTGTGTGGGTCTTCCACCTTGGGGGTTTTCGACATCTGAGTCGAAAACCCAATAATCTGTATTTTCCTCAGCAAACTCATTACCCGTGATATTGCAGCGACACCATCTTGCGTATTGGCTTTTATCCAGCTCCAGAAACTCATACAGCTTCTTTGCTGTGGTCATCCCGTTCTCATCAATCCCCAGAACAATCTCGATTGGGGTTAACTTTGATGTATCAATGGTCGTGTTCAATAAATCATTCATTTTATGTATCCTCCTCGAAAAGTTCAATATTTTGAACTTTTGGTTTAAAAAAAAATGATGGAATATCTTTATCAGATAGATTGAGCAAGGTCATTGCTTTGCAAATGTCTGGCTGTTTCCATGCCCTAACGCCATTCATTTTTAGTGAAAGCGTTCTTTCTGACCAACCCATTGCAGCCGCAAAACAAGCTTGCGTTCCAAAAAGCTCTATAATTTTTCCCCGCAATTTACTATAATCAAATGCCATGTGTATCACCTCCTCTCAAGTTAAATATTTTGAACTACCCATATGATAACATCTCTTTTTTTCATTGTCAATACAGAAGTTCGATTTATTTAACTTTTTAGTTTTTTTTGTTGAACTATTGTTTAATTTATGTTATAGTAGAAAACAGAAAGGCGGTACTATTTATGAAAGAAGAAAACACTGCTATTCGATTAAAAAAACTAATGGACACAAGAGGTCTTCGTCAAGTCGATATACTGAACTTAGCGATTCCGTACTGTGAAAAGTATGATGTTAAAATGAATAAATCGGATATTAGTCAATACTGCTCTGGAAAAACAGAGCCCAATCAGAATAAATTATTTGTCTTAGGTGCTGCACTTAATGTAAATGAAGCATGGCTCATGGGCTATGATGTTCCCATGGAACGGCGCTCTTTAAACTTTCCTACTACGCCTGATGATTGCCCCTTCAATTCTGCCTTAGCTAAATTGCGGAATAATGATTACAATCTAACCAAAGAAGAACGCGAGACTATCAAAGAAGAATTGCCTAAATTGATGGAAAGAGCCGCCAACGCTTTCGACGGTCTTCATCGTAACGTATCTGATTTATATGATAACGAACGAGCAAGACAGTTGTTTAAAAGCTTCAGGGCATTAAATAGTGTGGGACAAGATAAGGCGTTCGAGCAGATAGCCTTACTAACTAAAATACCGGAGTATCAAAATACAGACGCCGAAAGCATCTGCAACGTTGGCATTATAGAATTTCAGCCTCACCGCAACAGCGACCTGTTTGTCATTCCTTACTACCGCGGCGGTGTGTCTGCCGGAACTGGAATTTTCATATTAGGAAACGAAGCCGAAGATGATATAGAAATTCCTAACATTCCAGATTACCAAGGCGCAGACTACGCCCTGGATGTAAGCGGTCACAGTATGGAGCCTGATTATATGGACGGGGATATTGCATTGGTGAGCCAGACCATGGAAATGGAAGTAGGGGACATCGGCATATTCGTTATAAACGGAAGTGCCTTTATCAAGGAACTTGGTTCCAAAGAACTTATATCACGTAACCATGAATACCCAAATATACCGATTCACAGTGATGACAATGTCGTTTGCATGGGAAAAGTGATTGGAAAATTAAAAGATTAAAAGAAAAGCTCTTAATAAGAACGTTATTAATTTGAGAGCTTATAGTCTAATATATAAAAGAAAAGAGGAAGAGTATATGAAGAAAACTTTTTTTGCAATTGCACTGGCTACCATTACATTGATGGCCTGTGGCGGAAAGACAGATGCTACATCGGACTTATCAGGTACATGGACATCCGAAAAATCAGGTGATAGTTACCAGGAGGCCATAATCACTGATAATTACATTGAAATTAATTGGATGTCAAAGGACAGTAAGTCATTATACTGGGCCGGTTCTTATGTTGCCCCAGAATCCGCAGTGAGTGAATATTCATGGACATCGGAAAACGATAAAGATAAGACTGGCTCCGCTCTACTCGCATCCGGCGATGATACGAAAGAATTTACTTACAAAGATGGCGTAATCAGTTATGATGTTTCCGCTATGGGAACAACCACCACCATGAAATTAACTAAAGCGGAATAAATAAGCAATAAACCCTGGAGCAGTGAACTCCCAGAGTTTTTTGTATAGGAGAATTATTTTATATTGGCATAGCCAAAACTAAGGAGGGTTTGCTATGAGAAAAACCAAATTAATTATTGCCACACTTGCAATATCCATGCTATTGAGCAGCACTGCCTTGGCCGGAACCTGGACGCACACCCATGAAACCGAATGGGGCATCAATACTTATGATGATCTGTGGTTTTACGTCAAAGACAGTGGGGAGTATGCAGAAAACGAATGGATTCAGGATGAAGACGGTACATGGTATTGGATTGATGATGGTGGTACACTGCCCTCATGGGCTGGTGTGGCAACCGATGGCAGCCTTTACGATTCAACCGGAAAATATATAGACATGACCATTGACGGCAGAAAATATGCAACTGAAGAACTATATAACCAGCTCCAAGAAGGTATGACTTATGACCAAGTTATCTCCATACTTGGCAAAGAGCATGAAATTACTAATGCCGAACGCCGCCAGATTGGAAGTCAAACCTACGACTATTTGCAGGTCAGATGGTACTCTCAAGATGCAGAATCAAAAATTAGAATAACCTTTAAAAACGGTCTCCTTCACGCACGGCATGGGGATTGGCAATATTAATAACATAAATAGCAAAAAGCCCCAGGAGCTACCAACTCCCAGAGCTTTTCACATAGATTTCTCTTACCGGACTGCTCCGGAAGATATATTACCTTAAGCAAGTAAATTATATCATTCCTGGAGCGTCCTGGCAAGGGGCGTATTTTTTATACCCTTTTTTCAAAGCCCACCAAAATCTTACAGGCTGTAATATGGGTTATAATATGGGCCGAAATGTGGATTGAAACGTCCTCCAAACTCATATACATGATAGGAACAGGAGATGATATAATGCCAGCAACACCACTAGAAATCGGCGCCGCCTACGTTCGTGTCAGCACAGACGATCAGACGGAGCTGTCTCCGGATGCCCAGATACGCGTCATCATGGACGCTGCCAAGGCGGACGGTTTTATAATTCCCAAAGAATACATATTTATTGAGAAGAAAGGAATCTCCGGCCGCAAAGCAGACAACCGGCCGGAGTTCCAACGCATGATAGCCATTGCCAAATCACAGAAGCCGGCCCCATTTAAGCGGCTCTATCTCTGGAAGTTCTCCCGGTTCGCCAGAAACCAGGAGGAAAGCACCTTCTACAAAGGCATCCTGAGAAAAAAATGTGATGTAGAAATTAAGAGCGTATCGGAACCCATCATGGAAGGCATGTTTGGCCGGCTAATCGAAACCATAATAGAATGGTTTGACGAATATTATTCCATCAACCTCTCCGGCGAGGTGTTGCGCGGTATGACGGAAAAGGCCCTCCGCGAAGGCTACCAGGCCACCCCCTGCCTCGGCTACCGGGCTGTGGGGGAAGGCAAGCCTTTCGCCGTGGAGGAAAAATCATATGCCATCGTTGAATATATTTTCCAGACCTACCATAGCGGGAAGGATATGACCGCCACGGCCAGGGCCGCCAATGCCAGAGGATACCGGACCCGCCGCGGCAACCTATTCGACCGCCGGGGCATTAACCGGATTCTTGCCAACCGCTTTTATATTGGCGAGGTCATATGGAACGGGTATTCCTTCCAGGGCACCCACGAGGTACGTTCCTCCGTTACCTCCCTATTTGACGATGTTCAGAAGCGGATTGAAAAGGAATACCGGCCCCAGAAACGCCGGGAGGTTTCCAACAATGTCCACTGGCTTTCCGGTCTGCTCAAATGCAGCATATGCGGCGGCAGCCTTGGCTTCAATCGTTCCAATGACCAGAAGAAGCGGCCTGACTTCTTCCAGTGCTGGAAGTATGCAAAGGGGATGCATCCGGGTTCCTGCTGCCTGGCCGTACACCTGGCGGAAAAAGCTGTGATTGAATCTCTGGAGGAAGTCCTTGAAACAAATGAACTGGAATATGAATACATCCAAAAAACCGATGATGCTGTAAACGCCGAAGAAGTCGCCATTCAGGAGGCCCTTGCCCGCTTAGAAGTCAAGGAGCGGCGTATCAGGGAAGCTTACGAGAATGAAATTGACACCCTGGAGGAATATAAGCAGAATAAGCTCCGTCTGAGGGCTGAAAGGGAAGAACTCATGGCTGATGCCGAAAGACTCCGCAGGCAGGCAGAACAGTCTCCTGCCAAGGTTCCAAGCAAGGAAGATATCATGCGCCAGATTGCACATGTGCATGAGATTCTGGCAGACCCAAATATCAGTTATGAGATAAAAGGGAATGCCCTCCGCAAGATAGTCAAAGAGATTGTTTTTGACCGCGGCAAAGGGCATTTACATATTCATTTTTATATATCATAGGTTATTGCAGTCCGGCCCGCCATACTGACTCATTATAAACTGAGCCATCTGGGCATTGGGCTCTTTGATATTAACCGGAAATTCCAATCTCTTCTCATAAATCCACATTAATAGCACCCTCCTTCCCATGGCCACGGATCATTAATCCAGGACCAATATGCAGCATCTGTATTAGCGGAAGCTGTCAAAGGTCCAAACTGGGCTTCAAAAGCTGCTGCTGCATTTCTGTATGCGTTTGCCATCTGATTATAGTAATCAATGGCGGCTGCATCACACGGATGGGTGTCAAGGTAGAGATTCGCATCAACCACTGCAAAGCCGGCCTGGTCCACCTCACGAAGCATGGCCTCACGGGAGGCGTTAAAGTCGGGATTCATCATCTGATTCATCATCTTCCGCACCTCCCGTAATTAAACTGCAAATCCAGGTCAGGGAAAATAGTTCCCTGGACAAGGCCTCTCTCAGGGGCATAGGTGGTCTGCCACTGCTGCCACGGCACATAAGCCATGGCCACCGGATACTGCTGTTCCAGTACGCCTCCCTCTGTAGAGGGACACGACATATTGGCCGGTTTTGTGGCCGGGGCTGCGGGGGTAGGATAGGAAAGCGCAGGATTGCTTCCCCATGAGTCCCATGGAAATGCGTTCATGTCCGGATAATCCGGATTTGTATAAGAACCGCATCCATTTCCAAACGATGCACCGCAAGACATACGGCCGCGGCCGCAGCACTGGGTACTTACATCTGTATAAGAATCCATAGGTTGGATACTCCTTCCATTTATCTTTTTCTACTATAGTTTATGAGAAGAAAAACAACGGGTGACAATAAAATACATTGAGACAATCACTCACACTTTGTCTGGGCGTCCCATATGATATAGTACAAACCAACAAAAAAGGAGAGTGCAATATATGTGTTGCTTTAGATTTTGTAGATGTGGATGGAACCGTTGTAATTGTGGATGTGGTTGTGGCTGTAACAACAGTGGATGCGGATGTTCCTGCGGCGGCAGTAACAGCGGATGCGGATGCTCCTGCGGCGGCAGTAACAACAGCTGCGGCGGCCATGATATCTGTGCCGGTGCCAGACGTCAGGCATACAGGGAAGGCTTCCGCAATGGCTATTGGGAGGGCTTTAACGATGCAACCTGGGGCAATCCGGGATGCGGCGGCCCTACACCCCGCACAGCCGGAGGACCTGGTCCAGCTATCGCCGAAAGCAGCTGCGGCTGTAATAACTAATATGAATTGATAAACAACAGGTATGCGGAACAGGACCTCCCTACGAGGCCCTGTTTTTTGCATCTGTGATGTTCTTTATCCCCCTCTTTTCTCCCCGCACTCCTCCATACATAACAGACAACCATTGACAATCTTCCTTTTTCTGGTATATAGTTGGCTTATATTCATTATCAATTCACACATCTAACCACAGGAGGTTTTGCATATGGATGCACAGAAGCTGGAACAGATTCAAAAGGTTTTTGCCAATGACCGATTTGCCACGGATAACGGGGCAGTCATTGAACAGGTAGATGAGGGATATGCAAAATGTTGGTTGGAAATACAACCACACCATCTCAATGCAGCGGGCACGGTCATGGGAGGCGCCATCTTTACCCTGGCTGACTTTGCCTTTGCGGTTGCCTCCAACTGGAACAAGCCCCTTCACGTCTCAACCACATCCCAAATCACCTATCTGGGTGTTGCCAGAGGCGCACGACTTATAGCTGAGGCCAGAAAGGTAAAGGAAGGACGGAGCACCTGCTACTACCTGGTGGAGGTAAAGGATGATCTGGGCAACGAGGTAGCCCATGTGACCACCAGCGGTTTCTCCAAAGGATAGTCATGACACCGGGAGGTGACTTATGATCAAAAAAGACTATACCCGCTGTTGGAAGGCGGCTGACCGCCGTGAACTGCATTTAATCAGGCTATGGGAAGAAACAGCGCTTAAACAGCGGCTTTTGGGGGCATTATTGATTATTTTTATATTTACGCTTCTGTATATCCTTATGGTTCTAAATTTGCTTAAGCATATAGAATCCATATGGAAACCGGCCCTGCTGTACTTAATCATTCTGTCAGGAGTGTCATTCGTATGGGGAGCCATTATCTATGAGGATGAAAAAAAACTGTGGAGCGGCAGATTTTATACCAGAATCGTCACCTGCATCGGGCATACTGAAATCAATACCCGTTACAATACCTCCTACTCTCTGGATATTTTGGGGGAGGAGGGGGAAATACTGGAGAAAGTGGAGGTTTCCGCTGCTGTCTTAAAGGCCGCGAAACACCAGGATAAACTTCTGGCTGCCACCCATAACCCGGAGGAATTAAGACCGCATATCCTGGTCCCTCTGTCCAAGCCGTCCAGGTCCTGTTTCTGGTACATGTGACAGCAATAACGCAAAGGTGCCGCACCATCTCAGATGATTGTGCGGCACCTTCATTCTACCCTTCACTTACCACTCACTTACTCCCCACTTCGGCTCTCAGTCCTGTCATACCAGACTACCAGCACATCTCCTCATTGCTGTACAGCACCAATCCGCCGTCTGTCACTGCCCTGGCAGCTGTCTCTCCGTCAGATGCCTTCACAATCATTGCCCTGCGGTTGGCGGAAGCCAGTGCGTACATGTACTCAATGTTCAGCCCCTGGCTGCAGAGAATGTGGGTCATCTTGTGCAGTTCACCCACCTGGTCCTCCAGTTTTACTGCCAGCACATCGGTCAGCATGGCTGAAAATCCTTTTTCCCTCAGCGCTGCCTTTGCCTTATCCGGATCAGACACAATCATTCTCAGCATACCGTACTCCGTGGTATCCGCCATGCTGAGGGACAGTATGTTGATGTCCTGCTCCTTCAGTACTTCTGTGACCTGCTCCAGTCTGCCTTCACGGTTTTCTATAAATACAGATAATTGTTTTACAAACATTCTTTCACCCCGCCCTTTCTTAATTCAGATTCCTCTTGTCAATCACATGCTTCGTTTTACCCATGCTCCGCTCAATGCTCTTTGGCTCCACCAGCTTTACCTTCACAGCCAGACCTATGGCCTGCTGAATCATATAGGCGATCTTTCCTGTGAGATTCTCCAGCTCCCGGATTTCATCTGAGAAGAATCGCTCCTCCACTTCCACCTGCACCTCTAAGGTGTCCAGATTGTTCACACGGTCCACAATCAGCAGGTAATGAGGCGTGGTGCCGCCCATTTCCAGCAGGGCAGACTCTATCTGGGATGGGAATACGTTGACGCCTCGGATAATCAGCATGTCATCGGTCCTTCCTGTGAATCTGGCAATCCTGGCCGTGGTCCTTCCGCACTGGCAGGTACTGTGATCAAGGCTGGTCAAATCCTTTGTGCGGTAACGGATTAAAGGCAGCCCTTCCTTGGTCAGGGTGGAAATAACCAGTTCGCCGGTCATGCCGTCTCTCAGAGGCTTCAATGTATTCTGGTCCACGATCTCCGGCAGGAAATGGTCCTCATGGATATGGAGTCCCTCATGGAACTGGCAGTCTGTGGCAACGCCCGGTCCCATGATTTCGCTGAGGCCGTAGATATCGTGGGCGTGGATTCCCAGCTGACGCTCAATCTGGGTTCTCATTTTCTCAGTCCAGGGCTCTGCTCCGTTGATGGATGCCTTCAGTTTAATCTTATCCTTGACCCCCATCTCCTCGATGGTTTCCGCAATATGAAGAAGGTAGGACGGCGTACACATGATTCCTGTCACACCGAAATCCACCATCATGGTCACCAGCTTCTTGGTGTTGCCTGTGGACATGGGGACCACGGTGGCTCCCATCTCCTCCGCACCATAGTGGGCTCCCAGGCCTCCGGTAAACAGACCGTATCCGTAAGCCACCTGGATGATGTCATTGCTTCCCAGTCCGGCCATGGTAATGCACCGGGCCACGCACTCACTCCACACGTCAATGTCCTTGCGGGTATATCCCACCACCGTGGACTTTCCCGTGGTGCCGCTGGATGCGTGGATACGGGTAATCTGGGAATTAGGCACCGCAAACATGCCGAAGGGGTATGTATCTCTCAAATCATCCTTTGTGGTGAACGGAAGCCTTTCCAGGTCCTCGATTCCCCGGATGTCTCCCGGCTCCAATCCCACTGCCTGCATTTTCTTGCGGTAATACTCCACACTGTGGTACACCCTGTCAACTAATTTTCTCAGCCTTGCGCTCTGCAGGTTGGTCATCTCATCCCTGCTCATGCACTCCTTTGTCTCATTCCATATCATTTGCCTGTAACCCCTCCAACTCTCACATGACATATTTTTATATCCCTTATCTGCTTACAGTCCACTCTCCGGTTTACTTCCTGGCTTCTGTCCGACTGGCTTCTGTTTGACCGGCTTCTGTCCGTCTAAACAGAAAGCGCATAACCGGTCTCAAATGCCTTTTTATTAATTTCCACCGTCTTAGGCGGAACCGTTGTCTCGATTACCTTCAGCCAGTCTTCCTTCTCAAATCCCATGTGCTTTGCAGCTGCTCCCAGGACAATGACATTGAATGCCTTGGGCGCGCCCATCTTTTTCGCTTCCTCCGTGGCCTCCACCACAATGGTTCTGCGGGCTTCCTTTAACCGGTCAATGATTCCTTCCGGATACTGAGCCACCCCTGTCACCACCGTAATGGGGTCAATGCGCCAGTCATTGACAATGACCACGCCGTCTTTTTTGAGGAAATGCAGATACCGCAGGGCCTCCAGACGCTCAAAGGCAATCAGCACGTCTGCCTGGCCTTCCTCTACAATGGGTTCTGCCACTTTTTCTCCATATCTCACAAAGGTTACCACGCTGCCGCCGCGCTGGGCCATGCCGTGCACCTCGGACAACTTCACGTCAAAGCCCGCCCCGATTGCAAGCTTTCCAAGTATGCGGCTGGTAAGAAGGGTTCCCTGGCCGCCTACGCCTACTATCATAATATTCTTTGATGTCATTTTATTCACCCGCCTTTACCAGATTGATTGCGTCAAATTTACACAGCTGTTTACACAGTCCGCAGCCATTGCACATGGTCTCGTCAATGGATATGGTGCCGTCCTCATTCTTTGTCAGGGCAGGACAGCCCGGTCTTAAACAAGCTCCGCATTTCTTACACTTATCCGGCAGCGGCCTGCACTTGTTGGGGAATTTGATTCCCTTAAGCAGGGCGCAGGGCGCCTTGGTGATGATGACGGATACCGCATCCCTTACCACTTCCTCTTTGATTACGCGCTCCAGCTCCGCCTGGTCAAAGACGTCCACCTCGCAGACATGCTCAATGCCCAGTGACTTGCACAGACCGTAAATATTGATGGCAGGAACCACCTGTCCTTTAAGGGTCTTGCCTGTGGCGGCATGATCCTGGTGGCCTGTCATTCCCGTGGTGGAATTATCCAGGATGATGACTGTGCCTGTGGCCTGGTTGTAGACCATGTTCATGAGAGAGTTGATGCCTGTGTGCATGAAGGTTGAATCACCGATTACAGCCACCCAGCTCTTAATATACTCTCTTCCCTTTGCCTTCTCCATGCCGTGGAGAGTGCTGATGCTGGCTCCCATACAGATCGTGGTGTCAATGACGCTTAAGGGCGCCACTGCCCCCAGTGTATAGCAGCCGATATCTCCGGCAGCATGTATCTTCAGCTTGTTAAGCACAGCGTATACGCTTCTGTGGGGACATCCCGGACACAGTATGGGAGGTCTTGCAGGAACCTGGGCCGCCTTATCCACCTGTGATGTCTGGCCCAGCACACGCTCCCTGATCAGGTTTGCGCTGTATTCGCCCTGAACCGTGAATATTTCCTTGCCCACTGCCTTCTGAATGCCCCAGGATTTAACCTGTTCCTCCACCACCGGCTCCAGCTCCTCAAATATGTAAAGCTTATCCACCTTGGCCGCAAATTCCTCGATGAGCTTTCTTGGAAGGGGATTGAGAAGCCCCAGCTTCAGGACAGACGCCTGGGGCATGGCTTCCTTCACATACTGGTATGCAATACCGTTGGTGATAAAGCCCACGGATAAATCATTGTATTCCACCCGGTTGATGGGCAGGCTGTTGGCATCCTCTGCCATTTGTTTCATGCGCGCTTCCACCACCACGTGGCGTTTGATGGCATTGCCGGGCATCATGACATACTTTGCCATATCCCTCTCATAGGGAATGTCAAAGGGCTCTGCCCTCTCCTCCAGTTCCACCAGCCCCTGGGAATGGGACAGACGGGTGGTACTGCGCAGAATAACAGGGGTATCATATTTCTCACTGAGGTCATACGCATATTTCATGAATTCCTTGGCTTCGGCACTGTCGGAGGGTTCCACAATGGGGACCATGGCGGCTCTGGCCACCATCCGGCTGTCCTGCTCATTCTGAGAGCTGTACATGCCCGGGTCATCTGCCACCACCAGCACCAGTCCGCCCCTGACGCCGGTGTATGCCGCCGTATATAGCGGATCCGCAGCCACATTCATCCCCACATGCTTCATGACGCACATGGAGCGCACGCCTGCTATGGATGCACCGATGGCCACCTCTGTGGCCACCTTCTCATTGGGAGCCCACTCCGCGTAAATCTCATCGTACTGGACCAGTGACTCGCTGACCTCCGTACTGGGGGTCCCAGGATAGGCTGCGGATACCTTTACCCCTGCCTCATAGGCACCTCTTGCTATGGCTTCATTGCCAAGTAATATTCTTTTCTCTGACACGTTTTTTCCTTCCTTTCAGTATGTATTAACCGCACCGGACCTCTTAAAAACTGTCCTGATGCCTCATCAGACTTCCTTTCGCAGGTCCGTGACCCTCTTTGCCTTTCCCTCAAACCGCTGAAGGGTGTTGGGGGATACCAGCTGAATCTTGGCATCCAGACCAAGCATCAGGCGCATCTTATCCTTCAAAGTGTCCTCCAGCCGCTCAAGGGCAGCATAGGAGTCCATCATACTCTCAGCTTCCACCTCAACCTTGATAATCAGGATATCGGAGTGGTTCTTTCTGTCCACCACGATTTCATAGTTAGGCCCGATTCCCTCTGTATTAATCAGCACTTCCTCAATCTGGCTGGGGAATACGTTGACGCCCCGAATCTTTAACATATCATCCGTACGTCCTGACAGGTTCTCCATCCTGGCGGTGGTGCGGCCGCAGGCACAGGGCTCATACATAAGCCTGGTAATATCCCTGGTACGGTAACGGATGAGAGGCAGCGCCTCCTTGGAAATGCAGGTGATGACCAGCTCTCCCTTTTCGCCGGGAGGAAGCACCTCCCCTGTGGCGGAGTCTATTACCTCCGCAATAAAATGGTCCTCATTGATATGCATTCCCTTAAGTTCCAGGCATTCTCCCGACACGCCGGGACCCATCAGCTCGCTCATGCCGTAATTCTGGGTCAAATTTACATCCTCTCCCCATACCTTGTAGAGCTCATTCCTCATGGCCTCTGTCATCAGCTCGCTGCCCAGTACAAGAGTCTTTACCTTCAGGTCTTTTCTGGGATTAATTCCCATCTCCAGGGCCACCTCAGCAATACGCATGGCATAGGAGGGAGTGGCCACCAGCAGGGTGGTCTCAAAATCCTTCATATACATCAGCTGCTTCTGGGTATTGCCGGTAGAGGACGGAACCACCGCAGCGCCTACCTTCTCCAGTCCATTGTGAAGTCCCAGGGCGCCTGTGAACATGCCGTATCCAAAACAAATCTGGGCCACATCCTCGTCCGAGGCGCCTCCTGCCACGGCCAGACGGGCCACACATTCCTTCCACACCTCCAGGTCATTCTCCGTATATCCCACCACAGTGGGCTTTCCCGTGGTACCGCTGGATGCGTGGATTCTGCGCAGTTCCTTCTTTGGAACCGCAAACAGGCCATAGGGGTAATTGTCCCTCATATCCTGCTTCGTCACAAACGGAAGCTTCTGTAAATCCTTCAGTGTCTGTATATGCTCCGGCCTTACACCTGCCTCCTCCATCTTGGCGCGGTATGCCGGTACCTTTTCATAAACCCGGTTCACCGTGTCTTTTAGGCGGCTCAGCTGTATCGCTTCAATCTCCGCCCTGGACATTGTCTCCTCTTTTGCCCAAATCATGTTGTCTGACCTCCCTTTCCCTGCACCCGTATCTCCTGTCTGGTTTCCTGTACTATCTCACTTTGACGTGACAACGCATTGGCGCATTATATTGTCTGGCGACATTATACCATCTTTTCCCGGGTTTGTCTGCTGTTTTCATGCAAATTTCATATGAGTTTTCTGTTTACGGCTTTTACAGCGGAAGCATCTGCACAAAACCTAACAGCATCCATAACTACATCTTATCACAGTTTCATGACTTAGGCCATATTAGGACGTATATTAGGACGGGGACATATTGACCATGTCCCTGTATATTAACAGGGAACCATGTCTCCCGCCTTATGGCGTTTTCCATGGTTCCCTGCAATCGCACAGCCCTCACTGTGCCGGACCTCCCTGTCCCTCTACACCAGGACTCCCTCCTGGCTTCGCAGCTTTACCACTGCGGACAGGTCCGTCTTTTTATGTTCCTTTCCGCCCTGGTCCTGACACTTCTTGGAACGTTCCTCGGCGGTTTCGCACTTCTGGTAAAAATATTTGATGATGTCCTTTCTGGTAATGATACCAATGAAACTCTTCTGATCATCCAGTACCGGCACAAAGTTCTGGTTCAATGCCTTTCCGATCAGATCCTCCATATCTGCGTCTGCTTTAACCGGACGGTTGTCACACCGGCGGCGTATGGCTGTGACAGGTATCCTCTCAGCCCCTTTCAGATCCAGATTGAACTGGTTCTTGATTCCCCATAACAGATCACCCTCTGTCAGCGTCCCCACATAGCGCCCTGTCCTGCTGACAATCGGTACCGCGGAATACTTGTGGTGCTCCATTTTCTCCAAAGCCTGCCTTAACGTATCATCCTCACTTATATACGCCACATCACTTTTAGGAGTCAGGAAAAACAGTATGTTCATTTTTTCACTCCTTTTTCCCGTATTCTTAATTAAGTATAATGCCTGCCTCTGAACCGAATGTGAACAAATTATTATAAAAATCTGAAATTTCTTAAGATGCAGGAAATATAGATATATTTATATGTGAATTAAACCTGCCCCTACTCCCCTTCCCCATACAAATTCCTATACTGCCCCGGCGTCATATTCTCTGAACTCTTAAACCTCCTTGTAAAGTTGGACAGATTGGCATATCCCGCCTCCTGGGCTATCTGGGCTATCTGCTTATCTGTATGAATCAGACAATTCTTGGTGTAATTCAGACGTTTTTTGGATATCAGTTCGGAGAAACTGGTATTCAGGTTCTGGGTGATGAATTTACTCATATAGCTGGATGAATAGCCAAAGTGTTCCGCCATCCCCACCAGACAGAGACTGCTGTCCCTGTAATTATCTTCTATGTACGCAAGCACCTGCTCAGCCAAATCATTGCGGGCGTCCCGCCTGGAAGCCGCAAGGATGCCGCTGATTCTTGCAAGAGCGTCTCCCAGCTTTTCACCGAATTCTTCCACGGTCCTGAACGCAGTCAGCTGGTACAGCTCCTTCTCTGTCAGCCGGATGTCATTTTTCTTCACTTCCTTCAGGAGATGGCTTACGATATCATAACAGCACATCAGCGCCATCTGTCCCGGAAGCTCCTCCAGACTCAGCACCACTTCCTGCACAGAGCCCTCCACGCTCTCTGGCGAACCGCTTTCCAGACACTGGCTGATACACAAGAGACATTCTGTCTGATAGCGGCTGATGGTAGCGCTGTACTCCTCGCCCTTTCCCTGTTCCATGCTCTCAAAATCCAGCTCCTTGTGGGGATTTAGCAGACGGAACTTCATGCTGGTAAGAGCCTCCAGATAGGACAGATGCACACCTGATGCATCCTCATGAATATTTCCTGCGGAAATGACGCACTCACAACAGCCGAATACCTCCTTCAGGCGCTCCCTGGCCTCGATCCTGTGTTCCTCAGTAAGGACCTTGCGGCTGAGAATGACGGCAATTGCCCCGAAATAGTACAGGAAACTTGTGTATACGCCGTAATCCATCTGGAATTTTGCTTTTATGGGACCTTCCTTCTCCTTATAGAAGGAGGATAACTCTCTGGAAGACATGTTTCCCCCGGCCGCCAGAACCACCATATGATTCCGCCCCTTCATCTGTTCTGTCAGAATGCCGTTCACCATGTCGTCCTCCCGGATGCCGTCCTCCCGGGTGTCGTCCTCCCCATAGAGCAGCTTTGTCACAAGCCGTTCCTCCACCAGGGGCCACTGCTTCTCAATCTCCTTTGCCAGGGAATCCTTGACAGAATTCAGGCTGTCATACTGATTCTTTATAAATACCAGCTCATCCCTGCTCCTGTCCTCACTGTTTTCATTGTCCTGCTTCATATATTGAGCCAGCTGGTGTATGGGCTTGTAATAGTGGTAGGCCATGTAGATTGCCATAAAGCATCCCAGGATTAAAAAGATTAAAACTCCGGTGACCAGCAGGCTGTTATTCTGTACCACATCTGCCAGCAGGTCGGGCATGGTTATCTTACTCAATATGATAAGAGAGGGATGGTCCATGGGGTATACGATATAACGGCCCTGTCCGGCTCCCTCCTGAAAGGTGGTGCAGCTTCCCGGAACTGCCTCCAGGACCCGCCCCATCACCTCATCCAGCCCCATATCCTCTCCTTCTGTTGCCAGTATCTTCCCCTCTCCGTTCAGCACAGCGATCCCATGGCTGTAGCTGCCCGGGGACGTGGTCATACTCCGGCTGATTTTGGAGGGCTGCAGTTCCAGCACCACCCAGGATTCCACCTTATAGGAATAATTATATACCGGATAAATGAATACCATCTGCGGCCTTGTTATGATTCCGTCCTTCATATGGTATTCCTTGTTGATAACATCGTAACCGGGATGAGCCATATCATACAGTTTGTCCAGAAAGGGCTGCCTTTCTTCCTCCGGCAGCCTCAGCTGGCCTGCCAGAAGAATATCCTTGGCGTACCGGCCCTGGGAAGAAAAACTCATATCTTCATTTTCATAAAGGATATATGCCTTTGTTATGTAGGGATTGGCTGCATTTTCCTCGCGCAGCATGTCCACCATCTGAATCTGGTTTTGGGCATCCCTGCTTCTGGATACCACAGGGCCGCTGAAGCTGATTCGGTTCCCGGCCTCCATAAGGCGGCCGTTCATGGTTACCAAATCATCGCCCAGGCGCTCCAGAATATTTTCATTGTACCCGAGAATCTCCCTGGACAGATTGCGGTACATAATAATTTGCAAACAAATAGAAAGCACCACCATCGGCACCAGAAAAAACGAGGTAAAACCCAACAAATATTTATGAAAAATTCCCCTGCGCAAATCCGTCCCTCCCTGCTTCATGTGGTTCTTCACATGCCATCTTTACATTATATATTATTTTTTCATGATTGGAAAGGAGATAAATAGGCAGGTGCATCTGTGGATAAATGGGAGGAGCGCGTCTGCAGCGCCGTAAGGAACTCTTCTGCCAAAGCATTCCCATCAGCAAAACAACAGGAAAACGCATGCTGCTTCTTACCTGCGTTTTCCTGCTGTTATCTGTACCTATATAATTCCATAATCCCGCCGCCCCGAAACCCATCCTGTACCTGTTCCGGAAACAGCCTTACACCGCAACGCAAAACCTGTCTTATATCCGCGCCAGAACTTCATTCAAATCCAATGTTCCGGTACCGTCCTCCAGTTCAAAGTACGGTATGCCGATACCTCCTGCCCGGCGCACAGATTCATACATCTCATTCTGTTCCCGGACCGCCAGATACCGCTTCAAATCCGGAAGGCTGGCAGACAGGTTCTTAAAATCAATGTCCGCCTGCTTCTCTGCCAGTTTACATAATGCATACAGTGTGTCAGGACATAAATGACTTCCTATTACAGTTACTTTCATGCTATAAATCTCCTTTTCTATCATAATGATTCTATTTGTTTTCTGCTATAGCGGCTTGTGCCGCGGCAGTATTTCCCATGGAATTTTCTTTGTAAATCCGTTTTTCCAGCCAGTCTTTTCCTTCCACCAGCCTGGTCACCATCATGGAAGCAATGGTATCGCCGCTGGCATTGAGGCAGGTTGCGGCCGGGTCCACCAAAAATCCTATGGTGGCAATCAGTGGGAATGCTTCTGCCGGAAAGCCGAAGAGACTGACAATGAGCATTTCTCCCACCAGGCCGCCTCCGGGAGCACCGGACAGCACAAAGGCGCTCAGGATGGCAACCGCCATGGCCATGGCATAGGTACCGATTCCGGTAAAGGACTGGCCGAATATACCAAACAGGAAACTTATCTTCACTATGGAGGAGAGCACGGAACCATCCATATGCATGGTCGCCCCCATGGGCAGCACAATATCCCGGATGTCCCTTGGTACCCCTATCTTGTCACACGCCTCGCAGTTTACAGGCAGGGCGGCAATGGAGCTCTGAGTGGCAAATGCAGTGACCGCAGGATTCAGTATATGTTTGAACATACGCCTCACCCCCTCTTTTCCTCCGGCGAAATAGGAATATGCCGGAAATGCTGCCATGAAATAAAGGATGCACATGGGATAATACACCAGCATGGCATGTCCGTAGTCTCCGATCAGTCCCGGACCGAACTCTCCCACCAGGGATGCAAAATACGCTCCCAGGCCAATCGGCGCGTACAGCATGATAATACTCACGATTTTCATGATAATTGAATTCAGGTTATTGAGCATCCTTCCCACAGGACTGTCCTCACCTCCGCAGGCGCTGACGCAGAAACCGGACAAAATGGCGAATACAATGATGGGCAGCATGTTCTTCCTGCTCATAAGCCCTGAAAAATCGTCAACCGTCAGTGCGCCTACCACCATTTCCCCGATTCCGCTCATTTCCTCCATCTCAGCGCCGGCAAAATGGATGCTGGTGCCTGCGGCCGGCGGAAATACATTCACCACCACCAGCACCAGGACACCTGCGATGGCACCGGTAATCACAAATACCATCACCAGACTGCTCAGTATCTTCCCCAGCCGTTTCATGTTCACCATGTTCCCCACTGCGCTGGATATGGAAACAAAAACCATTGGAACCACAATCGTAAACATCAGATTCAGAAAAATATCTCCCAGGGGCGCCAGAACCTTAGCCTTTTCGCCAAATATCACCCCGATGACGGCGCCAATCATGATGCCTGATAATAAAATGATTGGAAAACGGTAATTCTTCCATATTTCTGATTTGTTCATCCCTTACTTCCTCCTTCTCCTTTGGCGCAGCCCGGTCTACAGACTATCCACTGCGTTCTTTAACTGTCCCAGGGCCCTCTCCAGTACACTCCTTGGGCAGGCGGCATTCAGCCGCATGTAACCGGACAGGCTCCGTCCGAAGGTATACCCCTCATTCAGTCCCAAACCGGCCTTCTCGATCATAAAGGTACGCAGGGTCTCATTATCCATATTCAGTTCACGGCAGTCCAGCCACACAAGATAAGTGGCGTCCGGCACCGTGGGCTTGATTTTGGGTATATTGGTGCTGCAGTATTCCCTTATGAAGGTAAAGTTCCCATCCAGATACGCAAGCAGCTGTTCCAGCCACTCTTCCCCCTCATTAAACGCTACCTCCATTGCCACGGAACTGAACGCGTTATTTCTGTGGACATCCATAGCCATCCAGAAGTCATCAAATTTCTTCTTCATCTCCAGATTGGGGAAAATTGTGGTGGATGCCTGAAGACCTGCCAGGTTGAAGGTCTTTGTGCCGGAAATACAGCTGATTACCCTTCCGGCTGTCTCTGCGGACAATGTGGCTGTTGGAATATGTTTTTTTCCATGGAACACCAGGTCAGAATGTATCTCGTCGGATACCAGCAGAGTGTTGTTGGCCATACAGATATCTGCCATTCTGGTCAGCTCCTCCCTGCTCCATACAATCCCCAGTGGATTGTGGGGGCTGCACAAAAGGAATATCCTGGCTTCCTTAGCCTTGGCTTCAAAATCCTCGAAGTCAATTCCCCATGCACCGTCCTTTTCCACCAGTCGGTTTTCCAGCACATTCCGTCCCCACGCCTCTGTTACATCGTAGAATTCCGAGTACACAGGCGTCTGAATCATGATGCTGTCACCCGGTTCTGAAAACAGCTTTACAATGGATGACAGGGCCGGCACCACTCCCAGGCTCCAGCTCATCATCTCCTTTTTTATGTCCCATCCGTTGCGCCGCTTCTGCCAGCCCCGGATCGCCTCAAAGTAGGAATCCGGCCTGGAGGTATATCCCCAGATCCCCTCTTCGGCCCTCTCTTTAAGGGCGTCTATGATGGGCTCAGCTGTCCTGAAATCCATATCGGCCACCCATAAGGGAATCACATCCTCCCTGCCGAATTTCTTCATCCTCTCATCATACTTGGCTGCCCTGTTGTGGCTCCTGTCAATGACTTCGTCAAAATTATACTTCATGTCATATACCGCCTTTCTTTCATTGTTTATGCTGGCTGTGCTTTTCCGCGTCTGCCTGTGCTTTCCGCGTCTGCCTGTGCTTTCCGCGTCTGCCTGTGCTTTTCCGCATCTGCCTATTTAATAAGCAAGCATCATGCCAACTTTTACAATCATATTGAAATCCACGCAAAAAAAGGACTTGATTCCTTATTAAATCAAATCCTTTTACGCTGTATTTAAATTATTCCGCAAACCAAATCAAATGGTTATATTGGTCTTTAATTGGTTGTATTCTTTTATTTCTGGTTGATAATATGGTTTATTTGGTTAAATTCATACCCTTCCCATATCTTCCTGCCCAGGGATGTTATACGGCTCCCGCCTCTTCCCCGTCCGACCCTGGCCAGGCCATATTCCCTGAATATTCCCAGGATAGACCTGACGGCCGGCTGGGAGAGAAGGAGCTTTTCTTTTCTGGCAGCTTCCAGAATCCGCTCCCGTCCCACTGTCTCTCCATTTTCAGAGGAACAGTATAACATTTTTAGTACAAACCAGTATTCCTCCGGTTCCAGCCCCTGTTCCCTCATTGCCTGTTTCCACGGTGCGGTATCAGGCTGCAAAACCGGTTCCTGATATTCCGCCTTTTTGGACGCGCAGTACGATAATCCTGTTCCAATCCCATCATACTGAAATGTGGGGGGCAAATCCTTTACAGTGATAACCTGGCTGCCTGTAAAGCAAAAGTACTCCGCCAGGTTGCGCAGCTCCCGGATATTCCCCGGCCAGCTGTACGTGCGGAAAATCTTCTTTACCTCCTCTGAGAGCACAAACTCTCCCTTCAGTTCCCGGCAGAACCGTTCCATGAGAAGGAATACATCCTCCCCCCTCCGGCACAGGGGAGGAATGAGGACCGGCAGTGTGTTCAGGCGGTAATACAGGTCCCGCCGGAAGCTGCCGTCACGCACCTTTTCTTCCAGGGATTCATTGGTAGCTGCCACGATGCGTACATCCACGCTGATAATCTTATTGCCGCCCACCCGCATGATCTCATGCTCCTGAAGCACCCGCAGCAATTTTACCTGGAGAGCCGGACTCATGCCCTCTACCTCATCCAGAAACAAGGTGCCGTGATGGGCGAATTCAAACAGCCCTGGTCTTCCGCCTTTTTTTGCCCCGGTAAACGCGCCCTCCTCATACCCGAAAAGCTCGCTTTCCAGCAGATTTTCCGGCATAGCCCCGCAGTTTATGGCCACAAACGGCCCCTTTTCCCTCCTGGAAGCCAGATGCACTGCGTTGGCAAACAACTCCTTACCCGTGCCTGTCTCACCAATTAAGAGTACCGGTGATTCCGTGTAGGCCATCCGCCTTAAAATGGCCTTTGTCCTCAATATCTCCCCAGACACCCCAATCACATCCTCAAAGGTGTACTTGGCCCGGTACCCCTTGTGCATCAGCTGGTTGCGCAGCTCATGCTGGCGGTTCTCAGCATCATTGAAGGGCTGCAGGATGGCAAACGCGCCGATGCAGTCCTCCCTGCGCAGCACCGGAACCACTGTGACGCCTACATTCACATTGTTGATGCGGATTACTCTGGGCTCTATCTTCTTTTTTGTCTTAAGGCACTCAATAAACGGCAAATACGCCAGGGAGGCAGATGCCTGCTTATGCATCACCAGCGTACGGCTCAGCCCCGTAATCGTTTCCGCCTTCCTGTTCATGGCAAATATCTCGGCCCGTTCATTGATACCGATGATTCCCTCGTCCAATATCTCCATCAGTATGTCAAACTGGCTTTCCAGCCTTCTGGACCTGGCGAACATCATGTCAAAATTGTAGGTGCTGGTGACCACACTTGAAAAATATGCCTGGAACTTAGGTGTCTCCAGCAGTTCCTCCAGGCCTAGCTTTAACGCTGCCTCAATCATGGTCTCCGAAGTCAGACAGCGCTGTCCTATGTTGACCACCTGCTTCACGCTGTCCGGGACATACCGTTCTTCGTCCGGTGTGACAGCCAGGCCAATGCCCTCCACCGGCTCCGCTCCCGGATAAAAGGGTATAAATTCAATGTGGTTCACCCCCAGCTGGTTCAAACCCGATGTGGCTTCCCGGACCATTTTCTCCGTCATATTCACAAACAGTGCCCTGGTTCCAGCAGGAATGGTCCGCAGCAGCCGTATGGTTTCCCATAGATAGGTCACGTGAATCTCGCTGATCTGCGCTTCAATGGGGATGTACTGGGGCACATCCTCCCGGTTGTCAAATGCGTCTGTTGACATGAGATACAGATCCGCCCGCTCCATATTGGAAATCGTTCCTTCTCTCACACTGTATGAATTCACCTTCACGTATTCCCCGAACAGCTCCTGCACCTGTTTTCCGTAAAATGCGCTGGCTCTTGGGTCCAGGGCAATGACCGCTACCTTTTTAACCATTTTATTCCTCCATTTCAACCATTAAAACCATTATAAGACCAAAACCCGCCTTTCCGCAAGCTGAATTTTCAGGCATGAATCTTGCTTGTAATGAGAGATAGATAGGATTTGCGCTGAGCACCCTGTCATTGGTCAGGGCTGCATGGTGCGGGAATTGCAAAGGAGGAACATCATGAATAAAGAAGAATTGATTGCATTGTTAAAGCAGGAGGTAGTGCCTGCCCTGGGCTGTACTGAGCCAGTGTGTGTGGCCCTGGCCGCGGCAGATGCCGCAAAGGCTGCCGGAGGAACCATTCTGTCCGTCAGGGTAGAAATGAATCCAGGCATCTATAAGAACGGTATGAATGTAGGTATTCCCGGTTTTGACCGGGTGGGACTCAAATATGCCGCCGCCCTGGGCGCCTGCCTGGCCAATCCTCAGAAAGGACTTAAACTCCTGGAGGACCTTTCCCCTGCTGTCAGCAGCCAGGCCATAAACCTGGTGGAATCCGGAATGGTCACACTTAAGCTCAAGGAGGACGAGCCCCTGCTCTATGCCCATGCAGAAGCAGTGTCCTCTTCCGGTACAGGAGCCAGCACAATAAGAAATACCCATTCCAATATTGTCTGTACCGCCCGGACAGTAAACGGAGTTCTCACGCCTTTCTTTCAGAAGGAATACTCCCTTACCGGCAGGACGGCCCTCCATGAAAAGCTGGCCTCCATGACCATTTCGCAGATTGTATCCCTGGTCGAAAGCTGTTCCCCGGAGGAACTGGCCTTCATGGAAGACGGAGCCCGGATGAACTCTGCCCTGGCCGATTACGGCATGCAGCACAAACTTGGCATCGGAGCCGCCTCCTCCCTGGCAAAATACTGCCGGACCGATATTATGGGAAACTCCCTTATGAGCCGTATCATGACCCTTATGGCCAGCAGCGCGGAAGGCCGCATGTGCGGCTGTCCCTATGCAGTCATGAGCAGCGCAGGCAGCGGCAACCACGGCCTTACCACCATACTGCCTGTAGTGGAAACAGCCCGGTATCTTGGCTCTGACAAAGAGCATCTGGTAAAGGCGCTGGCCATATCCCATTCCATCAATGTGTACATCAAGGAATTCACCGGCAAGCTGTCCGCCACCTGCGGATGCGGTGTCTCCGCCGCTTCTGCCGCCTCTGCTTCCATGGTCTGGCTCATGGGCGGCAGCCATGAACAGATGGGATATGCCATCATCAATATGAGCGGCAACCTGACCGGCATGATATGTGACGGCGGAAAAATCGGATGTGCCTTAAAACTGGCTACAGCCAGCGGGGCAGCCCTTATGAGCGCCTGTCTGGCCGTGGATAAAACCGTGCTGGATCCAAAGGACGGCATATGCCACGCCACACCGGAGGGCGCCATCCGCAATATGGGACGAATCAGCAATCCCGGCATGGCGCAGACAGACCGCACCATTCTGGAAATCATGATGGAGAAAGATTAATCCGCCCTTTAGTCCACCAGCTTATCCAGTTCCTTCACATGTTCAGTCTCATTGGAGGTTTTATGCTTTGCCTTGGATGCGTACAGGTTCACGGATGCCTGGGACTTCTTAATAGGCTGCATGGTGCCTGCTCCGGCCACACATCCGCCCGGACACGCCATTCCCTCCAGAAGGTAGCCATTGTATTTCCCGGCCTTTGCCATGGTCAGCAGTTTTCTGCATTCCTTAAGGCCCTCTGCATTGGCTACCTTGATTTCCTTATCCGGATAACGCTCATGAATCACATCCACTACGGACTTGGCCACCCCGCCTGCCACCGCAAAGTTACGGCCGTCCATGGAAGCGTCATTGACGCCTTCCGGATCTTCTTCTATCTTCTCCACGTCCACATGCCGGGCGTCAAAGATGCCGTCCATTTCTTCAAAGGTAAGGACGAAATCCACATCGCTTCGTATGTCCGTACGTATGGCCTCCAGCTTCTTGGCTGCGCAGGGACCGATGAATACAACCTTTGCATTGGAATGGTGCCGCTTAATCAGCCTTGCCGTCAGGGTCATGGGGGTCAATGCCATGGAAATACAGTCCGCATGCTCCGGGAACAGCTTCTTAGCCATCATGGACCAGGCCGGGCAGCAGGATGTAGCCATAAAGGGAAGCTTTTCCGGCACTTCCTGGATAAAGTCAATTGCCTCCTGGGTAGCGCACAGGTCGGCTCCCACCGCCACCTCAAATACGTCCGCAAACCCCAGCGCCTTCATGGCTGCGCGCAGCTTGCCGGGCGTCACCTTTGGTCCGAACTGCCCCACAAAAGCCGGGGCAACTGCCGCATAAACCCTTTCCCCTGACTGGATGGCCCGTATAACCTGGAATATCTGCGATTTATCCGCTATGGCTCCAAAGGGGCAGTTCACCAGACACATTCCGCAGGATACGCATTTATCATAATCAATATCCGCCTTTCCATTCTCATCCGTGGAAATGGCGTCCATACCGCAGGCAGCGGCGCAGGGTCTTTCCTGGATAATGATGGCCTTATAGGAACAAACATCCGCGCACCTTCCGCATTTGATGCATTTGTCATCATTGATGTGGGAGCGGCCATTGGTCCTGTCCAGCTTGATGGCATCCTTAGGGCACACCTCCTCACATGGATGGGCCAGACAGCCCTGGCAGCCGTCTGTTACAAATACACGCTTTTCATGACAGGCATTGCAGGCAAATTTAATCACATTAATCAGGGGAGGCGTATAATAAGTCTCCGGTCTGTCCGCAGCCTCTATGTTATCCGAAACCGGCGCATGTTCCGCCGCACTGCGGTACGGAAGCCCCATGGCCAATCTGAGCCGTTCCCCGACAATAGCCCGTTCCAAAAAAACGTCATTGCGGAAATTCCCCACTTCTCCCGGTATGATTTTATACGGAAGCTCTTCAATACGTTTATCCACCGGCCATTCCGTATGATAGGCCATCCTTGCCACTTCCCTGAATATCCTGTGTCTGATTTCCTGTATACGTGTCTCCACTCCTCGCATATTCCTGCCTCCTTGTTATGAGCACTTAGAGACCGTCCTTTGGTCTCTTACGTGCGATACATTCCGCTGGCACTTGGCGGGCGTCCTTTGACCGCTTAGTGCAGCGGTTCGTTATGAGCACTTAGTGACCCGTCCTTTGGTCTCTTACGTGCGATACATTCCGCTTTTAACAGTACCGATTATATACCAGCCCATGAAAAATGCAAATGCCTAAATGCATTTTTCCCCTTTTGTTCTTAAAATAAAGCACGGACCGCAGACAAAAACAGGCGCGCGGCCGTTTTTTCCCGGCCGCGCGCCTGTTCATACGTTACCATTTTACCAGTCTCAACACCTCTTCCACACCGCCATGGTCATTGTCACCCGTCACATAGCGGGCAAGGCGTTTCAGTTCATCTCTGCTGTTTCCCATGGCGATCCCCCAGCCGGCATACTGTATCATCTCCATGTCATTGTCCCCATCTCCAATAGCCAGGGTATGTTCCAACGGAATGCCCAAATGGCTGCAAAGCCATTTTAGCGCGGCGCCCTTGTCGGCGGATGCGTGATTGATCTCCATGTTGCCTTCCATGGAGCTGGTCAGCCTCAAGCCTCCCCGCTGCCTCAGGATTCCTTCCAGGCACTCCCGGTCCTCCGCCTCCAGAAAAAACAAATTTATCTTCTCTGTTTCATTCCAAAGGTCCGCAGCTTTTGACAAATCGGGAACCAGTATATGGTTTCTGGTAAAATACCGGACAAAATTATAATTGTGGTTTATACGGGATGCCCGGATGCTGTCCCCTTCATTAATATAAGATTTCCCCTGGGAAAACAATTCCGCATACCCGTCCCGTCCTTTCAGGAATTCCAATACGGTTTTCACCGTTCCTTCCGGAAGCTTTATCCTGTATAATGATGAAAGAGAGCGCATACTCCATATCTGTGCCCCATTGGCTGTGACTGCATAGCGTACATTTCCCATCAGCAGCAGATTTTGAGGAATGCTTTTCAGATACCGGCCGCTGCAGGGCACCACCAAAATCCCCTGCTCGCTCAATTGGCGGATTCGCCTGATTGTTGTCTCCGGAATATGGTCATTGCTGTCCATCAATGTTCCATCCATATCAATTGCCATCATTTGAATACCATGGATCACGGTGTCCATCTTTTTATATAATGTCATTTCAGTCACTTTCTTTCATTGGGTTCTGCATTTTGCTGACACGTCACCCCTTTCGGCTATCCTTCTGCCGTACTCCCTCGTACCACCAGCTTTACCGGAAGCAGGATCTCCCTCCCCCACTCCATTGGTTCCCGGCTTTCCACCATATCCGCCAGCGTATCCACGGCCAACGCCGCCTTGCGCTTCATATCCTGACGGACAGTGGTCAGCCCGGGGCTGGACAGGGAGGCGTACAGAATATCGTCAAATCCAGCAATTCCAAGGTCCTGCGGTATTTTAATCCCCTGATCCCTGAAATGATTCATGGCCTCCAGGGCATACAAATCCGAAAGGCAGAACAGGGCCGGCCTGTATCCCTCCCTGATATTGGTTTTCACCCGCCGAACAAGGGATTCAAAGGTATCCCTGCGCTTTTCCCGGTTCATGCCCAGGGATATAAAATGTACCCGGCCGTTCGCCTCTGCCGTATCCCCCTTCTTCATCCGTTCCTTCCATGCGCCCTGGCATCCCAGGTATCTTATATGGTCCACACCGTGATCTCTCCCTGCACACACATAAACAGGTCCATATCCGCATTCCAGGAGATAATCTGTCATAAGTCTGCCACCCTGCCAGTCATCCAGACCAATGTTGGGAACCTTGCCCTGATATCCGCTGGCATCAATGGAAACCACGGGCCGTTTCAGCAGGCCGGCAATCTTATCGCAATCATTCTTATGAAAGCTCAGGGTTATGACTCCCTCCACCTCCCGTTCTGTGACCATGCGGAAAATGTCATCCATATCAGAGGATGCGTAAAATATCATGCAGTACCCCTTTTCCCTCAGATACTGCTCTGTCATACCGATTATCTTCCCGTAAAAAGGATCGGCGCCAATGGCCTCCTCGTACGTCTTATGGGGATTGGCCAGCAATGCCACCAGCCCGGAGCCGCCAGGCCTTTTCTCCTCCCCGGAACCGCCCCGGACATACCCCATTGTCTGAATCAGTTCCTGCACGCGGCGGATGGTCTCAGGAGAGACCCGCTTGGTTTTTCCATGAATAACATTGGACACCGTGGCCGTACTGACCCCTGCTGCTTCCGCCAGCTCCCTTATGGTGACACGGCCGCCTGACGGCGCCTCCCTGCCCTTTTCCTGCTTCACATCATTCCCTGTCCCCATGACCTCATCCATATTAAGCCTCCAGCATATATATCCTGGACTGATAATCCCCGTTGGTACCGTCGTATTTCTCCTTGTTGTCCCCTGAAGATGAGTCGGACACAATGAGGCCGAAATTCATCAGTTCATCGCCGTACACGTCAATCTCCTTAAATCCGCCATGATAACCGCCGCCCTGTATGGACACATGGTAGCGGATTCCCTCTTCTAATCCTGCCAGACGGATTTTCCTGTACCCTTCATTCACAGGCTCCAATATCCGGTAATATCCCACCAGAGCCCTTTTCCGGTCCCCGGATACCACCATCCAGGCAGTCACATTTCCCCTTCCCTCAAAGGGACTGATTAGCCTGTAAAAGGTTCCGAACTGGATGAGATCCCGGTTCTCCTTCATAAAAGCAATCTGTCTCCTCACTTTTTCCAGTTCTTCCTCCGTCAGCTGATTCAGGTCCAGTTCATATCCAAAGGTTCCAAAGCAGGCCACGTTCGCCCTGGTTTCAATGGGTGTGGTGCGCAGAACCTGGTGATTCGGCACCGCCGACACATGGGCGCCCATGCTGCTTAAGGGGTAGACCATGGATGTTCCGTATTGTATCTTTAACCGTTCCACTGCGTCCGTGTCATCGGATGTCCAGCACTGGGGCGCATAATACAGCATCCCCGGATCAAACCGGGCCCCTCCGCTGGCGCATGATTCCAGCAATATATGGGGATACCGCCTGATCAGCTTTTCATACAAACTGTATACCCCCAGAATATAACGGTGGAATACCATCCCCTGTTCCTCCGGACGGCCGGCTCGGGAATATACCTCGGACATGCACCGGTTCATATCCCACTTGATATAGGAGACAGGCGCCTCGTCCAGCACATGTCTTAGCATCTGGTAAATATACTCCACCACTTCCTCCCTGGAAAAATCCAGAACGAACTGATTCCTGCCATGGCAGGCGCTGCGGCCCGGGGCGGACAGCATCCAGTCCGGATGGGCCCTGTACAAATCGCTGTCCTTATTTACCATCTCCGGCTCTATCCACAGCCCGAACGCAAGGCCCATTTCTTCTATCCTGCGGGCTATTCCCGCCACTCCCTCCGGCAGCTTTTTCCGGTAGGGATACCAGTCTCCCAGGGAGGACCTGCTGTCATCCCGTCGGCCGAACCAGCCGTCATCCAGTACAAAAAGTTCCACTCCCACATCTTTGGCGGTTCTGGCAAGCTTAAGGATTTTTTCTTCGTCAAAGTCGAAATAGGTGGCTTCCCAGTTATTGATTAATATGGGCCTGGCTCTGTCTCTCCAGGGTCCCCTGGCAAGGCGGCTGCGGTATAATTCATGATAGGTCTGGCTCATACCGTTCAGTCCGCTGTCCGAATATACCATAACCACCTCGGGAGTCTGAAACATTTCTCCCTTCTTTAACGGCCAGGAAAAGCAATGGGGATGGATCCCCAGCATGACCCTGGTGACGTCATATGTATCCACCTCTGCCTGAGCCAGAAAATTGCCGCTGTACACCAGGCTAAAGCCGTAAACCTCCCCTGCATGTTCTCCTGCATCCGGCCGTTTGAGGGCAATAAATGGGTTGTAATTACTGCTGCTGCATCCTCTCATGCTGTACACGGACTGAACGCCATGCTCCAGCCTCCTTGTCTTTACGTTCCGCTCCCTTGCCCAGGCCCCTGTAAGCTCCACCATCTCAAACACGCTGTCCGGCAGGTCCAGGCTGGCGCTCATGGCCTGGTTCAGGACCACGCCGTCTTCATGATCGCAGATGAACCGGGCGCTCCTTGTGATAACAGGAAGGTTCTCATAAATCGTGTAAGTAAGAATCAGTTTTGTCTTTATCCACGCATCCTTCAGGGTTATCTCCAGGGTGGAAGCCTCCCGCGCCTGTTCCGCATAGGTGGCAGGCAGCCCCTTAAGGGCGGGCTTTCCTTCCCGGACACAATGGGATTCATAGACAAATTCCGTGATGCGGCTCCCGTCGGCCTGGAGGATGTCATAGGCCGGACAGCGCATATCGCCGTGTCCATAGGATGGATATTCCTGTTTGATGTGTTCCATGGAAAATTCCCTGTCCCCTTCATAAAAACAGGGCGCCATGGAACGAATCCGTATTTCCAGCATATGCTCAAAAGAGGCCTGGTCCCTGACCGCCTTTCCATAGTACAGATGGCCCAGCTGTCCGTTGCGCAGTATTGTCATGATATAACTTATCTTATGATTATACAGGTGGAATTCCCTTCCGTTCCCATGTATTTTAATTGGCATATTGTTACCTCCAATGATTCTGACCGGCTCTAGCTCTTTTCTTCTATAATGATTCTGCGGAACAGCTCATAGAGCAGGGATAGTTCATAGGAATTCATCCTGATTCTGTATTTCTGCTCCATATCGCTGAAAATTTCCCTGGATACCCCATAAAACCGCTTTTCCCACGGCGACAGCTCTTGCGGCTGTTCCGTCACCGGGTCCGTAGTCATAAGGCGCTCAATCATGAACGCAATATGCATATACAGGTTTAGCCTGATGTGTCCCGTCATTTCCAGATGATAGTACTGCTCATACTTCATGAGCACCAGCTCCACTTCATTGATAACCACGGTGGGATTCAGGAACCTGAGGCGGCTGACAATTCCTTCTATGGAAAAGAACCGGATGTATTCACGTTTCAGTTCCTCGAATTTTTCTCCGGACAGCAGTCCCTTAAACGAGCTCCACAGCAGATCCTCACCCTTGCCGTCCAGGATGTCATAGATGTTCAGCCAGGGTACCCTTACATGTTCCGGCAGAGCCGAGGTAGTGAGGATGAGCAGTGTCTGTTTAAAATATTCCTTTTGGTTCTCATCCAAAAGCCTGCGCAGTTCCTGGTAATCCATGGTCACGATATCAATGTCGGAGGGGTCAAATACCTTGCACATGGCCTCCTGAAGTTTTTCTGCAATTCCCACACCCGACATGCAGGATACGATGATATTCCTGCCTCTGGACACTCCCTCAAAGTACTGGATTTCAAAGGCATATGTCTCCCTGGCAGCCCTCACAATATCTAAAAAGGAGCAGCGGCCCAGCATCTTGATGCCTACATCCAGCGCAATGGCCGTAGTCACATTATTGATAATCAGCAAGTCTCCCGCCAAGTCATTTTTGATGGAAGAATACAGCTGGCCGAGGGAACCAGTGTCCACCAGAAGAATCATGCCCTTCCTTGTATTGACCCGCTCCAGATACTGCCTGACCTTTGTTATGGTATCCTCCACTGCCGTATCCATGGGCATGTCAATAGCTTCAAACACAAAGGTACGGCAGGTGCGGTTGGCAACCTTCTGGATACTGCTGGCCGTGGAGTCCCCGTGGGCAACAATTAATCCGTGAAATTCCATGGTCTCCACCATATATTCATGAAGGGACAGGGAAAACAGAAAGTTAAGGGCTGTTCCCGCTTCCTGGTCCATCTCATCCAGATTCCGGCAAATCCGCCCTGCCACATAGTACGCCTTTGGCATGGCCTGTTCAAAATAAGTGTCCAGTTTTCTGCGTGTTTCTTCCTCCGGGCAGCTGTATTTGAATATACTGTAGAGAAATCCCAGTTCATCCATAACCCCCTTTACCTCGCCCACTCCGTAGGCGCAGAGAATTTCACGGCATACCGGGCTGAACAGTTTCCAGTCCGGTTCACTCCGGCAGACTGAGTTTTCCTGGGTTCTGAGTTTTTTCACCATGCGTTTAAAGTTCAGATATACACTGTCCACTGAAGTCTCCACGCGCTCAAAAGGAATCCCGGAAATATCCTCCCACAGGGCATCCATTTCCCGTTTTGCCCCCTCACAGGCCAGTTCTGTCTGTTCAAAGGGCAGTCCGTCCCCATCCACCAGAATGGACGGCAGTCCGCAGGACCGTCTGGTCCGGTCACGGCTGCTTTGGCTGCCCCCCGCTATCTCAGGCAGCTCCCCCATGGTAATGTGAAGTATGTCCTTGTGCCGCTGACGGTAAAATGCGTTGGCACAGCTGACCTGTACCAGATTCTCCAGCTTTCCGATATTTCCCTGCAGCTTTGTGAACAGCAATGCTTCCGCCACTGTTCCGTCCACCTCTATCCGCCGGTTGACCTTCCCAGCCTCCTTCTGGTAAAAGAGATACAGCATTTGAAGCCGCTCCTTAAGAGGCCGTTCCATCATGCTGGGAATAGGAATCTGAAGGGTAATGCGCCGTCGGAAGGTTTCCAAAAGTACTTCCTCCGGCTGTTCCGTGGTGGCAAAAATGAAACGTACCCTGGAGGTTTTCCAGGCGTTGTCTCCCAGGGGACGGTATTGGCCGGAATCCATGAACAGGAATAATTTCTCCTGGTTTTCAAAGGACAGCCTGTGGACCTCATCCAGGAACAGATATCCTCCGTCCGCTTCCTTCAAAAGCCCGTCCCGGTCCCGGTCAGCTCCCGTAAAGCTGCCCTTTTTATATCCCAGCAAGACAGCGGAAAGGAGTTCCGGATTATTGGCGTAATCCGCGCAGTTGAGCACCACAAAGGGCGCACCGGCGGCAATGGTCTGCTGTTCCAGGGCATATTCATATATCAGGCGGGCTATAAAACTTTTTCCCACTCCGCTTTCGCCGGTCAGAAGCATGGGAAGGCCGTCCGGAGGATAATTCACTGCAGCCATACACATCTCCACGGTCTGTCTCTGACTCCCTGCGTATCCCACCATGGATGAGAATACGGAACTAACGGAAACGGCAGCCGGTTCCACCCTTTCCCGGGACAGCCCGGTTTCCGCGCATTTCCACTGTTCTTCTCCAAAAAATTCCAAATCTTCCGAAGTCACGGGAAACCAGTACACTGGCCGTGTACTGGTTTTTACCGCAAGTCCGTCCTCCATGAGCCTGGTCAGATAATGGCTTATCACCTGCCGGCTCAGATTCAGCTTCTGCGCCAGCTCTGCCGCTGTTATCTTTCCATTGTTGCTGCACGATTCTTTTAAGGATTCATAGACCCGTTCTTTTGCCTGCATGGACAACCCCCTCCATCATACTGATTCTGCATTCCTGTTCCCGTTTCATTCCGTGGGACATATTTATTCCCCATATCTATTCCCCATCCTCATACAACCATCATACCATGCTGTTTCAGCAGGATGCAATTCCCAAACTATGCTATTCCCAGTCTACGCAATTCCCAGTCCACGCAATCCCCAGTCTACGCTATCCCCAGGGCTGAGAGCACAATTCCCAGGACAATCACACCCACAATCAGCACATTGATGCTCATTTTCTTTTTTGTCAGGAGATAGAAGCACAGCAAGGTAAGGCACAGCGGAACCAGTCCCACAAACAGCTGGTCCAGCATACTCTGGAGGGAGAAAATCTCTGTCCCCTCCATGGACAATGACAGCTTGCTGTTAAATACCACCATGCTGCTGGCCATTCCTCCTACCATCATAAGTCCCATGATACTGGCCGCCTTGGTCAGCACGGTAATCAGGCCTCCGCTGTACAGCTTCTCAATGTATTCGGAACCCAGGCTGTATCCCAGAAACGTTCCGTAGTAGCGCACTACATTGCTGGGGATATTGAACAATAACAGGAACACAAGCGGCGCCAGTACATTGCCTGCCTGGGCCATACTGATGGCTATTCCGGCGCAGATTACACGCCATACACCCCAGAATATAGAATCGCCTATGCCGGCCAGAGGGCCCATGAGGCTGGTCTTGATGGGGTTAATGGATCCCGCGTCAAAGTCCTTGTTCTCGCTGTTTTCCTTTTCCATGGCGCCGCAGAGTCCCATGATGAACGTGGACATGGGCACCGTTGTATTGAAGTAGGATATATGCCTTGCCATTGCCTCCTTCTTACCCTCCGGATCATTTTTATAAAACCGGTTGATAAAAGGAATCATAGAGTAGCAGAAACCGGATGCTCCCTGTTTTGCCGGGGTTACGGATGTGTATAGGGTAAAGGAACGCAGGAATACGGACCTGAGCATTTTCTTTTCTTCTCTGGAAACATCAGTTATCTTAGACATTGAAAAAATCCTCCTCTTCTTCATCTAATATTCCCTGTGCAGGAACAGCCGCAGGCGCGGCAGCGGCCTTTACTCTCAGAAGCTGGTTAAGCTCCAGATCCCTCTGCGCCACCAGCAGGGCCGCTATGACGCCCAGGGCAGCCAGCGCGATCAGCGGAAGCTTTAAATAAGCCACCAGCACAAATCCCAGGAAAAAGTAAACACAGATTTTATTGTTCCACAACAGCTTCAAAAGCATGGCCATACCTACAGCCGGAAGCAGGTTTCCGCAGACCGTAAGGCCGTTCATGATAACCGCCGGAATAGCCTTAACCGCTGCCTCCACTGCCTTAGAGCCAAAAAGGATTGCAAAGAACGGAATCAGGCAGTACAGTCCCCAGTTCAGGCACCACAGTCCATAGTGGAGTCTCGTAAGCTTTTTGTCCTCCCCGTTTTCAGCCAGTTTGTCGAATACCGGAGCGAACCAGCCTATAATACCAATCCAGATAATGTTTTTCGCCTGCTGTCCCAGCATTCCGATGGGAAGGGCTAACGGGAGCGCCACCTCAGGGCCGCCGCCGCTCATGATGGCAAAAGCGCAGCCCACCACGCTGGCGATTCCGCATTCAGCAGCTGATGCGCCTCCTATGTTTACAATACCCATGAACACAGCTTCCAGGGAGGCGCCGATAAGCAGCCCCTGCTGTATATCCCCAAAAAGCCAGCCTACGATGGGACAGATGAATACCGGACGGTCCAGCATGGTGAATCCCAGCAAATCCCTGACTCCGGATGCGATAAGTACCATGACTGCGATAACAAACGCAGTAACAAGTATAGATGAATGTGCTAACATGAATTTATCCCCTTTCTGTCTATGTTTTACAACACTTCTGAAACAAGCTTCTTTTCATCGGAAGGAACCATCTGAAGGGCTGTATCCGGAGCCAGTGCCGCCAGTTCCTTTAACGCCTCCACCTCGTCAGGCGTAAGACTTACCGACCTGGAAATAATGGTGCGCTCCGTTCCGTCGCCGCTGGTAAACCGTCCTGCATTGCCGATATTCACATACTCGATACCAGGTACGGCTTTATACACCTCCAGCGCATTCTTCACCGTCTTAACCAGTACCAGAATCCGCATTCCCTCAGACCTTGGATTATTTAACAGTGCAATGATTTCCGGCACAGTCTTAATGATACATTTAATGCCATCCGGCACAGCCATTTTCAGTGTCATTTTCTGCATCTCATTGGAAGCAGCCTCATCGTCCGCAACCATGATTCCCTGGATTCCCAAATCCCTGGTCCACGCCATGGCCACCTGTCCGTGAATCAGTCTCTCGTCTACCCTTAAAGCCTTAACCATACTATATTCTCCTCTCCTTATGAGCACTTAACGCCTGTATTTCCGACGCCTTCGTGCGATACATGCAGCTTACTTCCTACGCAAAGAAATCCTCATCCCGGCTGTCATCCGCTTCCAGCTCCACCAGTTCCATCTGTTTTTTTGAATCCTCAATGTACTGCCGGACATCCTCCCTGGTAATTCCTTGGGGCGCAATGGCCAGAGCCACCAGCAGAGGCAGGTTGAAGCCGGCAATCAAAAACACATTTTCCCGCACCGCGTAGGGTACGATTTTCTGGTTCACACTCCCCCCCTTGATATCCGTGAGCACAATTACCTGGTCCTCCGGCTGAACCCGGGCAAAATACTGTTCCAGTGTCTCCGCCAAATTTTCATCCTGGTCCACATAAGCATTGATACAGGTAATATTCCCAACATCTCCCATAAGGAATTTAACCGTACTCTCCGCTCCGGAAGCAAAGGTTCCGTGTGTGGCTATCAATATCTTCTTCATGTTGGAACTCCTTCCCTTTTTCTGTTTTATTTTAATTTCACTTATATATTTAGCAAATACGGTGCCAACTTTTTTTAGACACTTGGCATCCGCCGCAAATCCCTTGATTTCAAAGGAATAAATTTATTCAGCAATCGTTCTATCAAAATTTTACCACACCTTCCCATAAAGTGTCTAATATTGTGTCTAACATTGCGTCCAATATTGCGTCCAATCAAAACAGGAGTACCGCCCTCACATACGAATGAGAGCAGCACTCCTGCTTATTTTTAGTTCTTCTTTTTAAGTTTTAAACAAGCTCTAAAGCTGTTCCTCAGCAATAAACGCCTCAAAAGGCTGTAACATGCCGTTTTTCATAATCTCCGGCTCATTCTGAAGGATTGCCTTGTAACCCGGATACAGAATTCCCTCAAGACGGCTGCCCGGTACCGGAACGTCTGTCAGATTGGCTGCCACCAGCCACTTTTTCCCTTTATATTCCCGCTGGTACACAAACAGAGAATCATCCTCAGGCAGCAGCAGGCGGTAACTTCCCTCTGTAAGAATATCCTCTTCGTGGCGGAGGCGAATCAGCTTCTGATAGTAATGGAACACAGAGTCGCTGTCCTTAAGAGCCTCCTCCACATTGATTTCCTTATAACGCGGATTCACCTTAAACCATGGAGTGCCGCAGGTAAATCCCGCGTTCTCCCCATCTGTCCACTGCATCGGCGTCCTGGCATTATCCCGGCTCTTGTTCCAGACCGCCCGTTTAAATGCCTCCCGGCTGATGGTCTTTTCGTGTTCTACCAGCTCTAAGAGGGCATTCTTCACTTCCACATCCTCATACTCATCCAGCTCATAGGAGGCATTCACCATGCCAATCTCCTCCCCCTGGTACACGTAGGGTGTCCCCTTCATACCGTGCAGGATCGTGGCATACGCTTTGGCGCATTCCTTTCTGAAACAGGTGTCATTGCCCCAGCGGGAAATCACTCTGGGCTGGTCGTGGTTTTCCAGATAAAGCGCGTTCCATCCATGGCCCTCCAGCTTTTCCTGCCAGTCTGACATAACCCGTTTCAAATCCCTGACATCAAATGGCTTCAATGCCCACTTACGGTTCACATGGCCCGGAATACGGTCAATGTTCATATGTTCAAACGTAAATATCATATTCAGTTCCCGCCGCTTTGGATCCACAAACAGCCGGGCATTTTTAGAGGTGGAGCCAGGAGCTTCCCCCACGGTCATGCAGTCATATTCCGACAGAGCCTCCCGGTTCATTTCCTGGAGGAATTCATGAAGCCTTGGACCGTTGGAATGCATAAAACCGGTATAGTAACGCCTGCCGGGTTCTTCCGGATAGTCCGGAAAATCCGTATACTTGGAAATGGAAGCAATCACGTCCATGCGCCAGCCATCCACGCCCTTGTCCATCCAGAATTTCATAAGGTCATAGACCTCTCTGCGCACAGTCTCATTTTCCCAGTTCAAATCAGGCTGCTTCTTATCATAAAAATGCAGGTAATACTGCTCCCGCTCCTGGTCATAGGTCCAGGCACTGCCGCAGAAGCTGGATCCCCAGTTATTAGGCTCGCTCCCGTCGTCTTTCGGGTCTTTCCAGATATAATAATTGCTGTAAGGATTGTCCGCCGATTTCCGGCTCTCCGCAAACCACTGGTGCTCATCCGAAGTATGGTTTGCGACTAAATCCATGACTATCTTGATTCCACGGTCATGGGCCTTTTCTATCAGCTCCTCCATATCCTCCATGGTACCAAATTTCTCATACATCTGCCGGTAATCCCTGATATCGTACCCGTTGTCCTGCTGCGGGGAATCATAGACAGGGCTCAGCCAGATGACGTCAATTCCCAGGTTTTCCAGATAATCCAGCTTCCGGATAATCCCCTGCAAATCCCCGAACCCGTCCCCATTGGAATCCATAAAGCTTCTCGGATAAATCTGATATACAACGGACTTCTTCCACCAATCGCTCATACACACATCTCCTCATGATTTAAAATTCAGGGAAAGCCGCGCAACCGGCTTTCATCCATGTCATGATGCGATTATATACAGATACCCCATGCAGGGTCAACAGGTTACGGCCATAATCTCCTTATTGCACAACCCCTGATATCACACGTCATACACAAAATGCGGAACCGGACGGCCGTCCACAGGGGACCGTGTTTCCCCGTCCTGGACCGCGCCCATTTTTCTGTAAAATCCCACGGCCTGAGGGCTGGTAACAAAATGAATACGGCATATTTCCTGTTTTCCGCACCAGCCGGTCATATGCTCCCACATCTGTTTTCCCAGTCCCCTACCCAGCCTTTCCTCTGCCACATAAAAATACTCTAATTCCCATGCATCTCTATCCTGCCTGATTCCCCAGAAGGCAGCCGGACAGCAGCGTTCCCCTGCCGCATACACAGGATTGCGGCGGATAAAATCTTCCGTAACATTAAACCCTGCGTCAAAGTGTTCCATAAACGCCTCATCATATCCCCAGTGTGCCTCTGAAGCCCTTGCAAGCCGGCGCAGCGCCTCCGTATCTTCGGGCTCAGCCCTGGCAAACCCCAGAGCCTGCCTTTTATACCGGCCGGGATAAAGGTTCTTTGCCTCCCTGGTAAATCTTTCCACCACAGCTGTTTTCTGCTCTGTATACCCATCCCGGTCATGTTCATATTCCTTCCAGAGTCCCAGCTTCAGCTCCTCATATTCCCTGGCTGCTTCCGGATGCTCCCTCAGATAATCCCTGAAATACAGCTCGTCGTTATCCCCCGCCTCTCTCAGATGCAGATGGAATACCTTCTCCGCAAATCCCGACGGCGTGTAACCCCTGTTGAACGAAATCCTCCCTGGCTTTTCCATCATGCAGATGTAGCCGCCGCCGATAATATGTTCCTTCACGGCCTGCATATCCCCGCCTTCCCTCATTTCCACCAGGATATCCACTATAGGCTTGGCCCAGATGGATGGGATGGATGTGCTTCCCACATGACTGATTTCGCAGATATCCTCCATGGGAAGGATACCAAACAGCCTCTCTCTTTCCTCCTGGTACCACTGCGTCCAGACCGGCCTGTGCTCTGTGAGGAAAACAGGGAACAGCTGCCACAGTTCCTCCAGGCTCATGCCGGAAAACGGGTCCTGTCTATCCTTCATCATCATATCTCTCCAATTTTTTCTCCCATTCCTCCTTTACCCCTTTCATCCTGCGGAAATAAGAGCTCATCTCATCCGCCATGCCTGAAAGACGGTTTAGGAGCGTGGAGAAATCCTTTAACATTTCATCGTCCTGGAAATAGGGGTATACGATATCATGGTCAATCTCACTCCAGCCCTCCTCGAACAGGGTTCTTCCCTGGATCTCCACATAATATCCCTTATATTTGATGATATAGTGGAGGGAGCGGTATATACCGTTGGACTTAATCTCAATCAAATTCTCGTCATAAATCCTGGTGTCCCCGTTTCTGCGGTAGACCTTTGGCCGTTCCGCGATGTAATAATGCCCGGTGTCCTCATCAAAATCCTTTATGCGGTCCACCACATATAGATCAGGGTTATTCTCAAATACACTGGTTATATATTTGTGGAAATGAATCCAATCCTCCCGGTAAAGAAAAAACACACGAATGCCAATCAGGTCCGTGATATACTTATGGTAATTGCCCCTGTTTATATCCTCAAACCGTTCAAAATGTTCGTTGCGCTTGCGTATGATTTTCTCTATCAGATGGCCGGGATCCTTAGTGCGGTACCGGTAGGAATGGATGCCTGCCCTCTCAATATCATAGAGATAATCGTACACAAAATCCTTACCAATGCTGCGCAGTTTTCCCTCAACGGACAAATAGTCATCATAGATGGCCGCCAGCTCCTCCCATTCCAGACCGGCCGCCTTAAGTTCCTCAGGTTCAATGTTGTAGCTTGTTAAAAAATTTTCCTTGTCAATCATCCGGTATCATTCCTCCTGTGTGTCTAAAATGTCTGCATATCCTTACAGCCGCCGTACGTCATCCGTCAATGGGGCTTCATCACCAATGCCCTTTCATCCACTGCCCGCAGGGTTGCCAGTATTCCGTCCAGGTGATCGTACTCATGCTGAATCAGTTCCGACATATCCCCTTCCAGTTCCATGGAGCAGTCATTCCATTCCAGATCTTTATAATATATGATGCACCGTTTATACCGCTTTACCCTGACCAGCAGATCAGGAAATGACATACAATCATCCAGCACGTCTATCATCTCCTGTTCAGGAAAGGCAAGCCGTGGATTGATAAACAGCACCGGAGTGTCCAGATTCCGGTAAATAACACGTTTCTTCACACCAATCTGAGGCGCCGCAATAGCCCTTCCCACTCCATAGCGGGCCCTAAATGCCAACAGTGTATCCTTTAAATCCTCCCTCACCTGTTCCATCTGATGAAGCTCTTCTATTTTCACTTCCCTGCTGACCTCATATAATTCAGGATTTCCCAATAACAGAATCGTCCGCTCCACGTCAAAACCTCCCTCTGCGCTGTTTTCATTCCCGTACAACGCGTTTTCCTAAGTATATCATGATTCCATCCGATTTCCAAATCCCAATTAAAGGGTGCGGAAAAAAAATCCGGACTGCCTCTTAAGTCGAGACAGTCCGGGCCTGTATGCCTTTATGTATATTACGTCTGGGGGAACTCAATCAGATTCAGTCCGATGGATTCGCTCATCCTTCTGCCAGCGGTTCCGTCAATCGCCGTAATAAAAATCTCTGCGGTGGCGCTGATAACCGCCCTGTTCAAATGGCCTCCATGGCACTCTCCATCCAGCGGGTTGCCGATTACCATGTGCAGATGAAGATATGGGTTTTCTCCCTGCTGTGTTATGTTGCCTGTAAGGGAGGCAATTTCATAGATTCCCTTGAAGGACTTTCCATAATACTTCTTCTGCGTTGTATCAAATACCCCAAGTTCCACCTCACAGGCAGCTCCCAGCCCGGAAACCTCTCCCAGAGCCACCTTTTCTGTTCTGCACACTTCCCGGATACACTCTGTCACTTCCTCGCCCGGATTCAGGCGGAGGATAATTTTTTGTCCAAATCTCTTATATTCCATGGTGTTGACTCCTTTCAAACACAGTTTACAATACATTTAACCATTATATATTCATGTATGTAAGATGTAAAATTATATTTTCTACGGTCTGCTCTAATTTTTCGTTATGATTGGCTGTGTCTGAGCTTTAAAAATATGCTTTGGTATTCTCCCGCATCAAAAATCACATCCCGGTCCGACCCTCCCATTGTCAAATTCCCTATATAGGTATATAATTATACTAATATCTCTTTTTAACCATACAACCATAAAGATACCAGTGAGGTGATACAGAATGGATAACGCAATGAAAATACCTGATTGTCCCGTGGAAATGACCCTGCAGCTTATCGGCGATAAATGGAAGGTTCTCATCATCCGGGATTTGCTCACAGGTACAAAACGGTTCAACGAGCTCATGCGGTCAGTAAACGGCATAACCCAGAAAGTCCTGACCAGCCATCTCAGGGCCATGGAGCAGGCAGGCCTGATTACCCGCAAAATATATCCGCAGGTTCCCCCGAAGGTGGAATATACCCTGACCGAAACAGGATACAGCCTGAAACCCATACTGGACTCCATGGTAGCCTGGGGAACAGATTACAAAAAGAACATAGGACAAATGTAAACGCACAAAGAGCCGTGTCCCCGGTTTCTCTCAAATCCGGGGAGCATGGCTCTTATGTGATCCTTATATGATCTTTATGTGAGCTTTATGTGAGCTTTATGTAATCCTTATATGCTCCTTATGTGAAATTACTATAATATTATCCCTGTGCAGCCGGCTCCAGTCCTAAAAAAACCGCTGTGTCCTGAAGCGCCTTCATACCGTCAAGACGCCCTAAATCATACATTTGCTGTATCTTCTCCGGTCTGTTTTCTGTCCGGCTGATTTTAATAAGACGGCTGGGACGTATGACAAAGATTTCCCCGGCAGCCTCCATGCGTCTGACCTCCTCCAGTTCCCGGTTATACATCAGGTGGCGGCACTCCATGGTTTTTATAAATTCGGGATATCTGCGGTATACCCTGCGGATAGCGGGGAGCATTTGGTTTGGCTTTTTGCGGTAACCATCCGGCCGGGTAAGTATGACCAGGCTTCTTTTAAAGCCCATTTTGCGGAATGCAGCTACGGGAATGGAGTCGGATACGCCTCCGTCCAACAGCTTCTGTCCGTCTATCTCCACAATCCTGGAAACCAGAGGCATGGAGGCGGATGCCCTGATCCATTGTATGTTCTCCCCTCTCAGGCTGCCGCATCTGTGGTATACCGGCCTGCCGGTTTCCACATCTGTGCAGGTGGCATAAAACTCCATGGGCGAAGCCTCAAAGGCGTCATTGTCAAATGGGTCCAGCCGCTCCGGCAGTTCGTGATAACAGAACTCATTTCCCACCAGATCGCCGGTCATTATCAGCGACCGGAAACTCATATACCGCGGGTCGCGGCAGTACTTCAGATTATAGCGTATGGAGCGCCCGGCCTGTCCCGCCACAAAGCTGCACCCATGGATGGCTCCTGCCGAAACTCCTACCAGACCGTCTGCCTTAATCCCATGTTCCAATAATACGTCCAATACGCCGGCGGCGTAAATGCCCCGCATTCCGCCGCCTTCCACAACAATTCCAGTTTTCATTTCCATCTACCTCTTTACAGGCGTATTTTAGGAATTAGTTCTTACCTCATCCCACTGGCCATGGCCTGTCAGCCAGTTCAGAGCCTTGTGCCATTCTCTTACCACCCCGGTCTTCATGCCCACAGGCTCCGGCAGTTCATGGCGTCTGGCGTTGATGCAGGACCATTCCAGACAGGAAATAAGGTCGCAGGCATCCAACAGCTCTCTGGGGCTCTTAGGTCTGGACTTTGCCATGATTTTACTGATACTGGTTCCATTTCTCAGCAGCTTTACCAAATCAGCGGGATTGCAGGGATGATCCGGGAATCCCAGCTCCTCCACCAGTCCCAGCGCCCATTCTACCACGTGAAGGGATTCATACTGCCTTAAGAAAGACAGGATTTCCTTCCTGTCGGGAGCCGTATCGTGCAGATACTTCCATTCCTTTGGAGAGAAATAATCCTGGGTATTGTTATTATCAATATAATCCATCAGGAAATTCTGTGCCTTTTCCATCCCCTGTTTTTCATCCAGAAGGCATTCCGAATAAATGGCAACGCCCATAATGGCCAGGGCCCTCTGAGCAGTCTCCTCCAGGGAGGGGCAGGTTATCTGTGAAGCAGGCGCAACTGCGGGCAGCCATCCTGGTACATAGATTGCATTTCCGATAAGCGTCTGCATGGTGCGCATCCTGCGGTCCACCTGCTCCTGGGTGATATCCTTTCCGGCCTTTAAGTCCGGCTCCTGATAGGGAAGATAGCGGGTAAAGGCGCTTCCGCCCTTGTCGGACAGAATCAGGAGCTTTTCCCCATTTTCCCCGCTGCAGAACATGCCGTCCTCTTTCTCATCCTGGTTCTGAATCAGGATAATTCCCTCCAGATCGTTTAAAATGGACACGAACATATCCTCAATCATGGTCTTCTTGTCCTCAATATCCTCTTCGTCCTCCACGTCAAAGGCATATTCCACCAGCACAAAACTTCTGGCCCGTCCAATCTGGTACAGCAGGTTGGTCTTAACATCCACAACACCTGTTTTAACCTGATAAAAATGGTCGCAGGTTCCCTCCACCTGTCTCTTTATAAACTCCTCCGCCTTTTCACCGGCAGACTCGCTGGCCACTGCCAGACGGATTTCTATATCTCCGTTATGCAGAACAAGGGTATCCCCCATTCCCTCCGGGTCCAGGCCAAAGGTTGTACACAAAACCTGAATGATTTTTTCCTGTGACGGGATATCTGAGAAAATGAAGGACTTGCCTTCATATCGCTTTGCTGGGGCTGATGTCTCTGCTGCATTCTTTTCTTCAAACAATTCCATATAAATCTCCTTCTTAAAATTACGCCGTATAAAACAGTTTGATTATACTATGTTTGGTGGGAAAACACAAATTATTCCTTATATTTTCTACTATTTCCCTTCAAAATAATCCGAAGCCACCATCCCATAGATACACTCATCGCATATCCCCTGATTATTCCACCCATACCGGCGGAGGGTGCCCTCCTTCTTAAGCCCGCAGGCCGCCATAACCTTTCCGCTGTTCACATTGCGTATATCGTGCAGGGCCTCCACGCGGTTGGCACCCTCCACCTCGAAAAAGAACCGAATCAGTTCCGCAAATGCCTCCTTCATGATTTTGTGGCCCCACCAATTCCTGCCCAGGCAGTATCCCACCGTCACACGGCCCGCCTTCTGGTCAAGCTGCGGGACAGAAATGCTACCAATGACATTGCCCTCGTCTTCCTTCCGCGCGATGGCCCAGGTGTAAAAATCCTTAGACTCGTATGACTTAATCCATCCCTCCAGAATTTGCTTTGTCTCCTCCACATCCTTGTGAGGTTCCCAGGTGAGGTACTTCGTGACCTGGGGATCGTTTGCCCAGTTTCTAAACATGGCGTCGGCGTCCTCTATCACATAAGGGCGCAGCACCAGCCGCTTTGTCTCCATTCTTACGGTTCCGGAATTCTTCATAAGGTTCCTCTCCTTTCCTGCACATACAAAGGATGTGCGCAGCATGATTGACTGGCAGCAAAATATTATTCTCTAATATAGCACACATCCCGCATTTTAGGAACCCTTGATATTCTAAATTATTTGATATAGCCATGCTCTCTGCCGCTTGTTCCATCCACCGCTTACTCCATCCCGAAATACACCTTTAACGCTTCCCCCATAAACTCCGATGCACCTTCCCCGTATTTCCTGTCTGTTATTTCCTGAAACGCGGGATTCGTCATATAATTATTGACCATGAAGGACCAGTAGCTGCTGCCCATATCCATTCCTCCATTGCTTTCATTGATAAGTGATACCAGTTCACCGGCTATCTTCTGTACTTCGTCCGAACCGGCTTCCTTACTCAAATCCGCGGTAAGCTTCTTTGTCAGCGTATCCGTTTTATCCACGGCCTCGTCTGCCTCTTTCTGTGTGAACCCAGGTCCATTTTCCAGAAAATGCTGCAGATTTTCCTCCATGGCCTTTGTGAATTTCTCAATGCTGCCATATTGTTTTACTGCCATCTGTGCTATGTGACCTTCGTTGGCCTTTAACTCAGAAATCATTTCGTCAAAGCTCTCCATACTGCCAAGCTGCTTTATGATTTCTTCCATATGTGTCCTTTTATAATCTGTTAGAACCTGAAAATAATTGCTCATATCAAATTCCCTGAAATCCAAAGTTCTCTCTCCTTTTATAAGTCTGTCCAACAGCTCCAGCAGCGCGTTTAACCGGTCCCTCTTAATCTGAATCAGTTCCCGCTGTTTTTCAAATGCATCCTTCCTGTCATACAAAGGGCTTGCCATAATAGCCTTTATTTCCTTTAATGTGAAATCCAGCTCCTTAAAAAACAGTATCTGCTGCAGCACTGCCAATGTATTTTCATCATACATCCTGTATCCTGCTTCGGTCACCTGAGTGGGCTTAAGCAGACTAATTTCATCATAAAACTGCAATGTCCTAACGCTGACACCAGTCAGGGAAGACATCTGTTTCACTGTCATCATACCAATCATCCTTCTTTCATTTTCAGAGCTTCCGCCTATGATTATCTGCCGGCAGCGGAATATCCGCATCAGCTTTATCTCTTACCACTACTGTACACTATCACGTTACGTAAGAGTCAATACTTTTTAAATAAAAAATTCTTACATGCAAAAGGGAGCTTCCCAAAAGCATTGTCCCCGACATAACGCATGTCCGGTCCTGATTCTGCCTCCCGAAAACCCCTTTCCAGCAGTAACTGGCATTTCGTTGTATGCATCCCTCTGCTGCCACTGATTTTCCACAGCCGCCTTTATGCAAGTTCCTCCATCAGCTCTTCCTGCAGCTCCTGGTTCACCAGTTTCATGTCACCCTCAAACACCTTGGGATATGGAAATGCCATGTCCCCGTATAACTTGCCGAATGCCACGTAGACCTTCTTCCCCTTCAGCGCAAATATAGTCCCTATGCCATAGCGCTTATGCTCCACCTTTTGATTCATAATTCTCATGTTATCCGACTCCTTTCTTTAAAACCTTTCTCTTAACCTCTCTTCCGGCCGTACTTTCAGCCTTTCTTCCGTCCTTACTTCCGTTCTTACTTTCTTCCTTACTTTCTTCCTTACTTTCGTCCTTATTTCTAATCCTCTTCTAAATAACCTTTGCCATCTTTTCCCTTGCCAGCCGTTCCCTTGCCGCTTTCCTTCTTTTCTTTAACAATTCCGTCTGCTCCTGTTTCCCTTTTGCCTCATATAACTGATAAACCACAAGACGCTGTTTTGCTTCTTCCGTCCGCTTCTTCTTTAATTCCATGACCGCGGCTTCTGCCCGCTTCTGAAGGATTGGATCGTCAAAACAAAGAAATCGCTCAAAGGCATCGGGATACGGAAATACCTTTCTCCCGGCTTCACCATCAAACAGAACCACCATATGGTTCTGTACCACCTCCGCCACTCTTCCAGTCCCATATCTGACATGTTTCACGGATTCATTTTTCATCTTCTCACCTTCCTGCAAAAGCGTTGACTGTTCCCTGCTCATCATCCATTGAGCTCATTGAGCTGCTTCATCCGTATTCTTCCGGATTATCTCAGTCATTATTTTACCATTTTCCCAAAACAAATTTCAAAGGAGAACTTTCTCCTCAAAAAAACTTTGTGAGTTCTGTGCAGAGGGAACCTCTCTGTTTTTGTATACTTTTCCCGCGTTCCATCAGCCTGTTTCTGCAAGCGGAATTAACCTGTTACGCAAAAAATGCCCTCCGGCTGCATGATATGCCGGAAAGCATTTTCCATAAAACTTATTTTCAAGTCCAATCTTTATTCCATCCCTGCAAAAAATCACTCCACTCCCGCTTTTTTGCAAATATCATTGAGACAGCATGCCTCACAGCGGGGTTTTGTCCTGGCTGTACAGACGTCCCGGCCATGGAATACCAATCTGTGGCAGAAATCGCTGCCCTCCTCAGGCGGCACAAGCTTCCACAGTACCATTTCCACCTTCTTTGGCTCCTTGATTCCGTCCACCAGGCCCATACGGTTCACCAGGCGGATACAGTGTGTGTCCGTCACAATGGCAGGCTTTCCGAACACATCCCCCATAATCAGGTTTGCGCTCTTTCTTCCCACTCCGGGAAGCTTTAACAGGGCGTCAAAGTCATCGGGCACCTTGCCTCCATACTGTTCCTTCAATATCTTCATGCAGGCGCTTATGTCCCTGGCCTTGCTGTGTCCCAGGCCGCAGGGCTTCACTATCCGCTCAATATCTTCCACATCCGCCTCTGCCAGGGCATCCACATCCGGATATTTGGCGTAAAGGTCCTCAACCACCACGTTCACTCTTGCGTCTGTACACTGTGCCGCCAGGCGTACACTGACCAGCAGCTTCCAGGCATGGTCATAGTCCAGGGTACAGCCTGCATCGGGATATTCTTTTTTCAGGCGGTCTATGATTTCCAATGCAAGTTTTTCCTTTGTCATATTGTATCTCCTTTGTATGCTGCAGCGCACTTCTTTTTAACTTCCTTTTAACTTCTTTTTACTTCTTTGTATCATCCTGCGCTTTTCTTTTCACATACATCTTATTATACATGACACAGGTTCATTTCTCAAGGAAAATACCCTGGAGCAGACTTAATGACAACGGCTCCGGGGTATTTTATACCATCCGACATGAAACATGTTCACACATGATTATTTAACAATAAACGACTTTCTCTTACTCACCACATCAAAGATAACCGCTGCCAGCAGAACGCCGCCCTTTACCACCTTCTGCAGGTTCTGGTCCACGCCCATGATGCTCATGCCCAGATTCAGCACGCCCATAAGGGTTGCGCCCACGATAACCCCGGGGACCGTACCGGTGCCGCCGTATGCGGAAGCGCCGCCGATGAAGCACGCGCCGATGGCATCCATCTCATAGCTGTTTCCGGCCGTGGGGTTGGCGGAGTTCAGTCTGGCTACCGTGACCATGCCCGCGATGGCTGCCAGAAGGCCCATGTTTAAGTAGGCCAGGAAGTATACCCGGTTGGTATTGATACCGGAAAGCTTGGTTGCCTTCTCATTGCCACCCACAGCATAGAAGTAACGGCCTGTGGTGGTCTTGGAGGCAATATAGCTGTAGATTCCGATGATGACCGCTACCCAGATAAGAGCGTTTGGAATTCCCTTGTACTGGGCCAGACGGAACATGAAGGAGAGCAGGACAACGCAGATGACTGCCATTTTGATCACAACTCCCGTAAGAGGCTCCACATAATATCCCTTTGCCAGCTTCTGCCGCCTTCCATTGAAAACTATAAAGGCATAGACAACACAGGCAATAACTCCCACCAGGAAGCAGGTCAGGTTAAAGCCCTCCACAGCAAAGAAATCCGGCACATAGGTATTGAACAGCACCAGAAACTGGTCCGGTATGGGAGCCAGCGTCATTCCCTGAAGCACCACGTTGGAAAGTCCCCTGAACATCAGCATGCCGGCCAGGGTAACGATAAACGGAGGAATCCTGACATAGGCAATCCAGAATCCCTGCCATGCTCCCACTAACATTCCCATGATGGCCATGGCGATAAGTGTAAGGTAAGGGCTGATGCCCATTTCCACCATCATCTTGCCTCCGATGGCGCCCACAAAGCATACCACAGAACCAACCGACAGGTCGATGTTGCCTCCGGTCAGGATACAGAACAGCATGCCGGTGGCCAGGATAAATACATAGGCATTCTGGGCAATCAGGTTGTTTACGTTCTGAGGAAGAAGCATCTTGCCTCCCGTGTTCACGGTAAACAGTATGACGATAACCGCAAGAGCGATAATCATTGTATATTTTTTCAGAACCTCTGAGATTTTCAGCTTTTGATCCATGGTCTACTCTCCTTTATCAGCTTTAAGAATACAGGACATAATATATTCCTGGGTAGCTTCCGAAGCGTCCACTTCCCCGGCCAGCCTGCCCTCATTCATAATATAAATGCGGTCTGACATGCCCAGCACCTCGGGCAGCTCCGACGATATCATGATGACGGACTTCCCTTCCTCCACCAGACGGTTTATGATACAGTATATCTCATACTTTGCGCCTACGTCGATTCCCCTTGTGGGCTCATCCAGAATCAGAACATCCGGCTCCGTAAACATCCATTTTGCCAGAAGCACCTTCTGCTGGTTGCCGCCGCTTAGATTTCCTGCGTTCTGTTCCACTCCAGGACATTTTGTCTTCAGCTTATCCTTGTACTCCACCGCCACCATGTATTCTTTGTCCTTGTCTATGACTCCATGGCTGCTGACCGCTCCCATGTTGGCAAGGGTGGTGTTTACACGTATGGGATTGGACAGGATAAGGCCGTTTCCCTTCCTGTCCTCGGTCACATATGCGATCTTATGGCTGATGGCGTCGTGCACCGTATTCAGATGGACTTCTTTTCCCTCAATAAAAAGCTGTCCCGAAATATTAGTACCGTAGCTCTTTCCGAAAATGCTCATGGCCAGCTCCGTACGCCCCGCTCCCATAAGCCCGCAGATTCCCACCACTTCCCCTTTGTTCACATGAATGGACACATGGTCCACCACCTTCCTGTCTGAGTACAGGGGATGGTATACCACCCAGTCCCTGACCTCCAGGGCAGTATTGCCGATGTTGATATTCTCCCTCCTGGGGAACCGGTCTGTCAGCTCACGTCCCACCATTCCCTTTATGATCCGGTCCTCTGAGATGTCGTCTGTCTGTTTATCCAGAGTCTCTATGGTGGAGCCGTCACGGATGACAGTTATCTTGTCAGCCACATATGCGATCTCGTTGAGCTTATGGGAAATAATAATAGATGTCATGCCCTCCTGCTTGAATTTAAGCAGCAGCTCCAGCAGGGCCTTGGAATCATCCTCATTGAGGGAAGCCGTTGGTTCGTCCAGAATCAGCAGCCGGGCCTTTTTGGCAAGGGCCTTGGCTATCTCCACCAGCTGCTGCTTTCCCACTCCGATATCCTTGATCAATGTATGGGAGGACTCGTTAAGGCCCACTGTTTTTAAATAGCGGTCAGCCTCGTCGTATGTCTGGTCCCAGTTAATTGCCATTTTCTTTCCTTTTTCATTTCCAAGGTACATGTTCTCGCCAATGGACATATATGGAATCAATGCCAGCTCCTGGTGGATGATGACGATTCCCTTTTCCTCGCTGTCACTGATTTTATCGAACTTGCACACCTGACCGTCGTAAATGATGTCGCCCTCATATGTGCCGTAGGGATATATGCCGCTGAGCACGTTCATGAGAGTGGATTTACCGGCTCCGTTTTCCCCCACCAGCGCGTGGATTTCTCCCTTTTCCACCTTCAGGTTTACATTGTCAAGGGCTTTTACTCCGGGGAAGGTCTTGGTGATATTTCTCATTTCCAAAAGTATCTCTGCCATTCTATCCCTCCTACAACCATACAGGCGGGTGTTTCTCCCCGCCTGTACGATTCTCATCTTTTCCGGCCTGATTGGCCGGTCCATCTGATTACTTTAACTGGTCTTCCGTGTAATAGCCGGAATCAATCAGCATTTCTTTGTAATTATCAATTGTGACAACAACCGGCTCGCAGAGATATGTGGGGATTACGCCTGTGCCGTTATCATAAGACTTGGTATCATTAACTTCTGCCTCTCCGCCCTGCATAACGGCGTCCACCATCTTAACTACCTGTGAGGCCAGGGTACGTGTATCCTTGAATACGGACATAGCCTGCTTGCCTGCAATCAGGTTCTTTACATTGGCAATATCACAATCCTGGCCGGTGATAATCGGATATTCGCCGGTATAGGAGGATGCAAGGGCATTCTCAACACCCAGTGCAGTAGAGTCGTTGGAGCAAAGCACTGCGTTTAAAACGGTTCCGTCGGAGTAATTTCCTGCAATGATGGTATCCATTCTGTTCTGTGCCTTCTCTGAATCCCAGTTAGCGGTTGCCACCTGCTCGAATGTGGTCTGGCCGGACTTTACAACCAGCTTTCCGCTGTCAATGTATGGCTGAAGCACGTCCATGGCTCCGCCGAAGAAGAAGTTGCAGTTATTGTCAGCCGGGTCGCCGGTGAACATCTCGATGTTGAACGGTCCGTCGTTCTCCTCTAATCCAAGGGCCTCTACCAGATATTCGCCCTGCTTCTGTCCTACCATGTAGTTGTCAAAGGTTGCGTAATATGTAACAGCGTCAGAGTTCATCAGAAGCCTGTCATAGGAAATAACAGGTATGCCTGCTTCCTTGGCCTGTCCCAGAGGCTCGCCCAGAGAGCTTCCGTCGATGGATGCGATGACCAGCAGCTCACAGCCGTTGGAAATCATGTTCTCTACCTGGGATACCTGGGTCTGTACATCGTTGCTGGCGTACTGAAGGTCTACCTCATATCCGGCCGCCTCCAGCTCTGCCTTCATATTGCTTCCGTCCTGGTTCCATCTCTGCAGGTCCTTGGTGGGCATTGCCACGCCAACCAGGTGCTTTTCGCCGGATGCAGCCCCATCCTTTGCTGCTTCTGTCTCAGCCTTGGTGTCCTCTGCTTTGGCGTCCTCTGCCTTTGCTTCGGTCTGGGCCTCTGTCTTTGCCTCTGAAGCAGGAGCAGCTCCCTCCTTACTTCCGCATGCCATAAGGCTGCCTGCCATGGCTAATGTAAGCATGGTCACTAACAATTTCTTTTTCATATTGTAAATCCTCCTCCATATGTTTTGATAGTTTAAATATACCACAGCCCGCTCTGGACTTGCTTGGCACCCATCTGCACACTTTTAAGAGGTTTAAAAAAATGCCCTGCAGGATACAGGACATTTTTGCTCAGTTTATTTTATTTTTAGTTAAAAATGTGCTATCATCCGGCTGTACACCCTAATTCACATTCAAATACACATCCTCCTTTGCATGAAACCCGCCCTTAATGATAACCTCGTCCATGTTTTCCTTTGTGACGGCAATGGGCTGCAGCTCCAGGTAAGGTACGTTATAGGTGCCGTCATAGGCAGTGTCCTGCACCTCCTCGATTTCCTCCCCCAGTCCCAGGAGAACCGCGCATTTGGCTGCCAGGCTGGCCTCCTGTTCCACGGATTTAAAAGCCGTCATTTCCTGGGTTTCCTCCACGATGCGCTGACAGGCTGCCAGGTCGCCGTCCTGACCGGTCACGCACACCTTTCCGGCCAGCCGTTCTTCGGACAAGGCCCTAAAGGCCTGGCTGGCCAGATCATCGTTTCCGCAGATAATTCCCTTTACATTGCGGTCCAGCTTTAATCCTTCCTTCGTATAGGTATAGGCGTTTTCCGCAATCCAGCCGGGGCAGTTGGCTTCATAGACCACATTGAGATTGCTGCCGGCCAGGGTCTCGTCAATCCCCTCCCGGATAAGCGAAACATTGTTATCGGTCAGGGGCCCCTGAATCAGGAAGATATCGCCTCCGTCCGGAATGTTTTCCAGCATGCTCTCAGCCATCAGCCTGCCCACCTCGGTGTTGTCAAACGATATGTATAAATCGCACCCGGCATTCATTATAAGCCGGTCATAGGAAACCGTCTTGATTCCCGCTTCCCTGGCTTTAATCATCACATCAGACAGCGCCTCACAGTCTCCTGCCACCACCACGATGACATCGACCTGCTTCTTAATGAAATACTCAATCTGGGAAATCTGTTCCTCCACATCCCCGTTGGCATTCTGTACATTGACCTCCGCCCCCAGCTCCTTTGCAGCGGACACAAACACATCCCTCTCCCGCATCCACCGCTCTATGACAAAGGATTCAAAGCTGAGACCAATCTGTACCTCCTGCTCCTCCTGCTCCACACTGCCTGCCGCCGCATCCTCTGTCTTGGCGCAGCCTGAAACCGCCAGGACTGAGAACAGGGCTGTGAGCAATATGCAGACAATGCTGCCTGCGGTCCTCTTTTTATGTATACCCATATGATTTCCCTATCCTTTCCTAAATCCGTCCTAAACCTGTCCTTAAGCCTTCCCTGCCCCATTCTCCATCCGTTCCCTGTACTCGCTGGGATTGACGCCCTCGTATTTCTTAAAAATGCGGCTGAAGTAATTGGGGTCGCTGTATCCCACCATGGCGCATATCTGCTTGATGCTGTAATCCGGATTCCGGAGGCAGACACAGGCCTGTCTCATCCTGGTCCGTGTCAGGTATTCGATGAAATTTTCCCCTGTTCCCTGCTTGAACAGCTTGCTGAAATAGTAAGGGCTTATATTTACCATCCTGGATATCTCGTCCAGGGATATATCCTTCTGGTAATTTTCGTCAATGTATTTTCTCACCGTATCCACCAGGTACTCCATCTCCTTCTTTTTCTCAGTACCCGCGCATTGACATATTTCCCGTGTTTTTTCCAGGAACCAGCGGCACAATTTGTCGCTGTCAGATGCCTCTTTTATCTCCCGGATATAACTGCCCCTGGGCTTTAATCCGAACTCAGTGCCGTCCTTTGCACATATCCGGTACTCCAGCTGCATGATGAGCTCCAGCACCTTGGCCTCCAAGTCTTCACGGCAGTCATACCTTCCCTGCATACACGAAAACAGCTCGGCCCCGCAGGCAGCGGCCCCTTCGCTGTCCGCCTTCAGTCCCCGCTCGTAATAACTGTTTTCCAGCTCCTTTGGGTATTCCCCGGCCACGTCCTCCTGCCCGCTTGGGATATCCGTGATGTGGACCACATGGCTGACGCTCTCCCGCAGGGCCCTCAGCGCCTCCCCGTATGACTCCTTTGCATTTCCCAGAGTTTTTGTGCTCCCGATACCGCTGCGGAAATCACTGCCAATGTGTTCCTCCAGCTTCTGGAGCATGGTCCTGGTCCTTGTGATGACCTCCACCCTCTCTTCATATTTAAGCACCGGCTCAGGGGAAGGCACAAACAACACCACCCGGTTTCCCATGACAGGTCCGGCAATACAGGAAAAATAATCCCTCACGATTTCCCTCATGGCCTGGTAATACTTGTTGGCCTTTACGCTGGATCCGATTACATTGGTCAGCCTGCCGCTCTCATCCCTGTCTCCGAATTCCAGAACCAGGCAGAAACCGTAATGCTCCCTGATTCCCAGCAGTTCCTCGTAGCCGGAGCTGTCCGCGCCGTCATCCTGCAGCATATTGTAGATAAATCCGCTCTCAATCATGGGAACCACGATTTCCAGCCTCTCCCTTATTTTAAGGTCGTCGCTTCTCTTCTGTCTGGCTTCCTCCACCCGCTGCATGGCTTTCATGCATACGTCCAGGATTATCTTTTTATTGGAAATGGGCTTGGTCAGATATTCCATAACACCCAGGTTCACAGCCTCCTTTGCATAGGAGAATTTATCGTAGGCTGTGATGATAATAATAATCATCTCCTTATCCACCTTCCGTATTTCCTGGATGGCCTGGATTCCGCTGAGTCCCGGCATATGGATGTCCACAAATGCAATATCCGGGTGAAAGCTCTCCGCCATCTCCACAACACCTCTGCCGGTCTTGACACACCGTATATCGCATTCACTTCCAAAGCTGGTGGTAATGATCTTCTTAAGGGACTCCAGCATAATTCCCTCATCATCTGCCAGTAATATCCGAAACATGTCCAATCTCCTCCTTCACCGGAATATGGATGATGACCTCGGTCCCCATTCCGGGACCTTCGCTTACAATCCGGACCAGCCCCTTTTGCTGATAATACAGCTCCAGACGGCTGACCACATTGTCCAGGCCGATTCCCGTGGAATCTCCGTCATCCGGTGTTTCCTGCTTTCTGCCTTCCATAACCTCAAGAATTCTCTCTTGGCTCATACCCTTACCGTTATCCCGTACGCTGATGCGGATGGAGTCCCTGCATCCATGAACCGTAAGAAGAATCGTCCCATTCTCTTCCATGCCGCGGATCCCGTGTCTGACCGCATTCTCCACAATGGGCTGCAGTATCATGCTGGGCATCTTCACATCCAATACCCGCTGGTCTATGGATTCTTTAAACTGTATGTCCCCTGCAAATCTCACATTCAGTATGTAGATATAATTTTCAGCCGCAGCCGTCTCATCCCCTACCGTGGCATCCTCCAATCCTTTCTTTACATTATAGCGGAAAAATTCCGCCATCTTATCCAGGAAAATGCAGGTTTTTTCCGCGTCCTCCATCATGGCCAGCTGGGCCCCCGCATTGAGGGAATTAAACAGAAAATGGGGATTGATCTGGGACTGCAGGTATTTAAGGCGGGCTTCCTTCAGGTGGTTTTCCATCAGGAGCTCCCGCTCCAAAAGCTCCTGCTCCTTCTCAGCCCCCTCCTTTACCTTAGCCACATATTCCTCCAGGCTTCCTACCATCTGGTTGAAGGTCCTGGTGACAATGCCAATCTCGTCGTTGGAATCCGTATCCGGCATCTTTACGTTAAAGTTCCCCTGTCCCACCAGATTGGCGGTCCTGGCCAGACTGGTAAGGGGCGTTACCATATCCTTTACCAGCATCCTGAGCACCATAAGCCCTGCCAGCATGACAATCATCAGGATTACCATGTTGAACACCTCCATGTAGCGAAGGGCCTCCCTCATGGTCTGGTAGCTGGCAGAGTTGTTTTTAAACTGCAGCTCATTGAGCTCCGATATACGCGTGTTGATGTACTGATAGAGGGTAAGGGCCCTCTCATATGCCTCCCTGTACCGCTCTACGTTTCGCCCCCGCTTGGCCTGCACCGCATCCTGGGTCATATCCAGATAGGATTCCGACATCATGCGGATGTTCTTTTCCAGGATTTTTCCCGGCTTGTCAATGGTCTTATCGTTCAGGCGTTCTAACAATCCCTGATATTCCTGCTGGCTTTTGTAATAGCTCTCAAGGCTGTCCGAGCTCTTTACAGACACATAGTCTCCCATGTCCTTCTGCACATGCTCCAGGGCCTCTGACAGCTCGCTTAGGTTTACATTGCTGGCATATACCGTATCCATCTTGCCGGCAATCTTGTTTACCTGGAGATAGATAAATATGTTGCTTATAAATAATGTCAGTATCATAAGGGTCACGGCCAGCAGTATTTTCTTCTCCAGGCTCAGATGGCTCCATATGTTCTTTCCCGGTCTCTCCATACTCATCGCTCACTTTTCAAACAGGCTCTAATCCACATTTTCCTTTGTGACAAACTGCAAATCCACACTGTAATAGGAATTTGCGTGTCCCTCCTGCAGATATTCCTCCAATGCCTGCACACAGTACCGCCCCATCTGCTCCGTATCAATGACAAGCGTTACCGGAATATTCCCCTTCCTGACAGCCTCTAAAATCTGATCTGACTTGTAATACCCCAGGAGCTGCAGCTCCCCCACCTTATTGTAGTCAATCATGGCCTGGTAGGCAGCCTCTGTATCCACGGCCTCTGTACACACAAGGACATCCGGTACTCCCTCCTTGCGGAAAAATATGTTCCTTATGGTCTCATCCGCATCCACCTTTCCGGTGGAGCGCATGGTCTCCTGTATGAGCCTGACCCTTCCCGATGTATCCGGAGAAGTCACCAGCAGGTTATTGATCTGTTCTGCTATCTGCACCTGGCTGCTGTTATCCCTGTCATGGAGCAGAAGCATCACCTCCACATCATCCTTATCCGGCGGCACCAGCTTTAAAATCTGTTCCCCGTACTGCCGGCCCAGCTGGTAGTCATTGACCCCCACAAAACTTATACGGCTGGTATCCGGCGCATCCTTGAGAACCGTGACCACGGGTATTCCCGCCTTACCGGCCTCATTAATCCGCTCATCTATCTTATGGCCGCCCGTGTATTCCAGGATAATTCCATCCACCCCGGAAGCAATGGCCATGTCCATGAGACTCTCTATCTCTATGGTGGAGGAAAGACTCTTACCCATTAGTTCCACCAGGGCATTGTGCTCCCTTGCAGCCTCCCTGGTACTCTCGTACACATCCTTCCAGAAAGGCATGTCACAATCCTCCACAATCATGACATAATGGTAGCGGTATTCGTTTCCATCCTCCCCGCCGTCCTTCCCCACCTGATTTAAAACATTCTGGTAATAGGAGCTGGTGACCAGTGTGAGGAACAGCACTACCAGTATTCCAGCAATTACAATTATACGTTCCAAGCGTACCCGGGTTTTCATTGTTTTTCTCTGCCTGCCCTCTCAATCAGCCTCTCTATCCCCTCCTCAGGGTAGGACAGAAGCTTCCCGAACTCCACGGCAATCCTGTATCTCTCCTGCCCTGTATAGGCGTGGTTTGCAATCAATCGTTTCTGTTGTTCCTTCAGTCCCATATAGCGCTCCAGCACATCGCCGGTCCGGTAAAAGAGGTAATTATACTTACCCTTATTCAACTCCTCGGGGAATAAATCCGTAATAAAAGCCTCGTCCTCCGGATAAAGCTTCACCCCGTACTTCCTGCACAGCTTTTCTGCATCCTGCAGGTAGGAATCCCGTTCCTCCCTGGTATCGCAGGGGTGGCTCATGGCCAGTGTCTTAAGGCCGTCTGACACCATCTCGCAGAAACAGTCCATGGCTCCCAGCCCGTAGGAATAGGCGTCAATTGCATGTACAGCCTCGTCCCTGTTCACAAACTCATACTCCTCCTTGTCCAGAGACAGGGGTATTCCCGACTTACTGGTCACATTCACGCCGCCATACCAGGTGCTGTCCACCAAAAAGATATCTCCAGCCTGGTATTCCATGGAATATTCATCATTCTTTTTAATAATCCGTATCCTCTGTCCGTCCATAGCTATTTTCCCCCAGCCACACATTATAATAAAATATCGGTATTCCTCTATTTTATAGCCACCCCCAGTTCCTGTCAATCCAACTTACAAACTGCCCCAAGTTTAACAGCGGCTTATTTTTTCACACTATCAAATCTCCCCCCGGCGTGATATAATTTAATTATCACGTTCAGACTGCGGTCTTAGCCTTAGAAAGACCCGGTACACGGCAATGGAATGATATACGGGGGGATGATTATGGTATTAAGATGTTTTTCGGCTCCGGATGAAAAGGTAAATCTCTGCTTTTATCCCTGCAGCTGCGGCACCGGACCGGGAGACCACGATACATACTGCCAGGAATCACTGTGCATTTATGATACAGACTATACAAAGCTCCTGCTGTCCTATCTGGAATCCGAATTCCCGGAATTTGATGTCTGTTGGGATAACCGCATACCTGCCGGGACCTGGAATATCATAATACAGAAAATTGAAAATGACATGAGCCATATTCATTTCGATGATACTGTTTTTGACTTTTACAGCCGGTTCATCAGCTGGATTGCAGACGCGCTGGAGCAGGAGGACATGATTATAGTGGAGGTGAACCAGTAAGTCCCCCACCTCCCAATAGAAAGCAATGTTTTCTGTCATGCCATCTGCTATGTCTGCAGCGTACTTCTGCATGACACACTGCGCTGATAATGCATATTTTATGCCTCCCAGCCATAATTGCTGATAAAACAGCTGACAGGAGCTGGTATCACCAGCTCCTGTCAGCTTGCTTAGCGCAATCATAGCCTCAAATTTACATCTAGCATGAATTTACGGGCCTCCCGCTCTTCCTGTTCCATAAGCCCCTTCCATGCCTCTGAAAAATCCTCCCATCTTTTTTCACGCAGCAATTTAATTATCTCCTCTGTAAATCCCATGTACCGTAACTGGAGTTTCTGGTTTCTAATCCGGTACAACATAATGGGATATCCCCAGGTCAGTAAACCATACTGTTTTCGATAACATTCACGTATCATTACCATAGGGCACTGGTGCTCAATCCATTTAAAGTACAGTTCAAAACAAAGATGCACCTTGTTTTCCTGCCTTAACAAATCAAACTTTTCGGTCAAACGCTCCTGTTCCTCCCCGCTGCAGGATTTTATTGTATACAATGTTATATCCCTGATTGTCAAAGCAAGCAGCTGGAGGCTTTCCAGGTACAGGCTCATTCCCTCCAGAATTTCCGGCATCCTGAAATTCATTTTGGCCGTCCTCATTACCACCAAAGTACCCTTTCCATGGAATGACTGGGTGACTCCCAGCTGGGCTAAAAGCATCAGGGTACGCCTTACGGTGGCTACGGATACATCATACCGCTGTGCAATCTGGGGTAACGAGGGCAGATAGCTGCCTATGGGATACGCCCCCTTCACCACCTCCCATATGATGCGCCCGGCCAGGGAATATTTAAGCTGGGGCCTCCTGCGGTAAATATTCCATTGGAACGGAATCCTGCTGTTGTCAATTAAATACATTCCGCCCTCTTTCCTGATAAAAAGGGACATATCTTCCACCATTTTTTTATAAGAACCAAAGAAAATCCGTCTCAACCGGGCAACTATCTCTTCTTTGGACGCTTCCGGTTTCAGTGTTTCCTGAATCTCCAGCAAATTATCTGTCAGATACGGGAAACGTAAATATCGGATTTCTTCCCAGAACAGATTCAGAATCAGCTTGTTCTTCAGTGTGCCCAGTGTCAGGCTGTAAAGCTCCACCAGTATGGATATGACCCCCAGTGAAGGGCAGGCAAGCGCATTTCTGATTTTATCCCAGTCCTGATTCGTCCCTCTTCTCAATCCCTCCAGCCACAACGGCCCCATAAGCAGCGGAACCGAATGAATCATATCTTTTATTCCTTCTTCCCTGAGGGCAAAATATTTTGCGGCATGTTCTCTTATCTTATCCGGTTCAGCTTCATAGACAACAATTGCCGTCCGTTTTCCGTCCATCCTTATATACCCTTTTCGCCCAAGCAGTTCCAAAGCGGATTGAACCGCTGTAGGACCCATATGGAAAAACCGCTCTGTCTCCGCAATAGCCGGAAGGTGTTCACCAGTTCTGTACATCCCGAACAGGATTCTGGTCTCAAAATATTCATAAATCACACGGTAGAGTCCGTCATCTGTATACATATATTCACAAAAGGCCAACATTTTCATGGGTGGTCCAATCCTATGCGGCTCACTTCCTCCATCTGTAGTTGTTCCACGATATCGTAATATCTCAGTCGCAGCTCCGGATGATTATATTGTACAATGCCTTCTTATCTCCCAGTTTGAAGATTAGACGATAAGTACCTTCCCCGGTGTTCTCAGGAACTGTAATGGTTACAGCAGCATTTCCCTCCCTCTTTGCGCCGTCTCCCTGTCCCAGATCCAAATCGCCGCTTACTTCCCAGCCGTCTGCTTCAATATACGCACCGTCCTCCTTCCTTCTGACTTCAACCTGAATTATTTCCGCCTGCGTAATGTGTTCCATGGAGTATGATACCGTAAATCCAATGGCTGCTCTGGGCGTGGCCACGCGTTCTTCCCCTTGATCAGCTTTCACACTGAGGCCATATACAGGATTCGCTTTTACATTGTAAGTTAATTCTGTACCGGTAATCCTACCTTTACCTGCGTTCACACCTGCTGCAAACAGCTGTGCGCTGATGCGGTTATTTTCCAGCGGCAGACCGGCCGTATCGGTTGTATCCATGATAACCGTATGAGCCTGCCCCCGGTCCAGAATCAAATATACCCTGCCGTTAACAGGGTAGCATCGTTTTTCTCCGTAAATAAACGCAGTTCCCTTGGGAAACTCCTCACCCTCCGGCGTTGTGAGCATCACTGCCGCTTTGTCTGATAAACGTGTATCCTGCTGGGGAGATACATAAATGCTGATACGGTGCTCCCCTCTGGCCAGTCCCTCCTGGCTGTCCAGTGTTATTGCAGCCGTTGAATTATTGACTGTAAAATACCCGCCTACGGAGTCAGCTCCCGTGTCATTGCGCAATCTCAAACTGTATTCCCCCGGCATAAGACCGGCTGTTTTGTCAAATGCCGCTATGACTGTAATTGTTTTGGCGGCAATATTTTCATTAAATTGACTACTCCCCCACATCTCTGCAAAATTGTCCAGAGGAATTTTTCCGTCCTTCTCTCCCCCTGTCAGGGTATAGAGGTAGTATCGGTTTCCGCTCAGCAGTGTGAGCTTAGCACCGTCCGGCAGCGCGTGTCTGATTCCACTGCTGTCCTGCAGCTCCAGCCACACACTTGAAGCGGCGAGGGTTCCATTCTGAATTCCAAGGGTGAACACCGCAGTAACAGCACTCTCTTGAGATATTACCACCGGAGCTGTATCATTCATACCCTCATATTGTTTTCCGGATGCCATCTGAACAGCCGAAACAATAGATTCTTTCCAGTGAATATTCAGTGTGACGGGAACCTTATTCCCATCTGCGTCAGACAGTGTCAAAATAATTTCGTCTGTGTCCTTAGGCGCAAAAGCACCATGATTGTACAGTACAAAATCTATAGGGGCCTCATACCGGCTGTCCGTTGTTCCGAGTAAAACCGTACCGGCAGATTCTTTATACGTGCTTATATCATATGGTTCGCTCATAAGATTCGCGGCATTCCACCCCTGGCTCTGAACAGGCTGCAGAGTGACTGCCACATCATAATGTTCCAATTCACTGCCTACAGCTTTCAGTGTGATTCCATTTTCAGGTACCTTAACCCCTGCCAGACTCAGGTTTCTGCTGGAATCTGCCGGGATCACCATCCTGCCCGTATAGCTTCCGCTCTCCGACGCATAAAGGTCAATCGTCTGCTCCGACAGCGCACTGGCCCTGGTGACAACCTCCACATTCATGGTTATCTCCTCCTCCAGGATATCGCCCGCGTACCGTTCCACCACCACGCTCACCGTTCCCAGGTTCTGGCTTATACGAATTCCATCATTATAATAGGTCAGTTTAAATTCAATGTTCGGAATGCCTGACGTTTCCTGGTCCAGGACATGATATTCCCAATCCTTTCCGATGATTGAATTACTGTTATCTGTTCCGGCCGTCTGGTCTGAGATAACATTTGAAACCACTTCTGTTTTACCGGTATTCTGCCACATCACTAAACCAAAAGTGGAAGCCGGTGTGTTCCGTATCCTCGCTTTTTCCTGCTCCGCACTCACATCCGGACCAGATGTGATCCACGTTCCTGTTTCAAGGTTCATTGCCGCGTCCACCAGTGTCATTTTGTCTGACAGCGTAATTGATTTGATTGCATATCTGATATTCTCTGTATCACCAACAGGCGGAAGCTCGATGGTTCCCTCTGCCGCGGCAAAGCCATCCTCTCCCATCCCCAGGCTGTCTGAATTGCGGGCTGTCAGCACAACGTGGCGTGTAGCGCCGGCATTATCTCCTGCCACCTTCCAGTAGCGGTACGACGTGCCTATATTTGTGTATCCCAGCTCCGTCTTTTCTCCGGGAACCACAAAACCTCCGTCTGATGGATTAAGAGTCTCTGTCTTCGCCCTGGCAAACGCATATGCATCCGCCGTATCACCTGCAATCATATAAAAATATCCTGTAACGGCTCCATACTCTTCCGAGTCCCCCTGGGATGTGTTGGAAATACGGAATACAGTACCGGTGGAAAGTACCACTGTATTTGGGCAATGCGCAAGATCTGCCTGGGTTACCACCTTGCTTTCCGTGTCATCCACGCTTTTCAGATTTGCCACACTGTTGGACGCCGAATCCAATACCAGGGTACTTCCGCCTTCTAAAACAAGACTGTTTCCCAGTTCTCCCAATTTATCAAAATTTCCTTTATCCCCAATCCGGTTCAGGGAATAGGGAGTTGTCTGATTCGAGTTGGCAACATCAGACTGGCCGGCCAGCCGGACATGAGTCTCAATCAGGCGTACCTGATCTGCTCTTTGTATGGATGTAACTGTACCTGTAACCTGTTCCGGCTGTCCGCCGCCAGAGGCAGCCGCGCCAAAATGATCCAGCGTTACCAGACGCACATCACCAGCGTCGCAGGATGCACCGCTTCCAAACACACCGCCCGCAATCTCCATCTTTTTGCCGCCAGTATCCCCCGCGCCAAAACTGTAATCTGTTCCGTCAATATAAACATGAGAAAAACCGTTTACTGTTATGGTATCATAATTCAGGTCAGCGCTGTCACCGCCGTAATCACCGCCCGCATAAACGGAACCGCCCACAGACAGGCCGGAGGCGTCTAAAACTGGTTTTTCCTCAGCATGGGATTTATAATAGTTGCATTTATCAATGGCTCCCAGTCCAATATGGACATGGGTGGAACCATTAACTATTCCCTGGAAACCTCCACCAAAAACCCTACCGCTGACAGTACCGCCTGTCAGATTTACAAATACAAGGCCGGACGCGGATGTCTCATCCTGTTCTCCGCTTTTACCGTCATTACTCAGCTCGCTTCCTCCATAGACATTCCCGCGAACCCAGCCACCCGTCATATTGACCGTAGAACCCCCGTAAACAAACCGGTCGCCTACTTTTCCCTGCGCACCACCATATATGGAGCTGTTTACGGTTCCGTTGGCCATATGTACAGCCGCCCTCCCATGGGTCAGCCCCGCTTCTCCGCCGCCATAGACGTTTCCTTCGATGGTTCCTCCGCTGATGATTACATTTGTTGAGCCCTCTACCTCAGCAACCTTCCCCCCGCCATAGACATTACCTTCTATTAGTCCGCCTTTTATTTCAACCGTAACCTTTGAGTTCTTACATACCCTGGCAGATTTTTCAAACCCGGCCTCATTGACTCCCTCGCCTCCGCCGTAGATATTACCTTTGATTGTACCTCCATTTACCGTAATATTGGCCTCTCCATCCAGGTATGCATTTCCCTTGCCATAATCATCCTGCGTGTACCCTTGGCCGCTTGCATATATGTTACCTGTTATAACAGCGTCATTGTCTATTGTGATGTCTGCCTTTCCGGTTAAACTGCCGAAATCAGCTGCCGGGGTTCCATTTGCATCGTTGCCGCCATCAACTACTCCCTTCTCCCCGCCTACGCCCGCGGCGTATATATTGCCTACGGTTCCCGCTGACACGGATATATTTACCTTTGTTGCTTCTTCGCCGCTTACTACGTATGCAGCAGAGCCGGAGCCATAGATGTTTGAAATACTTCCTCCCGTCACAATGATGTCCAGAATTCCCTGATACGTCGGGATGCCTGTTGCCCTTCCTGAACCTGCCCCGTAGACCATATTAACAGTCCCGCCGGAAATATTAATTGCTGTTTTCCCCGTGTACGGCGCCTTCACATTGCTGAATCCCTGGCATCCGCCGATTATTTTGTTTACTGTTCCTCCTCGGATATAGATGCCTACATTCCCGTTCTTAATCTCCCCGCTGGCGCTTCCGGCTACAATGGTGTTAATTTTTGCAGTTCCGTCCACAATGATAACTGCCTCGTTGTTATTTGCGTCAACAGATCCATTGCTCCGTATATATCCTATAATCCTGGCAATACTGCCGCTGCGGACCTGAATGATACCCGGCTTTACTGTCAGAGTACCATCTTTTGATGCTCCGTACAAATACAATCCACTGCATGAAACATTATCCCCTATAGTTATATTGTGGCCATTCCCATATAGATGGTTCATCTTTTCAATGGTCAGTGAATCAAACGTGATATCCTCATACAAATGAAACTCACTTTCTGTTCCCGCTGCATTACTGAAAAATTTTATGTCTTCTGTAATTCCTTTGATTGTCACCGGAACCGCATGTTCTTTCAGAAAATCAGTTGTATTGCCATAGTCATAATCTTGCATTAAGATAATCTGATTACCGTCTGACGTTCCGCCATCTTCCCTGGTTTTTAATTTTTTCGCAGCAGCTTCCACGGTTTTAACCGGGGCATTTTCCAAACCCGAATTGCCGTCATCCCCGCTGTCCTGATTCACATAAACCGTTTCAAGCACAGCCACCCCGTTTGCAGGCTCCGAGTACAATGTAACAGAGCTGGCCGCTGTCATGCTTCTGGTCATCTTCACAGGAGTCACCGCGCAGCGGAACCGCATTTCCATATCCCCTGCTTTCACGGAACGTTTATATACAGGTGATTCCTCACCTGCAATATCTTCCCATAGACCATCGTCTCCATTTCCATGATTATCAGTCAGGTTTACATCTTCGCCGTATGGGTTCTTATCATCCGGGATATCCGCGCCCTGTGCTGAATACTGCCATTGATACAAAAAGGCATAGCCGTCCATGCTGTTTACCGTTTCCCCGGTTTCCTTATCAAACAGGGTGTAGATCGCTGTCCCGCCCTGCCGTTCTGCCCTGACGCCCATCTGATATGTTCCAACGGGCTTCCAGACAGAATACAGGTTGAGATGCGCCTCCCCAGTATCCGTATATGTTCCCGGAACCAGTGCTTTAGCCGGTTCTGTCCCTGGTTCTAATGTCCATCCTGCAAATTTAGCAGTAAAAATGGCATTGTCATCCCATGGGCATTTTATTTCTTCAGGACATTCCGGCAGACACACCTGCCCTTCACAGGCCGGAAGTTCCATCTCCATCATATCATCCAGAATTACCGTAATACAACTGTCCGCCATCACATAACCTGCATATTCCGCCGCCTCAATAAACGTACCATTCTCAGGAGAACATATGACCATACCGGTCTGCCCTTCATAGAAAACAGTTTCCGGATTCTCTATCTTCTGCTGTGAAATATATTCAATATCATAGTCCGGATTTTCAGCTTCAATGTTTTCCGTTGCCTTTTGAGGTCTGCTGTCCTTACTGCCCGTTCCGTTTTCACTTTCAGACGGCAGCTCCTGGTTATGGCTGCCCTGTCCGGCTGCATCATCCGGCTTATCTCCAGATGTATCCCCAGACTCAGTATTGTCCCCACTGTCCATACCGTCATCCTTGGATAATCCGCCTTCCTGTCCGCTGCCCGTGTCAGGGCTGCCCCCGCCACCAGCGTCCGCATTATCACCGCCGGTATCCGTACTACCGCTGTCTGCATCTGTATTGCCGCTTCCGGTATCTGTACTACCGCTATTGGCGTCCCCACTGCCGGTATCCCCGCTTCCGCTGTCAGTGTCCCCATCGCCGCCGGTATCCCCGCTTCCGCTGTCACCGGTATCCGCGCCTCCGCTGCCGGCATCTCCACTATCGTCACCGGAGTCTGCGCTTCCGGCATCCATGCCGGACTCACTGCCAGAGGAATCCGAATCCCCTTCCGGCATTCCTTCTCCCACGAAAGGGACCTGATGATTTTCAATTCTTGCTATCGCAGAAAGTGTATCCCTATGTGCCGTCTCCTCCTGTTCTGTCCGCTCCGTCTCCTCCTGCTCCGTCTCTTCCGGTTCTGTCCGCTCCGCTTCCTCTTGCTCCGTCTCTTCCGGTTCTGTCCGCTCCGCTTCCTCTTGCTCCGTCTCTTCCTGCTCCGTCTCCCCCTGTTCTATTCTATCCGGTTTCCCCGGTTCTGTCTCCCCCTGTTCTGTCTGTTCCGCAGTTTCCTGGTTGGTTTCTTCTCTATTTCCTTCATTAACAGCGTTCTCATCTCCGGTCTTATCCGCTTCTCCGTTTTGCTCCCCTTCTTCTATCCGTTCCTCAGAGGTTACTTTCTCAGCCTGAGACGGAGTTGCCAAAGTGACTGTCTCACTTTCTTCGGGCTCTGCTTTTTTCCATTCTGTGATTTCTCCTCCTTCAAATTCGTTTCGAATCACAGTGAACCGTGCGGCCTGATCCGGACTTTCTCCGGAAAACGCATAATCCCCGATTCCCACAATACTTTCAGGCAGTATAAGCTCCCCCTGTAATCCGCCCAGCCCATAAAAGAGACAGCTCCCAATATAGGTAATCCCATCCTCAATGACCAATGTCCGGATTTCATCTGCATATTCTGCAAATGGAGCCGTATCGCAACTGAAATCTCTTGTATCGCCATATCCTTTAACCGTCAGTACGCCGTCTTTCAGAACGGCTTTCACATCACTGCCAATTTCAAAGGTTCTCCGGTTTCCTTCTGTTGCATATGTAAGCATGGACCCGAAGTTCAGATTGCTCAATACAAGAGAAAAAATAAGGCAAAACGCCAGTATGCGCTGCCGGTTGTGTCTCTGCCTCCTCAATTGAAATTTCTGGCGTTTCCCATCCATTGCATTCCCTCCACTACATAAAAAATTGACTGTTATTCTGGTTGAGCCGCAGTATTATCCGCCGGATTGGCTTAAATCAATTGCATCGGCAAATGAGTCCTTACCCGATAATCCTATATCAGCCTCTGATTTCAGCAGTACCAATGAATAAATCCCGTATCCGGGCGAATGAAATGTGCATTTATTGTCTTTATAACCAGTGACCCGGATATCCGCTTCATCCGGTATCACACCTGAAGGCAATGTGACGGTTATATCCTTTTCCCCGTCCGCACATACCATGGTCAGCACAGCCGCGTTGCGGCCGCTCTCATCCTCCACTACATACTGATTACCCAGCTGCCTTTTAAATACACCCGTAAGGGTTTTCTTATAAGGAAACACAGATTCCGCCACCACCCTTATTTCCTCTAATTCCACTGTTCCTCCGCCGCCTTCAGGTTTGGCCGCGGGAATCACTGAAATCGGCACAGTGCTTATTTCACCGGCTTTTATTGTTCCCTGAATCCCGGTATTGCCTCCCTCAACCGTGCCTCCCGTCACACTCACCCTGTAAGTTATATCCGCAGAGGTTACCCGCTCTGAATCCGCAAAGTTATAGAGTTCAATTGTGAAGGACTGCGCCATTGGATCAATAAAATACGCCGCAGTTCCCCCGTCCTCTTTCAGCAAATCACTGGTAAAGTAAAATGTCTGTGCTTCCACAACTCCGCTCTGGCTTTCCTGTTTCATATAACGCGCAGCCGCTATGCCTGCCAGAGACAGCATAATCCCCGCAGCAGTAAACAGCATAAGAGCCGCCCTCTGCCGTTTCCTGCGGATTTTGTTCATCATTTTTGTCATTCCTTTCGCTTCGCTCAAGGCACAAACAAGTTATGAAAAAATGTTGTACCTCTCCACTATTTGATTTATAATCCCTGTAGGGAATAGCAATACACTACAGAGCACGGAAGGAGGAGTGGCGAATTTATTCCGACCCCGTATCATTATATGTGCCGTCATCCTTTCAAGCACAAACAAGTGGGACTTTGAGCCCGGACTC